>X127_Alpine_Marmot__coassemble_391_pt1 | contig 9172 bp, 7 predicted proteins | sample X127_Alpine_Marmot__metabat2_low_PE_002 | metagenome-assembled genome bin X127_Alpine_Marmot | reverse complement strand
CGCTCCTCGCTAAAAAAGCCCCACCGGGGCTTTTTCTTAACGCTCGGCTTCGAATCCCGCCGACCATAAAAAAAGGACGGAAAACCGTCCTTTTTTTATGGCTGAGCCGGCGGGATTCGAACCCACGAGTGCAGGAGTCAAAGTCCTGTGCCTTACCGCTTGGCGACGGCTCAATATTCAACCGTGTCATTATAACACGGTTTTTCTAAAAACTCAAGTAGTTTGTAAAAAAGCTTCGGGCAGGCAATCAATTATATCAGTCGGGAGCATTGAAATTTCGCCGAGTTTTTCCTTAGCGATATCTCCCGCGAGGGCATGGATATACACGCCCGAGCACGCGCTTTTATATGGGTCAAAGCCCTGGGCAGTCAGCGAGGCTATAATCCCCGCAAGGACATCACCGCTGCCGCCTGTTGCCATTCCCGCGTTACCGAGAGCGTCGTTATAGAGCAGGTCTCCGTCGGGCGAAGCTACAACAGTCTTGTGCCCTTTCAATACAACATTGACATTATAATCTGCCGCAAAGCTCAGAGCGTAGTCTTCCCTGTTAGCTTTAACTTCATCGATATTTTTTCCGCACAATCTTAAAAACTCACGGTCGTGAGGAGTGAGTGTTACGGAAGCTTTGGCGCAGTTTAGAATATCGAGATTTTCAGCCAATATATTCAACGCGTCAGCGTCGAGGATAAGCGGTATTTCACTATTCCTGACAACATCGGCTACGAGCGAACGAGTGTCACTGTTAACCGAAAGTCCACAGCCTATCAGAATAGCTCCGCAGTATTTAGACTTAGACATAAAATCAAAATCGTCGATATCCTCAACCGGATAGAACACAGCCTCCGGCACGGCACCTGCCATTATCGGATATATTGACTTTGGCACACAAAGCTTTAGAAGTCCTATTCCGCTGCGAAGCGCCGACTTGGAGGACATAATCGCCGCTCCTGCCATACCGTAGCTGCCGCAGATTGAAAGCAGTGAGCCGACTGTCGTTTTGTCAGCGTAACGGCTGCGCGGTTTAATTGTTGAACGCACCAAATTTTTATCAATCGGATAGCGCATAATCAGCCTCGGTTATAAAAGAGCTTCAGGACAATTTCCTTTTTGAGATACGGCTTCATAGCGTTCAACACCTTTTCATTAGGGTTAAAGAACAGCGCTCTGCGCCCGCCACCCGCGTGTGTGTAAATAGCGTAGTAGGTATTTTTATCGTCGGAGGAGTCAGCCGCGGCGTCGGTCACCCTGACAAGCCTTGTCTTATTAACCTCAGGCTCATCACCCTTGGCGAGATTTTCAATACTGCGAGTATTAAGTCTGAGTAATTCCTTACGTTTGCGCTTGGCTATAATCTTGCTGACAACAAGAATATCCTGAACCATCTGATACTCATACTCAACATTCTGGTGAGAGCGCACAAACCAGATAAACCAAATTCCCATCAAAAGCAGGAATAGCGCTAATATTACAAAATAATGTAAAATAAAATTATACAGCGCAAGCAGCGTAATTGTAGCGGGAATTAAAATAACAAGAATAATTGTAACAATGAAAGTAATTCTGTCGCGCATTGTACGTTTTCTCTTAACAAGCTGTTCTATAAAAATATCGTCCATTTTTTCTCCTTAAATAATTCATTATATATTTGTCAGCCGAAAGCGTCATTTAATAGATAACAAAATTATATTACCATAACAGGCAAAAAATTTCAACAAAACTATTGCAAAACCTTACTTAAGGTGATAAAATTGCATAAGATAACGCAAAGACGAAGGAAGTAATAATCCAAAGGCTGAGCACAGAGAGCGACCGCCAAGGCTGTAAGCGGACGACTCGGCGAGGGTTGTGAAGTTCCCTTCTGAGCGGTGAAGCTGAAATAACAGTAGGCTTCAACGGGAGACACCGTTATATGTCGCTAAAGTGTCCGTTTTATAACGGGAATTTAGGGTGGTACCGCGAATTTATAATTTCGTCCCTTCTTCGGAAGGGATTTTTTATTTTATAGAAAACTGCTCAATTACAAAGAACAAAGGCAATTCCGCGCAAAGCGGGATTTCTTAAATAACATGGAGGTAATTATGGACGAAAAAATCACTCAACTGAAATCTCAGCTTGACCTAAAGCTTGATGAGATTCATAACCTTGTTGACCTTGAAAAGCTCCGCGTGGAATTTCTCGGCAAAAAAGGCTCTGTTACATCTCTGTTAAAGGGAATGAAAGACCTTTCTAACGACGAGCGCAAGGAGTTCGGTAAAAAGGTAAATGAGCTTAAACAGAATGTAGCTAAAGCCATTGAATCAAAAACACAAGACTTGAAAAGGCTAGAAATTGAAGCGGAGATCAATTCAATGCCTCAGTTTGACATCACAACTCCCGCAGACCTTACAAGAGGTTCATATCATCCGATTACACTTGTACAAAGACAATGCGAGAGTATCTTTAAATCAATGGGATTTACCGTTGAGGATTATTCCGAAGTAGTAACCGACTATGAGTGCTTTGAATCCGTTAATATTCCGAAGCACCATCCGGCGAGAGATATGCAGGATACATATTATCTTGAGAACGGTCAGCTCCTTAAATCGCAGACCTCAGCCGCTCAGAACGCTATTCTGCGTAAATACGGAAAGAACCTTAAAGAAAACGGCGTTCCGATTAAGGCTATCTTCCCCGGACGTTGTTTCAGAAACGAGGCTACCGACGCTACTCACGAGAACACTTTCTTCCAGATGGAAGGCGTTATGGTTGACAAGGACATAAGCATCTCTAACCTCATTTACTTTATGAAGACAATGCTTTCGGAAGTTTTCCGCAAAGACATCAAGGTACGTCTGCGCCCCGGCTTCTTCCCCTTTGTTGAACCGGGCTTTGAGCTCGACATAAACTGCCTTATCTGCGGCGGAAGCGGTTGTCCCTCCTGCGGTCACAGCGGCTGGCTGGAGCTTTGTCCCTGCGGTATGATTCACCCCGAGGTTCTTAAAGAGGGTGGAATCGACCCCGAGGAGTACACAGGCTTCGCGTTTGGATTGGGTCTGACAAGACTTGCTATGATGAAATACGGCGTTAAGGATATCCGCGACCTTAATTCGGGTAACCTTAAAGCGTTAAGTCAGTTTACTGACGACGATAAAGAATAAGAAAGGAGACTGAATTATGTTTTTATCAATGAATTGGATTTGTGATTTTGTAGATTTGAGCGGACTTGATAAAGTTAAGCTTATTAATCAGTTCTCCTTATCTACCGCCGAGGTTGAAAATGAGATTTTCTATAAAGGTAAAGATATCTCGGGAATTGTAGTCGCTGAAATCAAGTCGGTAATCGACCACCCCGACAGCAAAAAACTTCACTTATTAAAAGTTGACATCGGCGAGGAGGATTATATTGACGTTGTATGCGGCGCTCCTAACGTAAGAGAAGGTATGAAGACGGCTTTTGCTAAGGTTGGAGCTAAAATCGGCGAGATTACCATCGCTCCCCGCGACCTTGCCGGATACACCTCTAACGGTATGTGCTGTTCAGAGTCCGAGATTGGAATAAGCGACGACCATTCCGGTATTATGGAGATAACGGATGATGTACCGCTGGGAACAGATTTAAAGGACATTTACGAAATTGACGATATTATATTTGAGGTTGACAACAAATCCCTCACAAACCGCCCCGACCTCTGGGGTCACTACGGTATCGCTCGTGAGTTTGCAGCTCTCTCCGGCCGTCCGCTTAAAGAAGCGGCTATGGACGATTTAAGCGCGTATGACAATCTCCCCAAGGTTGATATGAAAATAGAGGATAAGCTTTGTCAGCGTTATTCATGCTTACAATTTGAGAACATCTCCAGAAATGTCAGCCCCGTAAATATGAGAATCCGACTTTACTACTGCGGAATGAGAGCTATTAACTTCCTCGCAGACCTTACGAACTACCTTATGCTTGAGATGGGTCAGCCGATGCACGCTTTTGACTCGCGTAAAGTTGGCAAAATCCGCATTAAACGCTTTGACCACCCCTTTACATTTAAGACTCTTGACGAGGTTGAACGCAGTATAGACGAGAACACTCTTATGATTTGTAACGACAATACACCTGTTGCTATCGCCGGAATTATGGGAGGTCTTGACTCCGAAATTGTTGAGGACACAACCACTCTAACGCTGGAATCGGCGACATTCGACTCGGTATCTATCCGTAAATCAAGCGTACGCCTCGGTCACAGAACAGACGCGTCACAGCGTTATGAAAAGTCGCTTGACCCTGAGATGACCGTTCCCGCTATCGCAAGATTTGTTAAGCTCTTAAAAGAGTACGACGAGGGCGTTAAGGTTGTCTCGGCTCTCACAGATGAGTACGCGTACAAGTACGATACTGTGGTTCTTGAGTTTGACAAGGCTTTTGTTGACAAATACACAGGTATAGAAATTGATAACAAAACTATTTATAAAACACTTACCGATCTCGGCTTTAAGGTTCAGGTTGGTAAACTGACATCCAACTCAATCGAGGTTGAGGACGATAACCCGACCTTTACTGTGGAGGTTCCGTCGTGGAGAGCAACAAAGGATGTAACAATCAAGGCTGATATCATTGAGGAAATCACAAGAATTTACGGCTACGATAACTTTGATATCAACACAACACGCTCTCCCCTCTATCCCGTTCGTCCCGACGACGTTAAGCGTGATGAGGAAAAAATAAAGGACATTCTCGTTAAACGCTATAATCTGCACGAGGTTCACTCCTACGTATGGCAGTACGCTGACGAACAGAAGAAAATCGGTATTCCCGTTGAGGAGAATTTAAGGCTCTCGGGCGCTACTAACCCGAATATCGAAACTATACGCCGTTCAATTATACCAACACAGCTTTGTCAGGTTAACTCGAATACAGGTTACGCGCCTGAGTTCGGAATTTTTGAAATCGGCAGAGTTGTCGAGGGTGTTGACGAGAACAACCTCGCGGTTGAAAAGAAAAATCTGGCAATTACACTTTTCAGCAAAACAACTGATATGAAATCGGTTTACTTTAAGCTGAGAGATATCCTCGCGACAATCACAGACGACTTAAAGCACAAGGAGCTCACCTTTAACGGTATAGAAGCAACTCACGCTTATGAGCACCCAATTAACCTTTATGAGATTAATCTCGAAAATGAAGCGATTGGTAAAATAGGTATAGTACACCCTGAGGTTAGCAAGAAGATTGACAAGAAAGCCAACATTGTTTTCGCGGAAATTGATATTCAGAAATTCGCTGACGTTAAGAATGAAAGCATCGTTTACAGCGAACCGTCAAAATTCCCGCCGATGACATATGACCTCAGTCTGGTATTAAAGCCCGGTATGCTCTTCTCCAAGATTAAAGAAGCGTGGAACGGCTTAGCGGAGAATATCTTAAAGAGCACAAGGATTGTGGACACCTATGACACCGAGGAAATCCACAGTATTACGGTTCGTTTTGAGTTCGGTTCAAACGAAAGAACGCTTGAGTCAAACGAAGTTCAGGAGATTATGGACCGTATTATCCAAAACCTTGACAAGATTGACGTAAAATTAAGGACGTAAAACCGTTAAAACCGAACAACCGAGAACTCTAAAAAATACCAGAATTAACAATTTTTCCGCTATTGACTAACGAAAAAATGTGTGTTAGAATAATGAAGAATTGGAATTTATAAATGGAGGTGCTTCCGTTGAATGATAAGACTATGATTTTCTCACTTGACGATAACAGAGGCGATACAATTAAAAAGACGCTGAATACTGTATATCGTGCGCTTGAGGAAAAGGGCTACAACCCCATTAACCAGCTTGTTGGGTATATTCTGTCGGAGGACCCGACTTATATTACAACCTACAACAACGCCCGCAACCTTATCAGACGTATCGACCGCGATGATCTGCTGGAAGCACTCGTGAAATCGTACTTAAATCTTCAATAACTGAAAGGATGACGCTTTATGGCAGACTTCCCTACATATAAGGGCAAGCCGCTCGTTCGCTCGGGCGACGAGATTTATTACGGCAATATGGATGAGGAATATGTTATTCATCTCATTATTAAATCCAAGAAAGAAGTTAACGGATTTGAGATTGCCGACAAGGTAACAGTTCAGCTTATGGCTACAGACCCCGGTCTGTCCCCCAGACGCCAGCTTGTTAAGTCCAGCGAAAAGCAGGGACTTTTCGTAGCTATGGACGTTGGAGACGCTTGGCTGAGCAGAGCATTATCACACAAGATTTAAAAACAAGACTTAAAAAAGCTGTCACATTTGTGACAGCTTTTTTAGTGTTATTCAAATACGAATTTTCCGTCTTTAAAGTCGCAGGTTACGCGGCTTTCTTTTTTTACCGTACCGTCAAGGATACGCTCGGAGAGCTCGTCCTCAATCTTGCTTGTTACAGCTCTGCGCAGAGGTCTCGCGCCGTAGCTCTCGTCAAAGCCGACCTTCGCGATTTCGCTTATTGCCTCGTCGCTAAAGTCAAGAGTAATATCCATAGCTTTAACACGCTCGGAAAGGTCCTTGAGCATTTTAGCGGCAATCTCCTTAATCTCCGCTTCCGTGAGCTTATTAAAGACGATAATATCGTCAATACGGTTCAGAAACTCGGGTCGGAAAGTGTTTTTGAGTTCACCGAGAACAATATCCTTAATGTCCTCGTTTGAAGATTTATTGTCGGGGTTCGTAAAGCCGAGACTGTTCTGTTTTTCGGTGATAAGCCGAGCGCCGACATTACTTGTCATAATGATAATCGTGTTTTTAAAGTCAACCGTTCTGCCCTGTGAGTCCGTCAGGCGTCCGTCGTCAAGAATCTGTAAAAGAGCGTTAAAAACATCGGGATGAGCCTTCTCAATTTCATCAAACAGGATTACTGAGTACGGCTTGCGCCTTACCTGTTCAGTGAACGCCGAGCCCTCGTCATAGCCGACATATCCCGGAGGTGAACCGATAAGCTTAGAGACGGTGTGCTTCTCCATAAACTCGGACATATCAAGGCGTATCATAGCGTTTTCATCGCCGAACATAGCCTGAGCCAGAGCCTTACAAAGCTCTGTTTTACCCACGCCTGTAGGACCTAGGAATAAAAATGAACCTACGGGGCGCTTGGGGTCTTTGAGACCTACTCTGCCGCGTCTTATGGCTTTTGCGACAGCTTTCACCGCCTCATCCTGACCAATTACACGGTCGTGTAGGATACTCTCCATTTTAAGGAGTCTTTCGCTCTCTTCCTCGGTGAGCTGAACTACCGGAATCCCTGTCCAGTCGGAAACCACCTCGGCGATATCCTCGGCGCTTACCTCTCCTGTAGCGGAGTTTTTGGCGTCGTTCCACTTTTTATTCTCATCATCCAGCAGCTCCTGCAGGGACTTCTGTTCATCCCTGAGTTTAGCGGCGCGCTCAAACTCCTGCTCGTTGACAGCGCTCTTTTTTTCGGCTTCTAAACTCTTGATTTTATCCTCAAGCTCCTTTAAGTTAGGCGGAGTTGTCAGGCTTTTTAATCTTACCTTTGAGGCGCTCTCGTCGATAAGGTCGATAGCTTTATCGGGTAAAAATCTGTCAGCAATATAACGGGATGAAAGGTTAACCGCTGCTTTAATCGCTTCATCGCTGATTTTAACCTTATGGTGAGCTTCATAGCGGTCGCGGAGTCCGTACAAAATCTGTTCAGCCTCTTCCTCACTTGGCTCGCCGATATTAACCGGCTGGAAACGTCTTTCGAGAGCAGCGTCTTTCTCGATATACTTTCTGTACTCGGAAATTGTTGTCGCGCCGATAACCTGAAAATCACCGCGTGCCAGCGACGGTTTAAGAATATTCGCCGCGTCCGTTGAGCCTTCTGCCGAACCTGCTCCGACGATTGTGTGAAGCTCGTCAATAAAGAGGATAATATCCTTTGACTTTTTGACCTCGTCAATCGCCGACTTAATTCTGTCCTCAAAATCGCCCCTGTACTTCGCGCCGGCAACCATACCTGTGAGGTCAAGGCTTACAACTCTCTTGTCCTTGAGAATTTCGGGAATCTGACCCTCTGTGATTTTGAGCGCCAGTCCCTCGGCTACAGCGGTTTTACCTACGCCGGGTTCGCCGATAAGAACAGGGTTGTTTTTTGTGCGGCGTGAGAGAATCTGGATAACTCTCTCAATCTCTTTTTCACGACCGATTACGGGGTCAATCTCGCCGTTTTTAGCTGCCGCGGTTAAATCCCTGCCAAACTTATCGAGTGACTTTGTGTCACTGTTCTGACCGTTCTGATGATTATCATTTTCGCCGACGAAGTCCTCGGCGCTGTTCATAACGGTGTTTTTGTTGACATTGAGCTCGGTGAGAAAATTATAAGCATAACTGTCGGTCTCCTGCATAATGCTGATAAGCAGGTGCTCTGTGCCGACGTATGAGCCGCCTGTTCTCGCCGCGATAATTACAGCGTTTTGCATAACGCGTTTTGAGCGCGGCGTAAAATCGTTCGGTGTTAATGTTACAGGCGCACCCACACCGGAGGTTTCCTGTATTTTCTGCTCAAGCTCCGCTATATCAAGCCCCGCCTGCTTCAGAGCTACAGCCGCTACTCCGCTGCCCTCCTTGGCTAAGCCGAGGAGAAGGTGCTCTGTGCCTATATAGGAATGTCCCATATCGCCTGCTGATTTGATAGCAAGATTTAACGCTTTATTAGCCTTACTTGTAAAATCTTTAAATTCATACATAAAATTACCTCCCTTTTAAATGTTTATACTTCTACTCTGTCATTCTGAGAGGACGCGCTCAGGCGTGAGAATTGAGGAATGACAGCTTGTAATTATAAATAATTTTGAATGATTTTTGCTCGGAGTATATCTCGTTCTTGCGGAGAAATCTGTTCGCCCTTGTTAACCATCATTGTAGCAGGCTGAATCTTCTCTATAAGCTCATCTATTAACGAGATTTCAACTCCGTCAATTACTCCCGAGTTGATGCCGAAACGCACATTTGAGAAAAGCTCCATTGCTTCCTCACAGCTTATAAGCTTAGCTGTTTTTATTATACCCAAGCTTCTGCACAGTTTATCCTGAACCTCAATACTCTTAGCCATGCGCTTCTGAGCGGCGAGTTCCTGAGTTTCAAGCTGTTCGGCGATATTCTTTAAGTTTTCGATAGCCGACTGCTCGCTGATACCGAGCGTTACCTGGTTTGAAAGCTGA
>X127_Alpine_Marmot__coassemble_378_pt1 | contig 9343 bp, 9 predicted proteins | sample X127_Alpine_Marmot__metabat2_low_PE_002 | metagenome-assembled genome bin X127_Alpine_Marmot | reverse complement strand
ATACCCGCGGCTTTAATGTCCTTTTCGCTCATACCTTTGGTGAGCTGATAGACAATAGCTCCGACCATTTCAAGGTGGCCGAGTTCCTCCGTGCCGATGTCGGTCAGGGTGGCTTTAAGCTCGGGTAAAGGCATCGTATAGCGTTGGCTCAGGTAGCGCAGGGAAGCGGCTAGCTCGCCGTCCGGGCCCCCGAACTGGCTCATAATCATTTTGGCGAGTCTTGGGTTAGGGTTTTTGATATTTACGGGATACTGTAATTTCTTTTCATATACAAACATCAGTCTATGTCCTCCTCATTCTCCCACGGCCAGGGGGCGTTAATCCATTTCCATTTGTTTTGCATACTGTCGTCGGTTGTAAGGGGACCGTACTTTTTCTCGTAAGTTTCGCGCAGTTCGTTTAGCTTTTTGAGATATTCGTTCATTTTAGCGATTGTTTCGCTGTCCTTTGGGTGAGTGTCAAGATAGAGCTGTAGGTCGTCAACCATAAAGTGGTATGACGAGAGCTTTTTAGTCAGAATTTCACGTTCAGTCATTTTTACCTCCCGAGCATTTCTTGCCGTAAAAAGGTTTGTCTAAAATAGGATAAACCGTTCCCGACTCAAGCGCCTGAGAGGGCGAGTATGTTTTTGAGTTTTGCTGTTGAAACGGTACATACGCCATAGCCTCCACCGTATCCTTCGGAAGGGGAGATATGCCGTAGTCCATCATAGCCATATCAATAATTTCCATTTAAGTTCTCCTAATATTTATTGAAGCAAGCTTCGGTATATATTATGCTGAAAAAAGAAAAACGCAAGTCAGAGTTTGTTTGTGTGTAATGTTGTACGTATATGTGCATATTCCCTTGAACTCAGGACTAAACTTTCTTTTCTTTCTCACGCTTATGCACATCCTTTATCTATTTATGCAAAAAAAGAAAGCAAACACTTTTGCGTCTGCTTTCATTTTACGCCTTCACATATAGCACAGGCCACTTTATAATACTGTAAATTATTTACTCTTTAATATACTTTTTAGCTTGCGGATAACCTTTTTAGGGAAGACTGATAGTATCCAAATTATTGTACTGCGCTGTTCCTTTATAATACGGTTAAGCTCTTTGATTTCCTTTTTGTCCTCCAAAAGTTTTGCCTTGAGTTCTTCATTTACCTCGTCCAGATAATTGAAAACTTCATTAGCGACGTCAAGGAAATCTTCAGCAGTATATTCAACCTTTTCCTCATCAACAACTATATCGTCCTTGAACAATACTCCGTCTTCCCTGCCCAGGTATTCTCTTGCAACCTTTTCATTTTCTTCTTTGAATTGTGCAAGATATTCAAGGGCTTCCTCCTGAGAAAGGAATACGTTTTTGCTGTAGTTTGTATTAGAAGCATTCCGGTAAGTAAGCTCGCTTAATGCCATATACAGACAGTCTTTTTTAAATTTCTTAGTCTGTCTTTTGGTATAGCGGTTCATATATTGCTTAAATGCCAGATACTTACCTGAAAGACTGATGTTTACAACAGACTTTTCAGGTAGTATAAATTCATCCGTTAACTCCAGCCCAACTGTATGGAGGAAATCGGAGATCAGGTTTTTCTGAGTACCGCCCCACTGTTGCTTTTCGTAAACCCTGACAATGATATTTTCCTTGCCCATAAATTTTGCAATGTCGTTAAGGCGAGTATAATAATCAAGTCTGTCAGTTGAAACACCGTTAATATATTCCTTAAAGGAACAGGTTTCATATTCCTGAACTTTCTGCGCCCAATGTGACTGCTCAAAAAGGTCCTGCCTCCTTAGGTAAGCAACAACCTTACAATCAATGCCACGGCTGTCAAGCTCCTTTTTTAGCTTTTTCCAAAACTTATTGTTAGTCTTTCTTCTGCTCCAAATGCTTTCCTCAGAAAGAATCATATTGTCATATTCATTAAAAAGCTCGGAGATATATTCAAAGTTTTTATTCCAAACCTCTTGCTTGGTTTTGGAATCAGCCTTGCCATTTTCGTCACGAAAAACGTGTGCCAAAAAGCGAGCGTTTCTCTGTGGCAAAAAATTTGTAATTCTTGGAAAAACGGGGAATACATAATTCTTAGTTTTTAAAACGCTTGCATTAGTTAGTAAAAACTTCTGAATATAAGAAGTGCCTGTTTTAGGCATACCGATATGCAGATATAATGTAGGCATAATTTTTCTCCTTTAAATATATGTATCCGCCCTGTAGCTCAGGGCATATTTTGTTACAGAAGCTCCTGTAATTTATTCATAACAAAGTCGGCAGCTTCTTCAATTGACTTTCCTGTAGTATCAATAGTAATATCAGGCTTGGAAGGAATCTCATAAGGAGCGGAAATACCTGTAAAGTTAGGAATTTCACCGGCTCTTGCCTTAGCATAAAGTCCCTTAACGTCACGCTTTTCGCATTCCTCAAGAGGGGTACTTACATAAACCTCAATTACATTTTCCCTGCCGATAATACCTTTGGCTTTCAGTCTATCTCTTTCATAAGGTGATACAAATGAAGTAAGAACAATTAAGCCTGCGTCATTCATCAGCTTGGCAACCTCTGCAACACGGCGGATATTTTCAATTCTGTCAGCCTCTTTAAAGCCAAGGTTTTTGTTAAGTCCGAGTCTGATATTATCACCGTCAAGGCTCATTGTGTGATTACCCTTAACAAACAAACGCTTTTCAATTTCGTTTGAAAGAGTAGACTTTCCGGAACCCGAAAGTCCTGTAAACCAAATTGTCTTAGGCGTCTGCAATTTCTGATTAGCACGCTGTTCACGTGTAATATCCATATTGTGCCATGTAAGGTTGTCCGACCTTCTCAAAATATGAGAAACTACACCGCAGGCAGAAGTCATATGAGTTAATCTGTCAATAAGGATAAAAGAGCCCAGTCCCGGATTCTTATCAAACTCATCAAAAACAATCTTCTCGGAAGTTGAAATATCACACTCAGCTATTTCGTTTTTATAAATTGCATCAGCAAAAATCTCATCACCGGAGTTAACGTCAATTTTATGCTTGATTTTCATAACTGTTGCAGGGATACGCTTAGTGCCAAGCTTTAACATATAGTTTTTGCCGGTAACAAGTCTTGTATCATCCATCCACAAAAGCTTAACTGTAAACAGATTACTGATTAGTGGTTTTGTATTTCCTGCAAATACACAGCCTCTGGAAACGTCAACCTCTTTATCAAGCTGAATAGTTACGGCACAGCCTTTTTCAGCAGACTGAACCTCTGTACCTGCATTGATAATCGACTTAACGTGAACAACCTCGTTTGAAGGCAATATAATAATTTCATCACCAACTGTTACAGCACCGGTTTCAATCTGTCCCTGAAAACCTCTGAATGTATGGTTTGGACGGCATACACGCTGAACAGCCATAGTAAAGCCTGTTTCAACATCGTCTGTAGTAACATCAATGTTTTCAAGGTAAGAAAGCAATGTATCCCCGTTGTACCAAGGAGTACGCCGGGATTTATTTGTAATGTTATCACCGTCTGTTGCAGAAACAGGGATAACAGCCAAAGTATTGTACTCAAACTCAACTAAAAGCTTTTTGATTTCCTTTTTAATTTTATCGAATTTATGTTTGTCAAAACTAATTAAGTCCATTTTGTTAACAGCAAAAACAAAATGCTTAATACCCATAAGGGAACAGATTCTTGCGTGACGTCTTGTCTAAACAAGTACGCCCTGAGAAGCGTCAACAAGTATAATAGCCAAGTCTGCAAAAGATGCACCTACAGCCATATTTCTTGTATATTCTTCGTGTCCGGGGGTATCTGCGACAATGAATGAACGTTTTTCGGTAGTAAAATATCTGTATGCAACATCAATGGTAATACCCTGCTCTCTTTCAGCCATAAGACCGTCAAGGAGCAGCGAATAGTCGATAGCACCTTCACGAGAGCCTACCTTGCTGTCAAGAATCAGAGATTTCTCCTGATCTGCAAACAACAGCTTTGCGTCATAAAGCATATGACCTATAAGTGTTGATTTACCATCGTCAACACTGCCGCAGGTAATAAATTTCAGCAAACCATTCATTAGAAATATCCTTCCCTTTTTCTCTTTTCCATACTTGCACTGCCGCCGTCGCTGTCAATAACACGGCTTGTACGCTCTGAGGATACAGAGCTTAAAGTTTCCTCAATAATTTCGTCAAGTGTATCAGCGTCGCTTTCAATACCACCTGTAAGAGGATAACAGCCCAAAGTTCTGAAGCGGATTTTCTTCATCTGAACTTCTTCTCCATCTCTGAGCCTCATACGGTCATCATCAACCATAATAATGTTGCCGTCACGCTCTACACAAGGACGTACATCTGCAAAATACAGAGGAACAATATCAATATTTTCACGCTTAATATACTGCCAAATATCCTTTTCTGTCCAGTTGGATATTGGGAACACTCGGATACTTTCACCCTTGTTAATTTCTGTATTAAAAAGCTTCCACATTTCAGGACGCTGATTTTTAGGGTCCCAGGCATGGTCAGCATTTCTGAAAGAGAAAATTCTCTCCTTGGCACGTGACTTTTCCTCGTCGCGTCTGCCGCCGCCGAATGCTGCAGTAAAGCCGTATTTGTCAAGAGCCTGCTTTAGAGCCTTTGTTTTCATAATATCAGTATAAGATGAGCCGTGGTCAAATGGATTTATGCCCTGTTCAACACCTTCTTGATTGATGTATTCAAGCATGGTAATTCCGTATTTTTCTGCTATCTTATCTCTAAACTCAATCATTTCCTTGAATTTCCAAGTAGTGTTTACGTGAAGAAAAGGAAACGGCGGCTTTTCGGGATAAAATGCTTTCATTGCTAAATGAAGCATAACAGAGGAGTCCTTGCCGATTGAATAAAGCATAACCGGATTTTCACATTCTGCAGCTACTTCTCTCATTATATATATAGCTTCAGCCTCCAGCTCGTCTAAATGCGACATTTTTCCCATAATTTTCACTTCCATTACATAATAATATTTCCAATACCAAGAGCAAGAACACATGAGAATACAACTCTCAGTCCCGAATTAACCTTGGTAAATTTATTCAATAGTAGATTAACTATATAAATCAATGCAAACTCAGCGGCAATAATTAACACGGGGAGACCGTATTTCTGACCGATATGGAGGGATTGAAATATAAGTGATAATATAACCGAGCCTAAAAGTCCGGAAATAATTGTTTTAACCCATGATTTCAAAATTTCAAAAATTCTGATTTTCTCAAACTTTATAAAAATAAACTGAGCGAGTGATACCACACTGCAAGAGCCTACAATACTACAGCCAAAGCCTGCTAGTGCAACAGCACAGCCTTGCAATATACTTCCTGAAACATCATAGCCTATAAAATAGCCAATACCTGTAAGGGTTTTGCAAAGTATAGAGCCTGGCAAAACATTTACAACCGTAACAAGCTGACCGTAAAATTCTTCCCCTGAAATCATACCTGTAGAAACAAACATACCGTCTGCTATGGTAAGGTAAGCGTCGCCGCCTCCAAAGGACATTACAGACGAAAGAAAACCATTGCCCATAAATCCCCACAAGCCACTGTAAACAAATATGGCAGGAATACAAAGAGCAAAGAAGAATATAAGCCATGCAAGCTCTTCCTTCAAAAGGTTTATTACAGGCTCGCTCTGGATTCTCCTGCTGTCTCCTTTATGGTGATGATACACACCATAAACTGAAAGAAAAATCATTGCAAGCTCTAAACCTCTTAAAATATACATCTTTTCAACAAAAGGAATTTCTATTTTTGAATTGCAGAGAATATAGGGAATACATACCGCCGCACATATTAAAACCTTTGGTACTGTAAATTCACATTGAGTAAACAGCAGTACAAAAAATGCAACAATCAAAATATTAACTGTTGAAACAGAAAACAAGGGTGTACCCTCTATTCCAAACAGGCTTAAAATTTTACAAATAGCTTTCCCTGAATTTAGCGCAAAAACCCCAAGAATTATTGCAACCGCCAAAAAAGTTCTGTTGTGTTTTTTTGCCCATTTTACAGTACCGCTTACATAGCCTGTAAGCATTGAAATAACGAAAGCCGAAATACCTACTGACACAATCTCAATCTGCTTAATAACAGCAGTTTCTGCACTTGACAGTCCTGACAACAGAAGCACGGTAGCAACTGCACCCGGGACAGCCATACATAAAGCTGCCATAAGCATTCCCCAAGTACCGCCAAACCGCTTGCCAATCATTCCTGAAATTTCAACAGGCAATGCACCGGGAGTTATACTTGCAACAATAACGTCCGAATCATATTCATCTTTAGTTACAAGTTTTCTGTCTGTCACCATTTCCTGTTCAATTACAGGAATCAGAGAAGTTCCTCCCCCAAAACCTATACAGCCGATTTTAAGCAAGGATAACAGCCAGCCAACTTTTCCCTTTAATTTATTCACTATAAAAGCTCCTAACAGTAAATAAAAACAAATCGGAATTAAGCGCCGATATCCATATTGACAACGCCACATTCTGTAGGATGTAATATTATAATTTTCTGCTATTAGATACAAATGTTATTGTGTATGTTTCGGACACAATTCCCCATAATATCCTTGTAAATATTTTAACAAAGAAATGTTATGTGAATGTAAAGCGACTGTTAAATCTATGTTAAGTCAATTACAACTTTGCAAATAATATTGGTATTTGTAACCTTATATTAATCACTACCGTAGTTTGTTTTCAATCTTGTTATTATGTAAAATTTCTTAACTATATATTGCATTGTCGCAGTATCCGGGATTGTGATGGTAATTTACATCAGCGTCAGCCTTTAAGATTAACAAGATTTTAGCTTATCCTCTTGACTTACCTTTATTCCGATTATATTATACACTACCTTAATAATCATTATGCTTTGGCGTATAAGGGGATATGTACTATCTTCATTGATACGCATAATTGTAAAACTACACTACTGCCTAATGACAATTGAATTTCCTATTGCAAATTCAAAATCTATGTGTTATAATGCGATTAATGAATTATAGTACAAGATATAGGGGTGTCGTTATGAAATGTCCGTATTGTGGTTTTATTGAAAGTAAGGTTATAGATTCACGTTCAGCTGACGATAACGAACGTATTCGCCGCAGACGTGAATGTCTAAAGTGCGGAAAGCGTTTTACCACTCACGAGATTATCGAAACAGTTCCCGTAATTGTCGTTAAGCGCGACAAGAGCCGTGAGAGCTTTGACCGCAACAAGCTGACGAACGGACTTTTGCGCGCGTGTGAGAAACGTCCCGTGTCTATCGAACAGATTGAGGACATAGTTAACTCTATCGAGAGCAAGGTCCAGTCTAGCCTTGACCGCGAGATTACAACTCAGCAAATCGGCGAACTCGCTATGAAAGAGCTCAAAAATATTGACGAGGTAAGCTACGTGCGCTTTGCTTCGGTGTATCGCTCGTTTAAGGACATCAACACCTTTATGGATGAGCTCAACAAGCTCCTTAAAGAGAAATAATAATACTTGAAAAATATGCTCTTCTTTGGTATAATTTGTCTTATATCAAAGGAGGGCTTCGTTTATGAAGTATTGTCCCAAATGCAAAAGAATGTATAACGACTTGGATAACAATTGCGCGCGCGAGGACTGCAAGGGAAAGGCGCTCAAGACTATTGAGGACGAGAGCACATCGGTGTATCTCTGTTCGGGCGGCGTTATGGAACGCGACAGGGTACAGGCGGCGCTTATGGACAGCGGTATTCCCAGCGTGTATGTTCGCCACAGCGTAACGGCTAACTCACAGGTTGTTACAGGTCTGGATTTTGACGGATTTGATATTCTTGTGCCTTATGAGCTTTACGAAAAGGCATATGACGTAGCTGTGGGTATCGGCGCGATTAAGCTTGATGGCGAGGAAATTCTCGAGGAAATACCTGAGGAAATTGAACCTCATCCGCTCGAGGAAATGTCACGCTCAAAGCGCACAACCGTAAGAGTTCTCTCGGCAATATTGCTCATAATTGTTGTTGCTCTTGTGATATACGGAACAGACTTTATAACTAAGTTAATTTCAGATTTATTTAAATGAGGTAATATTAGATGGATAAAAAATACGCAATCGAAACTAAATGTATTCAGTCGGGCTATACGCCCAAAAACGGTGAGCCCAGAGTTCTGCCTATTGTTCAGAGCACTACTTTTAAATATGAAACAAGCGAGGATATGGGGGCTTTATTTGACCTTCAGGCTGAGGGCTTTTTCTACACCCGACTCGCTAACCCGACTCTTGACGCTGTTGAACGTAAAATCGCCGATTTAGAGGGCGGCGTGGGAGCTATGCTCACATCCTCGGGACAGGCGGCTACACTCTCTGCCGTTACAAATATCTGTAAGTCGGGCGACCACGTAATCTGCTCCAGCGCGGTTTACGGCGGTACATTTAATCTTTTCTCAAAGACTCTGGTTGACCTCGGTATTGACTGCACATTTGTAGCTTCCGATATTACTGAGGAAGAGCTCAATAATTCCTTTAAAGAAAATACAAGACTTGTTTTCACAGAGGCGGTTACTAATCCTTCTCTCGACGTTTCCGATGTTGAGATGTTCGCTCGTTGTGCTCACGCTCACGGCGTGCCGCTCTGTGTTGACAACACGTTCCCGACTCCGATTAACTTCAGACCGATTGAGTGGGGTGCTGATATCGTGGTTCACTCAACCTCAAAGTATATGGACGGCCACGCTGTGGCTCTCGGCGGTGTTGTAGTTGACAGCGGTAATTTTGACTGGACAAACGGAAAATATCCTATGCTCAGTACTCCCGACGAAACCTACCACGGTGTAATTTATACCGAGCAGTTCGGTAAGGCGGCGTTTATTACAAAGGCCCGTACCCACATTATGCGTGATATGGGACCCCAGATGTCGCCGATGAACGGCTTTTTGCTCAACCTCGGGCTTGAGACTTTGTTTTTGAGAGTTCCTCGCCATTGTGAAAACGCGACAAAGGTTGCCGAGTTCCTTGAGAACAACGACAAAATAGAGTGGGTTAATTACCCGAGCTTAAAGAGCAGCAAGTACTATGACAGAGTTCAGAAGTATATGCCGAACGGCACCTGCGGCGTTGTTTCATTCGGCGTTAAGGGCGGCAGAAAAGCGGCTGAGAAGCTTATGGCTTCGCTTAAACTCGCGGCTATTGTTACGCACGTTGCCGACGCGAGAACCTGTTGCTTACATCCGGCAAGTTCAACTCACCGCCAGATGACTGACGAACAACTGGAGGCTGCCGGTATTTCGCCGAATATGATTCGCTTCTCGGTCGGTATCGAGAATGCCGACGACATTATCGCCGATCTCAAAC
>X127_Alpine_Marmot__coassemble_376_pt1 | contig 9367 bp, 9 predicted proteins | sample X127_Alpine_Marmot__metabat2_low_PE_002 | metagenome-assembled genome bin X127_Alpine_Marmot | reverse complement strand
AGAATGCTTTTTTGCTTGCTTATGCTTGTGTGAGTATAAATCTGAGTAGTAGTAATAGAACTGTGTCCAAGCATTTGTTGAATATAGCGAATATCAACATCCTCTTCTAACAGTAAAGTTGCAAATGAATGTCTAAACATATGCGGTGTAATGTGCTGGGTAATCCCACATTGCTCCGCATATTTTGTTATCATATTTCTGACGGATTGTTCTGATAAACGATTACCTAGCTTGTTTATAAAAAGAAAACCGTTCTCATCATTGAATTTGTTGCAATATTTTCTTATGAGTTTCTGTACATCTTTGTTGATAAGGCAGAATTTAATTATTTTTATGCCAAGAAGAAATGCAATTACATCAAATCCGGACCCGAAGTAACAGCGTGAAAAAATCCACCCTGCTGCGGAGCAGGGTGGATTTTTCTCAACCAAATATTCTTTTGTTTGTCTATTTGACAGGGGGCACTTCAAAAGCCATAGCCCCTTAGCTTTATTCTTTTGCTTGTGCGTCCTTGAGCTTTTTGCGCTTAATTACCTTTAAGCGGCTGAACTCCTCTCTGTCCTTTTCGTCCAAAGCGTCGGTGATGAACTTAACTGTTTCGTTAAATCGCGGAATCATAATGTTCTTCAGAGCGTTGGCGCGCTTCTGGGTTTTCTTAATCGCGTCCGCGAGTCGGTAGACGCTGTTCTCAATCTCCGCCAGCTCAACCGTAAGCTCCTTAACCTTTGTGAAAAGGATAAACGCCTTGTCTACTGCTGAGTTGTTCGTTCTCATACCGTAATGCAGATAGTTGTGGTTCTCTCTCTTGTCCAATGTGAGAATCGGAATCTCAACGCCCATAACGCTGCGTGAGTCGAGCTTTAAGCCGTTTTCAAGCGGTAATGCCTGAGAGATTTCGTCACAGAAGCCGTTGCGGATATTGGCGGTCTGGAGCGCGACATACGCCTCGGCGTACGCGTCGTCAATCTTCTCCTGAATAGCGTTGGCGTGGTCAATCAGCGTCATCATTTCGCGGATGAGAATATTACGCTTTCTGTCAAGAAGCTCGTAGCCGTTCTTCGCGAGAGCAAGCGATTTTTTGTTATTCATAAGGTTGCCTTTGGTTGGCACAGCCTGAACAGCCATTATGACACCTTCTTAGTTCTTATAATATTCGTCGAGAACCGCGTCATCCACACGGTCGAGCTCAGCTCTCGGAAGTGTTGAGAGCAGCTCCCAGCCTAAGTCTAGGCTCTGTTCAATACTGCGGTTCTCGGTAAAGCCCTGATTAACAAATCTTGACTCGAACAGTTTACCGAACTCAATATACTTCTTATCAATAGGCGACAGCTCCTCCTCGCCGATAACCGAGGCGAGAGCTCTTGCGTCTATAACCTTGGCGTATGAAGCGAAGAGCTGGTTCGCCAGAGCCTGATGGTCGGCTCTTGTGTAGCCTTCGCCGATACCGTCCTTCATCAGACGTGACAGCGACGGAAGCACGCTTACCGGGGGATAAAAACCCTGCCCCTGGAGCGTACGGTCAAGTACAATCTGTCCCTCGGTGATGTAGCCTGTAAGGTCGGGAATCGGGTGCGTAATATCGTCGTTGGGCATTGTCAGAATAGGAATCTGAGTTACCGAACCCGGGTGATCCTTTATCATACCCGCGCGCTCATATAGAGAAGCGAGGTCGGAGTAAAGATACCCGGGATAACCTTTTCTTCCGGGAATTTCGCCCTTTGAGGACGAGAACTCACGTAGCGCCTCAGCGTAGGAGGTCATATCCGTCATAATAACGAGGATGTGCATATCGAGCTCAAACGCGAGGTACTCGGCAATCGTCAGAGCACAGCGCGGTGTAAGCGTACGTTCAATAATCGGGTCGTTACTGAGGTTTAGAAGCATTACAACTCTTGAGAGTACGCCGCTTTCCTCAAAGCTCTTGCGGAAGTACTCGGCGACGTCCTTCTGAACGCCCATTGCCGCGAATACAACGCCAAAGTTGGAGCTGTCCGCGCCGCTGATTTTAGCCTGACGTACAATCTGTACGGCTAAATCGTTGTGTGTCATACCCGAGCCTGAGAATATAGGAAGCTTCTGCCCGCGGATAAGAGTCATAAGCGTGTCAATTGTTGAGATACCTGTGTTGATGTAGTTCTTGGGGTAAACTCTTGACACCGGGTTAATCGGCGTGCCGTTTATGTTAGCCTTTTTAACAGGGAAAATGTCGCCCAGTCCGTCAATAGGTCTGCCCGCGCCGTCGAGCACTCTGCCGATAATCTCGGGGGAAAGCGGCATTTCCATAGGGTGTCCTGTGAGGTGTGTACGCGTGTTTTTTAGGCTGATTCTTCTTGTGCCCTCAAACACCTGTACAACAATCTTTTCGCCCTCAATCTGTACGACACGACCTTGACGCGTTGTGCCGTTCTCCAGCTTGATATCTACAATTTCCTCGTTGGAAACGCCTTTTACGCCGTCCATAACGATTAGCGAGCCGTTGATTTCTTTAGCGCCTACATAATCTATAATCAAAGCGTTTCCTCCTTACTTTAATAATTTATCGAGCTTTTGGTCGATTTCCGTAATATAGTCGTCGAACATTTCAAGCTTGTTGTTTGGAATATCGTATTTCATCTTAGTGAGTTTGTCGAAAAGTCCCATATTGAAGATTTTGGAGAGCGGAATTTCACGAGCGACAACCTCTTTCGCCTTAGCGTGGAGATGAAGAATAACCTTCATCATAAGCTTTTGCTTCTCAAGCGGTACATATGTGTCCTCCGCGTGGAAAGCGTTCTGCTGGAGGAAGCCTACTCGGATAACCCTGGCGGTTTCGATAACGAGCTTCTGGTCGTCGGGAAGTACGTCAGAGCCGATGAGCTTTACAATCTCCATAAGCGAGCTTTCCTCCTGCAAAAGCGCGCTTACGCTGTTTCTGTACTCTATAAAGTCCTCGCCAAGGTTCTCCCTAAACCATGGGTCAAGGTCGTTAAAATACTCGCTGTAGCTGTCCATCCAGTTGATAGCCGGATAATGACGGGCATAAGCCAGAGCCTTGTCAAGCGCCCAGAATACACGTGTAAAACGCTTTGTGTTCTGAGTTACAGGCTCGGAGAAGTCTGAGCCCTGAGGTGAAACAGCGCCGATGAGAGTTACCGAGCCCTCGCCGGAGCTTAGCACGTCGGCACGTCCGCCTCTCTCGTAGAACTCCGCGAGACGTGACGGAAGATACGCGGGGAAGCCTTCCTCGGCGGGCATTTCCTCAAGACGGCCTGAAATTTCACGCAGAGCCTCAGCCCAACGTGACGTGGAGTCCGCCATCATGGCAACGTGATAGCCCATATCGCGGTAGTACTCCGCGAGCGTTATACCTGTGTAGATAGATGCCTCACGAGCCGCAACAGGCATATTTGATGTGTTAGCGATAAGTACCGTTCTGTCTGTCATAGGACGGTTTGATTTCGGGTCGATTAGTTCCGAAAATTCTTCAAGAACCTGGCTCATCTCGTTGCCGCGCTCACCGCAGCCGACGTAGATAATGATATCGGCGTCACACCACTTAGCGAGCTGGTGCTGGTTCATAGTCTTACCTGTGCCGAAGCCTCCGGGGATAGCCGCCGTACCGCCCTTGGCGATAGGGAAGAGCGTATCCATAACACGCTGACCGGTGATAAGCGGAATAGACGGTGTGAGTCTGAGCTTAACAGGTCTCGCTGTTCTGATAGGCCATTGCTGACAGAGAGTCAGTTCGTGTTCCTCGCCGAGCTCATCTTCCAGTATGACAACTGTGTCGTGTATTTTGTATTCGCCGTCGGGCTTAACCTCTTTAACGGTACCCGAGAGGTCGGGGTGCAGCATTACACGGTGCTCAATAATCGGAGTTTCGGGTAATGTGGCGTAAATCTGACCGCCCTCGAGCTTGTCGCCCGGTTTTACTTTCATCGTAACGCTCCAAAGCTTATCAGCGTCAAGCGGAGAAACCGCCGAGCCTCTGTTGATAAACGCTCCTGCCTGTTCCTCAATAGCCTTTAAGGGACGTTCAATACCGTCGAATATATTGTCAAGGATACCGGGACCCAAAAGCACGTTCATCGGCGCGCCTGTTCCGGTTACGGGGTCTCCCGGTTTAAGACCTGTTGTTTCCTCATACACCTGAATGGTAGTAAGCTTGTCGGTGATACCGATAACCTCGCCTACAAGGCGTTGCTCGCCGACGTGTACCATCTCCATCATCTCGAAGGAGTCGGCGTCTTTTACGGTAACAACAGGACCGTTAATTCCGTAAATTACATTTTTATTCATATAGTCACTCTTTCAATTAGGAAGGTTATAGTACGCTGAGAGTCGCGTTCTCCGTGAACCACTCTCTTTGAGCCTCAAGCTTGCTGTCAAGCGTATCGTCGGCAATAACGCCCATACTCTCGCAGAAGCCCTTAATGCCGCCGATTTTGATTGTTCTGTCCGCCTTTACGTCCGCGCTGCCGTTAAACAGAGCTTTAATTTTATCCGCTCTGTTCATATCAGCGTCGCTTAGGTAAAGCACGCAGTCTTTTCCGCCGAATAACTGAGCGATTTCCTCAGCGCTTTCCATAAGCTTTGAGGAATACTCATCGGTTTTGGTGTAGGCTGTGAGCTTCTCCGCGCTTAGGCTGAAGATTTCTTCTGTCATATTAACGCGTTCAAGAAAGAGCTTTTTCTGTCCTTCCTGAGTTTTGGCGGCGAGCAGAGCAGTCTGCTCGTTGCGCTTTTCGTTAAGCTTGGTTTTTATAAGGCGCTTGCTGTCCTGCTCCGCCTTTTTCATAGCCTCGTTAATGCGTTCTTTCTTTAGCTGAGCAACCTCGCCTTTCATAGCGTTTTTCTGCTCGTCAGCGTACTTTTTAATCGCCTTCAGAAAGTTACTGGTTTTATTTTTAGGCATAAGTTACCTTCTTTCCGTGATAAAGCTACAGCTTAACGCCGATAGCGTCCTGAACGTATTTTGTGATGCTGTCCTTTGTTCTGCCGTTGCCGTGACGGTCGGGAATTTCAACAATAAGCGGCTGTTTGCGGTTGAGCTTGAGGTCGTAGACAATATCGGGGCAGAGGGATACAAGCTTCTCCGTCATAAGAATAACGGCGATATCCTCGCGTTCCATAGCCTTAGTCAGCTCGCGCCTGACCTCGTCCTCCTCGTGAACAACAACACCCGGGATACCCGCGAAGCGCATACCCATCTTCGTGTCTACGTTATCACTGATTAAATAAAATTTCATTATTCCTCACTTAGCCAATCTTGGAGAGTATCATAATTGAAATAAGCATACCGTAGAGAGCGATACCTTCGCCGAGAGCAACGAAGATAATAGCCTTACCGAACGCTTTGGGATCTTCGCTTGTAGCTCCGATAGCAGCGGGAGCAGCGTTACCAACCGCGATACCGCCGCCTATACACGAAAGACCGGTAGCAGCCGCTGCGGCGATATACGCCATACCGTCAGCTCCGCTTGCCGCGGCAGCAGCGGACTCGCCTGTAGCCGCGCTTACGGCGAAAGGACAAATCATACATACGGCGAATACAAACGCGAAAGAAGCCAGCTGCATAAGTGTAGCTCTTTTTCTGCTCTTACCGTGAGAAACCGCCTTAACGGCAATAAGTACCGAACCGATTAAAAATACGACGGGTAAAGCCAAAATCAAGAAATCAAAAATAGACATAATATAAACCTCCAAAAATTATTCTGTAGTTATTTTAACGGGCTCAAATTCTCTTCCTTCGCCCGAATAGAAACGGCTGAACATCTCATAATATTCAAGTCTTAATACCTGAATAGCTACGAGCAGTGCCTCAAGCACCATAACAAGAGCGTTGCCGATTACAACAATAATCCAGTATCCGACTCCGCCGACTGTCTCTGCGAGTACGAATACAACGAGCATCATACCGGCGTGAACAAGTACGAACGCTCCTACACGCAGGAAGCTCATCGTGTTTGTAACGTAGCTTAGAAGCACCTCTATAGACTCGAACAAGTTCTCAACAATATACCCGCCCCAGCTTTCGGGTTGCCAGTCTTTTTTGCCTTCTGCAAGGTCGCCGAGCGGTTCGGCAAAGAAGATGAGGATAAACGGTAAGACTACAAGTCCGAGGATATAGGGGAGAGTCATAATGTGAACGCCGAGGAAAATCTCAGCGACAAGTCCGAACACAAGCGCACAGTAGAAGGTTATTCCGGCTAAACCGCTGGTTCCGAACAATGCTCGTCCGAGTTTCTTTTGTTTAAGCGATGTATACACGTTGAGAAACATAGCTACAATAAGCAGGAACACTCCTATGCCGATTGCACCGAAGATAATCATATTTGTGTTACCGGGAGCCATAACCTCAATCGGTTTTTCCTCAAAGCCGATTGCTCTGAACATCGGGTCGAGCACGTGCTCAAAGCCGAACACACTTCCGAATATCGTTCCGAATACCATTGAGGATATACCACAGGGGAACAGGATTTTTCCTATCGCCATCCTCCTGAGCTTCCACATCAGAAGTCCGACGATTGAGAGACAGAGGCCTTGTCCGAGGTCCGCGAACATTATGCCGAAGATAATAACGTATGTGATTGCGATGAATGTTGTCGGGTCAATCTCGTTATACTTGGGTACGCCGTACATCTTTGTGTAAAATTCAAACGGCCTCGCGAGAAAACTGTTCTTTAGGTTAACGGGAGGATGTTTGTCCATCTCGTTCTTCGCGTCGGAGAAATCGAGCTCTACGCTCTTAATCTTCATTAAGCGTTTTTTAAGACTTTTCTTGTTCGCTGTCGGAACCCAGCCTACGATAATGAAACTGTTGTTGTGCTGGAGAGCTTTACTTCTGATTCCGGAGTAAAGGTAGAGCTCCTCAAGCTTTGAAAGATGCTTTGTAATCTGCTCATCATTTTCATCAAGATAAGCTTCAAGCTTCATTTCAGCTTCTTTAATCTCTTTTTCGAATTGGGAAATCTGTTTTTCGTACTCCTCAATCTTATCGCCCGGGGCTATGTTGTCCTCAGCCAAATCGGCGGGCTCAAAATAAAGTCCCTCAAAAATTTTGTCAATCTCTTCAGCTTTGTTTTTCGGCGCGAAATACACGCCCCAGCTATAATCTCTGTCCTCGGTACATACCGCGAAGTCAACGTACTCGTTATCCTTGTACGCTTCAAGCTTTTGTAAGCTGTCCTTGGGCAGTCTGCCGAATCTCGCCCTTACAAATTCTGTTTGAAGAACCTTAGTAATCTCAACATCAAGCCCCGCGAAATGGTTCGAGACGCTCAGATTGTGCTTTGCGGCGGCAAGTCTTGACACGGCTGACTCTCTTTCTTCAATCAACGCGTCAATCTCCGCCGTTGTAGTTGCGGAGAAGCTCTCGAGTTCCTTGAACGTCGGGCTGAAATCGCTCACGTCCGTCAGCTTAAACTTACGCTTTGTGAGGTTAAGCGCGGCTTTGAGATTCGTAAGAGGTTCGGCGTAGCTGTTTTTTGTCTGTAGATGTGTGAACTCCTGAAGGTTTTGGTAGAAGTTGCCTACTTCGTCGGGGTGGAACACACCTGATTCACCAAGTACCGTGATGACCTCGTCGATGTATTCCATCAGTCCGACGACATTCACAGCCTGCATTGATGATACTGCCAAATCTAATTCACCTCTTTAAAGTGGTTATTAATGAATAATCAATGATTGAATTTGTTTCGGGTCGAGCTTGTAACGTATTCCTTCTATCAGGCTGATAACGTTCATCAGCTCTGTCTCGGACAGGAACATAAACGAAATCATAACGACCGAAGGATTGGCGGAAAAATGAATGTATCTTTTCGCCAGACGATACTGTATTCTCGGGTTGATATCGTCAAAGTTGTTATAACCGATTTTACTCATTGTTTTTCCGTGACCCGAATTTTGCATAATTTTAAAAATTTCCTCGGTCGATTCCGCCTCGCACATCTTGTCGATTATCCTTGCGCTAAGGTTGCTGTACTCGGACAGCATATTGCTCCTTATTACCTCGGGCGAAAGATTATAGTATTCTTTTAACCTCAGTATTCTTGAAAAAATACTGTAATCGTTAATTGTTCTGAAAAGTGTTTCGAGCTCCTGCCGTTCGTTTCCTTTGGTTTTCTTCCTTATAAGCTCCAGCATATTCTTTAGGATATGGTCGTATAGCTTGTTCTCAATATCCGAAATGGGCAGTCTGCCGTTCGGGTCGGGCTTGTAGACCCTGAGTATCTCGTAATAGGAGGAGTGCTTCAGCGCGCCTAGAAATTCGTCGTAATCGCGGGCGTTCGCGAGCTTGTTGATATCAAACTCGGAGTGCTTAGAAAGAAACTCCGGAAACTGAAAAATGAACTTTTCGGTTGAGTTGGAATTGAGCAGAATCAAGAAACGGATTATCTGTTCAACCTCTGTCTTTTCCACAACGTAACTCGAAAATCCCGCGCTTACGCTTGAGTCGTAACGACAAAGTGAGTCGAACTGATTGAATAGGTACTGCCTGAGCATCTGCTCGAGACGTCCTCTGTGTACGTCGCGTTCGTTGACCTCGGAAAGAACGGAGGCGAAATGAGTGTGAGATTTCAGATACACCATAACCTCGGCGACGTTCTGGCAGGCGAGAATATTTGAGTAGTCACGGTCTGTCAGGAATCTGCCGTATTTTGCCCTTGCCTTCGCTGAAACGGCGTAGGATGTGGTGGACATATTATCGCCTCCTTGTTAGCTTATGACGCGGTTGAAAATCTCGTCAACCCATCTGTCGCGGTTTTGCTCGTAATCGGATTTAAGCTTTATCAGAGCTGACTCCTGCCTCGCGCTGATTTCCTCGAGGTTTCTCGCTGTGCGCTTTTCGAGGTAGGCGTTATTTCTTGCGATTTCTTCCTGCGCGTCGTTCATATGCTTCTGATAAATCGCCTCGGCTTCTTCTTCAATCTTTTTCTTTTCTATCTCAGCGGCCTTTCGGTTTTCCGCTTCAAGCGTTTTTGCCTCATTGTCAGCCTCGACAATTCGTCTTATCATATCCTGCAAAATTCTCACCTCCGACATTTCGGGAAAACTTATTGTGTACTATAACACATAATAGCCTTTTTAAACATTACAAATTATACTATTATAATATAAAAAATACAAGGAAAATTGAGAAAAATAAGCGTTTTTTATGAACGTGTCAAAAGTTTGGTTTTTGTGCACATTTTTTTGTTTACAATTAAACTTTTTCTTCTGTGTAATACGTGTTATAATAGGTTTAAAGAGCGTCGGCAGGCGATGTTACAATAAATAACTAAAGCCCCAAATTTTACTGTGGGCGCGCACACGCTTTTTACTTTATAGGAAAGCTCCGTTACAAAGAACAAAGACTGATATGTATACTTTATGAAAAGTTGATATA
>X127_Alpine_Marmot__coassemble_372_pt1 | contig 9423 bp, 9 predicted proteins | sample X127_Alpine_Marmot__metabat2_low_PE_002 | metagenome-assembled genome bin X127_Alpine_Marmot | reverse complement strand
GACATACCCCTCTGACTGGAGCTCGGTTGTGAGCACAATTTTACTGTCGCCGTCAAGCAGAGGAAGCGCGAACAGAAGTCCTGTTATGAACTGGGAGCTGATGTTACCGGGAATGTTAAAAACTCCGCTTCTGAGTCTGCCCTCAATAGTGAGCGGCAAATTTTTTTCGGCAATACATTTTACGCCTGCCTTGGGAAGACAGTCAATATAAACGCCGAGAGGACGCTGTGGGAGTCTGCCTCTGCCATTAAATGTGGCGTTGACTCCGCCTGCCGCGGCAATCGGGATAAAAAATCTTAAAGTTGAGCCGCTCTCAAAGCAATCGAGAACGGCGGTTTTATTCTTAAAAATATTTGTTCCGTCAACTGTGAGAACATCGTTGTTTAAGGCGGTCTTTGCCCCCAAAGCTTCGATACAGCCGACGGTGGCTTTTATATCGTCGGACATAGCGACAGGCGCAACCTTACACACGCCGCCCGATAAAGCGGCGCAGATTACAGCGCGGTGAACGTCGCTCTTTGACGGCGGCGCACACACGATTCCGTTAAGTTGTGAGGGGGTAAGTTTTATGTTCATAGGTACTCCACTTTTCACATTATAAAACTTTCAAGCTTACTAAGCTCTGTTTTTCTTATAAAACTCTCGCCTATTTTTCTTATCAAAACAATGTTTACACTTCCGTTCGACGCTTTTTTGTCGCTCGCGCATACACGCGCGATATCGGATACCGAAGCGTTGTCCGAAGTCGGAAGATTATACTTTTCGCAGAGCTTTTTTATTCTCTCTGCCGAACCGCTTTGGGTAAGTCCTGCCCTTTCACCCGACTCGGCTATCATAACCATTCCGACGGCTACAGCCTGTCCGTGGGAGAGTCCCTCAAAGTTATAAATCTTTTCTAAGCTGTGTCCGAGTGTGTGACCGAAGTTAAGGAGCATACGCTCGCCGCTCTCCTTTTCGTCACGCTCGACAACGTCGCGTTTTATGCTGACGCAGGTGAAGATAATATCATCAATTATGTCAAAAGCGTTTTCGCTTTCCAACGTCTTAAAAAGCTCGCTGTCCTTGATACAGCCGTATTTTATTACCTCGCCCATTCCGTCGCTTAGGTAAAGCTCGGGGAGTGTTCCAAGGGTGTCGGGGTCGATTATTACCAGTATAGGCTGGTGAAACGCGCCGACGAGGTTCTTTCCCTGTTCAATATCAACGCCTGTCTTTCCACCTACCGAGGAATCAACCTGAGCGAGCAGAGAGGTAGGTATCTGTACAAAATTAATTCCGCGCATATATGTAGCCGCGGCGAAGCCTGCCATATCGCCTGTAACGCCGCCGCCGAGAGCGACAACCAAATCCTTGCGCGACATATTAAAGTCAGCCATAAAGCTGTACATAGATGAGATTACCTCGAGGCGCTTGTTCTTCTCTCCCGCCTCGAACGTAAACATAGCCGCGTCAAATCCGGCCTCTTTAAGCGAGCTTGTTACCTCTTCGCCGTAAATTGCGCCGACGTTGGAGTCCGTGATTACGCAGACCTTTGAAGCCTGAGAAACACCCCTTACAAGCTCTCCTGTTTTTTTTATAAGACCTCTCTCGATAATGATATCGTAGGGAGTGTTTGTGTTCACCTTAACTGTTCTCATTCGCCGAGCATCTCCTTGGTTTTGTGTGCAGCCTCGAGTAATTCCTCTATCTTCTTCTTATCGCTTGCCATAACAGCGTCGGTTATGGCGTGAATGTTGGTAATAAGTGTTTCGAGCTCGCTAATGAGCGGCTCGCGGTTTTCGAGAAACAGCTCGCTCCATAGCTCCGCGTTAATGTTAGCAACTCTGGACACATCCTTGTATGAGCCCGCGGAAAAGCCCTTATGGTTCGGACAACACGGACTGAGCACATAGGCGCACGCCAGAACGTGAGGAAGCTGAGAGGTAAAAGCAATCATCCTGTCGTGTTCCTCGGGGGTGGTTATTTTAACCATACCGAAGCCGATTTCACCGGCTAAAGAGGACAATGTTTTTATTGACTCATCTCCTGCCTCACAGGGAGTGATGATATAGCTCGCGCCGCTGAAAAGTTCAGTGTCGCTGCTTTCAAAGCCGTTTGTCTCCTTGCCCGCCATCGGGTGACTGCCGACGAACTCAAAGCCGAATTTCTTCGACAGCGCGGTAAGCTGAGGACAAATCTCTCTCTTGATACCCGAGGAGTCGGTGACGATTGCGCCCTTCTTAATATAACTTCCGAATTTTTCAACATAGCTCACAGCCGCCGCAGGGTAAAGCGCAAGGATAACAATGTCAGCTTCTTTGAGGCTCTGCTCGTCGCCGATTTCGTCGATTGCGTTTTCCCTCAGCGCTCTTTCGAGTACGGATTGTGTGCGGTTTATTCCGATTACGTAATGGTCGGTGTATTTCTTCAGCGCCTTTGCGAAGCTGCCGCCGATAATACCCATACCGACAATAACAATTCTTTTATTCTTCGTCATACGTAAGTGCTCCTATCTTTCTAACACTATCCACCATACCATTCGTTTCTGACAAACATTTCAAATTCAATTTATTATAACGCTTCTTTGAGCTTAAAAATCTTCTTAGCTACACCGTCGAACTGCTTGGGAGTTAGTGACTGAGCGCCGTCCGAGAGAGCGTGAGGAGGGTCGTTGTGAACCTCAATAATAAGTCCGTCGGCTCCCGCCGCTACAGCCGCCAGCGACAATGTCTCAACAAGCCAGCTCTTGCCCGAAGCGTGAGACGGGTCAACTATAACAGGAAGGTGAGAGAGCTTTTTAACAATCGGAATAGCCGAAATGTCGAGAGTGTTTCTCGTAAAAGTCTCGTAGGTACGGATACCGCGCTCACAGAGGATGACCTTGCTGTTACCGCCAGCCATAATGTACTCGGCGGACATCAACCACTCCTCGATTGTGGCGGAAAGTCCGCGTTTGAGAAGAATAGGCTTGTCGATTTTGCCGAGTTCTTTTAAGAGCTCAAAATTCTGCATATTTCTCGCACCGACCTGAATGACGTCAACAGACTCAAACATATCAATATGTGAGGCGCGCATAATCTCTGTTACTATGGGTAAGCCTGTTTCCTTGCGGGCGATTTTGAGAAGGTCAAGTCCCTCGGCCTTTAACCCTTGGAACGCGTAGGGAGAAGTTCTCGGCTTAAAAGCTCCGCCGCGCAGAAATGTAGCGCCGCTCTTTTTAACGGACTTCGCAATCTCAACAATCTGTTCCTCGCTCTCAACCGAGCACGGACCAGCCATAATGTTCAGACTTCCGTCGCCGATTTTAACTCCGCCGACATCAATAACGGTGTTCTCGGGGTGGAACTTTCTATTAGCCTTTTTATACGGTTCCTGAACACGCTTAACGCTCTCAACAACGTCCTGAGCGTCGATAAACTCTATGTCAACCTTAGTGGTGTCGCCGAGAAGTCCGAGAACTGTGGAGTGCACACCCTCCCAGACGTTAACCTTAACGTCGTAGTTTTTCTTGAGCATCTCGGAGAACATAATCTGCTGTTCCTTGGTACATTCAGGTTTTAATACAATAATCATCTAATCAATCCTTTTCAAATATATTCTTTTTTTGCCTTTGGTATTTTAGCACTTTAAAGCGGTGATGTCAATAGCGTATGTCCTTTTTAATCAATAATACTTAATATATTTCTCGCTACCGCTGAGCTCGAGAAATTGCCGTTAATATACACAGACGCGGCGGCTCTGTAAAGCGGCAGACGCTTTTTTAACAGTTCTTTTATTACCTCGTTGCGGTTCTCAACCTGAAGAAGCGGACGACGCGTGTCGTGCTTTAACCGCTCACATAGGTTCTCGTAGCTTACGTCTATGAAAACAATCTTGCCGCCTTCTTTGAGGATATCGACATTCCGCGTAAAGGTCAGCGTTCCGCCTCCCGCGGCGATAATCAGGTTTTCTTTTTCGCTGAGTTCGCGGCAGGCTTCGGTCTCAATCTCGCGGAAACCGCTCTCACCCTTTTCGGCGAAAATCTCCTTGACGGTCATACCTGTTTTGTCCTCAATATATTTATCCATATCTATAAACTCGCGGCGGCATCTTTGTGCCAGCTTGCGCCCGATTGAGGTTTTTCCGCAACCCATAAAACCGCAGAGGATTATGTTGTTCATCTGTTTTTCAACTCCTCGTACGCGTCGGCGCACAATCTCTCAACGTCCCTGACGTCATACTCCGAGCCGTCCCAATGCCTGTGGGCGACAACAGCCTGCCACACGAGCATAGACATTCCTCCCTCGGCGTTACTGCCGTTTGCTTTAGCCTTTTTTATTAACACGGTTTCAAGCGGATTGTAAATCGCGTCAAATACATTTTCGCATTTTTTGAGCTGTTTATCACAAATCGGCTGAGCGTCCGTTTTGGGCGACATACCGACAGGGGTTGCGTTAATCAGGGTTCTAATATCACCCGAGAGGTCGTCAACCTTTATGCATTTTACGTCAGCGGTTTTGACCGCTTTTTTGATTTCGTCAGCCAGTTTTTGAGCTTTAATAACGCTCTGTTCCCTGATCGCAAATTCAAGGCTCGCGCCGCCGAGCGCCGCCTCGTACGCCATAGTGCGCGCCGCGCCGCCGCAACCGAGGATTACTACCCTGTCTTTAAGCGGAATACCCGCGTACTCCAGGGCTTTAAGGAAGCCGTCGGGGTCGGTAGTAAACCCCTTTGAAACGCCGTCGCGGTTAAGTACGGTGTTCACACTGCCGTAGAGCCGGGCCTTTTCGTCTATATCGTTAAGCAAAGGAATAATATTACTCTTATGCGGAATAGTTATATTATAGCCGTCAAGGTTTTTCAGCACCGTATTATACTTTTCGTTAAGCTCCTCGGGAGCGATATCGAGAACTCCGTACTCGGCGTCTACGCCGGAAAGTTCAAACAATCTTGCGTGAATAAACGGCGACATTGTATGACCTATCGGGTGGCCGATAACGGCAAATCTTTTAACGCTCATAAGCTTCTCCTCGAAAAAAAGTAAAATTTTTGAAATAAATATTGACAAAGTGGTAATTAACTAATAATATAGACAAGTAGCAACGCACAGTTGTTAACCAGACTATTGTAGCAAATTTTCTTCCGTTTGTCCAGAAACAGAGAATTTGACACAGAATTTTTTAGGAGGATAAAAATGATTTTTGAAAAAATTAAGGCTATTTTAGCTGAGCAGTTCGACGTTGAAGAAGACAAAATTTCTGAAGACACCGACCTTCAGGAGGATTTAGGCGCGGATTCACTTGACGTTGTTGACCTTCTTATGTCTATTGAGGACGAGTTCGAAATCGAAGTTCCCGACGACGAGATTGAGAACCTCAAGACTGTAGGCTCTATCGTTAACTACATCGAAGCTAACTCATAATTATAAAGGTAAAAGGGCTGCTTTGGCAGCCTTTTTTTATTTTATAAAAAAATCTGTCCCGTAGGTTTACAATAGACGCGCTACAGTTGACAAACATTTATATGTAACATTTATTGCAAACTGTCCTTTATTTTTTAGCAAAAACTGTCTATTTATTAATGACAGTTTTGTGCTATCATATTAGTGTTACAGGAGAAATCCTAACATAATCAAAATTTCATCGCGAAGAAATGGGTTTTATGGAGAAAAATCTTAAAGGAGAGATAATATGCAATCCACTAAAAGAAAAAGCATAGATAACGCTAATCTGCGTATAATTGTTTTGACCGCTCTTTTCGCCGCGCTCACTACGGTTGCGACAATGTTTATAAAAATCCCGACGCAGTTCGGTTATGTACACGTCGGCGACAGTATGATTTATCTCGGCGCAAGCGTACTTCCCGGTCCGTTCGGCATAATTGCCGGAGCAATAGGCGGAGGACTGTCCGACCTGTTCTCGGGTTATCCGCATTGGATATTACCCACGACTATAATAAAAGCGTTTAACGCTCTGCCGTTTATCATCGCGAGATACATTCAAATTAAGAGAGGCAAAGACAACAGAATCATTAATCCTTTAAGTCTTACGGCTCTTATCCCGACCTCGTTCGTAACCGTGTTCGGTTACTTTATCGCTCACCTGCTTATGTACGACTGGGCTGCCGCTGTGGCATCACTTACGACAGAGTGGATTCAGCCCATCGTCGGAGCGATTATATTTGTCGCGCTCGGACTCGGATTGGACGGAATTAAATTTAAGGACAGAGTTCTTAAATAGGGAATAGTGAAATCCCGCAATAAAGTTAATAAACAGAACAGGCAGAACATCTCTTGCAAGATGTTCTGCTTAATTTTTTATACATCAATTATTCCCTATTCGTTTGCTCTATTTCCTGTTTCGTCAATGTGCACAAAACGGACGCTGTTATTTTGTATGAGTTTAAAGCGAATATTTTCTTTTTTGCTATTGTGCACTTTTTACAAAAATGTTATAATTTTTAGGTAAATTATCTGCAATTTAAGATAATTTCAAAATCTCCTATTGAAAGGATTGTATCGTTTTGAAACAATATAACGCAAACAACATACTAAATCTCGCTTTTGCGGGTCACGCCGGCTGCGGTAAAACATCGGTTGCCGAGTCTATGCTTTATCTCGCGAAGGCTTCCGACCGTCTGGGTAGTGTATCCGACGGTAACACTGTACTGGACTACGACTCCGAGGAAATTAAGCGCCAGGTATCTCTTATGACTGCTGTCGCTCCTCTCGAGTGGAAAAACACAAAAATTAACATCATTGACACTCCCGGTCTTTTCGATTTTGAGGGCGGCGTTGCCGAGGGTATGCGCGCGGCTGACTCCGCTATAATCGTTGTATCCGGCAAGGACGGTATCGGCGTTGGTACAGAAAAGGCTGTTAAGGCTACTACTAAGCAGAATTTAGCTAAGATTTTCTTCGTAAACGGCGTTTGCGACGAGAACGCTCGCTTCTACGATGTATTCGAGAACCTTAAAGCAACATTCGGTCCTTCCGTTTGTCCTGTTGTAGTTCCCTATATTGAGGACGGCAAAGCCGACGTTTATGTAAATCTCTTTGAGTATCGTGCCTATAAATACACAAAGGGCGTTGCCGCTCCCACAGATATGCCTGCTCTCGGCGACCGTTTAGAGGGTCTGAGAGAAGCTATCAAGGAAGCTATAGCCGAAACAAGCGAGGAAATGCTTGACAAGTTCCTCGAGGGCGAGGAGTTCACTCCCGAGGAGATTATTACAGGACTCTCACAGGGTGTTAAGGACGGTTCAATCTGCCCCGTATTCTGCGGTGACGCTCACAATATGGCGGCTATTGATATGTTCCTCAACTCTCTTATCTGGCTCGCTCCCAAGGCTGACTCAAGCTCGGAGACCGGCGTTGACCCCAACGGTGATCCCGTTGAGGTAACAGTAACCGCCGACGGAGCCGCCGCGGGTATCGTATTCAAGACTGTTTCCGACCCGTTTGTCGGCAAGCTCTCTTATGTTAAGGCTATCGCGGGTAAAATCTCATCAGATGTTCCCGTTATCAATATGCGTACAGGTGAAAACGTGAGAATCACAAAGGTTCTTACAGTTCGCGGCAAGAAGCAGGAGGACGCTCAGTTTATCGGCGCGGGCGACATTGGAGCTATTCCTAAGCTCAACGACGTTAAGACAGGCGACACTCTCTGTTCACCGCTGAGAAAGGTTACATTACCCTCAATAGATTATCCTGTAGCTTCTTACGCTATGGCTATTAAGCCTAAGACTAAGGGCGACGAGGACAAGGTAGCTCAGGCTGTTAAGAAAATTATGGAGGAAGATCCTTCCATTAAATACTTCCACAATCACGAGACTCACGAGATGGTTATCTACGGTCTCGGCGAACAGCACCTCGACGTTGTTGTAGCTAAGATTAAGTCAAAGTATAACGTAGACGCAATGCTTGAGACTCCGAAGATTGCCTATCGTGAGACTATCCGCAAGCCTGTTAAGGTTCAAGGCCGTCACAAGAAGCAATCGGGCGGTCACGGACAGTTCGGCGACGTATGGATTGAGTTCTCACCCTGTGACAGCGACGGTCTTGAGTTCAGCGAGAGTGTTGTAGGCGGCGCAGTTCCCAAGGGCTTCTTCCCGGCTGTTGAGAAAGGTCTTCGCGACGCAATCCTCCACGGCCCGCTCGCCGGTTATCCCGTAGTTGGTCTCAAGGCTAACCTCTACGACGGTTCCTACCACCCTGTAGACAGCTCGGAAATGGCGTTCAAGATGGCGGCTAACATCGCCTACAAGAACGGTATGCCTCAGGCTTCCCCCACACTTCTTGAGCCCTTCGGTACACTTAACGCTACTGTTCCCGACGCTAATATGGGCGACGTAATGGGCGAAGTTAACAAGCGCCGCGGTCGTGTTATGGGTATGAACCCCGCCGAGGAAAAGGGTATGCAGGTTGTTGAGGCTGAAGTTCCCGAGGCTGAGATGAGCGATTTCGCTACATTTATCCGTCAATGCACACAGGGACGCGGCAGCTATACTTTCGAGTTCGTACGCTACGAGGATTGTCCCGCTAACGTTGCTCAGAAGGTTATTGACGCGGCAAAAATTGACGAATAAAGATATCCTCCTAAAAAAGCTTTTTAAGGTTATGAAAAATAGGTAAAACGGCTAAGAGGCTGTCGCGTAAAGCGGCAGCCTCGATTAACAGGAGAAGAAGTTTGAAACTTAATTCATAGACAACGGAAAAGAGTTTGAAAAGGAATACCGAACGCTCCTTGAAAAATACGACACTGACACGCTTAAATTAAAACATCAGATACATATTGAAATTTATAAATCGTCAAAGAAAGGGCTTACAAATGAAACTGATAAAACCTGACAAAAAGTATTACAATTCATTTTTGGAGGCAGTTAAGGAATATAAAGAAAACAATGTAACGACATATCAATTTTTTGAATGTGATACAAAAGATATATTTATCAGAATGCAGGAGTTAGAGGACGGAATAAATCTCCCTGACGGTTGGGTAACAGGTACTTATCTTTGGATGGTTGACGGCGACGAGTTTGTGGGTGAAGTAAATATCAGACACAAGCTTACCGAAGATTTATTGAAGTTCGGCGGTCATATAGGATACGGTGTGCGTTATTCAAGACAAAACGAAGGTATAGGAACTAAAATGCTTTCACTCGCTCTGAAATATGCAAAGGTTGAACTTGGTCTTGATAAGGTTTTGCTTACCTGCAATGACGATAATTACGCTTCAATAAAAGTTATAGAAAATAACGACGGTGTGTTACAGGATAAGATTCAGAACACCATTGAGAATTACACATGGACTACTCGAAGATATTGGATTGATTTATAGGAAGGCAAAAATGACAAACAAAGAAATATTAAACATAGCATTACAGCAGTCGGCATATGACTGCAACTGCTCAGCAGAGGATTTTCTGTCTGACAAAAACATTGTTACTATATCGAAAAAGAATGAG
>X127_Alpine_Marmot__coassemble_351_pt1 | contig 9709 bp, 9 predicted proteins | sample X127_Alpine_Marmot__metabat2_low_PE_002 | metagenome-assembled genome bin X127_Alpine_Marmot | reverse complement strand
CTGCGCCTTCCTGTTCAGCGACGTAATTTAGTCTTGCCGTAATAGCGTTAGGCGCGATACGGTGAAAGTCAAAACGCTGACATCTGGACAAAATAGTGGGAAGGAGCTTGTGCACCTCGGTTGTAGCGAGAATAAAAATAACGTGTTCGGGCGGTTCTTCAAGGATTTTGAGCAGAGCGTTAAACGCCTGGTCGGTAAGCATATGAACCTCGTCGATGATATATACACGGTATTTTGCTCTGGCAGGTCTGAACTGCGCCTCGTCTATAATATCTCGTATATCGTCGATACCTCTGTTTGAAGCGGCGTCCATTTCCACAACGTCGAGTATACTGCCGTCGTCAATTCCGCGGCAGTTTTCACATTCTCCGCAGGGGTCGCCGTCGTGAAGGTTAAGGCAGTTTACAGCCTTGGCGAGTATTTTGGCGCAGGTGGTTTTTCCTGTACCGCGCGAACCTGTGAACAGGTAAGCGTGGTTAATACGCTCCGCTTTAAGCGCGTTTTTCAGCGTTTTGGTAACCTGAGGCTGACCGACAACGTCCTCAAACCTCTGCGGTCTCCATTTGCGGTAAAGCACCTGATACAAAACACTCACTCCTTTAGTAATGGTAAAAAAATTGCAAACCGTTTACCGTAAAGGTTTACGGTTCTCATTTAAATAAGTGAACGACAGACTTACTGCATCGCATCGGTGGTGATGCTTAATGCTGCTCGGTTCCCCGCCTGACATGGTTCACAGACCCCAATCGTGCAGGGCCTGCCGCTCACTTATTCAAACGATTTAACAGTTTGCAACGTACAATATATTTTAACACATAAATACTATAAAATCAACAGTTTTGTTAAAGTATTTACGATTAATCGGGGGCTGTTACAAAAGCAACAGCCCCCTTTTAAAATATTAGTTGTTGATGAGTTTATCCTCGTCAGACCAGCTGTAGAGCTTTCTGATTTCTTTACCGATAACCTCGGCGGGATGCTCAGAAGCGAGCTTTCTCATTGCCTTGAAGTGAACCTGTCCGCCTGCTTCACTCATATCGAGGAGGAAGTCCTTAGCGAAAGTACCGTCCTGAATGTCAGTGAGAACCTTCTTCATAGCCTTTTTAGTATCCTCTGTGATAATCTTCGGACCTGTTATGTAGTCGCCGTACTCAGCAGTATTGGAGATAGAGTATCTCATACCCGCGAAACCTGACTGATAAATAAGGTCAACGATGAGCTTCATCTCGTGAATACACTCGAAATAAGCGTTTCTGGGGTCGTAGCCTGCCTCAACAAGTGTCTCAAAACCTGCCTGCATTAACGCGCAAACGCCGCCGCAAAGAACAGCCTGCTCGCCAAAGAGGTCAGTCTCTGTCTCTGTGCGGAATGTAGTCTCGAGGATACCTGCTCTTGCGCCGCCGATACCCGCGCCGTAAGCGAGAGCCTTTTCAAGCGCCTGACCTGTAGCGTCCTGATAAACAGCCACAAGACAGGGAGTGCCCTTGCCGGCCTGATACTCGCTGCGTACTGTGTGACCGGGAGCCTTGGGCGCGATCATTGTAACGTCAACGTCAGCGGGGGGAACAATCTGTCCAAAATGAATGTTGAAGCCGTGAGCAAACATCAGCATATTGCCTGCCTCAAGGTTGGGGGCGATATCGTTCTTATAGAGAGAAGCCTGTTTCTCGTCATTGATAAGAATCATAATAACGTCAGCCTTCTTAGCGGCTTCGGCTGCTGTGAATACCTCAAAGCCCTGCTCCTCGGCTCTCTTCCAGCTTTTTGAGCCTTCATAAAGACCGATGATAACGTTCATACCGCTCTCTTTAAGGTTAAGAGCGTGAGCGTGACCCTGGCTGCCGTAACCGATGATGGCTATTGTTTTGCCCTCTAAAAGAGGCAGATTACAGTCAGCCTGATAGAAAATTTTTGCGTTTGACATTTTGATTTCCTCCTTGAATTTATCAATAATATAAAATAATAAGCTTATTTAGCTTCTCTCGGGGGAGAAGACTTTTATACTCTTATTCCTGCCTTGCCTTTGTCAATCGCGACGGTACCTGTTTGTACCATTTCGCGGATACCGTAAGGTTTAAGCAATTCTATGAGAGTCTGTGTTTTTTCCGCCGTATCGCAATATTCCAGCGTAATCGTCGTGTTAGACACATCAACTACATTCGAGTGATTGAGCTCGGCAATTTTGATTACCTCAAACCGTTTCGCGGCGGGGCAGTGAACTTTTATAAGACTGGGCTCGCGGCTTATGAACTCGCCGTCAACAAGTCTTTTAACTTTGATGACGGGGATAACCTTATTGAGCTGTTTTTCAATCTGTTCAACAATATGCTCGTCGCCGTCTGTAACAACAGTAATTCTCGAAACTGTCGGGTCGTTTGTAACGCCTACGGCGAGGGAGTCGATGTTAAAACCGCGTCTTGAGAACATTCCCGAAATTTTTGAGAGAACGCCCGCCTGATTTTCAACAAGAATTGATAATGTGTATTTCATTTCATTACCCTCCCTTATAAAATCGACGGAGTGTCGGGATGAACACGGCAAACAAGAACAAACGGCTTGTCGCTCTCGACAATCTTGTTGATATATTTTTCCGCGGCTTCATTAGAGCTAACCTCAGCGGAGTCAATGCCGTATGCCTTAGCCAAAGCCACAATATCGGGCTCTGTGTTGAGGATAGTTGCCGAATAACGGGAGTTGTAGTTATTATCCTGAAGCTCTCTTACCATACCGAGGCGGTAGTTACGCATAACAATTATCTTAATGTTTAGGTTTTCCTGAACAATTGTAGAAAGCTCATTCATCCCCATTTGGAAGCTTCCGTCGCCGCATACGACAACAACGTCGCGCTTTTTAAGACCTAGCTTAGCGCCTATCGCGGCAGGAATCGAATACCCCATAGTACCCATACCGCCTGTTGTGAAGAACCTGCCCTCGCGAATACGGAAGTTGTTGGCGCACCAAATCTGGTTCTGTCCTACGTCAGCGCACAAAATAGCTTTAGCCTTGAGCATTGAGCTGAGTTTTCCGATAAGCGTTCTCGGTTCAACATATCCGTCAAACGTGGATAACTTATGCTGATAATGAGCCTTGAGGTCCTTAACTTCGGCGTTCCATTCGTCGTTAATCTTGTAGTCGCCGATTTCCTCGGTAAGATGTTTCAGTACGTTGTTCATATCTCCGACAATCGGGATATCAACCTTAACGTTCTTGCCGATTTCGGCAGGATCTATATCAATGTGAATAATTTTTGTAGTGTTGCCCATTTGGTCGGGAGCCGCGATAGCTCTGTCTCCGAGGCGTGCTCCGCAAACTATGGCAAGGTCGGTTCTGTGCAGAGCCTTGTTAGCGCATCGCCTGCCGTGAGTTCCGAGCATACCGAGATACAGAGGGTTGTCGCTCGGTATAACGCCTATACCCATCATTGTAGAAAGTATCGGTATCTGAGTATTTTCGGCGAACTTTTGAAGTTTTAACTTCGCGCCTGAGCTTAGCACTCCGCCGCCCGATACAATAATCGGACGTTTTGATTTCTTAATAAGCTCAACAGCTCGCTTAACCTGAACAAGGTGTCCGACAGTGTTGGGTTTATAGCCTTTAATATCCACCTTGTCCGGATATTCAAAACTTTCAATAGAATTAGTCTGAATATCCATCGGAATGTCGATAAGTACAGGACCCGGTCTGCCTGTAGCGGCAATATGAAAAGCCTCTTTAAAAACACGAGGTAAATCCTCGGTTTTCTTAACAAGATAAGTGTGTTTCGTAAAAGGTTCACACGCACCGGTTATGTCAGCTTCCTGGAAGCTGTCGCTTCCGAGTAAATCTGAACGAACCTGACCTGTGATAGCGATTATAGGTATAGAATCCATATGAGCCGTAGCAATACCGGTAATAAGGTTTGTTGCTCCGGGACCTGATGTCGCCACACAAACGCCGGGTTTCATACGCGCGCGGGCGTAACCGCTGGCTGCGTGAGCGGCGTTCTGTTCCTGACGAACAAGAACATGGTGTATGTCGGAGTCATATAAAGCGTCATAAAACGGACAAATAGTCGCGCCCGGATAGCCGAAAACGGTGTCTACGCCCTCAGCCTCTAAGCACTTAACCATTATATCTGCGCCGGTTATCATCCAAATTTCTCCCTTTTATCATACTTAAACTACATTATAGTACAATTTGACTGAAAAGTAAAGTCTTTTAGCAAAGAAAAAAGCTCCTCCGAAAGAGAAGCTTTATTCTTAATTTATATCACTTTATTCTCAGCAGCCTAATCGCCCATAGCACACATAGCATACACACGCCTGTGTCGGATAAAACTCCGAGCCATATCGGGGCGAAGCCAAGCGCCGCCAGTATTATTACAACCGCCTTTACCGCTAAAGCAAAGGTGATGTTTGTTTTTGCCGTTGCGACTGTTTTCTTAGCTATTTTAAAAGCAAAGGGGAGTGCCTTTAGATTGCCTGAGCTGAGTACAGCGTCAGCCGAGCTGATTGCCGCGTCTGAACCCAAACCCATAGCGAATCCGCAGTCGGAAGTCGCTATTACGGGAGCGTCGTTAATTCCGTCACCCGCGAAAGCTACGGTCTTTCCCTCGGACTTAAGATTGTTGACTATGTCGAGCTTATCCTGCGGAAGTAATCCGGAATGTGTATCGTTAATGGCGAGAGTTTTAGCTACTTCCTCGGCGCTCTGCTTGTTATCTCCTGTCAACATTACGGTGTGTTTGTTAATGCTGTTAATTACACTTTTAGCTTCCTCGCGGATTTTGTCTCTGAGTTCAAGCTCACCTATGCTTTCACCGTCGTACATAAGACGCACTCCGCCCGAAGTGCTTTTGCTGCAGCTGATAGCTTTTCCGTCATATACAGCGCTGACGCCTTGACCTGACTTTTCGCTGTAATCGGTCATATCAAGATATTCACCGTCGTAAGCGCCGGTTATTGCCCGGGCAATAGGGTGGACAGAGTTCTTTTCAACGCTTGCCGCAAGCGCGAGAATATCCTCTTCGCTATAATTCTTATGAGGAATTATATTTACAATTTCAAGCTTGCCCTCAGTAAGTGTTCCGGTTTTGTCAAATACCATTGTGTCAACCTTGATAACGCTTCTATGTACTTGCCGCCCTTGAAAAGTACGCCTGATTTTGAAGCTCTTCCGATACCGGAGTAATAGGCGAGAGGTACAGAAATCACAATAGCGCACGGACAGGAAGCGACAAGACACACAAGTCCCCTGTAGATCCACGAAGTTAGGTTGCCAAAGAAAATCGGCGGTACAAACGCTATCAAAACCGCTATAATCATAACAATCGGCGTATAAAATCTCGCGAAACGTGAGATAAGCTTCTCGTTGTTGCTCTTTGTTTCTCCTGCTTCTTCAACGAGTTTTATTATTCTGCCGGCTGTTGAGTTACTGAATGTTTTAGTGACTTTGGCTTTAATAAGGTTATCGCCGTTAATCATACCGCTTAGCAGTTCGCTGCCTTTTTCACACTCCATCGGCATACTTTCGCCGGTAATAGCCGAAGCGTCAATACTGCCGAAGCCCTCTGTAATAACGCAGTCGAGCGGTACTCTCTCGTGAGGTTTTATTATAATCTCGCTGTTAATTTCAACATCCTTTGCCTCAACAGTAGTTTCGTTTCCGTCAACGATAATATGAGCGGTATCAGACTGAATATTGGCAAGCTTTTCAATACTTTTGTGTGATTTTTCAATAGCTTTGTCCTCAAATATTTCACCGATACCGTAAAGGATAGTTACCATAGCGCCTTCGACAAACTCGCCGAGAACAAACGCCGCGATTACCGCAACGGTCATAAGCGTTGTTTCGTCAATCTTGAGTTTGATTACCGACTTTACTCCTTCGATACAAACTTCATATCCCGAGAGTATAATCGCTATTCCGGCTAAAGCTCCGACAGCAATTTTACTGACATCGAAAAGTTCAAGTATAAAAGCTATAGCCGTTAAAGCAATAGATATTATAAGAAATATTAATTCTAATTTAGAATTATTGTCGTTATGATGTTCGTGATTGTGTTCGTGCTCATGTTCGTGACAACAGCAATGTTCGTGTTTACAAGCCATTTCTCATTCCCCTTTCTCTTTACTCTAAAACGTGGTCCAGACCCATTTCGATTATCTTCTTTACGTGGTCGTCGTCAAGACTGTAATAAATCTGTTTGCCTTCGCGACGAATTTTAACAAGCTTGTTAGTTTTCAAAACTCTGAGTTGGTGAGAGATTGTACTCTGTTCCATATTGAGAGCCTTTGTGATTTCGCCCACAGAGTTCTCGCCGTCAAAAAGCGTGTACATAATACGTAGTCTTGTCGAGTCCCCGAATACTTTAAACAGGTCGGCTAATTCAAATAATACTTCGAGTTCAGGTGTGTTTTCTGTCATAATAACCTCCAATGAACACTTGAATATATGAATAACTGTTCATATGTTGTGAACAGTATATCATTTATATATACGTTTGTCAAGTGTAAAAATGTAATTTTTTTAGTTTATTAACTGTTGCTTGTTTTTAGCCTGATAATGTGATAATATGTTATAGATGTCAACTTTTAGGAGAAAACTTTATGAAACGTTTTTTATCCGTTATAATATCGATATTTTTAATATCCTCGCTTTTTCTTTCATTAACATCGTGTACGGAATCACAATATGACTCAAAAGAAGCGGTATCCGCGGCGGCTACTGCGGCTGTGTTAACAACCAAGGAAAAGACAGAAGCTGACAGCTCAAAGAAATCTTCATCATCTAAGGAAAAGTCATTTTCAAAAACTTCCCCAAAAACTTCATCCAAGCCTGTTAAGGTGGACAGCCGCTATCAGTCGTTAATTAAAAAGAAACTGAAGGAGTATAACTTTAACGGAGTTGTACGCGTAAGTAAAAACGGAAAAGTCCTCTGCGAGGTCGCAAACGGTAAGATGTCATCGGGCAGTAATAAGGATATATCTGCGGACACGCTCTTTGCCATCGCCTCATGTTCCAAGCAGTTCACCGCCGCTTCCGTTATGATTTTGGCAGATGAAGGAAAGCTAAGCGTAAATGATACAATTGATAAATACTTTCCAAATTATAAATACGGCGAGGATATAACTATCAAAAATCTTCTTACTATGCGTTCGGGGATTCCCGACTTTTTAAATGAAAACTTATCGTTTAAAAAATATAACGCCGATAAAAACGCCTCGGAGGAGAAGAACCGCGAGGTAACGCGTAACTGGATTTTTAGTCACGGGCTTAATTATACACCCGACGGAGCTTATTATTATTCTAACTCAAACTACTTTTTGCTCGCCGAGATAGTGGAGAAGGTTTCGGGAATGAGCTTTTCGGATTTTCTCCGAGAGCGTATTTTTAATCCGCTCGGTATGAACGATACAGGTTCAAACGAGGAACTAGCGTATTCCGACAGGCTTGCGGTCTCGAATGTTGACCCTTGGGATTTGCCCGGGTTAAAGGCAAAGAAGCAACCTCTCACAATCAGGGTAAAGGGACTTAATGTCGGCAACGGCGGACTGATTTCAACAGCGGCGGATATGGACAAATGGCTGACTTCTCTGAGTGATTATTCAGTACTCAGTAAAGAGAGCGTTAAGGAAATGACTAAGGATTATAATCCTTATGCCGATCATTACGGTTACGGTGTGATGGTTGATAAAAACGGCGGTTGCTATCACGTTGGTGCTCTTGACTATTACGCGGCATACACCTATACAATCCCTAAGAAAAAATATAATTTTGTCGCAATCACCAATGATAAAATCGCGCTGACAACGGATATATATACTTTTGCTTCCGATATTATCAAAAGTACCAAATAATACGTTACAAAGTCCTCTGTTACAGAGGGCTTTATTTTTTATAAAATAATTAGTAAAAACGAGCATTTAAGAGTACAATTGAGTAATCTGTTGATTATTGACTTTATTTGACTTTTACTGACTTTGACTTTCTCTGACTTTAAAGCTATAATTAAATCATAAAGGTCACAAAAGGTCAAACCGATGTGGCGTGATAGAGGAGTGATTAACAAATGCGTATGAGTGATTTAGTGGCGCAGCACATTCTTTCGATGCTGGAGGAAAGCGGTGGAAACGCTGAAATCCGCCGAAATGAGCTGGCAGGCGACTTGGGCTGTGTGCCAAGTCAGATTAACTATGTTATAACATCTCGCTTTACTCCGGAGCAGGGATATATCGTTGAGAGCCGTCGGGGAGGCGGTGGATATATCCGCATAACAAGGGTGAAGATGGATAAAAGCACCGCGATAATGCATATAGTTAACTCGATAGGCGAAACAATCGACAAAGTTACCGCCGAAATTATGATTAAAAATATGTATAGTCGGTCAATAATAGATTTACAGACCGCCAGGATTTTTTACGCGGCTTTGTCGGAGCGTGTTTTCCGCGAGGTCCCTCAGGATTTTCGGGATAAGCTGAGAGCCAGAATTTTCAAGAATATGTTATTAACACTATCCGAATAGAATAATAAAAGGAAGGTGACAGTTATGAAATGTCAAAAATGTCAAAAAAATGAAGCGACTACACACATCAAGCGTGTGATTAACGGCGAGTTTGAGGAGTATAACCTCTGTTCCGATTGCGCTAAGGAGATGGGCTACGGTAATTTATTCCAAGGCTTTACATCCTCGTTCGCGGATGATTTTAATTCGCTTTTCGGAAGCTTTTTCGAGAACGCTCTGCCCGCGAGAACTCAGGCGACGCGCTGCGAAACCTGCGGCTCAAGCTATAATGATATTCAGAGAACCGGTATGATGGGGTGCGCCGACTGCTATAGTGTTTTTAATAACGAGATTATGCCGACAATCCGTAAGATTCACGGCAACACCACTCATTGCGGCAAGAACAGCGCGGCGTTCAAAGCCGACAAGGCTAAACAATCGGTAGAAAAAGCGGAAGAAAATAAGCCCAAGAGTGAGCTTGATAAACTTAAGGCGGAGCTCAACGCGGCAATCGAGAAACAGGAGTTTGAGAAAGCCGCTGAGCTCAGGGACAAGATAAAGTCTATGGAGGGTAAAGATGAATAATATTGTTATAGAAACCAGAATCCGTCTGGCGCGGAACTTAAAGAAATACCCTTTTCCAGGCAGGCTTAATACACAGCAGAAAACCGAGGTCGCGAGGGTGATTATCGACGCGATAAAAAATTCAAATTCACCCCTTGCTAATGACCTTGAGGTGATTTGGATTAAGGACCTCAACGAACCCGAACGTATTTCGCTTGTTGAAAAACATCTCGCCAGTCCCGAGTTTGTCTCCGAGTCTGACGGACGCGCTATAGTCCTCTCAAAGGACAGAACAATGAGTATTATGCTCAACGAGGAAGACCATATCCGTCTGCAAATTCTGATGAAAGGCGATAATTTTTCCGAGGCTTACGACATTGCGGATAAGCTCGACACTCTTTTAGATGAAAATTTAGAGTTTGCTTTTGACGAAAACCTTGGTTATCTCACTCAGTGCCCGACGAACCTCGGAACAGGAATGAGAGCTTCCGTAATGCTCCATCTTCCCGCGTTAAAAGCAGGCAAGGCAATCGGCAGAATTGCCGGTAACCTGCAAAAGCTGGGTCTTACAATCCGCGGACTTTACGGCGAGGGAACAGAGCCCAAGGGAGCTGTTTATCAGCTTTCAAACCAGGTAACGCTCGGTATCAGCGAGCAGTCGGC
>X127_Alpine_Marmot__coassemble_345_pt1 | contig 9751 bp, 3 predicted proteins | sample X127_Alpine_Marmot__metabat2_low_PE_002 | metagenome-assembled genome bin X127_Alpine_Marmot | reverse complement strand
ATTATCTCAGGATAATGAACGAAACGGCTCCCTTTTGGGAGCCGTTTTTGTTGTGCTATGTGTTGAAGAAATCCGTTTGATTTTCCTTTTCTGTTGTCTCCTTTGGGGAACTACTGTAAAAGCGAAGGCGCATACGTGACATTACGCATACGCCTTCTATAAAAAGAATGGATGACTAATCGTAGTTGTTCATAGCGTCCAGACCTGTTTCGCCTGTACGAACCTTAACTACCTGTTCAACATCATATACAAAGATTTTACCGTCGCCGATATGACCTGTATAGAGAGTCTTCTTAGCGGCTTCAATTACCTTTGAGACAGGTACGGTGCATACAACAATATCCATCTGAACCTTTGGCAGGAGATTCGCCTCAATCTGTACTCCGCGGTAATACTCGGGCTTACCCTTCTGGACTCCGCATCCGAGCACGTGAGATACTGTCATACCGGTGATACCGATATCCATCATAGCCTTCTTCAGCGGCTCAAGTCTTGACTCGCGGCAGATGATTTCTACCTTACTAATCTTAGGTGTGCCGTCGTCAAATACAGGAACCTTCTTAATCGGGATAGCCTCTGCGACAGGTGTGTCGCCGCTTACCATTACGGGAGCGGGAGCGCCGTCCTCCTCAACATATTCGGGGAGCATTGAGAAGCCTGCGTAAGCCGAAGGCATACCGTGTTCTGTAGCGTCCAGACCCATAACTTCTTCTTCGCGTGTAACTCTGAGTCCGACAACCTTTTTGATAAAAAGGAAAGTAAGTGTAATTGTTACGACCGTCCACGCGGCAACAGACGCAAAACCTAAAAGCTGTAAACCCATAAGCTCAAATCCTCCGCCGTAGAACAGTCCGACAAGTTTTTTTCCTGCCGCGTTAGCGATTGAATATCCGGGAGCGCTGTCTGTAGCGAACAGACCAACGGCGAGTGTGCCCCAGATACCGTTCATCATATGAACCGCAACAGCGCCGACAGGGTCGTCGATATGAAGCTTGTAATCAAGAAGCCATACGCCGAATACTACGAGCAAACCGGCTACGATACCGATGATAATTGAGCCGAGAGCGTCCGTTACATCACAGGAGGCGGTAATCGCCACAAGGCCCGCGAGCGACGCGTTAAGACACATACTGACGTCGGGTTTACCGTACTTAATCCAAGTGAAAGTCATACAGGTTACGGTAGCTAAAGCAGGGGAGATAGTAGTTGTCAGAAAGATTGACCCAAGCTGTTCAACCGAGGTTGCGGCAGCACCGTTAAAACCGTACCAACCAAGCCACAGGATGAATACACCCAGAGCGCCCAGCGCAATATTGTGACCGGGGAACGCTCCGACATTAACTACCTTGCCGTCCTTATCTCTCTTGAACTTACCGATACGTGCGCCGAGGATTTTCGCGCCGATTAACGCGGAGATACCTCCGACCATATGTATAGCGCAGGAACCCGCGAAATCATGGAAGCCAAGCTGACTCAGCCATCCGCCGCCCCAAATCCAGTGAGCCTCAACAGGATAAATCAAAGCCGAAATAATTGCGGAGTAAATACAGTAGGATAAGAACTTTGTTCTCTCCGCCATAGCTCCCGATACGATAGTAGCGGTTGTGGCACAGAATACAAGGTTAAATACAAAGCTTGAGAAGTTAAAGTCTTTGTAGGCGGTAAAGAGATCGAACCCGGGCTGACCGATAAATCCGACAAGATCCTCGCCCATTAACAGGCTGAATCCGATAAGGATAAACACCACAGTACCGATACAGAAGTCCATAAGGTTCTTCATAATGATATTGCCCGTGTTTTTGGCTCTTGTAAAGCCCGCCTCAACCATTGCGAAGCCTGCCTGCATCCAGAAAACCAGCGCGGCTCCGATTAAAAACCATACAGCAAAAAGCTGTGAAGAAGTTGTCTGAGTGACAAATTCTTTGATTGCTTCATTCATAAAAATTCACCCCATAATAAAATTACCTATTTCTTAAATTATATGAAACTGTTCTGTTACAAAGAACTCTTATACCCCAAATAAAATCTCGCCGTAGGACGGATAAGGCCAGTACTCAGCGGAGGTTTCTTCCTCCATACTGTCGCCGAGAACTCTCAGCTCCTCCATACGCTCAAATACAACTTCTCTGTAGTATTTAGCGAGGGAAAGATTATCTTTATAATCACCCGACATCTTGACAGCTTTGTCGAGCTCTTCGGTTTTCTTTACAAATTTCTCGAGCTTATCGGATAAGCTCTTAAGGAGCTGTTCCTCAGCATAGGTGGACAGAGAAGCCGATACGTTTTTCTTAACGGCGGCTGTCTGAGCAAGCTCATTTATGAATGAGATTACCGCCGGAGTAATGCTCTTTTTAGCCATATCGAGCATAGTCAGCGCCTCAATGTGAATAAGCTTTGAGTAGTGTTCAAGCTCAATTTCATATCTCGCGTGCATCGCTTCCTCGCTGACGATTCCGTTAAGAGCAAACAAATCGATGTTCTTTCTGTCGATATAATGCTCCATAGCCTCTGGCAAACTCTTGTAGTTACAGAGTCCGCGTCTCTCGGCTTCTTTAACCCACTCATCCGAGTAGTTGTCGCCGTTGAAGATAATCCTCTTGTGTTTTGTGAGAACGTTTTTGATTAACGCCTTTAAATCCGCTTCAAGATTTTCGGAGTTTACAAGCTCCGCGTAGAACTGGCTTAGCTCCTCAGCTACCATAGTGTTGAGCATATAGTTCGGGCAAGCGATGTTGAGCGATGAGCCGAGAGCTCTGAACTCGAACTTGTTGCCGGTAAACGCAAAGGGAGAGGTTCTGTTACGGTCTGAGTTGTCCTTCTTGAAATCGGGAAGAACCTCAACGCCTGTTTCCATTCTCGCTTTTGCGCGGCTCTTGTATTCTTTGCCGTCAATAATGCTGTCTACCAATGCACCGAGGTCGTCGCCGAGGTACATTGAGATAATCGCCGGGGGAGCTTCGTTCGCGCCCAAGCGGTGGTCGTTGCCCGCGGAAGCTACGGTAATTCTTAATAAATCCTGATACTCGTCAACCGCCTTTACTACAGCCGCCAGGAAGAGTTGGAACTGCAGATTGTCCTCAGGGTGCTTGCCCGGGTCGAGGAGGTTCTCGCCTGTGTTGGTCGAGATTGACCAGTTGTTGTGCTTACCCGAACCGTTAACGCCCGCAAAAGGCTTTTCGTGTAAAAGGCACACAAGACCGTGCTTTTCGGCGGTCTTTTTCATAACCTCCATTGTCAGCTCATTGTGGTCTGTCGCGATATTAGAGGTTGTGAAAATCGGAGCAAGCTCGTGCTGAGAGGGAGCAACCTCGTTGTGCTTTGTCTTGGCAAGCACGCCGAGCCTCCAGAGCTCTGAGTCGAGGTCACGCATAAAGTCTGCAACTCTTGTCTTAATAGAGCCGAAGTAGTGGTCCTCAAGCTCCTGCCCCTTGGGTGCCATAGCTCCGAACAGTGTTCTGCCTGTATAAACTAGGTCGGGACGTTTATCGTACATTTCTTTATCAATAAGGAAGTATTCCTGTTCGGGACCTACGGTTGTGGTAACCCGGTTAACGTCCGTTTTGCCGAGCAGATGGAGTATCTTAACTGCCTCTGTATTTAATTTTTCCATTGAACGCAGCAGCGGAGTTTTCTTGTCGAGAACCTCGCCTGTGTATGAACAGAACGCTGTCGGAATATAAAGCGTGCCGTCCTTTACGAAAGCGGGGGAGGTCGGATCCCAGGTTGTGTAACCTCTCGCTTCAAATGTAGCGCGGATACCGCCCGAGGGGAAGGATGAAGCGTCGGGCTCGCCCTTAATCAGCTCCTTACCCGAGAACTCCATAATAATCTGACCGTCTCCTGTAGGACAGATAAAGCTGTCGTGCTTTTCCGCCGTAACTCCTGTCATAGGCTGGAACCAGTGTGTATAGTGGGTACAACCCATCTCTACAGCCCAGTCCTTCATAGCGTTCGCTACAACATTCGCGACGCTCAGGTCAAGAGTCTCGCCGTTCTCAATAGTTTTCTTGAGAGCCTTGTATGTAGCCTTGGGGAGTCTTTCCTGCATCTTCTTTTCGTTAAATACGTTTAGTCCGAATAATTCTGTTGTGTTTGCCATTGTCATTACTCCATTCATTGTTATTGACAAAAGAAAAGGTGCCGCAATTCCTACGATAGGATGCAGCACCTTTGCTGTGTCGATGTTGTTAGTATATACCTAAAGACATCATTTGTCAATAGCAAAATGCAATATTTTTTAATTTTCTTGCAAAATAGTTTTAAATTTCTAAAATTTAGTGAATTATTCGACCTAAAATGAAATTATAAAATATAATTATTGCAAATACTGTTTATTCAACAGTTACGGATTTCGCCAGATTTCGAGGCTTATCAACGTCGTTACCCTTGTTAACCGAGGTGTAGTACGCGAGCAGCTGCATCGGAATTGTAGCGACCATAGGCATAAGTTCCTCGGTGATTTTGGGAATACGAATAAGGTAGTCCGCGGCTTCGTCGTCAATCTGAGCCAGCTCGTCACAGATTACTATGGTTTTTGCTCCTCTGGCCTTAACTTCCTTAATGTTGCTGACAGTCTTTTCAAGCAGGGAGTTCTGTGTAGCGACCGCGATAACAGGCATACCCTCGGTAATAAGCGAGATTGTACCGTGCTTTAACTCGCCTGCCGCGTAGCTCTCGGAATGGATATAGGAGATTTCCTTAAGCTTAAGCGAACCCTCCATAGACAGGGCGTAGTCGAGCCCTCTGCCGATATAAAGAAGACTGTCGGCGGTGATAAGCTTGGTTGAAATGTACTGACAAATATCGACGAGCTCATCAATCGTCTTGTCAATAACACCGGGAATATTAACGAGCTGGGCAGTCAGCTTTCTGCATTGTTCCTCGTTAATCTTACCCTTAGCGTAAGCCATCTCAAACGCGAGAAGATACATTACAGCGAGCTGTACCATATACGCTTTTGTTGAGGCTACGGCGATTTCAGGACCGGCGTGGGTGTAAATAACCATATCAGCCTCTCGGGCAATTGAACTTCCCTTTACGTTTACAATGGCTAGGGTTTTTGCTCCTGTTCCTTTTACAAGACCTAGCACAGCCTTGGAGTCAGCTGTTTCACCCGACTGGCTGATGATGATTACCAAATCGTTTTCATTGATAAGCGGGTCACGATAGCGAAACTCGGACGCGATATCAACCGTAACGGATACACGCGCAAGCTTCTCGATTACGTATTTGCCGACCATACCGGCGTGCATAGCTGTGCCGCACGCAACAATAAATATATTATTGAAGTTTCTGAGCGCGTCGATGGTAATACCGCATTCCGAGAGGTCGGGCAATCCGTTCTCAATACGCGGCGTGATAGTAGTTTTTACCGCTGTGGGCTGTTCGTGAATCTCCTTTATCATAAAGTGTTCATAGCCGCCCTTTTCGGCGCTGTCCTCGTCGAAGTCGGCTGTTTTGAGCTCTTTCTCAATCATTCTGCCGTGGAAGTCGCAGAATGTTGCCGAGCCGTTTTTGAGCACAGCAATCTCGCCGTATTCAAGCAGGTAATAATCCTTGGTATATTTAATGATAGCGGGAACGTCGGAGGCTATGAACGCTTCACCCATACCCTGACCGACAATCAACGGCGACTCACATCTGACAGCGTAGACAGTCTCGGGGCGGTCGGCGAAAACAATTCCGAGCGCGAACGAGCCTCGTACCTCGTGGAGAACCTTTCTGATACAGCGCACGGGATTTCCGTCATAGTAGAAGTCGAGAAGCTGTGCCACAACCTCGGTGTCGGTGTCGCTGAGAAAATCGGTGCGTTCATTTTCTATTAAAAATTGTTTGATTTCCTTGTAGTTTTCAATAATGCCGTTGTGCACGATAGTTACACGGCGGCCTGAATGAGGATGAGAGTTAATGTCCGACGGCTCTCCGTGAGTAGCCCAGCGGGTGTGACCGATTCCGGCGTGACCCTTAGGCTTACCTTCTTTTTCCAGTTTTTCTACGAGGTCGGTTAACCTGCCCTTGGACTTTGCAACTTCAATCTTGCCGTTTTCAAAAACCGCGATACCTGCCGAATCATATCCGCGGTACTCGAGTTTAGTCAACGCGGAAACAAGTACGTCCGAGCAGTCACGCGGTCCTACATATCCTACAATTCCACACATAATGGTCCTCCATTCTGACTTTAACGTAAAACAAATTCTCCGCAAGCCTTAAAAACCTGCAGTTCTTTTCACTTTATGATATGAGTATATACTATTATATTATCTTTGTCAAGATAAATTGCAAGTTTTTATTTCATTCTTGCAATAATACGCAATATAAATTGCAAAATGTGCCAAATTTTGCAAATATTTGAAATTATAAGGTTATAAAATTGCAACTCTCTATTGACAAAGCTGCAAAACAGTTCTATAATACTAACTGTATTTTTTTGTATTATTTCGCCCGAAAGGATGATAAGAATGGATAGGCAAGGATTATACTCAAGTCGTTTTGAGCACGACAACTGCGGTATCGGAGCAGTCGTTAATATCAAGGGAGTCAAATCCCACAAGACTGTCGAGAACGCCCTGACGATTGTTGAAACCCTTGAACACCGCGCAGGCAAGGACGCCGACGGCAAGACAGGCGACGGCGTAGGCATCCTGCTCCAGATTTCGCACAAATTCTTCAAAAAGGCAGCTGAAAAGCTCGGTATAACCCTCAGAAGCGAGCGAGACTATGGTGTAGGAATGTTCTTCTTCCCGCAGAATGAGCTTCTCAGAAATCAGGCTAAAAAGATGTTTGAGATAGTCGCGGCAAAGGAAGGTCTTACGATTCTCGGCTGGCGCAGTGTGCCTCACAACACCGACGCCATAGGTCAGCGTGCGGTTGACTGTATGCCTAATATTCAGCAATGCTTTATTGCCCGTCCCGACGGAGTGAAGAAAGGTCTTGATTTTGACCGCAGACTTTATGTAGCACGCAGAGTTTTTGAACAGAGCAACGAGGACACCTATGTTGTTTCTCTCTCGTCAAGAACTATTGTATATAAAGGTATGTTCCTTGTCGGAGATTTAAGAGGTTTCTTCCTGGATTTACAGGATGAGGATTTCGAGAGCGCGATCGCTATGGTTCACTCGCGTTTTTCAACAAATACAAATCCGAGCTGGCAGCGTGCGCATCCGAACCGTATGATAGTCCACAACGGCGAAATTAACACTATCCGCGGCAACGCCGACAAGATGCTTGCGCGAGAGGAGACTATGCGCTCTGAGCACCTCAAGGGCGACCTGGATAAGGTTATCCCCGTTGTTAACGCTGAGGGTTCAGACTCCGCTATGCTCGATAACACACTTGAGTTTCTCGTTATGAGCGGAATGGACTTGCCGCTGGCTGTTATGATTACAATCCCAGAGCCGTGGGACAGGAACGACACAATGTCGCGCAAGAAGAGGGACTTTTATCAGTATTACGCTACAATGATGGAGCCGTGGGACGGTCCTGCGTCTATTCTGTTCTCGGACGGTGATATTATGGGCGCGGTTCTCGACAGAAACGGACTGAGACCGTCGCGTTATTACATAACAGACGACGACAACCTTATCCTCTCGTCAGAGGTCGGAGCGCTTCCGATTGAACCGGAAAGAGTAATCGCCAAGGAAAGATTACACCCCGGTAAAATGCTCCTTGTTGATACGGTGAGAGGCAAGCTTATCGACGACGACGAGCTCAAAACACAGTACGCCTCAAAGCGTCCTTACGGCGAGTGGCTTGACGCTAATCTTATTAAGCTAAAAGATTTAAGAATCCCAAATTCCAAGGTTGAGGAACACAGACGCGCTGAGAGGAGAAAGCTTCAGAAAGCCTTCGGCTACACCTACGAGGACGTTATGAAAACACTCCTTCCAATGGCGCGCGACGGTGCGGAGCAGATTTCCTCAATGGGTATCGACAGCCCGATTCCTCCGCTGTCAAACGAGCACCAGCCGCTGTTCAACTATTTTAAGCAGCTTTTCGCTCAGGTTACAAATCCGCCGATTGACGCAATCAGAGAGGAGATTGTTACTTCAACTACCGTGTATATCGGCGAGGCAGGCAACATTCTCGAGGAGAAGCCCGAGAACTGTAAGGTTGTCAAGGTTCAAAACCCGATTTTAACCTCAACCGATATTTTAAAGCTAAAGAATATGAGGACGAACGGCTTCAAGGTTGCCGTTATTCCTATTTTGTATTATAAGAACACACGAATGAGCAAGGCGATTAACAGGCTGTTTATTGAAGCCGACAAGGCTATCGGCGACGGCGCTAATATCCTTATTCTCTCAGACAGAGGAGTTGACGAGAACCACCTCGCCATTCCGTCGCTGCTCGCGGTTTCGGCTTTGCACCAGCACCTTGTTGTGACAAAGCGAAGAACGTCACTCTCAATTGTGCTTGAGAGCGGCGAGCCTAGGGAGGTTCACCACTTCGCCGCGCTTCTCGGATACGGCGCAACCGCGATTAACCCGTATCTCGCACACGAGAGTATCCACGAGCTCATTCACGATGATTTACTCGACAAGGATTACTACGCCGCTGTGAACGACTACAACGACGCGGTACTACACGGTATTGTTAAAATTGCTTCAAAAATGGGCATCTCCACAATTCAGTCCTACCTCGGTTCACAGATTTTTGAGGCAATCGGTATCAGCAAGGAGGTTATCGACAAGTACTTTACGGGTACTGTCAGCCGCATAGGCGGAATTACACTAAAGGATATCGAAAAGGATGTTGATAAGCTCCACACATCAGCCTTTGATCCGCTCGACCTCGGAACAAACTCCGAGCTTGAGTCACGCGGAAGTCACAAGTTCCGCAGCGGCAGGGAGGAACACCTCTATAATCCCAAGACTATCCACACTTTACAGATGGCTGCCCGTACCGGTAATTACGATTTATTTAAGAGCTATTCAAAGCTCATCACCGAAGAAATGAGCCCTGTAAGTATCAGGGGACTTCTCGACTTTAACTACTCCGAGAACCCTGTTCCGATTGATGAGGTAGAGAGCGTAGAGGAGATTGTAAAGCGCTTTAAGACAGGCGCTATGTCCTACGGTTCTATTTCTCAGGAGGCTCACGAAACGCTTGCGCTCGCGATGAATATGCTTCACGGAAAGTCTAACTCAGGCGAGGGCGGCGAGAGTCCCGAAAGACTCAGAACAAAGGGCACAAAGGAGAACCGTTGCTCCGCTATCAAGCAGGTTGCATCGGGACGATTCGGCGTGACAAGCGAGTACCTCAACTCCGCTGACGAAATACAGATTAAAATGGCTCAGGGCGCAAAGCCCGGCGAAGGCGGTCATCTCCCGGGCAACAAGGTTTATCCGTGGATTGCTAAGACAAGACACTCCACACCCGGTGTTTCGTTGATTTCACCGCCGCCTCATCACGATATTTACTCAATTGAGGACCTCGCTCAGCTCATTTATGATTTAAAGAACGCTAACAAAAGCGCGCGTATCTCTGTCAAGCTCGTTTCCGAGTGCGGCGTAGGCACAGTCGCCGCAGGCGTTGCTAAGGCAGGCGCGGGAGTAATCCTTATTTCAGGATATGACGGCGGAACAGGAGCGGCTCCGAGAAGCTCTATCTATAACGCGGGTCTGCCGTGGGAGCTCGGTCTTGCGGAAGCTCACCAGACGCTTATTATGAACAACCTCAGAAACAAGGTGGTTGTTGAGACAGACGGCAAGCTTATGACAGGTCGTGACGTCGCCGTAGCGGCTATCCTCGG
>X127_Alpine_Marmot__coassemble_342_pt1 | contig 9850 bp, 8 predicted proteins | sample X127_Alpine_Marmot__metabat2_low_PE_002 | metagenome-assembled genome bin X127_Alpine_Marmot | reverse complement strand
GAGGTAACTTTAGCAAGCCTTGTATTTATGTATTTATTATTTACGCCTTTGATTTTACCGATGATTTTAACCTTGGTAGTTTTGCCTTTCTTTACAGAAACAGTTTTCTTTGAAAGCTTTGGGTTTTTAACTGTAATTTTAAAAGTTTTCTTTACTCCGTTGTTAGCTACTGTAATCTTCGCAGTACCTTTCTTGAGTCCTGTTACCTTACCGGTTTTGCTAACCTTTGCAACCTTTGAATTACTGCTCTTGTAGGTTGTCGTACCCTTGCCGTTTTTAACAGTAGCCTTAATATTAATTGTGCCTTTTACATAAACACTTCCTGAGGACTTTTTAAGAGTAATTGTAGTTGCATTAGGTGCTTTACCTAAGCTAACAAACTTAAAGCCATTATTCTTAGCGTATTTTTCAGCCTCAGAACCTGTGTAACTGCTGATCGTAAAACCATATACTTCTTCATACTCTTCATTATCATAATCATAATAATATCCAAAAGCCTTTTCACCTATTCTTGTAACACTATAAGGAATTGTTACACTTTTAAGGCTTGTGCAATGAGTAAACGCATAATAGCCTATACTTGTAACACTATTCGGGATTGTTACACTTTTAAGGCTCGTGCAATACCCAAATGCATCATCGCCTATACTTTTAACACTATCAGGAATTGTTACACTTGTAAGGCTATCGCAACCGGAAAATGTAGCCCCCTCTATACTTTTAACACTATCAGAGATTGTTATGCTTGTGAGGCTTAAGCAACCGCTAAATGCACTATAACCTATACTTGTAACACTATCAGGGATTGTTACGCTTGTAATATCGTAGCAGAATTCAAATGCACTACTACCTATACTTGTAACACTATTAGGAATTGTAACGCTTACAAGGCTTGTGCAATTTCCAAATACCTCATTACCTATACTCGTAACACTATCAGGAATTGTTACGCTTGTAATATTGTTACAGGACTCAAATGCACTATTATTTATACTTGTAACACTATCAGGAATTGTAAAATCAGTATTACTTTTTCCAATAGCATATTGTATTAATTCAGTTTTGTCTTTATTGTATAGATTTCCGTCTATTGATGTATAATACTGATTATTTGTATCTACACCTATATTTGCAAGGCTTTCGCAATAATTAAATGCCAAATAACCTATACCTATTACACTATCAGAGATTGTTACACTTGTAAGGTCTGTACATTCATAAAACGCATAATCTCCTATTACCTTTGTTCCGTCTTTAACTTTGTATTCCCCACTGACAGTATTACCGTCTGCCTCAATTAAATAATTTCCTATATACAGAACACCATTTTCCCAATTCGATTCATCATTATAATATCCTGTATCATCAAATGAAGAACTACCTATACTTATAACACCGTTACCGATTGTTATACTTGTAAGACTTGTGCAATATTCAAATGTAGAATCCTCTATACTTGTGACACCATCAGGAATTGTTATGCTTGTAAGGCTTGTGCATTCATAAAATGCCATAAAACCTATACTTGTAACACTATCCGGGATTGTTATGCTTATAAGACTTGTGCAATTACAAAATGCATTATCACCTATTATTGTAACATTATCAGGGATTGTTACACTTGTTAGGCTCGTGCAATAATTAAATGCATAATCACCTATATTTGTAACAGTGTGACCGTCAAGTGAGCTTGGTATTTCGAGTGCTGTTGCATTGCCGTTGTATTTTGTAATTGTTGCAGTACCGCCATATGACAGGTAATACCAATAATCACCGCATATTTCTGATGTTGATACCTTGTCTGTTTCAGCTGCCCCTGCCGTAAATGGTACTGCTGTAATCAAGCTTAGCACCATTAATAATGACAACAGTATGCTGACTGATTTTTTAACTTTGTTCATTGTACGACCTCCATACTTTTAGTGAAATTATGATTACAATAAAATTATAACAGAGTGTCTTTAGCAAATCAAGCGTTTTAGAAATTATAAACCTTATTTTCTCAATCACAATGCACTTTCCTATAAAGAAACAAGCGACAGTTTCCTGCCGCTTATTTAGATAAATAATTATTAGAACTTTTTAAAGCCGAAAGCTTTCATTGAAGCGCCGATGCTTTCATAAATCATATCTTCCCAACAAAGCATAGAAGCGTCAAGATCATAGTTCGCATATTCCTGAAGTTTATTATCCTCAACATCACCTAATATAAGCATAAAATCTATATTAGTATCAACCGTGTATGAAGAGGGGTTAACCTCAGCTACGGCTCCAAAATACAAATCTTCTTCACCTACACATATATAAGCAGTAGGTGCCTCGGATGTTCCGCCGTAAGGTATGACCATAGACAAAAGGAAATTGAAACTGTCGGAAGCGTTTTCTGTGTAGAACTCAAAGCTGTCTTCGGAGGGATAGTAGTTTATATACGCGTCATAATTTGTACCGCCATAGTTATAAGAACTGTGAATAGAATATTCGCCCTCAGAGCCAAGCTCTCCGTTCTTCTTTATATATTTTTTAAGAGCTAAATAGGGGTCTTTAACCTTTACTGTAGCTTTATACTGGTCGCCTAATGTATTAGTAGCGGTGATAGTTGTTGAACCGACCTTTTTACCTTTAACAACACCCTTGCTTGTAACAGAAGCGACAGCTTTGTTAGAGGATTTCCATGATTTTACTTTTAATACTGTACCTAATGAGCTTTTGAGCTGGAGAGTTATAGATTCGTTCTTGTAAACGCTAAAAGTACCCTTTTTAACTACTTTAGCCTTTACAGTAACCTTACACTTATAGCTCTTACCCTTGTACTTTGCGGTAACAGTAGCTTTACCTACTTTTTTAGCAGTAACTTTACCCTTGCTTACAACAGCGATTTTCTTGTTTGAAGAAGACCACTTAACCTTAGAAGCTTTAGCATTCTTAAGTTTAAGCTTATAGGATTTTGTTCTTGTGATGGAGACACTCTTCTTGTTGAGCTTCGGCTTAGCCGCCGCTGAAACGCTTATCGGAGAAGAAAAAGCGATACTCATAAGAATTAAACAGGATAAAACTAATCCTAAAACTCTTTTGGATTTAAACATAAAACATCTACCCTTCTTTTAAAATTTGGTAATTAATTTTAACACAACAAAAAATTACTGTCAATCAACATTATTAATTAAGTTTTTCTGACAGCATCATACCCATATTATACATACCGGCATTTTTATTAGTGATGTACACAGCGGCGTTAATTGCGCCGGTCGCGAAAAGTTCCTTAGACTGGGACTGGTGCGATATTGTTACAACTTCGTCGTGCCCCGCGAAAATCACGTCATGCTCGCCTACAATTGTACCGCCTCGTACGGCGTGAATACCGATTTCATTCTTTGAACGTTTTTTGCGAAAGCTGTGGCGGTCATAAACATACTGCGGTTCTTTGTCGAGCTCCGATGAAATACCGTCGGCAATCATCAAAGCCGTACCGGAGGGAGCGTCAACCTTGAGGTTGTGGTGCTTTTCAATAATCTCAATATCAAAATCCTTTCCGAGAACCTTTGTCGCCTGTTTGGCTAGCTCTATAAGAAGATTTACGCCGAGAGACATATTGCCGGAATAAAAAACAGCTATGCTCTCACTCGCTTTGTTTATCTTTTCGATTTCATCCTTTGAATAACCCGTCGTGCATATAACAGCAGAGGTTTTATGCTCCAAAGCATAATTAAGCAAACCGTCAAGACAAGCAGGATTAGAAAAGTCGATTATTACATCAGCCTCTTCTTCTACCTGATTGAAATCAGCATATGTCGTAAAATCATAGTCATTTTGTCCGAATGCGTCTACGCCGCAAACAATGGTACAGTTATCTCTCTTTTGAACAGCCTGAGCAACAACATTTCCCATTTTACCGTTGCAGCCGCAAAGAATAATTTTAGTCATATTTAAACTTCCTTTTCAAGAAAGCGCGCGAAAGAAAGCGCAGCTTTCGTATAGTCATCGCTCGTGGTCGCACAGCGTGCTGCAGAGCGAATAATGTGTATTAAACAAGGCGTACGATTGTACGCCCTGTTTTAAGCCTTATATTTATTAATGAGATTATACTTTGTAAGACAATCCTTTAGGTTATGATATCCGTTAGCGTTCATAGGAACGAGAGGAAGTCTACATTCTCCCGCTTCAAAGCCGAAAAGATTCATAGCAGTCTTAACAGGAATCGGGTTAACATCGCTAAAGAGCATATTCATAAGCTCAATATAATGGAAATGAAGCTTCTGAGCTCCGGCAAAATCGTTATCAAGACAAAGCCGGCATAAATCGTGCATCTCTTTCGGACAAATGTTAGCGAACACAGAAATAACACCAAGAGCTCCGAGCGACATAAATGGAACGGTTTGGTCGTCGTTACCGGAATAGATATCAAGCTTATCGCCGCACAGCGACCTAATTAAAGCAACCTGAGAGATATCTCCGCTCGCTTCCTTGGTAGCTATAATATTGGGGTTTTCACAGAGTTCAAGATACGTTTTGGGCTGAATATTGCAACCTGTTCTTGAGGGAACGTTATAAAGAATAACAGGTAAATCCACAGCGTCGGCAATCGTATTAAAGTGCTTCACAAGACCTGCCTGTGAGGTTTTGTTATAATACGGAGTAACGCTTAACAAAGCGTCGATGCCGCTTTCCTGAGCTGATTTAGAAAGCTCAATCGCAGTTGCGGTATCGTTACTGCCTGTACCGCCGATAACAGGGATACGATGGTTTACCTTTTCAGCAATAAAGTTAAGCACTTTGCAATGCTCTTTTTCGGTTAAAGTAGCCGCCTCGCCTGTTGTACCGCACGCGATAATTGCGTCGGTTCCGTTAGCGATATGGAACTCCAGAAGTTCCTCCAAAGCGGAATAATTAACGGTTAAATCAGAATTGAAAGGTGTAATAAGGGCTACACCTGAGCCTGTAAAAATTGGCTTTGACATCAAATTAGCCTCCAAATTTAATATTAATCCATATAACCCTCAGCACAAAGGAGCTCGGCGAGAAGCACCGCACCTCCTGCGGCACCTCTGAGAGTATTATGTGACATACATACAAATTTTAAATCATACTGTGTATCTTCTCTGAGTCTGCCGACTGAAACAGCCATACCGCCCTCGAGTTCTCTCGCGGATTTAATCTGAGGCTGGTCGGGCTCAGTAAAGTAATGCAGGAAGTGCTTGGGCGCGCTGGGAAGATTTAATTCCTGAGCTCTGCCCTGATAATTCTCCCATGTATTTATAACTTCTTCTACAGAAGGAGCTTCGCCCTCAAAAGACATAAACACAGCGGCTGTGTGACCGTCGGAAACAGGAACTCTGAGACACTGAGAAGTAATAGCGATATCATTATTATTAACAATCTCGCCGTTTTCAATACTGCCCCAGATTTTAAGCGGTTCTTTCTCGGACTTTTCCTCCTCGCCGCCTATATAAGGGATAAGGTTATCAACCATCTCCGGCCAAGTGTTAAAATTCTTACCCGCGCCTGAAATAGCCTGATAAGTACAAGCGAGAACTTTATTAACGCCAAACTTTTTAAGCGGATGAATAGCGGGAACATAGCTCTGGAGCGAGCAATTTGACTTAACGGCTATAAAACCACGTTTTGTACCGAGGCGTTTTCGCTGAGCTTCAATAATTTTAATATGGTCAGCGTTAATCTCGGGGATAACCATAGGTACGTCGGGAGTAAAGCGGTTAGCGGAGTTATTGGAAACGATAGGACATTCCGCTTTGGCGTAAGCTTCCTCAAGCGCTTTAATCTCGTCTTTAGGCATATTAACAGCACAGAAGCAGAAGTCAACAGTTGAAGCTACCTTTTCAACCTCGGCAGCATCCATAACTGTCATATCCTTGACGGACTCAGGCATTTCCTGAGAAAGCAGCCAACGCCCTTCCATAAGGTCGCCGTATTTTTTACCTGCGCTTCGTGAGCTTGCGGCTAAGGTTGTGATATTAAACCAAGGGTGATTATGAAGCAAGAGGATAAACCTCTGGCCTACCATACCTGTAGCGCCGATAATACCAACATTAAATTTTTTCATTTTGATCCTCCATAATATTACAATTTCTTAAAAACAGTTGTAAGTTTTGTTAAAATACGATATTATATACCTACTACTAAATATTGTTATATCCTAACCTATAATATACCATTATCGTGTATTAATGTCAATTACAAAATAGTAATAAAATTGCGTAAAACGAAGGGACTTTTTTTATGAAAACAAGCGATTTTTACTATGATTTACCCAAGGAGCTTATTGCTCAAACTCCTGTTGAACCCAGGGACTCGTCAAGACTTCTTGTGCTTGACAAAACAAGCGGTAAAATCACGCACAAACATTTTTATGATATAATAGATTACTTAAACGAGGGCGATTGTCTTATAGCAAACGACTCAAGAGTTATTCCCGCGAGAATTTTCGGAATAAAAGAAGAAACGGGCGCTCACGTGGAGTTTTTACTATTAAAACAAATTTCCGGTAACCGTTGGGAAACTCTCTGTAAACCGGGTAAAAAGGCAAAAGTCGGCACAAAATTCATGTTCGGCGACGGACTTATGACAGCGACAGTAGCTGATATCAAAGACGACGGCAACAGAATTGTTGATTTTGACTGTGATGAGAACTTTTTCGCCGCGCTTGACAAAATCGGACAAATGCCTCTGCCCCCTTATATCACAGCTAAGCTTGAAGACAAAGAAAGATACCAGACGGTGTATTCAAACGAGCTAGGTTCAGCCGCTGCTCCCACCGCGGGACTGCATTTTACAAACGAGCTTATGGACAAAATCCGCGCAAAGGGCGTTAAAATAGCTTATGTAACCTTACACGTCGGCTTGGGTACTTTCAGACCTGTTAAGGTTGATGATGTGACAAAGCATAAAATGCACAGCGAACACTACGAAATCCCTAAAGAAACAGCGGACATTATTAATGAAACAAAAAGAAACGGCGGACGTGTTATCGCTGTAGGGACTACCTCGTGCCGAACTCTGGAGAGCGTCGCGACAACATTCGATGAAATAAAACCATGTGAAGGCTGGACAGATATTTTCATTTACCCCGGTTACAAGTTTAAGGTTTTAGACGGACTAATTACAAACTTTCACCTGCCCGAAAGCACATTGATTATGCTTGTATCAGCATTCGCTGGCTATGATAATATTATGAACGCTTATAAAACTGCTGTTGATGAAAAATACCGATTTTTCAGCTTCGGCGACGCTATGGCGATATTATAGGAGATTAAATGTTTAATGTAATAAAAACAGAGGGAAACGCTCGCAGAGGCGTTATTAAAACCACACACGGAACTATACAGACTCCGGCGTTTATGAACATAGCTACCGCAGGAGCGATTAAGGGAGCGTTATCCGCGTTTGACCTTAAAACCGTTAAATGTCAGATTATGCTCAGCAACACTTATCACCTGCATTTAAGGCCGGGTGATGAGAATGTTAAAGCGCTGGGCGGTCTGCACAAGTTCACTAAATGGGACGGTCCCATACTTACAGACAGCGGAGGCTTTCAGGTCTTTTCACTCGCGAAGCTCCGCAACATAACTGAGGACGGCGTAACATTTAACTCGCATATTGACGGTCATAAAATCTTTATGACGCCCGAAAAGAGTATGCAGATTCAGTCTAACCTCGGTTCTACAATAGCTATGGCGTTTGACGAATGCGTCGAGAACCCTTCCCCCTATGATTACACAAAAAAGTCCGCTGCTCTCACAGCTCGTTGGCTTAAGCGTTGTAAAGCTGAAATTGAAAGGCTTAACTCACTCGACAATACAATTAACAAAGAGCAAAAACTGTTTGGCATTAACCAAGGCGGTATATATAAAGATTTACGTGTTGAGCATATGAAAGAAATTGCCGAACTCGATTTAGCCGGATACGCTATAGGCGGACTTGCTGTCGGTGAGGAAACCGAGGTAATGTATGAAATAATTGACGAGGTAATTCCCTATATGCCCAAAGATAAACCGCGCTATCTTATGGGCGTCGGTACACCTGTGAATATCATTGAGGCTGTTTACAGAGGCGTTGATATGTTTGACTGCGTTATGCCAAGCCGTAACGCCCGCCACGGTCATCTGTTCACATGGAGCGGCATACGAAATATTATGAACGCTAAATATGAGCTTGACGAAAGCCCGATTGACGAGATGTGCTCATGTCCTGTTTGTAAGTCCTTCAGCAGAGCGTATATCAGGCACCTGATGAAAGCAGGCGAAATGCTTGGTATGAGACTCTGTGTTATGCATAATCTCCATTTCTATAATACACTTATGGAGCGGATTCGTGAGGAAATCGACAAAGGTTCCTTTGATAAATTCCACAAAACTTACAGTAATATTCTTGGCAATCGTATATAAAATCAATCAAATGTATATTAATTGTTAAAATCACCTTGCAACATAAACGGTTTTCTGCTATACTGTCTAAGGCATAAAGTTGAATTATAACAAGAAAGGATATTTTATTATGAACGGATTTTTACATACTCTTGACACCCCTGCAAGCGCAGGTCCGGGTAACTCCTCAATGATTTTTATTATAGTTATTTACGTTCTTATTTTCGGAGCTCTTTACTTCTTCCTCATCAGACCAAACTCAAAGAAAAAGAAAGAGGAAGCCGAGCTTAGAAACAGTGTTGAAATCGGCGATGAAATTACTACAATCGGCGGAATTATGGGTCGTATAGTAGCTATTAAAGAGGACGAGGACGCTATCGTAATTGAAACAGGCTCAGACAGAGTTAAGATGAAGATGAAGAGATGGTGCATTTCTTCTGTTGATACACAGAAAGAAAAGCCGGTAGCTAAGACAACCGAGAAGAAAGGTATGTTCTCAGGCTTATTCAAGAAGAAAGAAAACAAAGAATAATTTTGTAATAAAAAACTTTTCCCCTGAATATAATCGTATCAGATTATATCCGGGGGATTCTTTATGAAAAAATACAGTACAGAAAAACTAAAAATTATTGACAAAAAGCTTTTAAAGAGTCTGATTATCGGAGTACTGTGCGGAATTGCGACTGTTACAATACTAATAATGTTGTTATCGTTTGCGCTTTTAATTTCGGGGAAATATCCGACAGACATCATAAGCTATATATCTCTCGCGTTTTTACTTATCGGAGGTCTTGTCGGCGGTTATTTTGCCGCCAGACTTAATAAGAGTTCCGGGTTGGCTGTGGGCGCTTTAACGGGATTTATTATTTTTCTAATTATACTGATTGTCGGGCTAAGTCAATCGTCAGGAACGATTACGCTGTTTACTTTATACAAGCTTTTGGTTCTTGTGATATTCTCAGCTCTCGGCGGAATACTCGGCGTAAACAAACAAAACAAGATAAAAATATAAGGAGCCTTAGGGCTCCTTATTTATTATAGCGGCTTTATTATTTGAGCTATATCATCAGGCACCCCGCTCTTTATAACAACATTTTGGTTCGTTATGGGGTGTACAAAGCTTACGCTATAGCAATGTAAGGCCTGCCGTTTTATATATTCAAGACTGCCGCCGTACATATCGTCACCGGCTAAAGGATGAGCTATACTCGACATATGACAGCGGATTTGATGTGTTCTGCCTGTTTCAAGAGTTATTTTAAGCAAAGTATGTTTATTATCGTGATTTATAGGAGTGTAATGTGTAACGGCGCTCTTGCCGTCGGGAGCGGTTGTACGCTCAACTGTATGACCCTCAAGCAGTCTTATGGGCTTATCAATAGTACCTTTCTCTGTTATAACTCCCTCACATACCGCGAGATATGTTTTATCAACTATTCCGTTTAACGCGGTAGCTGTGAACTTATCCTTCG
>X127_Alpine_Marmot__coassemble_331_pt1 | contig 10011 bp, 7 predicted proteins | sample X127_Alpine_Marmot__metabat2_low_PE_002 | metagenome-assembled genome bin X127_Alpine_Marmot | reverse complement strand
CTATGTGCCGAGCGTTGACGAGGTTGAGAGTATGAGCCTTGTAGGTGATAAAGAGCTCGTAATTGACGGCAAAAACGTTCTTGACGGAACGATTACCGACAAAAAAGAGATTGAGGAGTGTATCAACGGTCAGAAAGAAATCATAGAATACTCCAAGAATACGGACAGTAATATAAGCGGAAGAACAATATCGAACCTTTTCCGTACAGATAATAATTTGTATTGGGAACAAGGAGCCGTAGAGTTTAGTTATAAGCTCAAAAACGGTAGGACCGTAAACAGATATTATGCCGAGCTTCCTTATGAAGAGAATCTTGACTTTTTGAATTCGGATACATACCTGACATATACCAACAGGCTGTTCTTACTCGACCCGGAATACTCTTCGGACGTGACAATTTACAGCTATGATTACTATGGCGATGATTATGATGAGGAATATTACAAGATAAAGGTTGACGGCGTGGAGTATACTATTGACGAGAGCTATTTTTATAAGAAATCCAATCGAATTGAGTTAATAGAGGCTCTAAAGAAGGATATCCTTGAGAACGGAATAACAGACGGCGAGGAAATCTGTGAGATTGAAGTGGAGTACGGCAAGGGAGATATAGACTCGGGCGCGTATGTTTATTATGAGACTGAGAATGTTTATGTCATAAGCACCTACAAAAACACGATTGAACTGTTGAAAAAGAGCGGAGAGAATATAGATACATAGAATAGCTTATAAGATGAAGGCGGAGCTTTAAGCTCCGTCTTTAATTGTATACGATTTATTGAAAATGAGCATACAAAACCCTTGACCTGTTTTAAATAAAGCAGTAAAATTATAAGGATACTTATGACGAAAGGAGAACATAATGGGAAAGCTTTTTAAGAACTTTTTACCATACTGGAAGTCGGTTATCCTCATAGCTTTACTGCTCTCGGTTCAGGCGTGGTGCGACCTTGCTCTGCCGCAGTATACCTCGGATATCATAGACACAGGTATTCAGAACAAGGGTGTTGAGCATATTTTGCCCGAGAAAATCACACCCGGGGAATACGACTACGCTACCTTGTTTATGACTGACAGCGAGTCAGAGGACTTTGCGTCAGCTTATAAAGCGGACGGCGATTATTATACGCTTAAAATTACAGACAGCAAAAAGCTCGACAAGCTTGACAATGAACTGATTGTCCCGGTTATGACGGACTATCAGCTTTCGCGGCTGCCTGTTTCAAGTTTGGAAAAAATGGTCGGTAATGCCAAAATCCCAAGTGAAGCTTTAAAGGGCTTAAAACATAAGACGATTGAGCAGGAGAACGAAAACGGCGAGACCGTAAAGGTTGACTGCGCCGACGTTCGTCCTCTTGTCATAACAATGAGCCAAAGCTCAGAGGAAGCCTTGAAAACGGTTGCTCAAATGCGCGCTATGGCGGAAAAACAGATTGACGCTATGGGTTCGGATACAATGCTCAGCTCGGGTATAGCCTACGCGGTTGAGATGGATAAGCTCGCGGGCGTTGACGTTGACGCGATACAGACTGCATACCTGTGGATTGCCGGGCTTAAAATGGCTCTGGTTGCTTTTGTGCTGACAACGGCGGCGGTGCTTGTTTCGCTGTTAGCCGCGAAAGTCGGTGCCGGTGTAGGCAGAGGACTGCGTACAAAGGTGTTCAAAAAGGTTATCGGATTTTCTAACGCGGAAATTGACAAGTTCTCCGCGGCTTCCCTTATTACACGTTCAACCAACGATATACAACAGATACAGTTTGTGTCCGTTATACTTCTCCGAATGGTGCTCTACGCTCCGATTATCGGAGTCGGCGGCGTTATCAAGGTTGCGGGCACAGGCGCGAATATGGGGTGGGTAATCGCCCTTGCGGTTGCCGCTATTACGGTTGTGGTGCTTGCGCTTGTATTCATCGCTATGCCTAAGTTCAAGCGTATGCAGACTCTTGTGGACAGGATTAACCTCGTGTCGCGCGAGATACTGACGGGTATTCCCGTAATCAGGGCGTTTGTACGCGAGGAAGAGGAGGAAAAGCGTTTTGACGAGGCTAACGTCGCGCTGACAAAAACCACCCTCTTTACAAACCGCGTTATGACGTTTATGATGCCGGTTATGACTTTTTTGATGAACCTTGTGTCGGTGCTCATAGTTTGGGTAGCGTCGGGGCACATCAACGACGGCAATATGCAGGTCGGCGAGATGACGGCGTTCATCACCTATTCTATGCAGATTATCATAAGCTTCCTTATGCTCACTATGATGTCGATTATGCTGCCGAGAGCGGTTGTCGCCGCCGGTAGAATTGACGAGGTTATAAATACCGAGTCTACAATCACCGACGCCGAAAAAGCCTGTGACCTCACCGACGTAAGCGGCGTGGTTGAGTTTGACGGAGTGGACTTTAAGTACCCCGGAGCTGAGGAGAATGTCCTCAGCGATATAAGCTTTAAGGCAAAGCCGGGTGAGACCACCGCGATTATCGGAAGTACGGGCAGCGGCAAGTCTACGCTTGTCAACCTTATTCCGAGACTCTACGACGTAACGAGAGGCTCGGTAAAAATTGACGGCAGAGATATTCGCGATATAACTATGAAGTCGCTGCGAAAGGAAATCGGTTATGTGCCGCAGAAGGGAATACTTTTCAGCGGAACTATCGAGAGCAATCTGCGTTTCGGCAACTCAGCCGCCGCGGACAGCGAGATTGAAAAAGCGGCGGAGATTGCTCAGGCAACTGAGTTTATCGAGTCAAAATACGACAAATACGACAGCGAAATCTCACAGGGCGGCACAAACGTGTCGGGCGGTCAGAAGCAGAGACTCTCAATCGCCCGGGCAATAGCCAAAAACCCGAGGATTTACATATTTGACGACAGCTTCTCGGCTCTCGATATGAAGACCGACAAAGAGCTGAGGAAGGCGCTGTACGAAAACGTCAGCGACAGTACGGTTATTATCGTAGCCCAGCGTATTTCGACAATTATGGACGCTGAGCAGATTATCGTGCTGGACGAGGGCAAAATTGCCGGAATAGGCACGCACAAGGAGCTTATTAAAACCTGTGACGCGTACCTCGAAATAGCTAAGTCACAGCTTTCGGAGAAGGAGCTCGGACTGGGAGAGGAGGCTGAGAACAATGGCTGAACCACGCAGGAGAGGTCCTCGCGGCGGTATGGCTCCCGCCGAAAAGGCTAAGGACTTTAAGGGTTCAATGAAAAACCTGATAAAGTATATCGGTAATTACAAGTTCGCGGTACTCGTTGTTATGATTGCCGCGGCGGTTTCCACTGTGTTCGCGGTAATCGGTCCTAAAATTCTCGGCAACGCTACTACGGAGCTTGCCAAAGGTCTGATGAAAAAAATACAGGGCACAGGCGTAATAGATATGGACGCTATAGCGAACATATTGGTAACAGTTTTGGTGATTTATGTAGTCAGCGTAATATTTATGTTTATACAGGGCTGGCTGATGACGGGAATTACCCAGAAAATCTGTTACCGTATGCGCAAGGAGATTTCCGAAAAGATTAACCGTATGCCGCTTAAATACTTCGAGAGCCGTACCTACGGCGAGGTGCTGTCGCGTATTACAAACGACGTTGACACTCTCGGTATGGGTCTCAACCAGAGCATTACCCAGATTATCACGTCGATATGTACGGTGATCGGCATACTTGTGATGATGCTTTCAATATCGCCGCTTATGACGCTTATCGCGGTTATTATTCTTCCTGTTACAATCGTACTGCTCAGTTTGGTGGTTAAAGTGTCGCAGAAGCACTTCCGCGACCAGCAGAAATACCTCGGCGACATTAACGGTATCGTTGAGGAGAGCTACAGCGGACATCTTATTATCAAGTCGTACAACAAAGAGGACGAAACCGTAGAGGAGTTTGAAAAGACGAACGAAGTCCTATACAAATCCGCTTGGAAATCACAGTTTTTGTCGGGAATGATGATGCCTATAACAGCGCTTGTAGGCAACCTCGGCTACGCGGCTGTGGCTCTTTCGGGAGGAATGCTCGCGATACAGGGCGTAATCAGCATCGGAGATATTCAGGCGTTTGTGCAGTATGTAAAGAACTTCACACAACCTATTCAGCAGATGTCTCAGGTTATTAATCAGGTGCAGTCTATGGCGGCAGCGGCTGAGAGAGTCTTTGAGTTCCTCGGTGAGGAAGAGGAGGAGAGGACTGCTGAAAACCCCGTTGACGTAAACAGCGTCAAAGGCAACGTTGAGTTTGAACACGTTAAGTTCGGCTATAATGAGGACAAAATTATTATCCACGACTTCTCCGCTTCGGTTAAACAGGGACAGCGTATTGCGATTGTCGGGCCTACGGGAGCGGGAAAGACCACTATGGTTAAGCTCCTTATGAGGTTCTATGACGTAAATGACGGAGCTGTTAAAATCGACGGCCATAATGTTAAGGAGTTCAACCGCCGCGAGCTGAGAGAGGCTCTCGGAATGGTTCTTCAGGATACATGGCTGTTTAACGGCACAATTATGGAGAATATCCGCTTCGGCAGGCTCGACGCGACCGACGAGGAGGTTGTCGCCGCGGCTAAGGCGGCTCACGCCGACAGGTTTATCAGAACCTTGCCCAACGGTTACAATATGGTTCTTAACGAGGATGCGTCAAACGTCAGTCAGGGACAGAAACAGCTTCTCACAATCGCGCGCGCGATTCTTGCGGATAACCCCATTCTCATACTTGATGAGGCGACCTCAAGCGTAGATACGCGAACCGAAAGCCGTATTCAGCGCGCTATGAATAACCTTATGAAGGGAAGAACCAGTTTTATTATCGCTCACCGGCTGTCTACAATTAAGGACGCCGACCTGATATTGGTTATGCGTGACGGTGATATTGTTGAACAGGGAACGCACGGCGAGCTTCTCTCAAAGAACGGATTTTACGCCGAGTTATATAACAGTCAGTTTGAACAAGCCGCCTCCTAAAGGGCGGCTTTTCATATTAAATTACCCTTTACATTTTTTGGTATTGGTAGTATAATTATCGTGTATTGTTCCATATTTCATTTTTGAGGGGAATAGAAGATATGATGAATATTCCGTTTTCACCTCCCGACCTCGGAAAGCACGAGATTGAGGCGGTAAAAAAGGTATTGGAATCAGGTTGGATTACAACGGGTCCAAAAACTAAGGAGCTTGAAAAAAGAATAGGTGAATACTGCCACACAGGTCAGGCTGTGTGCCTTTCGTCGCAGACCTCCTGCGCGGAGATGACTCTGCGTATTCTCGGCGTAGGTCCGGGGGATGAGGTTATCCTCCCGGCTTACACATATACGGCAACGTGTTCTATAATCTATCATGTCGGCGCAAAGCCCGTTATGATTGACTGTAAACCCGGCACGTATGAGATGGACTACGATAAGATGGAGGCCGCCATAAACGAGCACACCAAGGTTATTATCCCTGTTGACATAGCCGGTGTTGTGTGTGATTATGACAGAGTTTTTGAGGCAGTACGCAGCAAGCGTGATAAATTCCGCCCGAAAGAAGGCACATTGCAGGAAGTCATCGGGCGTGTTGTTGTTATGGCTGACGCGGCTCATTCGTTCGGCGCGCGCTGGCACGGAATGATGTGCGGCGAGATTGCGGATTTCAGTAACTTTAGCTTCCACGCTGTTAAGAATATGACTACCGCCGAGGGCGGCGCCGCGGTTCACAAGCTTCGCGGCAGAATTGACGAAGAAAAGATTTATAAGCAATATATGCTCTGGTCGCTCCACGGTCAGACAAAGGACGCTTTCGCCAAAAACAGGGGTTCTTCTTGGGAATACGACGTGGTTAACACCCAGTACAAGTGTAATATGCCCGACGTTCTCGCGGCTATCGGACTGGCTCAGCTTGACCGTTATGAGGATATCCTCACTCGCCGTCACGAGCTGATAAAGAGGTATGACGAGGCGTTTAAAAACTTTGACATTCAGGTGCTTCAACATACGGGCGAGAACCACCGCAGCAACGGTCACTTGTATTTCGTAAGATTTTTGGGCAAGGACGCTGAGTTTAGAAACGAGTTCTATAACCGTATGGCTGAGAACGGCGTAATGTGTAACGTCCACTTTAAGCCCCTGCCTATGCTTTCGGCATATAAAAATAAGGGCTTTGACATTAAGGACTTCCCCTACGCCTATAATATGCACAAAAACCAGCTCACTCTGCCGATGAACTCAACTCTCACAGATGACGAGGCGCAGTACGTTATAGATACCTTTAAGAAGGTTTACGACAGTATGTTTAAATAGGAGTTCGTTTTGAAGGAGCTTTTTGAAAAAAGGGTAAACTTAATATTAATCGTGATTATTCTTGTTGTTGCGATTCTTATCGGTATTCCTATGGTTTCACGCGGCTGTGCGACTTCAACATCAAACGGAGAGCTTGCGGTTAAGCCCGCAACCGCCGATGAGGCAACCACCGAGCCGACCGCGGTTTCGGAGTCAACGTCAGGCGAGAAAATCAAGGACTCCAAGGTTGAGATTAAGAAGAACAACGCTAAAAACTCCTCGACAGCTTCAACAAGCAACAAGAGCGACCCGAGAAAAAAATCGGATAAATCCTCAAAAACAAAGAGCAAAAAAAGCCCCAAGGTTTTTGCTACAGCGCCCAAGGTTGAGAATAAAGCTTCTCACACCGCTCAATGGAACGCAGGTTACCTTGTAGCGGTTGACGGCCCCGACACATCATATCACTGCGGTCACGTTGAACTGTCCGACAAGGACAGGGAGCTTCTCGAAAAGCTTTGTATGGGTGAATTTGGTTCAGGCGGATTTACAGGCGCGGCGCTGATTGCTCAGGCGGTTAAAGACGCTATGTATTTTGACGGATACACAAGTGTACAAGCTGTTATAAATAACTACCACTACACCGGCAGGCTGACAACGCCGACTCAGAGAGTCAAGGACGCTGTTGTGTATGTGTTTGATATGGACAAGGACGCCATACAGCATCGCATACTGTATATGTACAATCCGGAGCTTATGGACGACGGTTTCAGCGAGTTCCACGAGAGCCAGCGTTATGTTTGTACATATAAAAATGTAAGATTTTTTGACAGAAAATAACAGATAGAATAAAATAAAAACACCTCGCCATAATATTGGTGAGGTGATTTTTTTGAAAATATATAACGTTAATGATGATAGAGAATATGAGGATTATCCGATAAATCTTGACGACGATATCTACGGCACGAGCGCGTCGGCGTACGACTGCACAGGGCTGATTCCCTCAGCGCCCACAGACGAGGCTCAAAGGGAAGCCTACGGCGATATTTACCCCTATCTTCCCGAGGATAATGAACTTACAGAAAAGTAAGAGGTTGGCTCAAAACTTTGAGCCAACCCCTTTTTATAGCTTAGTAATAGCTTAGTATTAATTATTTAACCGTAACTTTTAGTTTTAACGTTTTTACGCCGTTCACCTTTATTTTTAAGGTCGTTTTTCCTTTTTTAAGACCTTTTACTTTAATATATCTGGTTGACTTATCACAAGTCATTTTTGCAATTTTGCTTTTAGTGAGACAAACGCACTTCATTGATTTAACTTTACCATTAATAAGAACCTTCTTTGTGTGCCCTTTTTTGATATTAACATAATCAGAAGCTCCAAACTTTGGGAGTTCACCCCAATAATCGCCGACCTTAATTTTTCTTTTGTATGTTTCTCCGTTTTTAAGCTTGAGTTTAATTGTAGCTTCACCTGTCTGAAGGAATGTCATCTTACCATTTTTTGTGATTTTAATTACATCAGGGTCTGTTGATTTCCAACCTGAACGACTTTTACCGTCCAGTTTAAGCCAATACACATCCCCTACTTCTGCTTGGTTGAAGTTATCGGGTTTAGATTTCAAATAGGCTACACATTTAATATTTTCTTCATAGGCATAATTTGTTTCATAACCAAACCTATGGTCATTAATTCTAAACGCGAAGCCGGGCACTTTTGTTCTTTTTGACGCTTTATCATAATAGCCAAAGCTGTACGACATGGCGTCGGTATTATAGGAAATATACGCTGACTTTAGCTTCGGGCAATTGTAAAAAGCGTAAGAATCTACATAGGCATAACAATCTTTGTCTTTAAATTTCAAAGAGCTTAATTTCTTACAATTATAAAAAGCTTTTTCCCCGATATATTCCACGCTGTCCATAGTAACTGACTTTAGGTTTTTACAGCCGTAGAATGCTTCATTTCCGATTGATATATCTTCGCTGTTAATAATAACATCAGTAAAGTGATATTTTTTAAAAGCTCTGGAGTTAATTTTGGATACATCATAACCGTCAATTGTTTCGGGAACAGTATATTTGGCAGGAAGCTTATTCTCACCGACATATTTTATTATGGAAACGCCGATTAATTTTACTGTCGGGCCCGGATCTTCTTCGACATCTTCGTCGTATTCATAATCATAATCAATATAATAATCCTTTTCATACTTATAATTGCCGTCTTTGCTGGTGTAAATGTTTGTATCAATTTCAACATTTTCCTCGGCACTTACACTTAATACTGAGAATGTACCGAGTATAATTATTGATACTAAAAGAATAGAAATTAATTTTTTCATAATTATTTTCCTCGCTTTCTCTTTAAATTTTTTGATTAATAATTTGATTACCTAATGCCTAACTAATAATATTATTAGTTAATTACATTATACCACTATAATATTATAATTTATATATCAGAAATGTACGAAAACAAAAGAGGGTTTTTGTGAATAACGCAATAAAAAGCTCACACTTTTTTGTGAACACCCGCTAAAACAAAACCTGCCCCCTCAATTTTGAGGGGGCAGGGGCTTTTAAGCAAGATTGGTACTTGTTATTTATCTCTTTTTAAAATTTCTTTGGCAATATAAATCGGTCTGTTCTTGCTTTGGATATAGGTCTTAGCAAGGTACGAGCCGATAATTCCGATACAGAACAGCTGTAATCCGCCGAATAATAGGATTAGCACAACGATTGTCGCGTAACCGCTGAAAGCGTGGTTGAAGAAAAGTCTCTGAATGATAACTACGACTAAGTAAATCAGCGAAACCACCGTTGCGAGAATACCGCCGTAGGTCGCGAAGTTGAGCGGCTTTGTTGAGAACGCCGAGATACCGTCGAGAGCGTATTTAACGAGCTTTGTAAAGCTCCACTTGGTTTCGCCTGCGTTGCGTTCCTGAACCTCATACGGAATAAACTTTGTGTTAAAGCCGACCCAGCTGAACAGACCCTTTGAAAAACGGTGATACTCACCCATCTCGATAAGAGCGTTAGCGACACCACGCGAAAAAGTTCTGAAGTCGCTGGCGTCCGCGTGAAGCTTAACCTCGCTGAATTTATTGATAAGGTTGTAAAAGCCTTTCTTAAAGCCGGTCATTACCGAGCTCTCTTTACGCTTAGCCTGATAGGCGGCTACGCAGTCGTACTCGGGTTCGTTCTCAAGCACATCGAGCATCTCAAGGACAACCTCGGGGCGCTGTTGTAAATCCGCGTCAATCAGCGAAACATAATCGCCCTGTGAATTTTTAAGTCCCGCGTAGATTGCGCTCTCCTTGCCGAAATTGCGGCTGAATGAAACAACGGTGATGTTGCTGTCGATCTTTTCATTGTAAAGCTTTTTGAGCTTTGTAAGAGTTTCGTCAGAGCTTCCGTCGTTTACAAATACAAATTCATAATCGGAAACCTTGCCGTCAAATGCCTTGACACATTCCTCATAAAATAATTCAACGTTGTCCTGTTCGTTATAACAAGGAACAACAAGAGACAGTTTCATTTTCATTTCCTCCGTTATAAAACATCAATATAATTTTATCACAAATTCATATAATGTCAAATCTATTGTGTTATAATGTAATTTGTGGTATTATTTAAAATTGGTGATGAAGATGAAAATACTTGATATGTATAAAGAAGACAAGACAATTCTAAGCTTTGAGGTCTTTCCTCCCAAGAAAACCTCGCCGATAGAGTCTGTCTACGGAGTGCTCGAGGA
>X127_Alpine_Marmot__coassemble_330_pt1 | contig 10016 bp, 7 predicted proteins | sample X127_Alpine_Marmot__metabat2_low_PE_002 | metagenome-assembled genome bin X127_Alpine_Marmot | reverse complement strand
AGACAGTATTCACACTTGCTCCGCGTTCCGCTGTTATCGCTGTTGATAAGGCAAGCTTCGAATCCGTAAACGTTTCTAATGACCGCGGTTCGGTTAGCGTTAAGGCTGTTGATAGCGTCACAGGAAAGATAATTGACTCTTACGCAATTACCGGTAAAATCGGTGACAATTATTCAGTATCCGTTCCCAAGACTATCGGCGAAGAGTATGATCTCTTGAGTGTTTCGGGTGATATGGAAGGCGTGTTCGCTAGTGTAGATAAGGAAGTATTAATGAACTTCGGTTACTTTGTTCCTGATTCTATTAAGAACATTGACCTCAACGGCGACGGTAAAACCAACATCAACGACGCTACCGCTTTACAGCTTCATTTAGCGGCTCTCAAGACTATGCCCGACGAGTATCTTGAGAAAGCTGACGTTTCAAGCGACGGAAATAAGAACATCAATGATGTAACTATGATTCAGAGATATATCGCAGGTCTCAGCGTTGGTCTCGGAACAGTTACGGTTAATTATTATAAAACAGGCACAGACGAGAAAGCAATTCCGTCCTTAGTATACACAGGACGCGTAGGTTCAAGCTACACATCCAAAGCGGCTTCTCTTCTCGGATATGAGCTTAATACTGAAAATTACCCGACTGAGAACGTTACTGTTGCATACGGAAATGTAGATATCAACTACTACTATGACGCAGTTTCTTCCGAGGTTAAACTCCACGTTAAGCACAGCTCGGGCAGCGGATACAACCCAACCTTGTGGATTTGGGGTCAGAGGAACGGTGTTGACTCCGGCACTAACTACTGCACAAATCAGAGCTGGGCGGGCGATACCCTCACCGAGAAGGATGCGAACGGCTGGTATAACAAGTCATTCACAGTTGACCCCAGCGACACCGCTTATAACATCATTGTTTCAAATAACGGTTCTCCGCAGTCCGCTGACTGTAAGGGCTTTATCTATGGTGAGATGTGGATTGTTATCGACGATACAAAGGACGGAGTAAACCTCCTGTTCTACACAGAAAACCCCGAAGATAATCCCAACGCTTCACCCGTATATTCAGGCTAAATAACAAGAGGCTGTTGCTTTCGCAACAGCCTCCTTAGCTTTCGGTAGATAGACAAAAGTACAGCAGAACATCTCTCGCGGGATGTTCTGCTGTTTCTGTGTTATGAACTTTTCGATTAAATTACTTAGGAATACTTCTGTGCTGTTAATTGTCAAAGTTTCCGTAAAAGTCAAAGTCCTCGAAACAGTCGGTGAGTAAATCCGCTGCCTCATCTCTGATTTCCTCCTCGTCCTTGCCGTGGTCGAGTTCACCGAGGAAGAGATTCAGGCTTCCGAACAGGTCGGTAAATAGTATCTCCGTAATATCGTCCTTACTAAGCTCAGGGTTGCTGTCATACAGCACTCTTGCTGTCTGCATCATAATATACTGCAACGTGCTCTCAATTGCTTCTAAGTCAGCTTCCTCACAGCATATTCCCGCGTTAATCTCGCCGTGCTCGTCGCAATGACCGTACATAAACAGCTCGCCCGGTTTAAGCTGTGTGTTCTCAATTTCCTTAATTCTCTTTTTAATATCTGAAGCCATATTATCGCTTCCTTTCCTATTATTTGAATTTATTCTATCACACTTTAATATAAAATAAAAGATACATATTGAATTAATTGTTTATAATAATTCTCAGTTCACTAACCGCTGATATTGACAATAGAGTCGAAATTGTGGTATTATACTATGGTGAAATTAAAATAGAAAGAGGATTACAATGTCAAAGATTGATTTAACCAAAAACGGAATCAAGGATGTAAAAGAGATTATTTACAATCCGTCTTATGAACAGCTTTTTAAGGACGAGACCGACCCCAAGCTTGAGGGCTTTGAGAAAGGTCAGACAACGGAGCTTGGAGCTGTTAACGTTATGACAGGTATCTATACAGGCCGCTCACCTAAGGATAAGTTCATTGTTATGGATGATAAGTCTAAGGATACCGTTTGGTGGACAACACCCGATTACCCCAACGATAACCACCCTGCGTCTCAGGAGACCTGGGAAGCCTGTAAGAAGCTCGCTATTGATGAGCTTTCAGGCAAAAAGCTTTATGTTGTAGACGCGTTCTGCGGTGCTAACAAGGACACACGTATGGCTGTCCGTTTTATTATGGAGGTTGCTTGGCAGGCTCACTTTGTTGAAAATATGTTCATAAAGCCTACAGCTGAGGAGCAGGAGAACTTTGTTCCTGACTTTACTGTATATAACGCCTCAAAGGCTAAGGTTGAAAATTATAAGGAGCTCGGTCTTAACTCTGAGACTGCTGTTCTCTTTAATGTTACAAGCCGTGAGCAGGTTATTCTCAACACCTGGTACGGCGGCGAGATGAAGAAGGGTATGTTCTCTATGATGAACTACTTCCTCCCGCTTCAGGGTATCGCTTCTATGCATTGCTCCGCGAATACCGATATGAACGGCGAGAATACTGCTATCTTCTTCGGACTTTCGGGAACAGGTAAGACAACCCTTTCCACAGACCCCAAGAGACTCCTCATCGGTGATGACGAGCACGGTTGGGACGACAACGGCGTGTTTAACTTTGAGGGTGGATGCTACGCGAAGGTTATCGGTCTTGACAAGGAGAGCGAGCCCGACATCTATAACGCTATCAAGAGAGACGCTCTCCTCGAGAATGTAACAGTTGCCGATGACGGTACTATTGATTTTGATGATAAGAGCGTAACGGAGAACACTCGTGTATCTTATCCTATCGAGCATATTGAGAAAATAGCTAAGAACGTAAACAAGACTTCATCAGGTCCTGCCGCTGAGAACGTTATCTTCCTCTCAGCTGACGCGTTCGGTGTTCTTCCTCCTGTTTCAATCCTCACTCCCGAGCAGACTCAGTACTATTTCCTCTCAGGCTTTACGGCTAAGCTTGCGGGTACAGAGCGCGGTATCACCGAGCCCACACCTACATTCTCCGCTTGCTTCGGTCAGGCTTTCCTCGAGCTTCATCCCACAAAGTACGCTGAGGAGCTTGTCAAGAGAATGGAGAAGAGCGGCGCTAAAGCTTATCTCGTAAACACAGGCTGGAACGGCACAGGCAAGAGAATTACCATTAAGGATACCCGCGGTATTATTGACGCAATCCTTGGCGGCGATATCAAGAACGCTCCCACAAAGAAAATCCCTTACTTTGATTTTGAGGTTCCGACAGAGCTTCCCGGTGTTGATACAAATATTCTCGACCCGAGAGACACTTACGCTGACGTTTCCGAGTGGGACGCTAAGGCTAAAGACCTCGCTCAGAGATTTGTCAAGAACTTCAAAAAGTACGAGACAAATGACGCGGGAAAGGCACTTGTTGAGGCAGGTCCAAAGGTTTAATATAATGTTTAACTAAGAAGGCTCGAAGCACAATCGCTTCGAGCCTTAATTTTTGAATTATAAATAATTGTTACTGCCTGCCGCCCGTGAGCACTCCGTGAACCTTTCTGAGGTTCTTTCTCAGAGCCATACTTACTATTATACAGACAGCTCCGACCGACAGCGGCAGACATATATAAAGTGCTATGTGACTCATAATATTGTCGCTCTGTTTCAGCGCAACTTGGTAAAATATGTGGAGCAGAGGTTCGTGCATAACATAGACGATAAAGATGTGAGTAGCGGCAATGATGAAGCCTTTTTTGTCGGTGATTCGCTTTGCTATATGGTCGAACAGGAACCACGTTGCAATAACTCCGACAGCCTCGTTAAGCTTGTAAAGCACGAGCATTACAATGCTAAATATAAAACTGTCGTCCGCGAAAGCCGCGATAAAGGTGTTAAGCAAGCTCAACATAACCCATATTACAACATAAATCGCAGTTTGCATACGGTTCTCAGTTCTTGTGTATTCTCTGGACTTGCCGAAAATTGCCATCGCCGCGCCGATTGAGAAGGTGAACAGAGCCGAGAAGTTGATGATGAAGTTAAAGTCAATCAGCCACAGAACCGCGAACAGTATCAGTATGAATCCGCGCGTGTGCTTAATCAGCAGGTAGATAACAGGGGAGAGTACAACGAACAGCATTAGCTGTTGAATAAACCAGAGCTGGAACGCCGAAGGGTCAATCAGGTACATATAGAATTGAGTCCAGTCGTAGTGCCGCTCCGCGATAACCTGCAGGTCGTTGAAAAACGAGAACTGCGAAAGCGTTGTGGTGAGCAGTCCAGCCAGTACAGCCCATATTACATAGGGGACAAATAGTGACTTCGCGCGGGAGAGCAGCTTATTTACATAGCACCGTGCTGTGTTCTCATAAGTAAAGAAAAACAAAAAGCCCGATATAACGAAGAACATAGGTACAGCGAACCTGAACAGCTCGTTCGAGAAGAAGTACTCGAACATAGCCGCGGCGTTGAAGCCCTCGCTTATCCTTGTTGTGGGCGTAAGAAAATTGTCCTTGAAGTTGTAGGAGTGTATGAACACAACTCCTACCATAGCGAACACAGTTATATATCTGATTTTTCGGCTGAGATATTTACTCATTTTTCTGCTCATTTTTTATCTTCCGCCTCATTCATACTGTAACACAGCGTCATCAAAATATCGCTCATATGAACGTTTTCGACAGTAGCGTCGGGGTAGTCTCCCTGAATGTAATAATGTGTAAAGTTCCAAAAATTCTTAACACCGCAGTTATACAGTCTTTCAACTATTTTAGGAGCGGCTGACTTTGGCATACAAAGAAACGCGGCGTCAACATTATTGTTTTTGCAGAATTGTTCGAGAGTTCTTTCGTCGCTGATTTTAAGCTCGTTTATATTGTTGCCGAAGATTTCCGTGTTGTTATCAAAAATCCCGATAAGGCTGAACCCGAGCTTATCGAACTCCATATGAGCGGCAATCGCCGTACCTATGTGTCCGGCGCCGATAAGCACAGCTTTAAATTGGTTATCAAGACCAAGTATCTTAGCGATTTCGGCTTTAAGCTTTGTGACGGAATAGCCGTAACCCTGGTGCCCGAAACCGCCGAAACAGTTAAGGTCCTGTCTTACCTGACTTGCGGTTGTACGCATAATCTGAGCGAGTTTTCCCGAGCTTATACGCTCGGTATTTTTCTCCTCAAGTTCAGCTAAAAAGCGGTAGTAACGCGGTAGTCTGCGAATTACCGATTTAGAAATGTTTTCCTTATTCATCCATATCTTCCTTTAAACAGAAATGAAGAACGAAGAGTGAAAAAATGAATAATAATTTCTATTCTTCTTTCTTATTTCTCCAAGTTTTCTCTCACAGCCTCTAAGAACTCGATTGTGTTAACCTTCTTTTTGTTCTCAAGTTTGGAGATGAGGTAGAGGTCGCCTGTCATAATTCCGCTCTCGATTGTGTCAATAACGGACTTTTCAAGCTTGTCGGCAAACGCCATAAGCTCAGGCAGCTCGTCGAGCTCGCCGCGCTTTCTTAAAGCTCCCGACCACGCGAACAGAGTCGCGACAGAGTTTGTCGAGGTTTCCTCGCCTTTGAGGTACTTATAGTAGTGACGTTGAACCGTACCGTGAGCGGCTTCGTATTCATATACGCCGTCGGGGGATACGAGCACCGATGTCATCATAGCCAGCGAGCCGTAGGCTGTGGCTACCATATCGCTCATAACGTCGCCGTCATAGTTCTTACAAGCCCAAATGTAACCGCCGTTAGAGCGCACAACTCTTGCTACAGCGTCGTCGATAAGTGTGTAGAAGTATTCAATACCCGCTTCTTCAAATTTCTCCTTGTACTCTTTTTCAAAAATTTCCGCGAAAATATCCTTGAAGCGGTGGTCGTATTTCTTGCTGATTGTGTCCTTTGTCGAGAACCAAACATCCTGCTTGGTATCGAGTCCGAAATTAAAGCAGGCTCTCGCGAACGAGGAGATACTGTCATCAAGGTTGTGAAGTCCCTGAATGATACCGTCGCCCTTAAACTCGTGAATAGTAGTTTTTTCGGTAGTGCCGTCGGGCTTGGTGACAACCAGCTCCGCCTTTGAGCCGCCCTCAACAACCATTTCCACGTTCTTATAAACGTCGCCGTAAGCGTGACGCGCGATAGTAATCGGCTTTGTCCATGTGGGAATATAGGGAGTAACACCCTTAACGAGAATCGGAGCGCGGAACACAGTTCCGTCCAAAGCCGCGCGGATTGTACCGTTGGGACTTTTCCACATTTGGCTGAGGTTGTACTCGGGCATTCTCGCGGCATTGGGTGTGATTGTAGCGCATTTAACGGCTACACCGTATTTCTTAGTAGCCTCGGCGCTGTCGATTGTTACCTGATCCTTAGTTTTTTCACGGTTCTCAAGCCCGAGGTCGTAGTACTCTGTCTTTAAGTCAACAAAAGGCAGAATGATTATATCTTTAATCTGTTGCCAGATTACTCTTGTCATTTCGTCTCCGTCCATCTCAACGAGCGGAGTTTTCATTTGAATTTTACTCATTAACTGTTCTCCTTTGTGTAGTCGAGAAGTCCGCCTGCAATGATAATAGCCTTGGTTCTGTCTGTAAGCTCACACACAGCCTCAATCTCAGCGCCGTTTGTTTTGTTGATAACTGTAATGTTTTTGCCGTCCGAAATCTCCTGTTTAACGTTCGGCATTTCAAGCATATCGCCGAGCTTAATTTTGTCATAATCATCGGCGTTTTTGAATGTCAGCGGAATGATACCGGCGTTAATTAGGTTAGCGCGGTGGATTCTCGCGAAGCTCTTAACGAGCACAGCCTTAACTCCGAGATAGAGCGGAGCGAGAGCCGCGTGCTCACGCGACGAGCCCTGACCGTAGTTCTCTCCACCGACTACAACGCTTGAGCCGAGAGCCTTTGCTCTTTCGGGGAAGTCCTTGTCGCAGACTGTGAAACAGTGCTGAGAGATTTTCGGGATATTTGAACGCAGCGGAAGTATCTTCGCGCCCGCGGGCATAATGTGGTCGGTAGTGATGTTATCGCCAACCTTTAAGCTGCAGCTTGCTTCAATGCTGTCGGAAAGGGGAGAGGTCTTGGGATAAGGCTTGATGTTCGGACCTCTGAGCACTTCTACGCTGTCCATCTCGCTCTCGTCAGCCGGAGCGATAACCATATTATCGTTGATGAGGAACTTTTCGGGCATTTCAATTTCTACGTCAGCGCCGAGAGTTGTCGGGTCTGTGAATACGCCGGTAAGAGCCGAAACCGCCGCTGTTTCGGGAGATACGAGATAAATCTGACCGTCCGCTGTACCCGAGCGTCCCTCAAAGTTACGGTTGAATGTTCTAAGCGAAATACCGCCCGAGTTAGGTGACTGTCCCATACCGATACAAGGACCGCACGCGCTCTCCAGTATTCTCGCGCCGGCAGCAATCATATCGCCTAAAGCGCGGTTTAAAGCGAGCATATTGAACACCTGCTTGCTTCCGGGAGCAATAGCGAGGCTTACGCCGTCGGCTACTGTCTTGCCTTTTAATATAGCGGCAACCTTCATCATATCTCTGTATGATGAGTTAGTACACGAGCCGATACAAACCTGATTAATCGCCTTGCCCGAGAGCTCCTCAATAGTCTTGATGTTATCGGGAGAATGAGGACAAGCGGCTAAAGGCTTTAATTCGTCTAAGTTGATTTTGATGATTTCGTCGTACTGAGCGTCCTCGTCGGATTTTAGCTCGGTGTAATCCTCCTCGCGTCCCTGAGCCTTGAGAAACTCTCTTGTAACCTCGTCGGAGGGGAAGATAGACGTAGTAGCTCCGAGCTCCGCGCCCATATTTGTGATTGTGGCTCTTTCGGGAACGGAGAGAGTTTTTACGCCCTCGCCTGCGTACTCAACAATCTTGCCTACGCCGCCCTTAACGGACATAACCTCAAGAACTTTTAATATTATATCCTTAGCGGATACCCACGGTTTTAACTTGCCCGAAAGCTCAACCTTTACCATCTTGGGCATTGTGATGTAGTAGGCACCGCCGCCCATAGCTACAGCAACGTCAAGTCCGCCCGCGCCGATAGCGAGCATACCGATACCGCCGCCTGTGGGAGTGTGGCTGTCCGAGCCGATTAAGGTCTTTCCCGGTCTGCCGAAACGCTCAAGGTGAACTTGGTGGCAAATTCCGTTACCGGGTCTTGAGAAGTATATGCCGTGCTTCTTGCAAACAGACTGAATAAAACGGTGGTCGTCAGCGTTCTCAAAGCCTGTCTGTAAAGTGTTATGGTCAATATAAGCGACGCTTTTCTCCGTTTTTACTCTCGGAACACCGATAGCCTCAAATTCGAGGTACGCCATTGTTCCCGTAGCGTCCTGAGTCAATGTCTGGTCAATTCTTAATCCGATATCGCTGCCGACTTTCATCTCGCCGTCAACAATATGGTTTTTAATGATTTTCTGAGCAATTGTTAAACCCATAATTACCTTCACCTTTTCAATTAATATATATAATAATACATTGTTAATTGTATCACAAGAGGGTTGTAAAGTAAAGTATTTATTTAGTGTTAAGATGTTCCGCTTGTCATAGTAACGGACTTCTCAGCACCCCAAGAAAAGCCTTTTATTTTCTCAAAAGGTTATTAAGGGGTTTATTAAGCGGCTTTGTAATGAGGTTTACTACCCAGCCTGTGAGCAGAGCCGCAATCAGCGTACCCTCTCTGATACCGACAATCTTCCCGAAGAAAAGCCACGACAGCACCGCCGCTATAACTACCCAACAGATATCGAATACAATCTTTGTTTTGCCGAAATTCTTTTTAGTCGTGTCCGAAATCGCCTTGACAAGTCCTTCACCGGAGTTGTAGAGGATATTCGCGATTACCGCTAAAGCGATACCGAAACCCAACACAACTACTCCGACGAGTACCAGAAGCATCTTTACGAAATAGTTCGGCGTAGGGATAGGCGACACGATTAAAAGTCCGATATCACAAAAAAAGCCGAACACAAATGATAGTGGGATTTGCAGCAGCTGAAGCAGTTTAAAATTCTTTCTTAGAATTATAATCTGAGCTAAAAGCATAAGGCAGTTTGTTATCGCCGACCACATACCGAACGATAGAAAGTCGAATTTCACGCTCAATACATTAGGCATTGACGAGATTGTCGAGATACCGAGGTCGGCTTGCTTTGAGAACGCTATGCCGAGCCCCGAGAAGAACAGCCCGACTACAAACAACAGAAATCTTTTAATAAATTCTTTTTTAGACATTTTATCACCGAGAAATATAATAACACAAAATTTTAAATTAATAAAGTTGAAATTTACTTTTCATAGTGATATAATAACTTTTTGGAAAAATATAAGGTGTTATAATTTTAAGGAATGATTCTTATGAGTAAAAGAGAAAATCTTCGCAATATTGCTATCATAGCTCACGTTGACCACGGTAAGACTACCTTGGTTGACCAGCTCCTGAAGCAGAGCGGCGTCTTCCGCGAGAACGAGGAGGTTAACGAGCGTGTAATGGACTCCAACGACCTTGAGCGTGAGCGCGGAATTACAATTCTTTCAAAAAACACAGCCGTAATGTATAACGGCATTAAGATTAATATTGTCGATACCCCCGGACATGCCGACTTCGGCGGCGAGGTAGAGCGTATTCTTATGATGGTTGACGGCGTAGTTTTGCTTGTTGACGCGTTTGAGGGTTGTATGCCCCAGACTCGTTTCGTGCTCAAAAAAGCTCTCGGTTTAGGCAAAAAGCCCCTTGTTGTACTTAACAAGATTGACCGCCCCGGAGCTCGTCCCGAAGAGGTTGTGGACGAGGTTTTAGACCTGTTTATTGAGCTCGGCGCTGACGAAGACCAGCTTGATTTCCCTGTTGTATACGCGTCCGCTCGCGACGGCTACGCCACAAACGACCCTGCGGTAAAGACTGAGGATATGACCGACCTATTTAACGTTATAATAAACGAAATTCCTGCCCCCGAGGGTGACGAGGACGGCGGTCTGCAGCTTCTGCTCTCCAACATCGACTATGATCAGTTTATCGGCAGAATCGGCGTCGGCCGTGTTGAGCGCGGTAAGGTCAGGAA
>X127_Alpine_Marmot__coassemble_324_pt1 | contig 10149 bp, 8 predicted proteins | sample X127_Alpine_Marmot__metabat2_low_PE_002 | metagenome-assembled genome bin X127_Alpine_Marmot | reverse complement strand
CTTTTCATCAGCGCGCGAAGACGGCTGAGCTGTGCGTTGAGCCTGTTCTTTTCTATTATGGTCTGTGTAATACCCGAGACGGTATCAACAGCGTTTGTAAAACCATTCTTTACTGATTCTAAAATTGCCATAACTCTAATCTCCTTATTATGTTATATATTCTATTATTACAGAAAAAACAAAATAAATCAATATGTTTTTTAAAATACTTTTCATTTCCCCATATTGTACTATGACCTAAAATATGCTATACTGAATTTCGGAGGTTTTAGATATGGCTGAATCCAATGTTATTAAAAAACGTGTGGTATGTCCTAAATGTGACAGCTCTACGGAGGCTACACTTTACACGAGCATAAATGTTACGAATAACAAGGAACTGCGCAAGCAAGCGCTTGACGAAAGTCTTTTTAAGTGGAAGTGCGAAAGCTGCGGTCACGAAGCGAGGCTCACATATCCTATTCTCTATAACGATATGAAAAAGCGGTTTATGATTTATCTTATTCCGAGGATTGAGCATTTTCAGCTAGCGGACAAAGCGCTTGAGGAGAAGTTTAAAACTCTTAAACACATCAATAAGCGTATTGTCCCCGACTTTAACACCTTTAAAGAAAAGATTTTTATTTTTGAAAGCGGACTCGATGATATGGCTGTTGAGCTTACCAAGCTCGCTATATCGGAAGCTGTGTCACGTAAACTTAATATCCCCGAAATAAAAGAGGGTTACCTCTCAATGTACAACACCGAGAACAACACTATGGGATTTACATACTTTATCGGTGAAAACCGAGAGCCGTATGTTCAGAGCGCGAGACTCGAAATTTACGGCAAATCCGTCAGCGTTGTAAACGAGCTTGCGGTTAAGGATAAGAAGCTAAAGGGCTTTATCCGCGTTGACCGCGAATGGGCTGATAATATCCTCTACCGCTACAAGCGCGGAAGACAAGTAGCGAAAATGAACAAAGACTAATAAAACACAGGCTGTCCGAGACAGCCTGTACGATTGTGAGGTGAGAAAAGTGCTTAACGCAATACGAAAATCCTTCAAATACTCCGTGCCCATACTGTTCGGTTATATCCCTTTGGGAATCGCCTTCGGAATATTACTGCAATCTGCCGGATATAACGCGGTTTGGGCTTTTTTTATGAGCGTGTTTATCTTCGGCGGAACAGGACAGTTCCCTTGTGTTTCTCTGCTTGCGGCAGGAGCTGATGTCCCTCACGTTATGCTTATGACGTTTCTTTTGCATTTCAGGCACTTTTTTTACGGACTTTCTATGATAGATAAGTACCACAAAATCGGAAAAACAAAGTGGTACCTTATATTTGGACTTACGGACGAAACCTACGCTATTCTCTCAACCGAAAAGCCGCCTGAGGGCGTAAGCCGAGCGGCGTTTTATACGTCGGTGACTTTTCTAAATCATTGCTACTGGATAATCGGCGGTGTAATCGGCGCGACAATAGGAGGAATACTTCCGTTCAACACAAAAGGGATTGAGTTCGTTATGACGGCTCTTTTCGCGGTACTGGTTGTTGAGCAATGGAAAGCTCACAAGAACCACCTGCCTGCCTTAATCGGTTTTGTGTTGCCGATAATCAGCCTGATTGTGCTGGGAGCGGACAACTTCCTCATCCCTGCTCTGTTGGCGGTTTCGGTGGCTCTTATGTGCCTGCGTCCCAAGCTCGACAAGGAGGCGCGGTTATGAATGATTTTTGGACAAGCGTCAGTATAGTTGCCGCTATGGCGTTGGTGACAGCCGCGACAAGATACGCTCCTTTCCTGTTGTTCGGACACGGCAAAGAGCCCGCGAAGTGGATTAAATACCTCGGCAATGTATTGCCGCCCGCGCTTATGAGCGTACTCATTATTTACTGCATAAAAGATATTAATTTCGCAGGCGGAAGCTATGGAATCCCCGAGCTTCTCTGTATAGGCGCGGCGATGGCGCTTCATATGTGGAAAGGCAACGTGCTGTTAAGCATAGGCGTCAGCACAGTTGCGTATATGGTATTAGTTCAAACAATATTTGCGTAAAAAAAGGATGACGGCTGTTTTAACCGTTATCCTTTTCTTTTCTGTTGTTATACATAAACATCACAACCGCCATAAGTACGATTATCACATATCCGATTATCGAGTACAGGTCGGGCACATCCGCGAACACAAAAAAGCCGAGTGCCGAGGCAAAGATAATCTGGCTATAGTCATAAATAGAAATCTCACGAGCCGGAGCGTATGTGTATGCCGCGGTGATTGTGAACTGTCCTCCCGCCGCCGCAAGACCGGCGAGCAGGAGCATACAAAGCTGATATACAGAGAACAACTTAAAATCGGCTATCATAAACGGTAACATTGAAAGACAACTGAATCCTGAGAAGAAAAGCACGATAAAGCTTCCGCGCTCTCCCCTCTTGCCGAGGGCCCTGACCATTGAGTACGCCGCGCCCGCAGCTATGCCACCGAACAGTCCGCACAATGAGGCAAATAAATCGGCGTTTGAAAAGCTGGGCTTTACAACGAACATCGCACCGATAAACGCGCCGCAAAGTATCGCGACCTGTGGGAATTTCAGCTTTTCCTTCAGGAAAATCAGCGAAAAGATTATCGCGAAGAACGGCGACATCTTGTTGAGTATTGACGCGTCTCCGAGTGCAAGGTGGTCTACGGCATAAAAATTACCCAAAATACCGAGCGTGCCGGCAAGCGACCTGCCGATAAGGAGCGGCAGATTTTCCTTATGAAACTGAAAGCTCTCTCGGTTCTTTAACATAAGCACAAGTGCAAAGATGAATGCCACAAGGTTGCGGAAAAAGCCCTTTTCGGGCGTAGGCAAATCGCCCGAAAGGCGCACGAACATATTCATCAGCGCAAAGAAGAACGCTGACAGAATTATCATAATTATTCCCTTGTATTTAGAATATCTTTTCATATCAACACCGAGAGTATTGTAGCACAAAATCACTGCATGGGCAAGCAGAAAGACTCGGGGATAGAGAATGAAGAATAAAGTGTGTTAATTAGAAAAAACTTACACACTTTTCTTGGCAAAGTCCAATTAAGGATTAAAAACGTATTGACTTCGATGAGGTAAAAATGATATAATATGTATAGGGAATGAAGTTCTCCCTTGGGAAACCTAAACCGCTTATTTCAGGCTGATGACTTCTGCGACTAATTTATCGCAGAAAGCATCAGCTTTTTGCGTCTACAAGGAGGATTTTTTATGTTAACATCACTTGCGCTGATTTTTTTGGTGGGACTATCCTTAGCTTCTATTTGTCAGAGAGTAAAACTACCACGTATTATTGGTATGCTTGTAACAGGCATTGTACTTGGTCCTTATTGTTTTGACCTGTTCGACAGCTCTATCTTGGGCATTTCGGCAGAATTAAGGCAAATGGCACTCGTCATTATATTGATTAAGGCAGGACTATCCCTTAACATTAAGGATTTGAAAAAGGTAGGACGTCCGGCAATTTTAATGTCATTCCTGCCCGCTGTTTTTGAAATTGCCGCCTTTGTTCTTTTCGCACCTTTGATACTTGGGGTAAATCGAATTGAAGCGGCGATTATGGGAGCCGTTCTTGGAGCAGTATCTCCCGCTATTGTGGTTCCACGTATGGTTGAATTGATTGAGCGCAAATACGGTACAAACAAGGGGATTCCCCAGATGATTCTTGCGGGTGCCTCTTTGGATGATGTTTTTGTTATTGTACTGTTTAGTACCTTTGTCAGCATGGCACAGGGGGGAACAGTACAGATTATGGATTTTGTCAACATTCCTATTTCTATTGTTCTCGGGCTGCTTCTTGGCGCTGTTGCCGGTTCACTCCTATCATTGTTTTTTGAAAAGAAATACTCTCATCATCATCTTGTACGAAACAGTATGAAGGTAATTATTGTGCTCGGTATGGCATTTATGCTGCTTGCTATTGAAAATTGGCTTTCCGACATTATCCCTGTTTCCGGGTTGCTTGCCATTATGAGTATGGCTCTTGTGATTGCAATGAAAAGTGTGCCGGAAGTTACAAGTCGGTTGCAAGAAAAGTACGGAAAACTTTGGATTGCGACGGAGGTTATCTTGTTTGTCTTGGTTGGTGCCGCAGTAGATATCCGCTATACGCTCGAAGCCGGAATCGGTGCTGTTTTAATGATTGGGGTCGGACTAATTTTTCGCTCTGTTGGTGTATATTTATGTATGCTTGGTACACAGTTAAATAGAAAAGAACGGCTGTACTGTATTATTGCATATTTGCCAAAGGCAACTGTACAAGCGGCAATCGGTTCTGTTCCTCTATCTCTTGGACTCCCCTGCGGAAACCTTGTCCTTTCTGTCGCAGTCTTATCTATTTTGATTACTGCACCGCTTGGTGCAATCGGAATGGATTTAGGCTATAAACGACTCTTAAGTAGAGATGGACAATAGCATATTATTGCAATGGTTTCGGTTTACTTAATTAAATAACCGTTACATAGCCGCTCGGTTTTTCAATCAAAATGGCAGCGGTTTTTCTCCGCTGCCATTTTTATCTGTTAACTGCCGATTGTTAACTCTATTTAACTTTAACTTTGAGTGTTACGGTTTTTACCTTAGATTTGTAGGTTTTATTACCCTTATCGGTAACCCTAACCTTGACCTTATATGTGCCTTTCTTTAATCCCTTCTTTACGGTAACCTTGCCCGCGCCTGTTACGGTTATCTTCTTGTTACCCGAGGTCTTCTTGAAAACAACCTTACCCTTAGAGTTCCTAACTGTGAACGCTTTAGACTTGGTGAATTTAGTAGTCTTTTTGGATTTGGCTGTAATAGTCTTAGCCTTAACGGTCATCGGGTTAGGTCTCTTGACAACCTTAACCCTAACTTTAGCTGTCGCTCCGTTATTCTTGACGGTAATAATTACTGTGCCTTCCTTTTTACCGGTTACGAGACCTGTAGACGATACTGTAGCTACGCTGTTGTTGCTTGATGTGAACATTGTGTAGCCTACACCGTTTGTTACGGAAACGGAAACTTTTGTAGTTGCGCCTACATAGATTGTAGATTTAGCGGCAGCGGTAATCCCTGTCTGATCCTGAGGATCCAATTCCGTTGTAGCGGATACTGTGGAAGAATAGGCTCCGTACACACCATTGAGGAGCGCGCGGACTCTGATATAGTATGTTGTCTCGGGATACAAACCTGAAATAATCGGTGTGGTAAAGGTTATGGGGTCGTATGCTTTCCAATCACCCGAACCTTCTTTCATTTCAACGCAATACTGAATACCATAAATATTAATCTCGTCATATTCAAAGGCTATTGAATCCTCGGTAACATCAGTTATTATTAAACCTGTTACCTGTGGCACAGTCGGTTCGCCGGGAGGTGTTGACGGTTCAGTCTCTGTTTGCTGAGGGATTGTTGTCACACTTATAACTGACGAATATGCGCCGTAAGTGCTATTAGCGCAAGCGCGTACTCTAAAGTTATATGTTATACCCGCGCTCAGTCCCGAAACGGCAGCGGAAGTGTAGGTTGTATTTGTGTATGAAGTCCAACTGTCTGAGTCTGAGGGCTTGTATTCCACATAATAACTCGCTTCTGATATTCCGACAGAGTTCCAGCTCAGAGATACGGAGCTGGAGGTTTCCCCCGTTGAATATAATCCTGTAACCTCGGGAACAGTAACCTGCGGAGTCTCGGGAGTATAGCTCGCTGTATTATCGAGAGAAAGCGACATACTGTTCTTGACGTATCTGCTGAGTTTGGAGCTTGTACGTCCCTTTGTGCGGATAATATTGGCAACGTCCCTTGCGCTGTAGCTGTTGTACGCATTTTTAATCAGCGCGGCAGCGCCCGCTACATACGGAGAAGCCATTGATGTTCCGTCTTTGAAATCATATTTACCAAAGCTGCTCTCGGGCACGCCTAATTTACTGATAGCGATATCATCAAGGTAAACAGGTCCTTTAACTTCCGCAAATATGAATACAAGCTTTCTTGATGCAGCCGATTCATATCCCGCGGTGCCCGGTCCTGACTTAAAGCAGGTTCGGTACCATCTGTAAGGATTAGCATTTCTTCCGAAGTTTTCGCCGTTGTTAATTATAGCGTTAAGATTAGCGGAATTTGAAACAGAATAGCTTGCGGGAACATCCGCTACTACAGCGGTAGCGTCTCCGACAAAGCTGTTCATAAAGCTGATATAGTAGTTGCTGTTTGTGTTGCTTACTGTAAACGGAATTTCAATATAATAAGTGATACCGCCGCTGCCGTATGTACCGTCACTACTTGCAAGTTTTATCGCGTTCGGGGTTTTTCCGAAATAATATTCCGAATCAATCTTCGTACTGAGTGAAGCTCCTTTAAAGCCTCCGCCGCTTAAATTCAAACCAAACTCGGAAGTATCGGGTGAATCGGAGAAGTCCTGGAAATCAGAGCATAATGATTTGCGCTGTGACTCGGTGTAAATTGACGGTAAAAAGTTATTGTATGGTACTGTTGAAAGAATGTGTGTACCGGGAGCGGCTACGTCAACATAATTATTACCGTAGTTCGAGAAGCTTGTGATATTGTCATACTCGTCACTCGCGGCTACAGTTATTGCGTATTCGCTGTCAGAGCAGGCAGGAAAATACGGCTGATTGTTTATGTTGATGTTTTCATTTCCTGCCGCTAAGCAGGTTACCACGCCTTTCTCGCCTAAAGCATTGTAAATATTATCATATATTTCACGATATTCCGCCGTGTGCTGAGACTCAACAGTTCCGCCGAACGAGCAGTTTATCGCTGTAACATTTACGCCTAAATCTATAGCCTTTTCAATATACTCATACGCTTCCAGTTCCGCGTCTGAATTGAGTTCTCCGCTATCATCAATTTTGAGCGCCATAACCTTAGTATTAGTCGTATTGATACCGCTGATACCCTTATTGTTATTAGCGGCGCCCGCAATAATACCCGCACAATGGGTACCGTGTCCTACTGTGTCCTCAGGTGTAGTATCCTTATGAGCAAAGTCATATCCGTATTCACCGGGAAGACTTGAGTAAGGATTGCTCCATAGTACGTCCTTTAAATCCTCGTGAGAGGCGTCAATACCCGAGTCAATAATAGCGACTACCTGCTCCTCTGAGGAAGAAGATGCCTTGCTCCAAAGTAAATCCGCATTTGTATCTTTTCCTGATACGCCGCCTTCCTGACCTGTGTTGTTGAGCGCCCACTGATAACCGCTGTATGTATCGTTGGTAATATCGGCAAGCTTCTTTTTGTAGTTAGGAACCGCGAATTTTACCGCGGAGTTGCTCTCTAACTCGTTAATTAAAGCATCTGTGGATTTTGTGTTAGATTTAAGACAAACCGCTTTAAAGCCGTCCTTAGCTGACTCGCCCTTGATGTTATAACTGTTGAGCATTTTAATGCCCTTGCCGTAAACATTAGACGTCTTGCTCTCGCTCATAAACTTGCTTGACGTGTTGTTTTTGAGCACAACAATTGCCTCACCCTCAACATATTCGGGTTTAGCGACCCCTACCTTGGATTTTTCGGGCTTTTCAATATTTGAAAACGCATTGTCAGATACGTCATAATTTTCAACATTGTTGTTGAGAGTATTGACGTTGTCTGAACTGATTTCTTTACTCTTACTTTCAGCGGCGAAGCAAACTACCGCTTCGTTCATCATAAGAGCGCACAGCATAATCGCTGTGATAACACTCATTATCTTTCTCGTAAGTTCGCCCCCCTAATAAACATCCTAATATTTCATCCTATTATAGATATAATATATTATTTTTCAGGTACAAATTTAAACTTATATTTTTTTGCGTACTTATAAGCCGTTGAACCTTTCTTACCCTTGATTGTAAAGCCCTCAATCTTCGCTTCTTTGTAGTCGCCGTTTTTATCTGTATACGAATAGAAACCAAAGGCTTTCGTTGCAATCTTTATAACATTTTTCGGAACGGTAACACTTTTTAAAGCTTTGCAGTTCATAAACGCTCGGGGAGCAATTTTAATTTTCTTTTTCGATTTAAATACAACTTTTTTTAGTTTCTTGCATTTTTCAAAAGAGTTACTTCCGATTTTGTTAATACTTTTGGAAAAGACAACTTTATTTAATGTCTTATTGCCTGTAAAAGCATATGGCATTACCTGTTTTACAGTTTTAGGAATTGTAAATTTCGTGCCTTTTCTGCAATTTGGATATATATGCAAGTTAGTTTTATTCTTATTGTACAGCACTCCGCTTGCGGAACTATACTTTTTATTTTTGCTGCTTACCGTAATTTTAGTTAGCTTTGAATTTTCGAATGCAGTGCGACTGATATACTTGACATTCTTTCCAATTGATATTGTTTTCAAACCGGAATTCCTAAATGCAAGTTCATCAATTTCTGTTATACTTGAAGGCAAACTAATAGACTTCAATTCTTTGCAGTTATCAAAGAGCAATAACGATATACATTTAACTCCTTTTCCGATACTAACATTTTTAAGATTTGGGCAATCGGCAAATGAGGCTGTAGCAATTCGCGTAACAGTATTTGGAACAGTTACACTTTTAATATACTTGTTTCCGGCGAATCCATAATGTTCAGAGTAATCAAAATCATCAATATATTCATCGGTTGCGTCAATACCTATTTTTACTACCTTATTGCCATCAATCTCTGCCGGTATTTTTACAGTACTTGATTTTCCGTTATACCAAACAATTTGAGCGTTCTTACCATTTAGTACATAAGTAAAATCGCCTTTTGTTTTAAAACCACTTCCATAACCTTTTACAAAAACCAAAGATGAACAAATTGTTATTATTGAAAGCGTTAGTATTGTAAATAACTTAAATAATTTATTCATAATAAATAAAACCTCCTATTTCGAAATATTTATTTTAAACTTTAGTTGTTATTTGGTTGAATCTGTCTCTTTTTTTATTTGGTATTAAAGTTTTTTTGTATATTAGTACTATAAGTATAATATATTATTTCGAAAAAAATTGCAATCAAAATTTTTAAACAAAGTTAAGATTATTTGATTATTGCAAGACGAAGAAATTATTATCAGTTTTTTCTTTGTAACAGAACAGTTTCATATAAAATAAAAAAGGCTTCCCGAAGGAAGCCTTTTACTAAGCTGTTAAACTAACTCAATGATTGCCATCTCGGCGGCGTCGCCGCGGCGAGGACCAATCTTTGTGATACGTGTGTAACCGCCGTTGCGGTCCTTATACTTAGGTCCAATCTCGTCGAAGAGCTTCTTGGTAACGTCCTCTTTTGTGACGAATTTCATAACCAGACGCTTGTTAGCGAGAGTATTGTCCTTAGATATAGTAATCATCTTCTCAGCCATTGAGCTAACCTCTTTGGCGCGAGTAAGAGTAGTTTCGATTTTTCCTTTCTCTAAAAGGAAAGTAACCATTGCGCGGAGCATAGCGGTTCTCTGTGCGGTATTACGTCCGAGCTTTCTGGTACCTGGCATTTTAATTCACTCCTTTTCGATATTTGATAGGTCGCTAAAGCAAACTATATAATGAATGTTTTATGAGTAGTATCAGATACATATCCCAATATTCAGATAGCTTCTATCAAATAATAGAATTAATATTGCCCGCTCAGTTGCGTGCCGCGCACGCACGAGCGATGGCTGTACGAAAGCAAAAGCGTCTCGGCGCTCGCTTTCTTGCAGAATGGGATGGATTATTCGTCTTCCTTTTTAAGGCTGAAGCCGAGGCTCTCGAGCTTAAACTCAACTTCCTCAAGTGACTTTCTGCCAAGGTTACGAACCTTCATCATATCCTCTGTTGTCTTGTTTGTAAGGTCTTCGACCGTGTTGATACCCGCTCTCTTTAAGCAGTTAAACGAACGTACAGAGAGGTCGAGCTCCTCGATAGTCATCTCGAGGACTTTCTCCTTGCCCTTCTCGTCCTTCTCAACCATAATCTCGGAGTTTGTAACACTATCGGAGAGGTTAACAAAGAGGTTGAGATGCTCACAGAGCACCTTAGCCGCTAAGGAAACTGCCTCCTGAGCGTTGATAACGCCGTTTGTCCAAACGTCAAGGTTGAGCTTGTCGTAGTCAGTAATCTGACCTACACGGGTATTATCTACCGTATAATTACCCTTTAAAACAGGTGTATAAATTGAATCAATCGGTAATGTGC
>X127_Alpine_Marmot__coassemble_321_pt1 | contig 10169 bp, 6 predicted proteins | sample X127_Alpine_Marmot__metabat2_low_PE_002 | metagenome-assembled genome bin X127_Alpine_Marmot | reverse complement strand
TTATTTGGAGATTTATTAATTACTACGCTGTTGTGTTCTTCACAGCTCCTTTCGCTTATTTTTCAAAGGGAAAAACCGAAGAAGCGAAAAAAGCGGAGGCAAAAGAAAGAGAACTCGAGCAAGTAAGTAATAAGGAATAGGTAATAAGTAATAAGTTAAGGCGAGCATAAAGCTCGCCTTTTAATTTACTCACCTACTACTTATTACCTATTACCTATTACCTATTACTTATCAACTCTCAACTCTCAACTTCCAACTATCAACTATCAACTATCAACTCTCAACTAGCCTTATAACCACCGCCGTAATGTCGTCGTCATGACCGTCGTTACGGCGTTTTATTGCCTCGTTCACAACCTCCTTAGCGAGGTCGGAACATCTCTCGTCCGAAAAGTCACGGATTAGCTTTTCGAGCCATTTTTCATCTTCGGTAAAGGCTCCGTCAGACAACATAACAGCCACATCTCCCCCCGAGAGTCTTATTTTCTCTTTTGAAAAACTGACGTTGCCCAAGATTCCCACAGGCAGCGAAGTCGCGGTTTTCTTTAACAGATGACCGTTCTTTTTAATGTATGAGTACGGCGCTCCCGCCTTGTTAAATACGGTCTTTCCGCTGAATAAATCTATTTTCATCAAATCCACGGTTGAAAGGCTCTCGTCCTCGCTCTTGACCATAAGAGCTGAGTTGACAACCTTTAGGGCGCAATCCTCGCTTAATCCGGCTTTAAGAAGCTTTGTCATAACCGACACAGTCATATTACTGTCAACAGCGGCTCTGCCTCCCGTACCCATTCCGTCGCTTATCATAGCCACAAACTCACCGAAGCCGTTTGAAAAACAGTTCACACAGTCGCCGCAGAGTTTCCCTCGGTTGTAAACGTGCTGATAAACTCCAACCTCGATGTCATATACGGGAATTTCGTTAAGAACCACACGCTTCTGAGTGCCGATTTCGCTAATCAGCGGAGTGTCAAAGCACCGTGCGCAAAGCTCGGAGATATCTCTGGCGATAGTGTTCTTTTTCAGAGCGACCTTACCCTTCGCGAGCTGTATCTCAACAGACATTCTTCCGTTCGGGTCAATCATACAGGAACACTCGACAGGCAACAGTCCTTCGCCTCGAAGATACTCGAGCACCCGCGCGCTGGAGTCCGGGTCATAGCTCTTGTAGTTCTCTATTTCCGCGGATAAATCGCTGAGAATTTCGGATAAACCCGAGAACTGTCCGGCAATCATTGTGCGAATTTCGCCGACTCTTTCGCTCGCTTCAATCCCGCCGACATAATCGCCGTAACCTCGGGTGATGTTGTCGGCAACCTCAATTTGACGGCAACACTTTTTAGAGAACAGATTTTCAACGTCGCTTTCGGTGACGTAGCCCTGGGATTTCAGCGGAGCGGACAGACGCAAAAAGTCCTCTTTTGTTTCGTTTTTGTGCCGCTCCCAGCAGTAAACACGCATACCGCAGTTTTTGCACACGTCCTCGACAGCTCCCTCATAGACGGTATCGACGTCGGGAGCGTAACGCTTTTTAAGCTCACGGCTGACGCTGTTTACGCAGTCGCTGACATTGCTCAGAGCGTGTGAGGCAAAGCCAAGACGCATTACCACAGAATTGCGCAGCGACCTCTCCCCTTTTGTGCTCTCACGAGGCAAAAACAGCGGCGTGATATACCGCTCCGTCTCCTTAGGCAAAATCATAAACACCGTAACGCCTACCAATGTTTCTATAAACATCGGAAGAACAAGCGAGCTGTCGCCTGCCGAGAGGAGCATTATTGTGTTACAGATTACGAAGCTTACGGCTACTCCGAGCTTTCCCGACACCGAGAACAGTCCTCCGATTAATCCGCCGAAGCTGTAACCGGCGCAGATAAACGCGTAACCGCTTCCTGTCATTCCAAACACAGAACCTGTCGCTACACCGGCGACGGCTCCTCCCGGAGCTCCGCCGTAACGGGCACATAACAGAATCACAGCTATGGAGAGAATATGCCCGAAAGAAACGCCTTCAACCTCGATACTGCCGAGCGAGAGCATAACCACACAACCTGCCAGAACCGCGCACGCCATTTCGGACTGAGTGAGACTGGTGATACGTCTGCCGTCGTTAACAAGTTGTAGACTTTTTTTCAGAAAATACGCCGCTCCTGCCGCCAGAAGAGCCTCTATGATTACGGTTGAGAAGTAGGTAAGCGTACTTGTGCTCACAAACATCATAGCTATTCCCGAGGCTAAAATCGGCAAAAACGCTACAGTCGGAGCGTAGAGAATTGAACGGCTCAAAAGCTTTGCATCCTCGAGCGTCCACCTTACAACGGCAATCGCGATTGTCACCGCTACATAGCGAAACGGCTGTGACGGATTAAGGATTATGTAACCCACCGACGTGCCGACGACCGACCATATTAAACGCTTCCGCGGTACGGCGGCAACATAGCTTGCGCCAAAGGGAGCGAGGTTTATAAAAATTACTCCGCGGCAGACGATTATCCCGAGCAAAAAGTAGACTACCGCCTCGATTATCTCCCGAATTGAGGCTGAGTTTTCTTTCCTATATCTTTTTAAGGTTCTCTCTGCTATCATTTTAAACTTCCTTTGTGATTTTGTACATTAATTATAAAACGGCTATTCGGAATGTTTTGTCACAAAGGGTAAGAGTTTTATGGAATGTTTTAAAAAATTATAGCGGTAAAAGTCGCAATAATGCCGCTTATCACTAAGAGGCTGACTCAACTAATTGAGCCAGCCTCTTTAAAGATATATCTGTATTCTTCTAAATCAACTGTGAAATTGATAACCTCTACTCCCTCGTATTCGAGCAGCTCTTTTTGGCGGGTGAGCCCGCCGAAAACAAAGAGCGGAGCGAGTTTACCTTTGCCGCTAACAACTCTGTGACAAGGCACAACGCCCTCAAGAGGGTTTTTATGGAGAGCGTTGCCTACGGCACGCGAAAGTCCGCGGTTGCCAAGTGCCTTGGCTATATCGCCGTAGGTGCTTACCAAACCCTCGGGAATCTGCATCACAAGGTCGTACACCTTGCTCTCAAACTCAGTCATCAGCTTACTTTTAAGACTGCTGTTGAATACGGCAGAAGTGTGAGTTCCTTGCCGGACAAGGTTATGTGCTCCACGTTGCCGTCCTTATCTTTTGTTACGGAAGTAACCAGGTCGGCTCGGAGCTCGGCATTGTCCTTCAACTCGACGGTCTTGGTTACGTCTTTGGCAAGGTTGTGGATAATCAGCAGTTTTTCGCCTTTATACTCCACATAGTAACCGCATAACGCCGCGTCGTCAAAATTCTCTGTGTCGGTAATCGTACCGCGCGCGATAGCAGGGTTCTGATTCTTGACTTTTATTATACGCTTATAGAAGTTAAGGATTGAGTTCTTATCCTTCTGCTGCTGTTTAACCCCGCCGTATGACGCGTGCTCGGCGTTCGGAGCGGCACCGTCCGTATAGATTATCGGCAGATTATCGGTGTCCCATATCATAGCCTCACGCTTATAACCGTCCGCGCTTTGGGACGCGTCCTGACTTGTTCCGATTTCCTCACCGTAGTAGATGTAGGAGTTGCCGGGCATAAGCATATAAACGGAAGCCGCCATTTTTGCCTGAGCGGCGTCAACAAAGGAGTTCCCTATTCTTATCTGGTCGTGATTAGAGAGGAAATAGCAGTTAATCGCGCTATTGTTCTGCTTTTTGGTTTCTTCCTCATAGCTTTGTACCAGCTCAGCCAAGTTTGTGCCGTTCGAGGTGCGAACAGCGTTTACAAACGAGCCTGTCGCTCCGGCAAAACCAAATGCAAAAAGGCTGTCTACACCCGAGGAGTACATCTCCTGAATCTCGGCGTTACCTGTCCAATGCTCGCCGACCATATATACATCGTCCTTAATCTCCTCGGACTCGGAGTAGAACCATTTCAGGAACTCATCGCCCTTGGTGTGGCTGTTTGTATAATATAAAGTTGCGTCAAGACGGAATCCGTCAACGTCGTGGTCTTTGAGCCAAAACTCCGCAACGTCTTTAAAATAATCGCGTGTACAGTCGGCGTTTAAATTCCACTCGGGCATATCCGGCGAAAAGTTACTCTCATAGTAATAATTTTTTCCGATTGCCGTATATCCGTCGCCCGGGTTATCGTTAAACTTCTTAATCTCAAAATACTTGGCGTCGCCGTCGAGGTTGCCCTTCAGAGCCTCTTTGCAGGCATTTTGGAAGAGCGGATGCGTCCTGGAGCAATGGTTAAGAACCATATCTATAATGAGCTTTATTCCGCGCTTATGACATTCGTTTATAAGCTTGTCAAAAGTTTCGAGGTCCCCAAACCTCTCGTCAATATTGTAGTAGTCGGCAACGTCATATTTATGATACGACGGCGAGGGCATAATGGGCGTGAGCCAAATTCCGTCTATTCCAAGGTCTGTTTCGGTTTCGGGGTCGCCGTCGTTGAGATAATCGAGCTTATCTATAATACCCTGAAGGTCGCCGACAGCGTCGCCGTCGCTGTCGTTAAACGCGCATACGAATATCTCATAGAAATTTCTGTATTTATCTGTTGACGCGGTTGTCTTTATTGACGCGGTCGGATCGGTGTATTCAGCCGGACCGCAGGCGCAAAGACTCGCCGCAATTATAGTCAAGGTTAATAATAAAGCAAATAATTTTTTCATAAGAAAAGCACCTTAATATGTACCCTCTTTAAAAAGGGGCACTTAGCAAGTTAAACTAATCTCTAATGGAAATTTCTTTATTGTCTGATTTCTATCAGAGCTTAGTATTAAACGAAAGGGGCGACCGAAGTCACCCCTATGGTTTTTGAAAATCGGGAATTAACCCTTAACGCCGCCGGCGGTTACGCCTTCAACGTAATAATTTTGCATCTTGAGGAACAGGGCTGTTACGGGGATGGCAACAAGTACCGAACCCGCAAGGAAACGCTTGAACCAAGTATTCTTGTGGTCAACGTCAATCATCTTTTGCAGACCGATGGCAACAGTGTAGTTATCAACCTTATCACCCGCGATAATCTTGGCGAGAATAAAGTCTGTCCAAGGTCCGATAAAGGATGTAAGTACGGTATAAACTACAATAGGTTTAGACATCGGAAGAATAATCTTCCAGAAAATCTGATTACGAGTTGCGCCGTCGATTGTAGCGGCTTCGTCAAGAGCTCTCGGAATTGTGTCGAAGAAGCCCTTTGAAATCTGGAAGCCTAGACCGGCGCCCGAGCTGTAGCAAATAATAAGCGACAGAATCGGTCCGTCAAATCCGGGAATACCAAAAATACTCTTTAAATCAAGAATCTGCATAGCCTTTAAGAGGTAGTAAATAGCTATCATGGTCATAAAGCCCGGGAACATACCGAGAATCATACCGATGTTGATAAACTTTTTACGGGACTTAAAGCGGAGACGGGAGAACGCATACGCTACCATAAGCACGCTGATTGTAGAAATTACACAGCTAAAGCAAGCGATAATGAATGTGTTGATGTACCATCTCGGGAAGTTGAGCGAAGCTGTATCGGTGAACAACTGAGTATAGTTTTGGATACCGAACTTCGCGGGGAGTAGTGTCTGAGGAATAGCCTCAGGGTCAGCCGAAAACGACTGAATAATCAAGTAAGCAAGCGGCGATACCCAAATAAGGCCTAAAACCGCAAGTATGATATAGATAAATGTATTAGCGAGGCCGCGTCTTAATTTATAACTTTTTATCATGAGAACGCCTCCTCATCCTTCGCCGACTTCGTCATATTGAATGTAATCAAAGACAAGGTCGCGCAAACTATAAATACAAGAATACCTATCGCGGCGGCAAGTTTGTAATCCTGCTTTTCACCCATTGTCAGGTTGAACAGCCACGTTACAAGGATATCCGTGTAACCAGCGTTGTAGTAGTCGGGGTTAGACGGTCCACCGCCCGTTAAGAGGAAGATAACGTTAAAGTTGTTGATATTACCGATGAAGGATGTGATGAGGTACGGTGTCGTAACGAAGAGCATATACGGAAGAGTAATCTTTGTAAAGCTCTTAACAGGACCCGCGCCGTCAATCGTAGCCGACTCATAAAGGTCCGCAGGAATATTCATAAGAATACCCGAGGTGATGAGGATTGTGTACGGAATACCAACCCAAATATTAACTATGATTACCGTTATTCGGGCAGTCAGCGGCGTACCGTTAAGGAATTTAATCGGCGTGTGGTTGCCTGTAATCATTTCAATAAGCTGGTTGAGAGCACCGCCGTTTTCAGCAAGAATCTGAGCCATAAGAAGCAGAGATACGAACTGCGGAACAGCAACAACTACTACGAATAATGTTCTCCACAGAGCCTTGAGCTTAATGCCCTTTTTGTTAATCATAAGAGCAACAATCATACCAAGGATATAGTTGGAGAATGTCGCGAAGATAGCCCAGATAATGGTCCATCCGGCAAGGTCAAGGAATGTACGCGCCTTGGCGTCACCGCTGGCGAAGTTAACGAGCTCGGTAAAGTTATCGAGACCCGCCCACTGGAAGAGGTTGCCCGGGGGCAGGTGACTCTTATCATATGTAGTAAACGCGATAAGAATCATAAATATCAGCGGTAATACTGTAAAACAGCCTATGAGTAAGCAAGGAAGCGACATAAGAGTAATGTGGAACTTCTCGTCGAAGAACGCCTTAATCTCCTGTACGAATCCGGGGATTGTCTCGCCGTTTTTCTTTGCCTCATAAACCTTATACGCGCTCTTTGTGTTTGCGATATAGATAGCGAAGAAAATAATGGTAACAACTATTGTAAGTACGCTGTAGAGAAGGATAAGCATTGAGTCGTCTACAAACTCAGTCTGTGGGAAACCGTCGGCTGTGTAAACCTCACGCTTAGCTATGTAACCGAGCGAATGAGGAACAGAAACCTCCTGTCCTCCGACAATAGCAGTACCCGTTACGTTGATTTTGGAGATATAGTCCCATGCGAAGAAAACCATAAAGCTTATGTAAGCGGCTTCTGTCAGCAGGAATATAAGTCCTTTGATAATCTGGCCTCTAACCATATTAGAGACACCAAAAATAAGATAAGATAATTTTACGAAGATATCGCCTTTAACGAATCTTTTTCCGTATCCGGCAAAACCTTTACCTATTGCTACGAAGAAATGTACAATCGCACGTCCCAAAAATTTAAAGAAACGTACGATATTGCCCGGTAGTTTCTTAAAGAACTGGGTAAAGTTATAACCGAATTTTTGGAAAGGATTTAGCTGCATATAATCAATATATCTCATCTAATCACTCTCCCTTTGATTAGTTTAATTGATTAATTTAAATAATAATTTTCGTTATCCTGTTCCCCTTGTTTTAAAAATTACTATTTAAGTTAAACAATTTTTAAAACTACATGATAACGTACGCCCTTTTATCGGGGCTTAAGCAGCCTGCAAAAGCAGGCTGCTTGTATTAAAATTAAGTTAATGATTTAGCCGTTGATACTCTTAATAACTGTATTAAGAAGTTCAGCGAAATCATAAGTCTCAGGATCTGTATCGTCAGCAAGGAGCTTGTTGCCAAGGCTCTTGAACGGATCCCAGATAGGACCAACGTTAGCCTGAGGAACAGAGTATTCACTCTGAGCGATTAACGCGGAGATAGCTACGTCGTTCTTAACTACGTCGGAATCAATAACTGCGTTGTTTGTCGGGCTCCAGCCGAGCTCCTCAGCTCTCTGCATCTGGCACTCTTCGCTTGTGAGGTAGTAGCCGAGAATCTGAGCTGTACGGGGATACTTGGAGTTAGCGTTAACGCCAACCATCTTGTAACCGTACATTGAAATGATCTGAGTATCTTCGCCTTCAATGTTGATTGTAGGAAGCTTAGCAGCGCCGAACTTGTCGCCTAATGCCTTTGAGATACCTGCTGTATCCCAGTTACCGTCGATACCCGCGCCAACCTTTGAAGGTCTGGAGGGTGTTGAAGTAAATCCGGAAGGAATAGCTGAAACAGCGTCACTCATAAATGTGCCCTTGTACTCGTGCATAAGCTTTGAGAAAGCTTTCATTGAAGCTGCAACCTCATCTTCGTCATAATCGTTGAAGAGCTGCTTGTTGTCTTTGTCAACGCCTTCAAGACGGAGACCGCCTGTGAATACGAACATACAAGCATAGTAGCCGTTGCCAACGTCCATAATGAACTTCTTTTTATTCTTTTTACAAGCCTCTAAGATATCCTCTAAGGAACCGGCAGCCTTATCGGAAACAACGGATTTATCATAAACGAGGAAGTAACCGTTGCCTGTCTCAGGATAAGCGTAGAGAGCTTCTTTACCGGTATTGTTGTTCTTTGCCTTGGAGATGTCTACGGAAGCCTTGTTGTTAGTAGCCTCGATATCAGCCGCGTATTTAGCGTTGATGGGGCTTAAGATACCTGCGTTAATGAGGTTTGTGAACTGGTCGGAAGCAAAGCCGAATACGTCAGCGCCTGCTTTAGCGTCAGTCTGCATCATTGTTGCGGCAGTAGCTTCATCCTGCGGAACAACTTCGATTTTAATGTTCTTGTCAGCGTACTTCTTTGTGAAAGCGTCACACTGCTTTGCAAGAAGCTTCTGATAAGCGTCAGGACCCCAAACTTTGAGCTTAGCGTTTTTCTCTTTGCCGAAATCAGCGTCAGTTACGTTAGCGTCAAAACCTTTGCCTGCGTTCTCAAAGGAAGTTGCAGCGGCGTTTGAACCGCTTGATTTGCTTGTGGTGCTGCTGTCCTCGCCGCAACCGGCGAATACAGCTACGAGCATCATTGCTGCTAATACGAGAGCAACAATCTTTTTCATAGTAATTCCCTCTTTCTGAAAAATAAAATATTGTTTTTAGTACTTTTTAACAAAGCACCAAGTGTGGCGTCGCACAATTGGGGACTACGACACCTTTGCACTACATAAATAATAACACATTTTAACATAAAAATACAACTCCCTTTGTACTTTTTGTCTAAACCATCAAAACAGGCTTTTAAAATTGTGCACTTTAACCAAGCAAAAATTGTATTTTTATGTTTTGCACAAAAGCTCACTTTATTTATTGTGCAATATGTCAAAATCACTTTGTGCAATTTTACTATTCCTTCTCGCTAAAAATAGGCTTTTCCCACAAAAGGGGAATTTTGCCTTGCGAATTAAGTTCAAAAAACAGCATTGACCTTATATAGTTTGTGCAATTTGATGTAAAATATTTCGCTATTGTATTTTATGCGGGATATTGCTATAATTATTTCATAAATTTAAAAGGGTGGTTTATATGAAACTGTCACAAATATTAAACGGAATTGAGCACACAACCGTTCAGGGCAATATTGACGCCGAAATCTCCGATTTGGTCTATGACTCCAGAAAGGTGCGCGAGCACACGGCGTTTGTCTGTCTCAAAGGCTATAATGTAGACGGACACAAGTTTGCCGCCGACGCGGCTCACAAGGGAGCCGCCGCTGTTATAATAAGCGACGAGGTTGATGTTCCCGAAAATGTCACGGTAATTAAAGTTTCCGACACGCGTGAGGCTCTCGCGTATATGAGCGCCAATTTCTTTGAAAACCCAGCTGATGAGCTTACCACGATAGCCATAACCGGCACAAAAGGCAAAACCACAACCGTAGCGATGATTAAACGTATTCTCGAATGCGGAGGTATCAAGAGCGGAACAATAGGAACTCTCGGAATTATAATAGGCGACAATCACATAAAGACCGACAACACCACGCCCGAAAGCTACGAGGTTCAGAAGGCTATGCGTGAAATGGTAAATTCAGGCTGTAAGGCTATGATTATTGAAGCTTCGTCAATCGGGCTGAAGTGGCACAGGGTTGACGCGATAGATTTTGACTACGGTATTTTTACAAACTTCTCCCACGACCATATAGGCGGAGCGGAGCACAAGGATATGGAAGAATATCTTGAATGCAAGGCTATGCTGTTCAAAAAATGCAAAAGAGGAATCATCAACCGCGACGATGAAAAATGGCAGGAAATAATAAAAGACTCAACCTGTGATATAGTAACCTTCGGCTTTGACAAGGACGCGGATTACACAGCGTCAGACGACAGACTGCTCTCTAAAGCAGGTTTCCTCGGCGTAGAGTTTAAGCTGGGCGGCAAACGCGAGATGAGCGTAGACGTTTCTATCCCCGGACATTTCAGCGT
>X127_Alpine_Marmot__coassemble_317_pt1 | contig 10194 bp, 8 predicted proteins | sample X127_Alpine_Marmot__metabat2_low_PE_002 | metagenome-assembled genome bin X127_Alpine_Marmot | reverse complement strand
GAATTATACAAGGCTTAATAACAGCTCTGTTAACTGAATTATTAATAAAAATATTGAAAATAAGTCTGCCCGTTTTTTCGAGCTTTTCGGTTAAGCCTGAGCTGAGCCTGAGCTCCTCGGCAATCGGAAGCGCGCTTCTGATTATATGCGGAGTAGGCTTTATATACAACATCAAGAAACTATAGGAGGACATTATGTGCGGAATTGCAGGGTTAATCGACAGGTATGAGGATTTATCGCAAAAGCTTAAAGTGCTCTCGGAGATGTCAAAGACGCTTACAAAAAGAGGACCTGATGAGAACGGAATATTTATCGACCACAACACAGCTCTTATTCACCGCAGGCTTGTGGTCATCGACAAAGATAACGGCAAACAACCTATGATGTGCGGAATGAATAACGAAAAATATGTAATTGTTTATAACGGAGAGCTTTATAACACAGAGGAACTGCGCGCTGATTTAACAGCAAAGGGCTATAAGTTTAAGGGGCACAGCGACACCGAGGTCGTGCTGAAAAGCTACATAGAGTACGGCGAGAAATGCGCCGAAAAGCTTAACGGAATTTTCGCTTTCGCGGTGTACGAGATGCACAACAAAAAGCTTTATATGTGTCGTGACAGGATAGGCGTTAAGCCGTTCTTTTACAGCGAATTTAAAAACGGAATTGTATTCGGTTCAGAAATAAAAGCGCTGTTCAAAAGCGGAAAGGTTAAGCCTGTTATTAATGAGGAGGGTTTGTACGAGATATTCTTTCTCGGCCCTGCGAGGACTCCGGGAAGCGGAGTCTTTAAGAACGTCAAGGAATTATTGCCCGGGGAATACGCTGTATACGAGGGCGGCAGGCTGAGTAAAAAAAGGTACTTTAAACTGGAGGCAAGGGAGTTCGAGGACAGCGCGCGGGAAGCTGTAGAACGGGTCAGATACCTTTTATCAGACGCTATTGAAAAACAGCTTGTGTCTGATGTTCCGTTGTGCTTTTTTCTCTCGGGAGGACTCGACAGCAGTATAATTGTACAGACAGCGTCAAATTTCTATAAAAGAAATAACAAAGGCAAAATAACAACCTACTCGGTTGAGTACCGCGACAATATGAAATACTTTGAAAAAAGCCTTTTTCAACCGACAGCCGACGTAGAGTTTATTAAGCTGATGTCACAAAATGCCGACACCGTACACCACGAGGTTATACTCGATAACTCACAGCTCGCGGACGCTTTGTACGACAGTGTACTGGCGAGAGATTTACCCGGGTACGTGGACGTTGACAGCTCTCTGCTGCTGTTTTGTGAGGAGATTAAAAAGAACTACACCGTAGCTCTATCGGGCGAATGTGCCGACGAACTTTTCGGAGGGTATCCGTGGTATCACAACAAGGATATACTTTTTGAGGACAATTTCCCATGGTCACGCTCACAGGATATAAGGCGGAGCATACTCAAAGACGGTGTGCTCGTAAAGGGTGAGGAATATGTACGGCAAAAGTACCTCGACACAATAGGCTCTACCGATAAGCTTAAGACGGACACAAAGCTAACATCAAGAATGAGAGAGATGTTCAGCCTTAACTACTACTGGTTTATGCAATGCCTTTTGGAACGCAAGGACAGGTGCAGTATGTACAGCGGTCTTGAGGTAAGAGTACCGTTCTGCGACTACAGAATTGTTGAGTACGCTTATAATATGCCGTGGGAGATTAAGGCGTACGACGGCAGAGAAAAGGGCATTGTCAGAAAAGCGTTTGAGGATATTCTCCCCTATGATATCGCGTGGCGAAAGAAAAGTCCTTACCCGAAAACTCACAACCCTATTTATATGAAAATATGTGCCGAACGTACTGAAAAGATTTTACAGAAAAAAACAGCCCTCACAGAGCTTTTGAGCGAGGAAGGTATAAGACAAATCATCGACAACCCCGACGGAATAAGCTCACCGTGGTACGGTCAGCTTATGAAAGCACCGCAGATACTGGCGTATATTATTGAGCTGGACTATTGGTTCAGGGAGTATAATGTTACCATTGAGTAAAAATGTGATAGTATGACGAAATCACATTATGACAAAATCGAGAGCCTCTTTAAATCTCACGAAAAGTTATATTTCTTATAAAGTAAGGGTGACCGCAGCGGTCACCCTTTTGAGTTGTGTTCTCTTTAATTTATTAGTGTATTTAGTATCTAAATTTCACGATTAATCGCCGCTTGATAACCTCTTTTTTCGGCATTGTCTCCCCTACAAAATTTTAACTTGTCATAAAAGATTGACAAAAAATTAACAATGTGCTAAAATCAATTAAAAGCTAGACAAAAAAGCTAGACAAGTAATCCTTTATATGATATACTTCATTTAATAAAAAGTGGTGATTACTATGAAGAAATTAACAGCAATAATCTTGGCGGCAACGCTTATACTCTCAGCCTTGGCGCTCAGCTCTTGCAGCTGCAAATCAGGCAATACGGTGTCGATTCAGACGCCCACAGAGCCCGAGCTCAGGGACGAATACGGCGTAGGTTACAAGGTCAACGACGACGGAACTCTCGCGGTAACAAACTATAACGGCGCTGATATGGACGTAAGTATCCCGATTGATTATGAGGATAAGGTTGTTAAAAATGTAGCTCAAAGCGCATTCAAGGGCTCGGATATTGAGTCTGTCACTATGCCTGACGGTATGAAACAGATTGACGGTTATGCCTTCGCTCTGTGCAAGAAGCTCAATACTGTCAATATTCCCGAGGGTGTAACCACAATCGGCTCTAACGCGTTTTTCGCGACATTCGCTCTTGAGGAAATCGAGTTGCCGGAAACGCTCGAAACTCTTGAGCTTAACGCCTTTAACGCCTCGGCGATTAAAGAGATTATTATACCCAAGAACGTTAAGACAATCGGAGAGTACGCTTTCGCGGATTGTTCCTCCCTCACCTCGATTACGGTTCTCGGCGAAAAAACAATGGTAGCGTCCACAGCGTTCAACACAGGAACCGACACCAAAATTCCCGCTCCTAAGGGCTCTGCCGCCATTAAAGTAGCCAAAGAAAACAAACTATCTTATGCTGAAACATAAACTGTTTAAATATGCTGAAACATAAATTGTTTTAATACGGAGGTCAAATATGAATAGTAAAGAATATCCTATAGTTGACGGTGTTCCCGCTCTTGAAAAAGCTCTTAAACGTGTAAGAAAGGCTCAGGAGAAGTTCGCCGTTTACACTCAGGAACAGGTAGACAAGATATTCCTCGCGGCGGCTACAGCAGCCAACAGAGAGCGTATTCCGCTCGCGAAACTCGCTGTTGAGGAAACAGGTATGGGAATTGTTGAGGACAAGGTTATTAAAAATCACTTTGCCTCAGAGGAAATTTATAACAAATACCGCGACGCCAAGACCTGTGACGTTATTGAAGAAAACGAGATTATGGGTACACAGCGTATAGCTGAGCCTATAGGCATTATCACCGCGGTTATCCCGACAACCAATCCTACCTCGACCGCAATTTTTAAGTGCCTGCTCGCTCTGAAGACAAGAAACGGTATTATTATCTCACCTCATCCGCGTGCTAAGGAAAGCACTATCGCGGCGGCTAAGATTGTTCTTGAAGCCGCTGTAAAGGCGGGAGCTCCCGAGGATATTATAGCTTGGATTGACAAGCCGTCGCTCGAGATGACAAACCTTGTTATGAGTGAAGCCGACATAATCCTCGCTACAGGCGGTCCGGGTATGGTTAAAGCGGCCTACTCCTCAGGCAAGCCTGCTCTCGGCGTAGGTGCCGGCAACACACCCGCTATTATTGACGAAACAGCCGATATTCTCGTTGCCGTAAACTCGGTTATCCACTCAAAAACATTTGATAACGGTATGATTTGCGCGTCAGAACAGAGCGTTATTGTTGACAAAAAGATTTATAACGATGTTAAAAAAGAGTTTGTCGAGCGCGGCTGTTACATACTCAAGAAGAGCGAAATTGACAAGGTTAGAAAGACCATCATAATCAACGGCGCTCTTAACGCCAAGATTGTCGGTCAGTCAGCTTACACAATCGCGAAGCTCGCGGGAGTAAAAGTCCCCGAGAGCACAAAAATTCTCATAGGCGAGGTTGAGTCGGTAGACATCAGCGAGGAGTTCGCTCACGAAAAGCTCTCCCCTGTTCTGGCTATGTATAAGTCGGAGAATTTCGACGACGCTTTAGCTAAAGCCGAACACTTAATAGCCGACGGCGGCTTCGGTCACACCTCGTCAATTTACCTCAACGAAGTTACTGAAAAAGATAAACTCGATAAATTTGCGGCAAGAATGAAGACCTGTCGTATTCTCGTTAACACTCCTTCCTCACACGGCGGCATAGGCGACCTTTATAACTTTGACCTTAATCCGTCGCTGACGCTCGGATGCGGCTCTTGGGGCGGCAACTCAATCAGCGAAAACGTCGGTGTTAAGCACCTTCTGAACATTAAGACTGTTGCTAAGAGGAGAGAAAATATGCTTTGGTTCAGAGCTCCCGAAAAGGTATATATTAAGAAAGGCTGTATCCCCGTTGCTTTAAAAGAGCTTAAAGAGGATATGAATAAGAAAAAAGCGTTCATCGTTACAGACAGCTTCCTTTACAAAAACGGCTATACAAAGTGCGTTACCGATGAACTCGACAAGATGGGTATTGTACACACCACATTCTTCGACGTGCAGCCCGACCCGACGCTCAAATCCGCCAAGGAAGGCGCAAAGGCTATGGCGGCGTTTGAACCTGACGTTATAATAGCTATCGGCGGCGGCTCGGCTATGGACGCGGGCAAGATTATGTGGGTTCTCTACGAACACCCCGAGGCTGACTTCGCCGATATGGCTATGCGCTTCTCGGATATAAGAAAGAGAGTTTACAAGTTCCCGAAAATGGGCGAAAAGGCTGACTTCGTAGCTATCCCGACTTCTTCCGGCACAGGAAGTGAAGTTACTCCGTTCGCCGTAATCACAGACGAAAAGACAGGCGTAAAATATCCGTTAGCCGACTACGAGCTTATGCCCGATATGGCTATCGTAGATGCTGATATGATGATGTCAGGTCCTAAGGGACTGACAGCGGCTTCAGGTATTGACGCGGTTTCTCACGCTTTAGAGGCTTACGCCGCAATGCTCGCAACAGACTTCACCGACGGTATGGCGCTCCAGGCGTTAAAGGTAATATTCGAGTATCTGCCTGCTTGTTACGATAATGGCCCTAATGAGCCTGTAGCCAGAGAAAAGGTTGCTCACGCGGCGACTATGGCAGGTATGGCGTTCGCCAACGCGTTCCTCGGCGTGTGCCACTCAATGGCACATAAGCTCGGAGCGTTCCACCACATCGCTCACGGTATCGCTAACGCTCTTATGCTTGAATATGTTATAAGATTTAACGCGTCCGAAACTCCTACAAAGATGGGAACATTCTCACAGTACGCATATCCTCATACAAAGAGGAGATACGCTGAGGTTGCCGAGTATCTCGGCTTAGGCGGCAAGGACGACGACCAAAAGGTTGAGAACCTGATAAAGGCTGTCAACGACCTCAAGAAGAGAGTCGGAATCAAGGAGACAATCCGCGATTACGGCGTTGACGAAAAGTACTTCCTCGACACGCTCGATGATATGACCGAGCAGGCGTTCGACGACCAGTGCACAGGCGCTAATCCGAGATACCCGCTGATGAGCGAGATTAAGGAAATGTACCTCAAAGCCTACTACGGCAAGGACTATAAGGAGGCTAAGTGATGAACTTTGATAATATAATTTATGAGACTAAGGATAAAAAAATATATCGCGACGGCGACAAGGCTATAAAAGTTTTTGACGAGAATTTCTCAAAAGCCGCTGTACTTAACGAAGCTCTCAATCAGGCTCGCGTAGAGGAAATAGGTTCAATAAATATTCCGAAAATCCACGAGGTTACAAAGGTTGACGGCAAGTGGGCTATCGTGTCGGACTTCATTGAGGGAAAAACGCTCGCTGAGCTTATTGCGGAAAATCCCGACAAGCTTGATGAGTTTATCGACAAGTTTGTTGACATTCAGATTTCAATTCTGGCTGAACGCGCTCCCCTGCTGACAGACTTGCGCGATAAAATGCAGAAAAAGATCAGCAGCACCGAGCTGGACGCTACCGTAAGATATGAGCTGCACAACCGCGTTAACGGTATGAAGAAGCACAACAAGGTCTGTCACGGCGACTTTGTGCCGAGTAATGTTATCATCACTCCTGTCGGCGACGCTTACATTATCGACTGGGCTCACGTTACTCAGGGTAACGGCGCGGCTGACGCGGCGAGAACCTACCTTATGCTGACGCTCAACAACAAGGCGGAAATGGCGGAGAAATATCTTGACGCTTATTGCCGCAAGACTGACACAGCTAAACAGCTTGTCCAGAGCTGGATGCCGATTGTAGCGGCTTCGCAGTCCGTTAAGAAAATTCCTGAGGAGCAGGAGCTTCTTATGAGCTGGGCAAACGTAGCTGATTATCAATAAATGAATTAATATTGTCATCGCTCAGAATGACAATAAGGTAACCTTAAATTTGAGACACATATATTCAAACTCCCAAGCATATAATAACTTGGGAGTTGATTTTTTATGAGATTAATCCACAATATAGATTTCAAGAAGCTCGCAATTAGCTGTGCGATAAGCCTTGGAGTCGGCGCTCTCTCGGCGGTTGTATCAATGCCCGGTATGAGCAATTTTGATAAAGCACTGAAACCTCCCCTGACGCCGCCCTCGTGGCTGTTTCCAATAGTGTGGACAGTCCTGTTTTTGCTTATGGGAATTTCCTCGTATATAATTTATACCAACAAATATTCAAGCCGCGAGAAAAGGAATCAGGCTCTGTGGGTCTACGGAGCTCAGCTTATTGTAAACTTCTTTTGGCCGATAATATTCTTTAACCTTTCGGCTTATTTACTCTCCTTTGTGTGGATAGTATTGTTGCTTGTTTTAGTCATAATTATGGTCAAGAAGTTTTACTCCATCAGTCCGCTCGCGGGAGCTTTACAGATACCGTACGTTATATGGACAGCGTTCGCGACCTACCTAACATTCGGAGTATTTGTATTAAATATGTAAAAAAGTGGCTGGCTCAGAACTTGTTTTGAGCCAGCCATTAAATTTTAGTCTACCTGAATATAATAGAGGTCGAGGAACATTTCAAAGAACTCCTTTTCGTTCACATAGAACTCGGCGAACTTTTCGCCCTCTTTTACTTCACCCGGAACGCTTTGCATATTAAGTCCGTTAAATCCGCCTCTTAAAGCTGTTACGGAGAAGTACGCAACTTCATTGAGTCCGATATTGGTCGTAATATATGAATCTGCTGTGTTGTAAACATCCAGCGGAGCTGTGAGATCGGAGCGCGTTTTTGTAAACACATTCTGAGCAAAAGCCTCGAGATAAATCTTTTGTCTTTCCATACGCAGGCTGTTACCCTCGAAGGTCTCGTGACTTCTTGAACGTACAAACGACTGTGCCAGGCTGCCGTGGAGGGTATAGGTTTCTCCCTTTTTGAACTCAGCGATTGTCTCCGGCGATTTTACAAGAACACCGCCCACGCTGTCGTTAATCGGCGCAATTCCGTTAATGTTCAGCGAGAGATAGAAGTTTACGGGAAGATTGTAAAATAATCTTCTGACCGCTACAAGCTCGTTCTGACAGCTTGTTTCCTCGCCGTCGCCGTAAGCGTACGCGAGGCATATCTGCTCCACTCTGCTGCCCGCGGCTTTGCCGCTTGAGGTATAAACGTTAACCTCAGCCATAGTTTCACGCGAGATATTAACCATATTGATATCGCCTGTGTCAACGTTCATAGAAGCCAAGAACAGCGAATCGGCTTGTCCGCCTGTGGCGAAATCTCCTTCGGTTTCGCTGACGCGTGTAATCTCGGCGTCACGGTCGGAACCCATACATAGAATATTTGTAATCCTATCGTTGTACTTATACTTATGACCTTTATAATTAATATATTGACCGTTATCCGTCGTTTCGGCGAAATCAGGAACATTAATATTAAGTCCGCTGTCGTCAAGCAACGCGTTCTGACCGGAATTATACATAAGGACAATCGCAACAACCATTATTACAATCAGAGAAATAAGCGTAACAATAATGCCTAGCGAAACCTTCTGCCACTTCTTCATACGTCTATTCCTATGATGCTTGCGGTAGTGATGTTTATGCTTATGTTTTTTGCTGTTAATATTCCTTTTTCTCACCCTACCCGGAGAAAGCGCGGACGGACTGATATGGCGGTGGTGGTGTCTGTGGCCGCTTGTCCTCGCGCGGCGCTTATTCTGTCGAAAAATAAAGGAGTCCAGGTCATCATAAGCCGAGGAATTCTCAAGTTCGATAGCTTCCTGAAGCTTCCTTTTACGCTCATCCTCATCTACACCAAATTCAACAGTACCGTCCTGTTCAATAGAAGTAGGGTTTTGTCCTGTTATTTCCGCGTACTGTTCACTGTCGTTAAATTTTAAAAACGGATCGTTTTCGTCGTTAAGGTCAGGCCGATAGTTGTGATTGTTTCCGTTACCTTGTAGACTCATCCTTCACTAATACCCCCTGTAAAAGATACCTGCCGTCACCTGAATCAAGACAGGTACTCAACGTTACAATTTTATCCCTAATTGTCAGTTTATGGTCTAGTTTGTTATTCACGTTACTGCTCACGGAATGAGGTTTCTGAATAGAGTCAAGATACGACTCAAAAACCTCGTCCTGAGCGAAATTATAGGTATTCATAATATGCCTGTCGTCGAACTCATAAGCAGATACAACCTGATAGGTAAGCTTACGCGACGGCGTGTAGATATAAAACGTTGTGTGCTTTTTAAAAAATGAAGCGTCTCTGAATTTATGAAGATTTGCGAACATAGAGCCGTCAATCATATTATGCCCGTAAATTACGGTAACACGGTCGTCAAGCTGTGTGCTGTTGCAATACTCTGAATACAGAGAACCGGCATACTTATAGTTGCCGTAAATATCCTTATGAAGATAAAAATCATCGCGCTCGTTACTCTGTAAAAGAGGATAATCAATATTGGTATCGGGAATATAAAGCCAGCCGAAAATCTCAGGATTAATCTTCGTGAGAGTTTTAAAGTCAATCGGATTATCCGCGCTCTTGTCCGCTTTTGAGCCCGACACTACTGAACTTGATGAATTATCCTTTGTTTTGTATTCGGATACATCCGTACCGCGTGTAAAAAGGGTAAAAAGATAGTACCCGAGTATTCCGATGATTATCAGTAAAGCTAAGATTATTGAAATGACAATAATTTTAAGCCGCTTTTCTCTGTTCATTAAAAGCACCTGCACATTTCTACACATATTATAATGCTATTGTGAAAAAGTGTCAAGCGGGAAGAACGGCAAAAAATAAAATCATAACCGCCCGAAAACCGGTGATTTTGACTTTTAAACAGAGAGGTTTTCTATAAAGCAAAAAACGGCTCCGAAAGGGAGCCGCGTTTACAGTTAAAACTATTTTTTGCTTACTGCTAATTTAATTCCTACCGCGCCGGCGATTACAACAAACAGCGCGCAGAAAGCGATGATGAAATACATCGCGCTGTTATCGCTTGTCTGAGGCGAAGTTGTGTCGGAGTTAACGGAGATTGATGTGCTTGTAACCGAGCTTGAGCCAATCTTCCTGTACTGGGGATATACTTGAATATCGCTGTGGAGAAGAACTGTAATCTCCTCATCAGTCAGAGTGCCGTCCTCTAATGTGTAGTCACCCTCAATCCTCCAACCTACGAACTCATAACCGTTCTTGGGATGAGCAACCAAAGTAGCGTGCTGACCGTCTTCGTCAACCTCTATTGTGTATGTAGCGGTACCGCCGTTAGGATTATGAATAATAACATTATAATCCGTTGATTTTGTCGGGCTGGGGTTTTTGTCAGCCGCGAACGCGGGAACTGCCGCGAACACAAGAATAAGAGCCGCTACAGCTAAGGCAAAGATTTTTTTCATAAATATCATCCCTTCAAACCTATTTTACATAGTTATATCAATACATATTGGATTATAACATAGTATTTTTAAAAAGTAAATAGTAAAAGTGTAAAAAAATAAGGCTTGAAAATAGTACAAAATAACTGTATAATTGACTAATCCGATTATTAGGCATTAGGGAATCGAACCCAAATCGGTTTTTAGTGGCATATTTAAGCCTAT
>X127_Alpine_Marmot__coassemble_302_pt1 | contig 10394 bp, 6 predicted proteins | sample X127_Alpine_Marmot__metabat2_low_PE_002 | metagenome-assembled genome bin X127_Alpine_Marmot | reverse complement strand
GAGCGATGAGTAGCGAAATCCGCGCAAAGCGGGATTTCTTAATAGAGGGTGAAACTATGGCTCTCGACGGAATGATGTTACACCATATTGCGAGCGAGCTGAAACAGACGGCTCTGGGCGCGCGTGTGTATCAGATTTATCAGCCGAACCGTGACGAAATAATTTTACATCTCCGTACCAAAAGCGGAAACAAAAGGCTTCTCGTGTCCACGAGGGCTAATTCGCCGCGCGTAAATTTCACCGAGTACAGTGTTGAGAATCCGGCGTCGCCGCCAATGTTCTGTATGCTCCTGAGGAAACGCCTCGGCGGAGGTAAACTGCTCGATATTCGCCAGTCTGGGCTAGACAGAATACTTTTCTTTGACTTTGAGTGTACGAATGAGTTGGGCGATAAGGTGAAGCTCTCTCTGATTGTCGAGATTATGGGAAAGTACAGCAACGTGATTTTCACAGATGAGAGTGGATTGATTATAGACGCGCTTAAGCGTGTGGATATCACTATGTCCACTCGCCGTATTGTACTGCCTAAGCTCAACTATGAGCTTCCCGAAAAACAGGACAAGCTCAATATTCTGCTCTACAGCTCGGATGAGGTTGTAGACAAAATAACCGACACACCCGACGAAGAGCCTTTAAACAAGGCTATTCTTAACGCCGTTGAGGGTATTTCTCCCGTCGTTTGCCGCGAGCTGGAGTACAGAGTTCTCGGGGATAAAACGGCGAGTAATAAGACTCTTTCGAGTGATGATAAAGATAAGTTAAAAGCGGAGATTGAAAGTCTCTCAGACACAGTTCTCACCTGTTCGGGCAAGCCGAAAATGCTCTACCATAAAGGCGAGAAAAGGCCATTTGACATCACTTTTGTGGACATTAACCAGTACGGCAGTCTGTGTGAAACAGGCGAGAGGACGAGCTTTTGTGAACTTTTGGACAGCTACTACGCCGAGCGTGACAGCGCCGACCGTATGCGCGTAAAGTCCGCTGACCTATCTCGTGTGCTTACGAATTTAATCAACAGAACTACCAATAAAATAAACGCCCAAAGGCGTGAACTTGCCGCGTGTGAGGACAGGGAACAGCTTCGTATCAAGGGAGATTTGTTACAGGCTAATCTCTACAGGATTGAGCGCGGAGCGGACAGCGTGACTGTCGAGAACTTTTACGATGAGAACAACGCTCCTCTGACTATTCGCCTCAATCCGGCGATTTCTCCGGCTCAGAATGCTCAGAAGTTTTACAAGGACTACAACAGGGCAAAGACCGCAGAACAGGTTTTGTCCGTACAGATTAAAAAAGCTGAGGATGAGCTAAAATATCTGGACACTCTGTCTGACGCTCTGGCTAGGGCTGTGAGCGAAAAAGAGCTTAATCAGATACGCCTGGAGTTTATGGAGCAAGGGTATATACGCCGCCCGAAAACAGCGAATAAAAAACCCTCCGTACTCCCTGAGCTTGAGTACACAACCTCGGACGGATTTAAGGTGCTTGTCGGCAGGAATAACAGGCAGAATGACGCGCTCACACTAAAAACCGCTAATAAGCGGGATTTGTGGTTCCACACAAAGGATATAGCGGGCTCTCACACCATTCTTATTACCGAGGGAAAGGATGTCCCCGAAAGCTCGTTGATTGAGGCGGCACGCATAGCGGCGTACCACAGCAAGGCTCGTGAGAGCTCGAACGTCGCGGTTGATTACACGTTCGTCAGACACGTGTCAAAGCCGAACGGAGCAAAGCCCGGAATGGTGATTTTCACAGACAACAAAACGCTCTATGTAGATCCCGCTCTTCCTGAAAAAATTTTATAAATATTCTTGTTAAGAATATTTATTGCATTACATTATATTAATATAGTAAATGGTGAAAATTGACGTTTTTTGTCACATAAATTTATTGTCCTTTTCAGGAGGCACCTATGAATATATTCAGCGTGATAAGCGTATTAGGCGGTCTCGGACTTTTTCTGATGGGTATGCAGCTGATGGGCAAGGGTTTGGAACTTGCCGCCGGCTCAAAACTGCGTGCTTTGTTGGAAAAAATTACGAGTAATAAGTTTATCGCTATGTTGGTCGGCTTGATGGTAACCGCAGTTATCCAGAGCTCGTCGGCAACCGACGCGATGGTTGTCGGTTTCGTTAACGCGGGACTGATGGATATTTATCAGAGCGTTGGAATCCTTTTTGGTTCTAAAATAGGTACTACCGCAACCTCGCTGCTGCTCTCTATTGATATTAAGGCTATTGTGCCTATCTTCACATTTGTGGGTGCGGCTGTAATTACATTTGCAAAGAAAAACAACCACAAATACTACGGTCAGATTGCCGCAGGCTTCGGCATACTATTTATGGGTATGTCGATGATGAGCTCTAACTTTGGATTCTTAAAGGAATCACAGTTGTTTGCGGATATGGTTTCGGGAATGTCAAATCCGATACTCGGTTTGCTCGCGGGTATGATTTTTACAGGTATTATCCAGAGCTCCTCGGCTTCCGTAGGTATTCTTATGGCGCTCGGTATGAGCGGAGTTGTTACCCTTGACAACTGTATCTACATAATATTCGGTATGAATGTCGGCGCGTGTACGCCGGTGTTCCTGTCCGCGGCGGGAGCTAACCGCGAGAGTAAGCAGGTTGCTTTTTGTAATTTCCTTATAAGCTTTTTTTCGGCACTTTTACTTACGGGTGTTGTGATGATTTTGGACACCACTCCGTATTCGGTTTCGCATATATTCCAAAACATTCCGTTCCTTAGAGGCAATGTGCCGGCGCAGATTTCTGCTGTGCATATTATGTTTAATGTCACTACAACCGTAGTTTTCCTGCCGCTTTCAAACTTGCTCATCAAGCTCACAAAGCTTATTATGCCCGACAAGGACGAGGACGAGGACGGCATCACCGTTTACCTCGATTCTCGTATTCTTACCACGCCTCCTATGGCTGTTCAGCAGACTGAAAAGGAGTGCGCTCGTCTAGCGAGCTTGGCGAGAGCAAGCTTCGATATGTCGCTTGAAGCAGTATTGAACGGCGATAAAAAGGCTATTGACCGGGTTATGGACAACGAGAAAGTTGTAGATAAGCTTACACACAGTATCACGAAATATATTGTTAAGATTAACGGTCTGGACATTGTTGACTATGACCGAAAGGTTATGGGCGCTATGTACAACGCCATTCAGGACCTTGAGCGAATAGGCGACCGCAGCGAGAATATCTGTGAGTCGGCGCGCCAGATTATCAACGGTGAGGCTACATTCACCGACGACGCTAAGAAGGAGCTCAAAATAGTCTGTGAGACTGTTCAGCAGATACTTGAGGACAGTTTCTATATGTTCACACAACAGAGCAAGGACCCGAACCTTACCGAGGCTGTGCTTCAGGCTGAGGACAGGATTGACGAGTATTGCGAGCTGTTCAGACAGCACCACATCGAACGTATTTCAAAGGGTGAGTGCAGCGCTGAGGCAGGTGCAATATTCTTAGAACTGCTCACTAACCTTGAGCGCATAGGCGACCACGCCGTAACAGTCGCGCTCTGTATTCCGCACAGGCACGGAGCGGCGCAGCAGGTTCTGCCGGCGAATGGATAATTTTAAATGAATATAGCCTTGGAGTTTATCCCCAAGGCTTGTTTTTTTACCCAATCTTTTACGTTTAGCTCATAGTCTATTACAAAAAAACGAGCCCGAAGGCTCGTTTTTCTTATTCTTCAAAGAACTTATCGTGGATTGCGGAGACAGCTCTGTCGGCGTCCTTTTTGTCGATAAGCACAGACACCTTAATCTCGGATGTTGCAATCATCTGAATGTTAACCTGAGCGTCATAAAGCGCCTCGAACATCTTTGTGGCTACACCCGCGTGGCTTTCCATACCCGCGCCTACGATTGATATTTTTGCAACTTCTGTGTTGCATACAATTTCTTTCGCGCCGATGTTCTCAACATAATCGGCGAGGGACTTCTTTGCCTCTTCGGCTCTGTCTGCCGCAACTGTAAAGGAGATGTCTTTCTTCTTGTCGCGTCCGATTGACTGGAGGATGATGTCTACGTTAATGTTCTTAGCTGAGAGCTTTGAGAACATCTTAAACGCAAGACCCGGTTCGTCGGGAATACCTATTACGGATAAGCGTGCAACGTCGGTGTCCTTTGCTACACCGCTGATTAACATTTTTTCCATTTTGCTTTTCTCCTTTACTATTGTACCCGGGGCTTTTACAAGGCTTGAAAGCACCTCGAGTTCGATGTTATATTTTTTAGCCATTTCAACCGAACGGTTGTTGAGCACCTGAGCTCCCAGCGTCGCGAGCTCGAGCATTTCGTCGTAGGAAATGTCCTTTAGCTTTCTCGCGTTCTTAACCTTTCTCGGGTCAGCCGTATAAACGCCCTCTACGTCGGTAAAAATCTGACAAAGGTCAGCGTTCATAGCCGCCGCAATAGCGACCGCAGAGGTGTCCGAACCGCCGCGTCCTAAGGTTGTGATGTCATCATACCTTGAAACTCCCTGGAAGCCGGCTACAACAACAATACACTTTTTGTCAAGCTCCTTGCGGATACGGTTGGGAATAACGCGTCTGATACGCGCTGAGGTGTGGGCTGAGCTGGTCTGAAAACCTGCCTGCCAGCCGAGAAGTGAAACAACAGGATAGCCAAGCTTTTCAATCGCCATAGCGAGAAGCGAAATCGAAATCTGTTCACCTGCCGAAACGAGCATATCACGCTCACGTTTGGAGGCTTTGGGGTTGATTTCGTTACCCTTGGCGATGAGGTCGTCGGTTGTGTCGCCTTGAGCGGATACTACTACGACAACGTCGTTACCCTTGTCGTAGGTTTCGGTCACAATATGAGCGACGTTAAACACGCGCTCGGCGTTCGCGACCGAACTACCGCCGAATTTCTGTACAATTAGACTCATCTGATTACTCCTTTAAACCTAATTAGTGATAGTACACACAGTATAGGCATGGGAGCAACTTTTCGTTGTCCCCGCTCTATGCCGCGTGATTAAAGACATTATTATAAATCTCCTACTCTGATTTTTGAGAGCAGGTTAAGTCCCTTGGCCTTTTCGTCAAATTCCTTAACGCTCATAACAGGTGTGATTGCGGCGATATTATCGTCGCTTGAAATTACCTTGATATCTTCGCCGAATACCTTTTTGAGTTGAGCTTCAGCCGCGGCTTCAACACGCACAAACATAGCTGTGCGGCTCTCCTCGTAAGGGAGAATATTCTCGTTATTGCTGTCAACCCAGAACAGGAACTTTCTTCTCTTTAAGTGCTTAACACAGTCAACTATATCGGCTACAACCGCGCTTGCCGTTGGCATTGAACCCGCGCCCTTGCCGTAGAACACAACGTCGTCGGTGCAGTCGCCGCGAACCATAATGCCGTTAAATTCGTTGTCAATATTGGCGAGCTGACTTGTTTTTTTGATAAGCATAGGCGCTACAAAAATATCGAGCTTGTCATCGTCAATAATCTTAACGTCGCCGATAAGCTTAATTACGCTGTCAAATTTTGTAGCGAGTTTAACGTCCTCGAGGGTGATTTTGGTAATTCCCTCTGTATGTATGTTGTCGGGATAAACGTGCTTGCCGAATGTGAGAGAAGCGAGAATACAAATCTTGCGCACAGCGTCGTGTCCCTCAACGTCAGCCTCGGGATTACGCTCGGCAAATCCGAGTTCCTGAGCCAGCTTGAGAGCGGAGTCAAAGTCCATTCCGTCCTTAATCATTTTTGTGAGGATAAAGTTTGTCGTGCCGTTTAAGATGCCGGCGATTTCCTTAACGTTATTGGCAACAAGGCACTGGTTAATCGGGCGAATAATAGGAATACCGCCGCCTACCGAAGCCTCAAAAAGGAAGTTTAGGTTGTTATCCTTAGCTATCTGTAAGAGCTCCGCGCCCTTTGCGGCTACAAGCTCTTTGTTAGAAGTAACAACACTCTTGCCCGCGAGGAGGAGCTGTTTGATATATTCATACGCGGGGTGTATTCCTCCCATAACCTCCACTACAACGCGGATTTCAACATCGTTTAATATATCGTCAAAATTCTTTGTGAATTTGTCGGCATAGGGGAGGTCGGGGAACTCACGCAGGTCGAGGATTTTCTTCAGGTGAATTTCCTCTCCCACAGCGGAGTAAAGCTTCTGTTTGTGTGATGTTATAATACTGGCGACGCCTGAGCCTACGACTCCGTGTCCCATTATAGCGATTTCTACCATTCTTTTATCTTCCTTTCTATTTACTCCTCAGCGTTCTCAGTCTTAGGCGGTTCGCTTGCCTGAGTTTGATCCGGTTCGGGTTTATCCTCTTCAATATTGCCTTCGGACGTCGCCTCGGTTTCGTTGTCGGGAGCTTGTGCCGAGTCGTTGCGAGCTGGCTTGTTCGTAGAATTTTCGTCATCGTCCGCCGACGAGTCCTCTCCGTCGCTGTCCTCGTAATAGTTGTTGTAGTTGCCTACATATTCGCCGGTGTCCTCGGGCATATTGTCCTCTGTATAATAACCGATATACTGACCGTCCGACGCGCTGTCTACATTATATACAGAACCGTTAGACGGGTTAAAATTTGCTTCGATAATCGAACCGGGCTTATTATATTCTTTCTGCTTCTTGCCCTCTAGATAATGCCCCATTACGTCGCTGAACAGTAACGTCGCCGTTGAGGTGTTTGAAATCGTCCGCGGAGTATCGAAACCTGTCCATACCGCCATTGAAGCGTACGGGCTTGTACCGCAGTACCAGGAGTCCTTATCTTCGTCGGTTGTACCTGTTTTACCTACGATATCCCAGCCGTTAACTCTCGCGTAAGCCGCGTTGGTGTGCGCGCAGTAGGTCATATTGTAGTGCAGAAGTCTGTTCATAATATACGCTGTTTCGGGCGAGTAGGATTCCTTGGGTATAGTATCGCGGTTATCTATAATAATGTTGTCCTCGGAGTCCGTTACATAAAGATAAGTATAGGGCTTGTAGTATTTGCCGCCGTTTCCGAGATAGGTGAACGCCGCCGCCATTTCTCTTACCGTTACGCCGCCTGTAAGACCGCCGATTGAAAGTCCGCCGACGTTAACCTTGTCGCTCTCGTCAAGGTGTTCAAAACCCTGAAGCGTTACAACCTGATTGTAAGCGGCCTCGGGTGTAATCATATTGATAACCTGAGCGGCTGTACAGTTTGAGGACCACTCGATAGCGTCGGGGAGGAGCATATTGTGATTTTCGTATCCGTACCAGTTGTTAGGACCCGGAATATAGCTGCCGTCCTCTCCAACCTTATATTTTTCAAGCTTTTCGTCCTTGACAAGTGAGCTGTAGCAGATTTTACGGCGTTCAATAGCGTAAGGATAAGCGACTACCGGTTTAATTGACGAACCGGGCTGCAGAACCGAGTCCGTGGCTCTGTCAAATACAAGGTTCGAGGTCTTTTCCTGAGATGAGCCTGTGGTCGCTATAATCGCGCCGTTAAGATCGATTAGCGTTGCCGCGCATTGGAGACCCTCGTCCGAGTTAAGGTTCATCGCCGCCTTCTCAAGGTAACTCTGCATATCCTTATCCATAGCGGAGTAGATTTTAAGACCCTCCGTGAAGATTTTGTCCGATGCCGCCTTTTCGCTTATGTTGTAATAAACCGCAAGGTCTTTGGTGAGGTCGTTCTGTAGTTCGTCCATATACCAGTTCTGAACCTTAGGGGAAACGGTGGTCTTGTTGCTCTTCTTAAAGCCTACAAATTTAAGTTTGTCCGATTCCTTAATAGCTTCGTTGTACTGTTCCTCGGTTATCTTCTTCTGGTCGAGCATTTCGTAAAGCACAACCTCGCGCCTTGTCTTGTTTTCCTCGGGATAAACAAGGGGGTTGTATTTACTCGGATTCTGTGTAATACCTGCAATCGCCGCGCACTGCGCGAGAGAACACTTGTCTATGTTCTTGCCGAAATAGAGATTAGCGGCAGACTGAACTCCCTGACAGTTGTTGCCGAAGTTAACAACATTGAGATATGCCTCTAAAATCTCGTCCTTTGTGTACTCCGTCTCAAGCTTTAAGGCTCTTACAATTTCGCGTATTTTACGGCTGAGCGACACCTCGTTATCATCCGAAATGTTTTTAATGAGCTGTTGTGTAAGAGTAGAACCGCCGTAGCTTGCCTTTCCGCTCGCGAGGTTCAGCACAGCTCCGAATGTACGCGTCCAGTCAACACCTTTGTGATCTTCAAAACGCTTGTCCTCAATTGCTATAACAGCGTCCTTCATCTCCTGGGGGATTTGTTTAAAATCAACCCACACACGGTTCTCGGAGTCGTAAAGCGACTGATATTTTGTAAAATTACCTTTGTCGTTCTTAACATAGATAAAGCTGGTCTGGTTAACGGACTTCGCTTTAAGGTCGATACCTGTCGGTTCGTTAGCTATACCGATAATGTAAGCCATAAGCGAAATTCCGACGATTACTCCGGCGCATACCATTACCATCAAAGCGGTAAACAAAGCCCTGCCGATAGCCTTAAGTACCCTTTTTGCAGGGTTCTTTGAGCCGTCGAGTACGAGATTATGTTCGGTAAATTTACTGATGTCTGTTTCACGCATAAGATAATCACCTTGCTTCTGACATAAATCTGATTTTTAACATAAAATCACATACTAATACACTATTCTTTGACATTATAACACAGGCGTACAAAAAAATAAACCTTTTAAGCGCAATTTTTTATTTTAATTATGAATAACACGCCGCTAAGTGCGGAAAATGTTATTGAGGTGTATTGTGATGAAAAATGTAGTCAAAATAGTCCTTTGTTGTGTTATGGGCGTTTACCTGTTATTTGGGCTTTGGCGTGTGTTTGACGACGCCTTATCTGTGCCTAAAACGCCCGCGTCTGAAACAAACGCGACTGTCGCGTCGAGCGAAACTCAGCCTCAGACCGAGTCGGGCTATATTGTAAAAGCCGTCAGCGGAAAGATTGCCGTTGAGGATATTTCCTCGGGGAAAATAGTGCGCATAACCGACACGAGAGTGTCGATCCTGCCCGAAAAGGATCGGGCTCAGCTCAAGGAGGGAATTGTTGTTAAAAGCAAATCCGAGCTCAGAAGCGTGCTGGAGGATTATTGCAGTTAGGGAAGCTCCCGTTATCCCTGAATAATTTCATAAAAGTGTAAAATCCGCAACTTTTTGGGATTGACTATTTCACCCTTATATAGTAAAATTATTATATATAATTAAACTGAGTAACTATGTGTAACTATCTTTTTACCGAAAGGGTGATACATAATGATTTCAACAATTATTAATGAACAGCTGGGTATTAAGTATCCGATTTTTCAGGGCGGAATGGCTTGGGTAGCCGACGCGTCTTTAGCCGCGGGCGTCAGTAACGCCGGCGGGCTCGGACTTATCGCCGCTATGAACTCCAACGGCGAACAGCTCCGCGCTGAGATTAAGAAGTGTAAGGAGCTTACCGATAAGCCTTTCGGAGTAAATATTATGCTTATGAGCCCGTTTGCCGACGAGGTGTCAGACGTGGTTATCGAGGAAGGCGTTAAGGTCGTAACCACAGGCGCAGGTAATCCCGGTAAATATATGGAGAAGTGGACGCAGGCGGGGATTAAGGTTATACCGGTTGTCCCCTCAACAGCTCTTGCGAGAAGAATGGAGAAGCTGGGAGCTTTCGCGGTAATCGCCGAGGGCGGCGAGAGCGGCGGTCACGTAGGCGATCTCACAACGATGGCTCTTGTGCCACAGGTTGTTGACACTGTTAATATTCCCGTTATTGCCGCGGGCGGTATCGCCGACGGCAGACAGGTTGCGGCGAGCTTTATGCTCGGTGCGTCGGGAATCCAAGTCGGCACACGCTTCCTTGTCGCAAAGGAATGTACAATCGCTCAGGAATATAAGGACAAGATTTTAAAAGCTAAGGATATTGACACAGTCGTTACAGGCAAACGCCTGGGACATCCCGTAAGATGTATCAAGTCAAGCTATACGCGCGAATATACAAAGATGGAGTACGACTCAACGAACTACTCCGACGACGAGCTCGAGGCTAAAGGAGCGGGAGTGCTCCGTTTAGCGGCGAGAGAGGGCGATGTAAAGAACGGCTGTGTTCTCGCGGGTCAGGTAGCCTCAATGGTTACTAAGGAAGAACCGGCAAAGGATATTATCGAGGATTTATTCAGCAAGGCTGAGGAAGTTTTAGGCGGTGCCGCGAAATGGGTAAAATAGCGTTAGTTTTTTCGGGACAGGGTGCTCAATATGTCGGAATGGGCAAGGAACTCTACGATAACAGCGCCGCGGCTAAGGCTGTGTTTGACACAGCTGACAGCATTCGTCCGAACACCTCAAAGCAGTGCTTTGACTCCACAATTGAGGAGCTCTCGGTCACAATCAACACTCAGCCGTGTGTGTTTACGGC
>X127_Alpine_Marmot__coassemble_297_pt1 | contig 10505 bp, 12 predicted proteins | sample X127_Alpine_Marmot__metabat2_low_PE_002 | metagenome-assembled genome bin X127_Alpine_Marmot | reverse complement strand
GTATATTACTGTTTGCAATTAAGAAAGGGTGTTGGTTAAATGGTAGTAAAGGATATAATTGATATACTCGAAGGCGATATCATCTGTGAGGGCGACCTTAACCAGGAGATTAAGACCGCCTGCGGTTCCGATATGATGAGCGACGTGCTCGCTTTTGTTAAGGACCAGTCCGTGCTTCTGACAGGCCTTGTCAATCCTCAGGTTGTCCGTACAGCCGAGATGATGGATATGGCTTGTATCGTATTTGTGCGCGGCAAGGACCCCGACGACAGTATCGTAAGCCTTGCTGAGACCCGCGGAATTACGCTTATAAAGACCAAGTACAGAATGTTCACCGCCTGCGGCCGTCTGTACGCTAACGGTCTTTCGGGAGGTACCAAGATATGAGCAACGCCCTGCATCTTCATTATGAGGTTTCGGGTGAAGATTTTACCCGTGCGGGTGAAGCGAGCGGCTCAGTAAAAAAACGCCTTAAATCTCTCGGCTATAATTCTGACGCTATTCGGCGTGTAGCTATAGCTATGTACGAGGCTGAGATTAATATGGTAATTCATGCCGAGGGCGGTTACTGTGACGTTGATATTTACCCCGACAAGGTTGAAATTCTTCTTGCCGACAAAGGCCCGGGTATCCCCGACGTTGAAAAGGCTATGACTGAGGGCTTCTCAACAGCGCCCGACAACGTGCGTAACCTCGGCTTTGGCGCAGGTATGGGACTGCCGAACATAAAAAAATATACCGACGAAATGCGAATTGAAACCACAATCGGCGTCGGTACTAACCTCTATTTAACAGTTAATGTAAAAGATAACGGATAACCGTTCTATCAAATATACTACTTAAAACTATTTTTAAAGGATTTAAAATGGCAAAATATTTTCATTCCGTGAAGCTTGACGCCGACAAATGCTGCGGTTGCACTCACTGCCTGAGCAGGTGTCCGACCGAGGCTATCCGCGTGCATGACGGAAAGGCCCAGATACTCCCCGAGCGTTGTATTGACTGCGGCGAGTGTATCAGGGTTTGTCCTCACCACGCTAAACAGGCTGTCACCTCCACGTTGGAAGAGATTAATAAATTTAAGCTCAAGGTTGCTATCCCGGCTCCCGCTCTGTTCGGGCAGTTTAACAATCTCGATAATATTGATATTGTGCTCACAGGGTTAAAGGCGATAGGCTTTGACCGCGTCTTTGAGGTTTCACGAGCGGCGGAGCTTGTTTCCGAAGCGACGCGTGAGCTTATAAAAGAGAATAAATTAAAAAAACCTATCATCAGTTCCGCGTGTCCCGCGGTTGTAAGGATGATTAAAATTCGTTTCCCCGAGCTTTGCGGCAACGTTATGCCGCTTTTAGCGCCTATTGAGGTCGCGGCTAAAATCGCTCGCAAAGAGGCAATGGAAGAAACCGGAATGAAGTCCGAGAATATAGGAGTGTTCTTCATCACGCCTTGCGCCGCTAAGGTTACGGAAATTCATTCTCCTACATATGTTGAGAAATCAGCCTGCGACGGAGCGATAGCGTTCTCGAAGATTTACCCCGAGCTTTCTCAGGCTATGGACCATTTAACCGAGATTGAACCTCTCGGCCGTTCGGGGCTTATCGGCATTGGCTGGGCTAACTCAGGCGGCGAGAGCGCCGCGATGCTCGGCGATAAGTACCTTGCCGCCGACGGTATCGAGAACGTAATCCGTGTGCTTGAGGAGCTTGAGGACGAGCATATTCACGACATAGACTTTATTGAGCTCAACGCCTGTTCGGGCGGCTGTGTAGGCGGAGCGCTCACAGTTGAGAACCCATACATCGCTCAGGCTCGTATACAGATCCTGCGTAAATATATGCCTGTTTCACTAAATCATATTGAGAAAAATACCATTGATGATATTAAGTGGGAGAACGAGCTCAAGTTTGACGCGGATATCTTCCGCCTTGACGAGGATATTTTTAAGGCTATGAGTATGATGGAGCGTATGGAAACCATTATTAAGGATTTGCCGGGTATCGACTGCGGCTCCTGCGGCGCTCCAACCTGCCGCGCTATGGCTGAGGATATCGTAAAGGGCAGAGCTAAGGAGACTGACTGTATCTTTAAGCTCAAAGCAAAAATCCAGGACGTTTATGACCAGATTTCAGGTTTGAGCTGACGTAAGCTCTTCCGTTGAGGAGAAGTCCAGGAGGTATTATGAACGTAAAAGAATTAATCGAAAAACTGAATTTAATAGTACTTACCGAGGGTGACCTTGACCGTGAGGTAACAGACTGTTACATCGGCGATTTGCTTAGCTGGGTTATGGGCAGAGCTCCCGAGGATAGCGCGTGGCTTACTGTTATGGGCAACATAAACTCTATAGCCGTCGCTACTTTAGCTGACGTGAGCTGTATTGTACTTGTTGAAAACGCATCCCTTGATGACGAAGCTAAGTCAAAGGCTGAAATGCACGACGTGACTATACTTCAGACGGAGGAGAACAGCTATTCACTCGCTGTTAAGCTTAACGAATTAATCTGATGAAGTATTTTTATGATTTACATCTTCATTCCTGCCTGTCGCCGTGCGGCGATATGGATATGACTCCCAACAATATCGTCAATATGGCGAAACTTCTCGGGCTTGACGTTATAGCTCTCACCGACCATAACACATCGCTCAACTGCGAGGCGGCTATAAAAGCGGGGGAGAATATTGGCTTGCTCGTTATCCCTGGAATGGAACTGACAACCAGCGAGGATATCCACAGCGTATGCCTGTTTCCGACGCTTGAGAAAGCACTTGAATGGAGCGAATACGTTGATAACCACAGGATAAAGATTAAGAACAAGACCGATATTTACGGACGTCAGGTGATAATGAACGAGAACGACGAGGAAACAGGTGAGATAGAACACCTGCTCTTGCCGGCTACCGATATCAGTATTATATCCGCTCATAAGCTTGTAAAGGATTTCGGCGGTGTATGTTATCCGGCTCATATTGACCGCGACAGTCTTTCTATTTTGTCTGTTCTCGGAGAGATTGACGAGTACTGCGGCTTTACCACAGCTGAGCTCGCCAATAAGAGTAAGCTTGAAACTCTTAAAGCTAAGCATCCGATACTCAATACTATGAATATAGTCACAAGCTCGGACGCTCATTATCTCGAGAATATGCGTGAGGCTGAGAACTACCTCGAACTCGATAGTCTCACAAGAGAGTGTGTTATTAATTTTTTAGACGCATAGTAAAAGGCAACTCATTATTGGTGAGTTGCTTTTTTCGATTCTTTTCGCGTTGAATAAAATTATATTACCGCCATATTAATTATATGCAACGAATTAAAAGCAAGGTTAGATTAAACTAACCAATTTTTCGATAAATATTGACTTTTTTGTCATTATTTTTACATAAAAAAACCGAAAACTTTATAGACATTTGACGATATGTGTGATATACTTTTATCAATACTGTGAGTGGGATTATTTATTGTTAAAAATTTCACAATCCCTATAATTAAAAGGAGGAAACATAATGCAGAAAAAAATCAGCAGCATTCCTTTCAAGGGAACACCTGAGCAGGAAGCGGCGCTTAAAGAAACTATTGAGCGTTATTCCGACGACCCGGGTGCCGTTATGCCTGTCCTTCAGGAGGCTCAGGAAATCTACGGCTATCTTCCCCTTGAGGTTCAGAAGATTGTTGCCGAAGGCTTAGGCGTTCCGCTTGAAGAGGTTTACGGTGTAGCTACTTTCTATTCGCAGTTCGCTCTGTCGCCAAAAGGCGAGTACAACATCTCTGTGTGCCTTGGCACAGCGTGCTATGTAAAAGGCTCGGGCGATATCCTTGATAAGCTCACCGAGATTCTCGGTATTGACGCTGAGGAGTGTACCCCCGACGGGAAGTTCTCCCTTACTGCCTGCCGTTGTATCGGCGCTTGCGGTCTTGCTCCCGTTATTATGGTTAATGACGACGTTTACGGCAGATTGACTGTTGACGATGTTCAGGGTATTATCGACAAATATCAGGGCTGATGCGTGAACTTTCCCTCAATGTGATGGACGTTGCCCAGAACTCCGTTCGTGCCGAGGCTGACCTCATCAAGATAACAGTTGTTGAAAGCGACAAGGATGATTTGCTTTCAATCAGTATTGAGGACAACGGCTGCGGTATGACTGAGGAACAGGTTAAACAGGTAATCGACCCATTCTTTACTACGCGCACAACGCGTAAGGTCGGACTTGGAGTTCCGCTCTTTAAGATGTCTGCCGAACAGACAGGCGGAAGCTTTTCGATTGACTCAAAAGTCGGCGAGGGGACAAGGACAACCGCGTCATATGTTAAGAGCCACGTTGATATGACGCCGCTCGGCGATATCAACTCGACAATCGAGATACTCATTCGCTGTAATCCCGATATCGACTTTGTGTTTTTACACACAACCGATAAAGGCTCTTTTACGCTCGATACTCGTGAGCTTCGAGAGGTTCTCGGCGACGTAAGCCTTGACACTCCCGACGTAGTAGAATGGATAAATGAATTTTTAAAAGAACAAACCCACATTATTTCTTAATAATTTACGGAGGTGCTGACATATGAAATCTTTAGCTGAATTACAGGCTATTCGAGATAAAGCTAAGGCTAATATCAATTTAAGAAAAGAAAACCCCAACGCTGCGCGCGTACTCGTAGGTATGGCGACCTGCGGTATCGCTGCCGGCGCGAGACCCGTTCTTAACGCTTTCACGGAAGAAGTCGCTAAGCGCGGTCTTCAGGAGGATATTATGATAACACAGACAGGCTGTATCGGTATCTGCCAGTTTGAGCCTGTTGTTGAGGTTGAAATTCCCGGTGAGGAAAAGGTTACTTACGTTAAAATGACGCCTGAGAAGGTTGCTCGCGTAGTTAACGACCATCTTGTTAATAAGAACGTCGTTACCGAGTACACAATCGGCGCTAACACATAAGGAGGAAACAGATGTATCGTTCTAATGTACTGGTTTGCGGCGGTACGGGTTGTACCTCCTCAAACAGCTTAAAAATCGTTGAAACTCTTAAAGAGGAACTCAAAAAGCAGGGACTCGAGAAAGAAGTCAACGTTATTACTACAGGCTGCTTCGGACTCTGCGCTTTAGGTCCGATTATGGTAGTTTACCCCGAGGGCAGCTTCTATTCGATGGTTAAGGTTGAGGATATTCCCGAAATCGTTGAGGAGCATCTCTTAAAGGGTAGAATCGTAACAAGACTTCTCTATCAGGAGACTGTAGAAGAGGACACAGTTAAGTCCCTTAACAAAACTCCGTTCTACGCTAAGCAGAAGCGTGTAGCTCTGCGTAACTGCGGTGTTATCGACCCCGAGAAGATTGATGACTATATTGCTATGGACGGCTATGCCGCTTTAGGTAAAGTATTAACTGAAATGACACCCGACGAGGTTATCCAGACTATCCTCGACTCGGGTCTGAGAGGCCGCGGCGGCGCGGGATTCCCCACAGGCTTAAAGTGGAAATTCGCGGCTGCTAACGACGCTGATCAGAAGTATGTTTGCTGTAACGCCGACGAAGGCGACCCCGGTGCGTTTATGGACCGTTCCGTTTTAGAGGGCGACCCCCACGCTGTGCTTGAGGCTATGGCTATTGCGGGTTACGCAATCGGCGCGAGCAAGGGTTATATCTATGTTCGTGCTGAGTATCCTATCGCTGTTAAGCGTCTGAGAATCGCTATCGACCAGGCTCACGAGTATGGCCTTTTAGGTAAGGATATCTTTGGCACAGGCTTTGACTTTGACATTCAGCTCCGACTCGGTGCCGGCGCGTTCGTATGTGGTGAGGAAACCTCGCTTATGACTTCAATTGAGGGCAAGCGCGGCGAGCCCAGACCCCGTCCTCCGTTCCCGGCTCTTAAGGGTCTTTATAAAAAGCCGACTATTCTTAACAACGTTGAGACCTACGCTAATATCGCTCAGATTATCTTAAAGGGCGCTGACTGGTTCGCTTCAATGGGTACCGAGAAGAGCAAGGGTACTAAGGTATTCGCTCTCGGCGGTAAGATTGAGCATACAGGTCTTGTTGAAGTTCCGATGGGAACTACATTGCGCGAAATCGTTGAGGAAATCGGCGGCGGTATCCCGAACGGCAAGAAGTTCAAGGCTGCTCAAACCGGCGGACCTTCCGGCGGATGTATTCCTGCTGAACACCTTGATGTTCCGATTGACTACGATAACCTCATCGCTATCGGCTCTATGATGGGCTCCGGCGGACTTATCGTAATGGATGAGACAACCTGTATGGTTGACATCGCTAAGTTCTTCCTCGAGTTTACGGTAGACGAGAGCTGCGGTAAATGTACTCCCTGCCGTATCGGTACTAAGAGACTTCTCGAAATGCTTGAGAAGATTACAAAGGGTCAGGGCACACTCGAGATGATTGACGAGATGGAAGAGCTCTGCTACTACATAAAGGCCAACTCGCTGTGCGGTCTCGGTCAGACAGCTCCGAACCCCGTTCTTTCAACACTCCGTTACTTCCGCGATGAGTATGTAGCTCACGTTGTTGACAAGAAGTGTCCCGCAGGCGTATGTAAAGATTTGCTTGAGTTCTCAATCGAGAAAGATAAATGTATCGGCTGCGGAATGTGCTCCAGAAAATGTCCTGTCGGCGCAATTTCCGTTACTGACTATATTGCTCCCGGTAAGAAGAAACCTGCTTACGAAATCGACCACAGCAAGTGTATCAAGTGCGGCGCTTGTATTGATACATGTAAGTTCAGCGCGGTTTATAAGGGCTAAAGAAAGGAGATATTGCTATGGAAATGTTAAACATTAAAATCAACGGCAAGGATTATACCGTTGAAAAGAATACCACTATTCTTGAAGCCTGCCATAAGTTCGGTATCAAAATCCCGACGCTTTGTTACTTAAAAGAAATCAACGAAATCGGCGCTTGCCGTATGTGCCTTTGCGAGGTTAAGGGCGCCCGCAGCTTAGTAGCTGCTTGCGTATATCCCATTGACCGTGACGGCACAGAGATTTATACAAACACACCCGAAATTCAGAAATACAGAAAAACCAACCTTGAGCTTCTTCTCTCTAACCACGATAAGAAGTGTCTCTCATGTCCCCGCTCAGATAATTGCGAGCTCCAGCAGCTATGCCTTGAGTACGGTGTAGATGAGAATAAGTTTGAGGGTGAGGAGACTCACTACGAGGAGGATAGGTCAACTCTCCACCTCGTTCGTAACAACAACAAGTGTATCCTTTGCCGCCGTTGCGTAGCGGCTTGTAAGGAGCAGTTCGTATCCGTTATCGGACCTAACAACCGTGGTTTTGATTCCGTTATCGGCTGTAACTTCAATAAGGAATTAAGCGAAGTAGCCTGCGTAAACTGCGGTCAGTGTACAGTAGTTTGTCCTACAGGCGCGCTTGTTGAGCGTGACGACACCGAGAAGGTATTCGCCGCTATCGCTGACCCGACAAAGCACGTTGTTGTACACACAGCTCCGTCAATCAGAGCTACACTCGGCGAGTGCTTCGGTATGCCTATCGGCACACTCGTTACAGGTAAAATGGTTGCTGCTTTAAAAATGCTCGGCTTCGATAAGGTGTTCGATACCAACTTCGGCGCTGACCTCACAATTATGGAAGAAGGCACAGAGTTTATCGAGCGCGTTAAGAACGGCGGTACTCTCCCGATGATTACTTCTTGCTCACCCGGATGGGTTAAGTTCTGTGAGCATTACTATCCCGACCTTATTCCTCATTTATCAACTTGTAAATCACCTCAGCAGATGCAGGGCGCGGCTATCAAGTCCTACTATGCTGAGAAGATGGGTATAGACCCCAGGGATATCGTAGTTGTTTCCGTAATGCCCTGCGTAGCTAAGAAGTTTGAGATTACTCGTGACGATCAGGGTCGTGACGGTATGCAGGATAACGACATCTCAATCTCAACACGTGAGCTTGCCAAGATGATTAAAAAGGCTGGTATCCAGTTCACAGAGCTCGAGGACGAGAAATTTGATCCCCTTATGGGTATCGGCTCAGGTGCGGGCACAATCTTCGGCGCAACAGGCGGCGTTATGGAAGCTGCTCTGCGTACAGTTGCCGATGTTCTCACAGGCGAGGACTTAAAGCAGATTGATTATAACGAAATCCGCGGTACAGAGCCGATTAAGGAAGCTACCTATGACGTAGCCGGAATGAAGGTTAAAGTTGCCGTTACATCAGGTCTTAAGAACGCCGCAAAGCTTCTTGACGATATAAGAGCCGGCAAGTCCGACTACCAGTTCATCGAGGTTATGTGTTGCCCCGGCGGTTGTGTAAACGGCGGCGGTCAGCCGATTCAGCCCGGTCACGTAAGGAACTTTACTGACCTCAAGGCTCTCAGAGCTAAGGCTCTCTATGAGGACGACCTCGGTCTGCCTATGAGAAAGTCACACGATAACCCTGAGATTAAGGCTATCTATGACGAGTATCTCGAGAAACCCGGTTCACATAAGGCTCATGAGCTCCTCCACACTTCCTACGTAGCTCGCGAGAAAAACTGATTTTTCATAATTCTAAAGGCGGAACATCACGTTCCGCCTTTTTCTCTACTAATCGCTCGTTCTGCGAAACAGAAACTAAGCGGAGAATATTAATTTTTTACTTATAGGGTTTTGATAACATCAACTTTTCGTAGAGTATTTTTGTATGTTTCTGTTCTTTGTTATAGAGCAGTTTTATATAAAATAAAAAAGACATTCATAAAGAATGTCCTTTTTTGGTGCGAGCGACGGGACTTGAACCCGTACGTCAAAGACACACGCCCCTCAAACGTGCCTGTCTGCCTATTCCAGCACGCTCGCATATTTAATTTAAACAGCTTTTAGATTATAGCATTGTCGGTTGAATTTGTCAACATCTTATTGACTAATATTTTATTTTGATATAAAATATTCTTCACAAAACATATAAATTAAGGATATTTTATGAATAAAACTATTAAAATAATATCAGTATTTGCCTGTGTTTTAACACTTATTTCTTCAATAACTGCATATGCCGCGGATGATAAAATCATTACTTCCGGCGTTGCGGTTAAAACCAACAGGCTCTTTGAGGTGAAAATCGGTATTAACTCCAATCGCACAATCACAGCCGCAAGATTTACCCTTACCTATAATAAAAATGATGTTTCTGTTCGTAAGGCTGTTTGCAATCTTAGCACAGCTAAAGTGAAGTTCAACGACAAAAACGGTTCAACCGATATTATTTTCCTCTGTTCAAGCGGTGTAAAGTGCAGCGACTTTCCTACTTTGTTTTCAATGACCTATAAGAAAATCAACGATAATAATACAAAGATTACAATAAAAGCCTCTGATTGTGTTGATAATAATATAAAGAATTTTACTCCTCCCAAATCTGCCGTCTGTAACATTACAGCCGATACCAAGGCGGGCTCAGACGGTTCGGATAACCCATTCAACAACGATAATTACGATGACAGCGAGGATTTCCTTGAAACATCTGGAAATGACGATTATGCCGATATCGACGACGAGCGCGTGTTTACAGGAGAGGACGAACCTGATTTTTTAAAGTTTATTCCTATAATTCTCCTTGTAGTAATCCTGATGTTTTTCGCGTTGATTTTACACCAGAATATTCTGCTGAAAAAAGCGGAAAAACGAAGAGAAGAAGAAAAAGAACAAAATATAAATCAAGATTAAAAGTCCGCTTTGTGCGGATTTTTTTTATAGTAAACAGTTTAGTTATAGGAACCTGTTCAGTTCTTCGTTATACTCGTAATCAATTCCTCTCAGTTTGTTAATTATTTCATTTTTATCAACATTCATATCCTCGCACAATTCGTCAAGATTTTTGTAAAAATCCCTGAGCTTTGTGTTAACTACCGACAGTAATATCATCGGGTCGTTTGGTAAAGTCATTTTTTCACCTCCGGGGTAATAGGAACAATCCCGGGATATTTTAACATTTTTCTAATCAATAGTAAAGAAAATTTATCAAAACACTTTTATAAAGTACGTTATTGTGTTATACTAAATTCGTATGTAAAATTATGGAGTGATTAGTGTGAAAATTATGAACCCTATGAAAACACAAGAAATCTATGACGGTGTGTTCTTTAACAGTATATCCGTCAACAGATTTAAGACAATGAAGCTGACAGTAAATATCTTTCAGCCTCTTTCCGAAGAAACAGCCGCGGTGAACGCTCTGCTTTGCTATATGCTTGTGCGTTGCTGTAAGAAATATCCCGATTTTACCACTCTGTCAAAAAAGCTCGGATATCTATACGGCGCTGAGCTTAACGGCTCGGTGTCTAAAATGGGCGATATGCAATGCCTGAACATCTCCGTGAGCGGTCTTGACGACCGTTACGCCATTAACGGTGAGAGTATCAGCGAACAGCTCGGCGAGCTTCTCTGCGAGGTTTTGTTTAACCCTAAGGCTGAGAACGGAAGGTTCGACGAGGACGATATGATTCAGGAAAAGCGTCAGCTTCTCGATATGATAGACTCCGAGTTCAACGACAAACGC
>X127_Alpine_Marmot__coassemble_296_pt1 | contig 10508 bp, 9 predicted proteins | sample X127_Alpine_Marmot__metabat2_low_PE_002 | metagenome-assembled genome bin X127_Alpine_Marmot | reverse complement strand
GGGTCACGAGTGAGGAAGCCTGCCTTCTTGAGGACAGGACGAAGCTCTTCGCTGTCATACTGGAGAAGAGCGCGGGAGATACCGTGGCGGATAGCGCCCGCCTGGCCTGTAACTCCGCCGCCGTTAACACGGCAAACTACGTCAAACTTCTCGCCTGTCTCAGTAAGCTCGAGAGGCTGACGAACGATTAACTTAAGAGTTTCAAGACCGAAGTAATCGTCAATGTCTCTGTCGTTGATTGTAACCTTACCTGTGCCCTGGTAAAGTCTTACTCTTGCTACAGAAGATTTTCTTCTGCCTGTACCGTAAAAATAAGGTGCCTTATCGTACATAGTCTATTCCTCCTTCTTAAGCTTCTACAGCCTCAGGCTTCTGAGCCTGGTGGTTGTGTTCAGCGCCTTCAAACAGACGAAGTCTTAAAAGCGCACTTCTGCCGATAGTATTGGAAGGAATCATACCCTTAACAGCAAGCTCCATAGCCTTTGTGGGGCGAGTTGCCATAAGAGTGTCGTAACGTGTTTCCTTTAAGTGGCCGATATAGCCTGTGTGACGATACCATTTCTTCTGGGTAAGCTTGTTACCTGTGAGAACGGCGTCTTTGCAGTTGATGATAATTACATGGTCACCGCAATCTACATGAGGTGTATATGTGGGCTTATGCTTACCTCTGAGGAGCACCGCAGCCTGAGCGGCTACGCGTCCGAGGGGCTTGCCTGCCGCGTCAATCACATACCATTTGCGGTCGATTTCGCTTTTCTTAGCCATATAAGTTGACATAGCAAATCCTCCTAAACTTTTTGATGCTCGAATATTATAACAATCTGAAAACCGATTGTCTACACTTTTTCCGATATTTTTTAAAATAGATTTCGCGTACTCTTAAAATCGTCTGTATTCTCGTTTTATCTCTGTTTTACTAACTCGCCAATTTTAAAAATTTTGTGCGAAATTTTGTGATTATATATAGACTTTTTATAAATACGTTGGTATAATTGTAATATCAACTAAGGAAAACACAAGGGGGTTATCCTGATGGCAGTAGAATACAGAGTAGGAATAGATTTAGGCGGTACAAATATTGTAGCCGGCGTTGTTAAGCACGACACAAAGGCTCACGAGTATGAGATTATCGCCAAGGCTGATTGCAAGACAGCTATTCCGCGTCCCGAGGCTGACGTGTGCGACTCGATGGCTGATGTTGTTAAAAAAGCCATACGCAAGGCTAAGCTGACTATGGACGATATCGCGTACATCGGTATCGGCGTACCGGGCGCTGTTAATTCCGAGACGAGAATTGTTGAGACCTCGCCAAACCTTCTCTTTAAAAACTGGGAAGTAAGCAAGATGATGGAGGAAAGGCTCAACAAATACGTTAAAATTGAAAACGACGCTAACGCCGCTGCGCTCGGGGAGTTTCTCGCCGGAGCTGCCAAGGGCTGCAAGAACGCCGTTGTGGTTACGCTCGGCACAGGCGTCGGCGGCGGAATTATCATAAACGGACAGATTTACAGCGGCTCGAACTACGCGGGCGCTGAGCTCGGTCATATGGTTATCGTTAAGGACGGCAAAAAGTGCGGCTGCGGACGCAGAGGCTGTTGGGAAGCGTACGCTTCGGCTACGGCGCTAATCAACCAGACAAAGGACGCTATCCGCAACGAGAAGGCTGAGTTCTCGTTTATGCTCGACGCGGTTGACGGCGATATCGAACAGGTTAACGGCAAGACTCCTTTCGACGCTTATCTCGCCGGCGACAGCACAGGTAAAGAGGTTATTAACAACTACATCAGCTACCTCGCGACAGGTATTGTAAACGTTATAAACATCTTCCAGCCCGACGTTCTCTGTGTAGGCGGCGGCATAAGCAACCAGGGCGAGACTCTGCTCGCTCCTGTAAGGGCGATTGTTGAGCAGGAGAGAATCACAAAGCACAATGATAAGCAGACTCGGATTTGTGCGGCGACTCTCGGCAACGACGCTGGTATTATCGGCGCGGCGTGCCTGTGAGCAATTCATAATGCATAATGCAAAATGCAGAATTCATAATTATTAATTATTCAATTAACTTAACGGCTCGGAGAATATCATCAAAGGCTCCGAGCCATATTAAAAGTATTTTCTAAAAAATGTTGACAAAATAACTTTGTTATAATATAATAAATGTTGCTGACTTTAAGAGTCGGTATATGTGGCGGAATAGCTCAGCTGGCTAGAGCATTCGGTTCATACCCGAAGTGTCGTAGGTTCAAGTCCTATTTCCGCTACCAATGGCCCGGTGGTCAAGCGGTTAAGACACCGCCCTTTCACGGCGGTAACACGGGTTCAATTCCCGTCCGGGTCACCACAAACTGCTGGTGTGGTGGAATAGGCAGACACAAGGGACTTAAAATCCCTCGGACTAATAATCCGTACCGGTTCAAGTCCGGTCACCAGCACCATACCAAAATAAGAGCCGACCAAAGTGGTCGGCTCTTATTTTTGTTATATCCGGTAAAATAAACGGATTTTAAAGGTGGATATTTGTACGGATATTTACTCTCGACGGCAAGGCGTTCGTTGAGCTTATACCCGACAATCGCACAGAAAAGCTTTATTCATTCAGAAACATATAAGAAAATACGCAAGATAATAAGTAAGTTATTGATATTTTGAAAGAAAAATGTTATAATAAATTTGAAATAATCTAAAGGATTGGTTTTATGTCTGACTACACACCACCATTTTCGATTTCCAATAAAATGCTGAGTTTGGTATCATCCATTTCAGAAAAGATTGGAAAGATAAGTAATTATAACGATTTTGAATCTAAGCCTCAACTTAGAAAAAACAACAGAATAAAGTCCATTCATTCTTCACTTGCCATTGAGGCAAACTCACTTTCCCTCTCTGAGGTAAGGGATGTTATCAATGGCCATATTGTTTTGGGTCCTCAAAAAGAGATTCAGGAAGTTAAAAACGCATATGACGCTTATGAGAAACTGCCCGACATCAATCCTTTCTCTGTTGATGAGCTTAAAAAACTTCACGGAATAGTGACCTATGCACTCGTGAACGAATCAGGCAAATTCAGAAACGGAGAGGAAGGTGTGTTTGACGGTGACAAATGTATTTTTATGGCACCGTCCGCACATCTTGTTCCGTCCTTGATTGAAGATTTATTTGAATGGATGAACAGAGAAAAGGATAGTGTTCATCCCCTGATTTTATCCTCGGTATTTCATTATGAATTTGTTTTCATCCATCCGTTTTCTGACGGCAACGGTCGTATGGCAAGGCTGTGGCAGACTGCAATACTTACAAAATGGAAGCCGATTTTTCAGTTCATTCCTATTGAAAGTCAGATACAAAAATACCAGACCGGTTACTATAACGCAATTTCGAAATGTAACATTGAGGGGAAGTCAAATCTTTTCGTTGAATTTATGCTTGAGATGATTGAAGAAACTCTTTCTGATATTTTATCACAAAAAAGTTTAGAGAATTCACAGCTCAGTCAATATGTTAAACGATTGCTTGATGTTATGGAATTTAATATCCCATACACAACAGCAGAAATTTTGAAAAAACTAAATCTCAAATCAAGGGAAACACTCAGAAAAAATTATCTGAATCCTGCAATTAAAATGAACTTAATCCAAATGACCTTGCCTGATAAACCAACAAGCCGTAACCAAAGATACATTAAGAAATAATGCAACGCGCAGGAAAGTAAGCAAGATAATAAGCAAGCTATATTATATAAATGTAAAATTAGGGAGACCTCGAGGTCTCCCTTTTGATTTAAAATAAATTAAAACTCTTTGTACAAAACTTTCTCTATGATAAACTTCGGGCGGCGTTTGGTTTCGAGGTAAATCTTGCCTATGTACTCGCCGACAATTCCTATCATCAGAAGCTGAAGTCCGCCGAGCGCCCAGATAGACACGCTCAGGCTTGCCCAACCGCTGACTGTCTGACCCATAATAAACCGAACCAGACAATAAATCAGGAAGATTATTGCTACAATAAATGATATTATACCCATTACCAGCGATACTCGCAGAGGTTTTACGGAGAATGAGGTTATGCCGTCAAAGGCAAAAGCGAGCATCTTTTTGAGCGGATATTTACTCTCGCCTGCAAGGCGTTCGTTGCGCTTATACTCGACAACCGCGCTGGGATATCCAATCTGCGGAACAATACCGCGCAGAAAAACGTTAACCTCGGAAAACTCGAGGAGTCCCTCAACAGCGCGCTTGCTCATAAGACGGTAATCGGCGTGGTTATCAACTATATCAACGCCGAGAGCGCGCATAAACTTGTAGAAGCCGTTGGCTGTGCCGCGCTTAAAGCCTGTGTCGGTGTCGCGGTTGTTGCGCACGCCGTAGACTATGTCGTTGCCCTCGTAGTATTTATCGACGAACTCGGGAATTTTTGTGATGTCGTCCTGCAGGTCGGCGTCAAGAGTGATAACCATATCGGCGTATTCCTTAGCGACTGTCAGTCCGGCGAGCAGAGCGTTCTGGTGGCCTTTGTTTCGGGAGAGATTGATACCGACAAACATATCGAGGTTGTTGTGGTACTTTTCGATAAGCTTCCAAGTGTCGTCCTTACTGCCGTCGTTCACGAAAGCGATTTTGCTCTCGGGTGAAATTTTGTTGTTTGTTATCATATCCGCCATTATCTTATATAGGCGCATAGATGTTTCGGGGAGCACTTCCTCCTCGTTATAGCAGGGAATAACAAGCCATAATTTTTCCATATTTTACCCACCTTTTAAGGCAACAAAACCGAGGTTTTGACTACTCCTGTTACCTTATAGTTTTTTCAAATTTATTTCCGCATTTGGGACAACGGATAGTGTGTTTACCCTTAACATTCTTTACTCTAAGCTGAGCCTTACATTTGGGGCATTTATAATAACGATGAGTTCTTCCGTCGCGGAACCTTTTGTAGGTCAGCTTAAACCAACCTGTCACAGCCGTAAAAACGGGCTTGAACTTCCTGTTCTCGGCACTGCGCTTGTATATGTTAGTCGAAAGAAATCTGAATACAGAGAGCGCAAGCAGTCCCACTGAAACAAACGCCAATATGAGCCGCGCGGGAAAATTAAAAACAAACCGACTTACAATTGAGATTATAACGGAGAAAACAAGCAACGTTATATTGAGTTCGTCCGAACCGTAACGTCCCTGCATAAAGGCTGAGAGTTTATATAAAAAATTTCGCATATTAATCACCAATTATATTTTATCATTATCAGCAGGCGGTTACAATATACAAAATCAGCCTTTAGTACTCCGGGCAAACATATCCACGATATCGAGCCTCTGGGTTGTGAGTATACCGAACCTGTCGGCTGACTCGTTAATCTTAAACTCCTTGTTATAGAGGTTGTAGCTCGTGTCAACATAGGGGTTGGTTTTGCTGAGCGATATCATTGTTACCGTTGAAAGATGTATAAAGATAGCCAACAGAATAAGCGATATTTTAGCGGGAATCCTTATACGCCTGAACGTAAAAATCTTCCAGCCGATTATCAGGCTGAACAGGAAAGGCACAAGCATAAGTATAAACGCCGGTATTCTCTCGCCGATTACGCCGGTCAGCTTAGTGAGGTCGGCGTTGGTAAATTCGCTCACCCTCATAAACCTGCCCTCGGCACCTTGATAAAGAAGCTGAATAATAAACCAAATCGTCAGAATAAATGTGAACAGGTTGTTAAGCACAAGATTAAACACTCTGCCGCCTAACGTACAGATAACAGTCAGTATACACGAGAACGCCAGCGAAAACGCGCCTGTGTATAAAATACTGTTAAAGCCGAAGTCCTCGCCGCAGCCAATCCGCAGAGAAAACTCAAGCCACACAATCAATATCGGGAACCAAAATACGGTAAGGTAATCGTGCCCCTTTGTCTTGTGTTCAACATATATACCGTAACCGTCGTTATAATCAAGAGGATTTTGAAAATTTCTATCACGCCTTGTTCTCACACGGCGCCGAGGGGCCATATCCTCCTCTAAGGCAGGAGTGGAATTATCGTCGAATACATTATAATCGGGCAGACTCTCAACATACTCTCTGAAGTCAGCCATATTTCCACCTCCCAAACATTTTTATACATACAAATTTACATTATAATTCTAATACACAATTATGTTAAGGGCAAGTAAAGTTACACGATTGTATTCTTTAAACTGATTTCAGCTTGGCTATTGCCTGCGCAGGATTCTCAGCCTTGAACACAGCTGTTCCGGCAACGGCTACGTCAACGCCGGCTTCGGCGCAAAGCGCGATATTTTTCTCGGAAATTCCGCCGTCGGCTTCAATCAGGACATTGAGATTACGACGTGTAATCTCCTCTTTCAATGCCTTGACCTTGGGGAGCATATCCGCCATAAAGCTCTGTCCGCCGAAGCCCGGTTCAACCGTCATAACGAGAACCATATCGAGCTGCTCAAGATACGGAAAAACCGCCTGTGCCTCGGTCTTGGGCTTTATTACCAAGCCTGCTTTTACTGTGCGTGATTTAATCTTTTCGATTGTTTCCATAGGGTCGCTGTCGCTCTCGATATGGAACGTGATAATATCCGCTCCCGCGTCGCAGAAGTCGTCGATATATTTAAGCGGCTCGCTTATCATCAGGTGAACGTCAAACGGCTTTTCGGTAAACTTCCTTACGTACTTTATTACAGGAGCGCCGAAGGTTATGTTCGGCACAAAATGTCCGTCCATAACGTCAAGGTGCATATAGTCCGCGCCGGCTTTGTCCATACGGCTGATTTCTTCTCCGAATTTTGAAAAGTCACAGGATAAGAGTGACGGTGCAATCAACATAAATTAACCTCCTCACGATCTCCAAATTAGCGGTGACAACAGCGTCGCCGCTGCCCAGAACAATGAGTAAATCAAAATCTGTAATGTGCCCAGTACCGCTGTCGTCGCGTAAAGGCACAGCGTAGCCACGAGCAGAAGTCCGAGTATCATAGCGATAAGCTGAATAACTATCGCGAGTGAAATATTGCTCTTGATATGTACGCAGCCGGCGATACCTCGTACCATTGAGGAAATTTGTCCGCGTGTACCCAGGTACGCTCTTGACCTCTCCTCTACCTGAGACTGCGCCTCCTTGCAGACGTTGCCGAGTCCTGTCGGCAGAACTTTTATACTGCGCAGAAACAGTCCGAAATCCTCCGCAATCTGTTCGGCGGTAATGTTGCAGTCCGTAGTGCGGATAAGGTAACTTAAACCTCTCTGTTCTCCCTTGCGTAGTGCGCTGATAATCTCGGGGTCGGGAGTGTAGGTTGTAACGAACATCGAAATCAGCTCTCCAGCCTGAGCGAGATATGTAATTTGTCTGCCTTCTATGAGGTATTTTTCCTCATAGTCCTCAGACGGAGTTTCAATATTATACTTTCTCATAAGCGTACGGTTGCCTACGAGTATTCGCTCGCCGTCAACACGTCCGACAAGACCCATTGTGTCCTCATAAAGGACGGACTCAACCTCGGGGAGTTTAATTCCTCTTTCGCCGTTTAGCATAGTCTGATTAAAGACCGTCGCCATAGGACTTTGGGCTTCCTTGAGAACCGCCGCCGCCGCGAGAACACTCTCATCTGTTCTGTGGTTCGCGAAGGTTTTAATTCCGTCGAGCTTAACCGAGCCCTCGGGGTAAAGGTCGTTGGATTCTATCATAACCGCGTTTGTATCGCAGAACTGCTTAACAGACGGATATCCGGCTATCACAGCGCCTTTTTTGTTAAGCTTTTTGCACATCATTCTCATCGGCAGGTTAACCGCGAGAAGCGTACAAATCGGGATACTCACAGCCGTCATAACAGCTAATGTATCCACAGCTCCCACAAACGACACGTTCATAACTCCGTAAATAATCGCTACCAAAAGCGAGCATATAATCGTAACCGGAGCAATCTTACCCGCGAGATCCTCGCTAGGGTCGGGTGCGTAGGAGATGCGCAGGAAGTTCGAGAGGAACTTGGTTTTATGATGATAGCCGATAATCGGGCGGTCGGTTAAAGTACCGCTCATCATCTTTTTGGCTATTTCCTCATTTGTATAAATCTTAACCGCGTGAGAGGGCGTCTCGCCCGAGATAAACTTAAAGTTATCCTTAACTCTGAGCACCATCATCAGCTTGCCGATACAGTTACAAAGGAAGCCGAATGTAACTACGATACTGTAGAAGTTGATGTCAAATTTTGCCGCTCCGCCGAGTCTGAACAAAGAAACTATAGCCTGTAGTCCCATACCTATTGCGGCTACGGCAAGAGCTGTGTCGGAGTTGCCTTTGAGCTTGGCAAGCGGCGTAAGTCCCGAATAAATTGTGATACGGTTAAAGAAAATAACCGCTCCGACAAAGAGTAGATTTATAATAGCGTATGCAATCGGAGCGTACGGCATAGCGGCGGTAATTCCGTCGGGGAATATGCCGACAATCAAAGTAACAGCAAGCTGAACGAGAGTGATGATACTCATTATTACACTGCGGATAAACAGCTTTCTGATGTTGAGATTGAGTTCAAAGAGAATACTCTTTGTGTCCTCAGGTCCGCCGTAGTCCTCTACGGTTACCACCTGACTAACGGGAACGTCGGTGTCGTCGGAATTGTCGTTGGAGAAAAATCCTACAACCGCTGAGAGCACTCTCTCCTTTTTGGAGCGTGTGTCTCCTGTTTCGCGGACTTCCTCAACCTTAGCCATTTCGGTTTTTATGACCTCGGAGATAGACGGGTTCTTGGAGCGAAGATAATGTTCATACTCTCCTCTTACTACCTGAGAGAAACGTCCTGCTTTAAGGTGGATTTCGTCAACATCGGTGTCCTTTTTATAAACGGGAACCTTTGACTCGACGGTCTTAGCGTCGGGAGCAGGCTTTTTAACGCCGAATTTCTTCTCGTAATTGCCGGCGGCTGAAGCCTTATCCCCCTGCTTGTCCCTGAGGATATCGAACGAGTTGTCCCCCGCGCTGAACATTGAGCCGATTTCGGGGTCTACCTCGGAAAGCTCGGGACTGTCCTCAATAACGTCCTCGGCTACCTTTGCGCCCTCGGGAATCTCGGGAGTGAGATTGATAACGTTGTTTTCGTTATCAAAATTCTCCATCATTATCTGAGCCTGCATTGTTGTGGCGTTCTTTTCGCCCCTAATTGCGTTGGTATCCTCTTTTTCCTCGTCGTCGAGTTCAAGGGGATTACTGTTCGTCAGACGAACTTTTTTGTCCTTAGTCGAGAATATCTCGTCCATCTGAGGACGTGCGCCGTACTTCTCGGCGGCTTTACGCATAGCGTCCTGCTCGGAGATAAAACGTGTTTCGGCTAAAATCTGTTCGAGTCTGAAGCTTTTTTCGTTTTCCCCTTCAGCCGCAGTCTGAGCCGAAATATCAATTTTCTGTGATTCCTCAATACTTTTCCTATTCTTCATCTTATCACCTCTTTGACGCTATCGCGTACATCAGAACGCCTGCCGCTACAGAGGCGTTGAGGGAGCTTATCTTTCCCTTCATCGGGAGCGAAACGATTTCGTCGCATTTCTCGCGTATAAGTCGGCTTATGCCCTTACCCTCGTTGCCGATTACAAGAGCTACGGACGAGCTGAAATCACACTCGGTATAATTTGTGCCGTCCATATCGGCTCCGTAAACCCAGAGTCCGAGCTTCTTGAGCTTGTCCAATGTATTTGCGATATTGGTCACTCTCGCCACAGGAACATACTCAACCGCCCCTGCCGAGGCTTTGCCGACGGCGTAGCTCAGAGCGGCGCTGCGGCGCTTGGGAATAATCACCCCGTGTGCGCCCGCGCACTCGGCGGTACGTATTATCGCGCCGAGGTTGTGCGGGTCCTCAATTTCGTCCAATATTATGATAAACGGTTTTTCTCCTCTTTGTTCGGCGAGGTTGAGAATATCCTCAACCGAAACGTATTCCTTAACGGCTGTCAGAGCGACAATTCCCTGATGGTTCGCTCCGCCCGAAAGGAAGTCCAGCTTTTTAACGTTAACCTCTTTAACCGGGATATCCTTCTTTTTTGCCTTGGCGAGTATGCCGACGACCGCGCCGTTCCTGTCGCCTTTTGCGACAAGAATTTTGTCGATAGTTCTCGACGAGCGGACTGCCTCGCTCACAGGATTACGTCCGAATATTACGTCGTCCTTCTGATTTCTATTATCACTCATAAATTACAGCGTCCTATTGCTACTCATTTTCTGACAGAAAAAAGCTCGCTGTCAGATTACACACTATATCTAGTATAGTATATCAAACCAAGACACTACCATAATTATTTAAAGACAATATAATTAATTTTCCTACAAAGTAAAGAGTGTTTGTTTTATACTAGAGATTGGTATTTAGGCATTAGGGAATCGAACCCAAATCGGTTTTTAGTGGCATATTTAAGCCTATTCATCGTCAAAATCCTCGTGAATACGTCAGTATTCACTGCGGTTTTTCCTCGAATAAACCTAAATCTGCTCAATAAAAACTGCCTTGCACCTATAATGAAATTATTTT
>X127_Alpine_Marmot__coassemble_277_pt1 | contig 10766 bp, 11 predicted proteins | sample X127_Alpine_Marmot__metabat2_low_PE_002 | metagenome-assembled genome bin X127_Alpine_Marmot | reverse complement strand
CCTGAGAAACAGGAAGTAAAAAATGACCCTTTGGCTGATTTAATAGCCGATTTAAAGGAAAAGGGCGTTGAAATAAACGAAGAGTAAAAAGATTATTAATTAACACTCTTTCGTCAGCCTTTGGCTGGCACCTTCCCCCAAGGGAAGGCTAATAAAGTATGGAGGAATAGAAATGAAAGCAAGATTACCACAGGGCTACGGCGGCGGTGGCGGCAATATGCAGCAGATTGCCCGTCAGGCTCAGAAGATGCAGGAAGCTATGGAGACTGCTACAGCGGAACTCGAAGCAAAAGAATACAGCGCGACCTCAGGCGGCGGCGCGGTTAAGGTTGTTGTTACAGGTAAACTCGAAATTAAGTCAATTAACATTGAGCCCGAAGTTATTGACCCCGACGACGCTGAGATGCTCTCCGACCTCGTTATGGCGGCTGTTAACGAAGCCTTAAGGGCGGCTAATCAGGACAAGGAAGAAACTATGGGCGCGCTCTCGGGCGGACTTAATATTCCCGGACTGTTTTAATTATGGCGACATATAACGTCGCTCCTCTGGAAAATCTGGTGGAGCAATTTGAAAAAATGCCCGGTATCGGCTACAAAACAGCGCAAAGGCTTGCATATTTTGTACTGAATATGTCAAAAACAGAAGCGGAGACTTTTTCAAAAGCTATTATAGAGGCTCACGAAAAAATCCACTACTGCAAGGTTTGCTGTAACCTTACCGATGACGAACTTTGTCCTGTGTGCAAAAGTGAGAAACGCGACAAGAGCGTAATCTGTGTTGTTGAAACACCGCGTGACGCAATGGCTATGGAAGCAACAGGAGAATACAAAGGAACTTACCACGTGCTTCACGGCGCTATATCCCCTCTTAACGACGTCGGACCGGATGACCTCAGCATTAAGGAGCTCTTAGCAAGATTGAATGATGATATCAGCGAGGTTATTATGGCTACAAACCCGACGGTTGAGGGTGACGCGACGGCGATGTACTTATCGCGTTTATTAAAGCCTATGGGTGTTAAGGTTACGAGGCTCGCGTACGGAATCCCTGTGGGCGGTGACCTTGAATACGCGGATCAGGTAACTCTCGCCAGAGCTCTGGAAGGCAGGAATGAACTTTGAGCGACACTATAAAAACTATCGCCAAAAACAAAAAAGCATATCACGATTACTTTATAATCGAAACGTATGAAGCGGGTATTTCGCTTATGGGTTCTGAGGTTAAGTCTATCAGAAACGGCAGAGTTAACCTCAAGGACAGTTGGTGCTCGATTGTTAAGGGCGAGCTTTTTGTTAACGGTATGCACGTTTCCGTCTATGAGCAAGGAGCTATGTGGTGTAAAGACCCGCTTAGAGTCCGCAAGCTTCTTATGCACAAAAAGGAGATTATGAAGCTGCTCGGTCAGGAACAGCAACAGGGGTACTCAATTATTCCGCTGAGCCTGTATTTTAAAGGCAGTAACATTAAGCTTGAGATAGGATTATGTAAGGGCAAAAAGCTATATGATAAACGCGAGGATATGGCTAAGAAATCCGCTAAGCGTTCAATTGAACGCGCGCTAAAAGAACGACAATATTAGAATTTAGAACTTGTAGTTTGAAATGTGAAATTAATCATTTCATGTTTCAAATTTCAAATAAATATAAGGGGATGTAATGGTTTCGACGGGGGTTTTGACCCTTGGTAAGCGAGTAGCGGCGCGGAACCGCTTTAAAAGCCGCACCTTTAAAATAACTGACAACAATAAAGTTGCATTAGCTGCGTAAGCAGCTTGTCCTGACAGAGAGTACCGCGGCTCTGTCAAGGGCATCGACCCAGCGGTAAATGTGAACCTGAGCCTGTCTCAGCTCAGGTCATAACGTAGAGGCTACCAAGTTAAACAGCCTGTTATTGGGCGGCTTAACAAGGGAATGATAATTCAATAACTACACTCGTAGAAAGCCTTGGCAACGGACTTTCGGACGGGAGTTCAATTCTCCCCATCTCCACCAACAAAGTGACGCCATATCGCAAGATATGGCGTTTGTTATAATCGCAACATAATATTTCTATTTTCTTGAGTTTGGTAAAAATTACGATAAAAAATCATTGACATTTTATTATGCTGGGACGATAATAAACTAAAATATAGCGAGGTGACAATTGTGGCGGCAAAACCGGTAAAAGAAATGATTCACGCAAAGGGAATTGATATAAGAATTTATACAAATGATTTTGAAAATGAGTTTATTTCCTTAACTGATATTGCAAAGTATAAAAGTGATGAACCTAATTCTACAATCTGCAACTGGATGCGAAGCAGAGATACAATAGAATTCTTGGGACTTTGGGAAAGTTTGCATAATCCGAATTTTAAACCCATCGAATTCGAGGGGTTTAGAAGTCAAGCAGGTCTTAATGCGTTTACTATGTCACCTACAAAGTGGATAAACGGTGTTAATGCTATAGGCATTATTACAAAGTCGGGCCGTTATGGCGGAACATATGCTCATTCCGATTTGGCATTTGAGTTTGCTTCTTGGATTTCAGCAGAGTTTAAGCTCTATATAATTAAGGATTATAAACGCTTAAAATATGATGAAAAAAGTCGTTTATCTTTAGATTGGAACTTAAACAGAGAAATTGCAAAGCTTAATTACAAAGTGCATACAGACGCAATAAAGGATAATCTGTTGCCGCCTGATTTAACATCAGTTCAAATATCACAAACCTATGCAAGCGAAGCTGATTTGTTGAATGTTGCATTGTTTGGAAAGACAGCAAAGCAATGGAAAAGTAAAAATCCTGACAAAAAGGGCAATATGAGAGATGAAGCGAGTATCCATCAGTTGCTGGTATTAGCAAACATGGAAAGCTATAATGCCATACTAATCGAGCAGGGAAAAACACAATCCGAACGCTTGGTATTACTCCACGATTTGGCAGTTAAGCAGATGAAAACTATGGCTTCACTAAGTATTGATAATCTACCGAAATTAACAGACAGAGAATAAAATATGTAAAATGATGTCAGGGTTCAACTCTCCCCACTGAAAACTCAAAAGCATCTTTTTAGTACATAACAGCCAAAATGTGTTTATGTCGAACACCTGAAATGCAAGTAATAATCTTACCTTACGGATTCGTACTAGCTCACAAACTGACAAGCCCGCTTTAATGCGGGCTTTCGTTTTGTCAGCAGTTACAGCAGTTTTTCCTATATAATTTAAATATATATGATTAGAGAGTAAAGAGTATTCCATATAGAAAGACCCGGTAATAAAAAAGAGCGCTTCATATAGAAACGCTCTAGATTAAACTGAATAAAATGGTATAGAATTAGCAGCTACCCGATTAAAAGTAACTGCTAACTATTAAAAAATATGCTTTTATAGGACCCGTTGCGAGTATAGTATAATTACTCACCCGGTACGTACCAAACGCCGCCCGGATTTTCTTTATTTTGCTTTTCCATGTCTTTTATAAGTTTATCATAAAAATCTTTTTCTTCTTGTGTCCTAAGGTCAGGTTCAGCGTTTAAGCCGGTCATACAATAAATCTGATTCATTCTTTCACCTGTCATAAAATCACCCGTTAGGATTATAACATAAAAAATAATATTTGTACACGCTATTCTCAGATAGGTTATTCATTTGCTTTCTTTAAAAATTTAAAATGATATCAGGGTTCAACTCTCCTCACTAAAAATACTAAAACATTTTTTCGCATATGGCAAATCCCCCGCCGAAGTTCGGCGGGGGATTTGTTTATGACTGTGTTGCGCTGAATTTTTGTTTAACAGTATTAACCTTGCTCTGTTCCACCTGCTCGGTCGGATACCAGCCTTTAGCCTGCATTTTGCAGTAGATTTGGTCCTGAAGTTTTAGCGAGTCATTGAGCGAATTATTGAATGTCTGATGAACATTTTGGGTTGAGCTTTCGATTGTACCGTGCATAAATAAATCGCAGGCACCTTTTTCAAGCATAAGCATATTTTCCATTAAGTTTCTGTCGTCCATATTTCTGTCTCCCTATAGTAAACTGTAGAAATTTTTGAAAATTTCCTGATGTTTCTGCTGCATCTGCTGGGCGAGATTTTTAAGTTCGCCGTCCTGAATCTGCTGAGCCGTCTGGGCGCACTGAGTCTTGTAGTACTGCTCGTGTCCGAGAGCGTCCTCAACATATAAAAGTTCTTTTGTTGTCATTGTTTTTCCTCCTTTATGTTGGTAATTTTAGTATTTGAAAATAAGTATCAAATATACATAAAAAAAGAAAAGCCGCCCGATAAACGAGCGGTATAAGGAAAGGAAATTTTTTCAATCGATTGCAAAACTGTTTGTTTTGTGTTATATTATTGAGGTGGATATCTGCCCGTAGCACAGCTGGATAATGCAACAGACTCCGACTCTGTAGACCGCTGGTTCGAATCCAGTCGGGCAGGCCAAACATAAAAGCGCTCAAATAGAGCGCTTTTTTAAATTGTATTTAGTTTTTCCCATTCCTCGTACGCGGATTCAAGTTCGGTTTGTTTCGATTCGAGTTCAGCGCTAAGCTCTAGGAGCTTTTCATAATCCGAGATGACCTCGTCACTCGATATAAGCTCATTAAGCTTTTCGATTTCAGCGTCGAGAGCGTTTATTGCGTCCTCGGTTTTTTTGATATCGTTCTGACGCTTACGTTCCTTGGCACGCTCCTGTTTCTCAAGCTCATAAGTGTTGGGTTTCTTTTGAACAGGCATACTCTGCTCCTGAGCCTCATTCTCGCTTAGCAAAACCTTTTCGGAGTAATAATCGTAGTTGCCGAGATACTGTACCATTCCGTCCTTTGTAAGCAACAAAATCCTGTCGGCAAGCTTGTTGATAAAGTATCTGTCGTGGCTGATAATAAGCATAGTGCCCTTATAGTCCGCTAAAGTCTTTTCGAGCTGTTCACGCGACGAGGCGTCGAGATGGTTCGTAGGTTCATCAAGCAGAAGAAGGTTTGAGCCGTTAAGCATAAGCTTTAAAAGGCTGACTCTTGCTCTCTCTCCTCCGCTCATCTGACTCAGCGGTTTAAAGACGTCATCGCCCTTAAAGAGGAAGCTTCCGAGATATGTACGAACACGGGTTTCGGTCATATCGGGGAACGCGTCCCAAACCTCGTCAAGCGCGGATTTTTCCAAGTCCAGGTTGCTCTGCATTTGGTCGAAATAACCGATATCAACCTGAGCGCCGTACTCGTAAAATCCGCTGTCAAAGCTCAGCTTACCCATAAGTATTTTAAAAAGAGTTGTCTTTCCGCAGCCGTTATCCCCGAGTATAAAGACCTTTTCGCCCTTACGGATATGAAAATTAACATTATTAAAAAGTCTTTTTTCGCCGAAAGACTTACTCAGGTTCTCAGCGATAAGAACGTCGTTGCCGCTTTCGCGCTTTGGCTCAAGACGCATATTGACCGTTTCGAGCTCCTTTTCGGGAGCGACAAGCTGAGCTTTAATCTTGTCAGCCTGCTTTTGCTTACTGGCTGCCGTAATAAAATTGCGCTCTCTTCCCCAGCGTTTCTGCTGTTCAACAATGCTCTCAATACGCTTAATCTCTTTTATATCGTTCTCATATTTATTTTTTAGGCTTTCTTCATACGCCTGTTTTTTCTTCTTGAACTGCGTGTAATTGCCCTTGTACATCATTGTGGAGTTATGCTCAAGCTCAATTGTTTTGTTTGTAACCTTATCGAGGAAATAACGGTCGTGGCTGATTATAAGCATTGAACCCTTAAAGCCTTTGATGAAGTTCTCAAGCCAGTTTACGGAGCTTATGTCAAGATGATTTGTAGGCTCATCAAGCAGGAGAAAACCGGAGCGCGAGAGGAGCAGTTTTAACAAGCTAAGCTTTGAGCGCTGTCCGCCTGATAGTTTACCTGTGGGCATATCAAACTGTTTTTCTTCAAAGCCGAACCCGATTAACGCCGAGCGCGTCCGGCTTTTATATGTAAGACCGCCGAGAGCTTCAAAGCTCTCAATCAGAGCGGTCTGTTTTTCGATATTTTCCGGTGTAGCGGATTTTGAGACAAGAGAGTTTACGCGGTTAATCTCACTCTCCATCTCTATAAGATAATCAAAAACCGAAATCAGCTCGTCATATATTGAACGTTCGGGGTGAGTACAGGCGTGCTGTTGCATATAGCCTATTGTAACGCCGCCGGATGTGAACACGTTACCCTCGTCGGGTGCAATCTCTCCGTTAAGAATACGAAAGAGCGTAGTTTTGCCCGCGCCGTTCGCGCCGATGAAACCTACCTTATCGCCTTTTTCAATATCAAAGCTCACGTTCTCGAACAGCTTTTGTTCGGCAAAACTTTTAGATAAATTATGAACGCTTAAAACAGGCACGGTCTCCCCCCTTTTTATACTGTATATAACATAAGAAAATTAACAACGTGAATAAAAATTACAACGCTGTAGATAACTACTCCGCTGTAGATTATAAAATTTGTAAATTTGTTTTGCTCAAGCTTAAAAGCCTTAAAGAAAATCCAAATAAGTATGCTCAGAGCAAGCGGAAGAATACATTTTATAAAAAATCCTACAATCGGATACTGCATAATCCACGACATCAGCGGATTAGCCTCGTGGAAATATCCCGTGTCAATCAGCACCTGTGTACAAAACCAGTCGGCAACATTAAGAAAATAAAGGAAGAATAACTTTGTGCCGAAGCTGTATTGTCTGGGGACTTCATAATCTCTTAAATCAAGTACATTCTCTGACATAAAAACACCTCACAGGTATTATTACCCGTGAGATGATATTTATTAAAGCAGTACCGAATAAATTTGGTTTTTAGCTTTAGTTTTTTCTCCACGCTCTGGGAATAAATATTATGAGAAGCGGATAAAGTTCCAAACGTCCGGCTATCATATTAAAGCAGAAAACAATCTTTGAGAAGATATTAAACTGAGCGAAGTTGCCTGCCGAGCCTACCATTGAGAAACCCGGACCTGTGTTATTAACGGTAGCGAGCACGCTTGTAAAATTCGTCGTAAAATCAAACCCGTTAAAAGAAATTAATATGGTTGTGATTACAATAATAGCGACATAAACGGCAAGAAAAACGCTTACGTTGCGGGTTACTTCATGGCTAACCTTTTTTCTGTTTATTCGTACATTCTCAACCGTACGAGGATGAATTATAATGTGAAATTCCTTGCGGACTTCCTTAGCGAGGATAAGCAGACGGCTCACCTTAAAGCCGCCGCCCGTACTTCCGGCGCAAGCGCCGATACAGGTGAGCAGGCAAATCAAAGCCTTCGAGAAAGCAGGCCACTTGTCGGTATCCGTTATAGCGAAACCTGTACTCGAGAGAATAGAGGTTACATAGAAGAAGCTCTGGTGAACGCTGTCAAATACATTATGATAAATCTGATAAATGTTTATGGCGATAGCCGCTGTCGAAAAAATAACAATTCCAAGATAAAGCCATAATTCCTCAAGCTTTAGGATGTTTTTAATTTTCCTTGAGAGAATTAAAATATACACATAAAAGTTAACGCCGAACAACATCATAAACACGGCAATTACAGTCTGAAGATAATTACTGTGGAAATAACCTATTGAATTGTTGTATGAGGCGAAGCCGCCTGTACCGGCTGTCGCGAAAGCGTTGGTGATTGAGTCGAACCAATACATACCGCCGGCACGAAGCATTATAATCTCTATAACTGTCAGACCGCAATAAATAGCATAAAGAATAAACGCGTAGGTTCTGAGTCTCGGCATAGTTTTGTCTACGTCCGGACCTGTTGATTCAGCCTTCATAAGGTTAATACCCGCGTTGCCGCCGAGCCTCGGAATAAGTGCAAGCAAAAAGACAATTACGCCCATACCGCCTAAAAAGTGGCTGAACGAACGCCAGAACAGCATACACCTGTCGAGAGCCTCAATGTCGGTGAGGATAGTCGAACCTGTTGTAGTAAAACCCGAAACCGATTCAAACAACGCGTCTATATAACTCGGAATTTGTCCGCTGATGCACATAGGAACAGCGCCGACCAACGACAACACTATCCACGAAAGCGCGGTCGCGGCAAATCCGTCGCGTCTTTCCATTACGAAACGCTTTGGTTTATTAAGAATTATTATAAGTCCAAGGGCTATTGAAGCAAGTCCTGTATAAAGGAAAAAGCGGAAACTGCTTTCACCGTAATAAAGACCTATAAGAGTTGAGAACTGCATAGCTATACCCTCGATGAACAGTACCCAACCGAGAATATAGACAAGTGTCCGTTTATTCACAATTGCCTCCAGGTTACGAAAATAAGAATATTAAAACAATCTTATTTAAGAATATCTTTTAAGTCAAACAAACCGGTGTGTTTGGTAACGATGATAACGCTGTCACCCAGCTCTATGCTGTCTTTACCGGTCGGAATAATGATTTTGCCGTTTCGCATAATGCATACAACCTGTAATTCGGATTTAAGGCTAAGCATAGCGAGAGGAACGCCGATAACCATACTTTCCTCGCGAGCCTTGAACTCGAGAGCTTCCGCCTGATCGTTACAGATTGAGTAGAGCGTCTCGATATTACTTCCGACAGAATTTTGCATAGCGCGAACATACTGTATAATACACTGACCTGTCAGGTGCTTGGGGTGTATAACGCTGTCAAGCGGCAGACTGTCGATAATGCTGAAGCTGAGATCGTCGATTTCGGTGATAATCTTAGCGTCAGGGTTAACGTCCTTGGCGAACAGGGATACAATAATATTCTCTTCGTCGGTATCCATAAGAGCAACAACCGCGTCAGCGTGCTCGATTCCTTCTGACATCAGAAGTTCTTGGTTCATAGCGTTGCCGTGGATAATTACAACATCGCTGAGCAAGTCGGCTAGTTCCTCGCAACGAGCAAGGTCATTCTCAATAATCTTTACCTTTATACCTATTTGGGACAACGATTTAGCGAGATAATACGCGATTTTACTGCCGCCGAGAATTATAACGTGGCGGCTCTTGGAATTAATTACGCCGAGGTTCTTAAACAGCCTGGCGGCTGCGTTACTCTCGGAAATAATCGAGATTATATCGCCGGCTTTAATTTCAAAATTACCGTTCGGGATAAAACATTCCTTACCGCGTTCAACCGTACAGATTCTCAAACCCTCTTTAAACAATGAAGCGCAGTCTACAACCTTGCGGTCAGCAAGAACTGAGTCGGGTTTTATTTTAACTTTAATTAAGTCAACTAAACCTTTAGCGAAACTGTCAATCTCAACAGCTCCGGGGAATTTTATCAAACGGTTGAGCTCACGCGCGCAGGTCTGTTCGGGATTTATGAAAAGCGAAAGCTTGAGCTCGTCCTTAATCTTAGGCACATCGTTGATGTACTCGGGGTTGCGTACACGAGCGATAGTGTGAGGAGCTCCGGCGTTTTTAGCAATAAGACAAGCGTAAAGATTAAGCTCATCAGACGCGGTAACGGCAATCATAATAGAACAGTCCGCAACACCGGCTTCGTTGAGCATATCGAACGTAGCTCCGTTGCCCTCGATAGCCATTACATTCGGAGCTCCGGCTATAGACTGCAACGCCTGTCCGTCTGTATCGATAATTGTTATACTGTGGCCTTCCTTATCGAGTTGGCGCGCGATTGTACGTCCTACTCGTCCGCAGCCTACAATAATAATATTCATAAAACTACCTCACAAACTGTAAATATAATTCAACAATTGCAATTGTATTAATTTTACTATATTCACAATTTAAAATCAATACATATTATAAAATTGTTACACGAATAAAATTTAATATTATCCCCCATATTGATTTATTAAGACAAACCAAAAGCCCGCGGCATAAACGCCGCGGGCGAAACTAACTAGAACATTGGACTATCTCCATATATAATTAATAAATTATGTGCGAACAATTATAAACAAATCATGGGACTATCCCCTATCTATAAAAATATAAATTCTAAATCTATAATTAAATGTACATCGGACCAATTCTCCGTAAAATTAATTTATTTTTTATAAACTTAATGATTGTTGAGTTTTGAGATATTCCTAAAGGGAGCCGTTTCCGGCTAAATCAGTTAGGCGGGAAACTCCGCTTGAGGTCTTTAATCGAAATCTTAAATGGTCTTCGTAACATCTTTAAAACCTCCATTTCTTTTTTGTTGTACATATTATATAATAGTTTTTAGCATTTGTCAATACTTTTATCTAAAATTTTTAAAAATTTTATAATTATTTTTAAGTTATATTTTGCGGTATATTGTAAACTCAGTTTAAAATAATGGTTGACAATTATTATAAATTAACATATAATACTTAAAGTTAAGGAGTGGATAAAATGAAAACAAAATTCTTTACGCCTCAAAGAATGGCGTTCGTTGCTGTGTTCGCGGCATTGATGTGTGTTTGCGCGTGGATTACAATACCGAGTCCGTTTTCTGCGGGCGTTCCCTTTACCCTGCAGACGTTCGCTGTTATTCTGGCAGGACTTGTGTTAAGTCCAAAGGAAGCCCTGCTTGCGACTTTGGTATATTTGTTAATCGGGCTCACAGGTTTGCCTGTTTTTTCATCATTTAACACATTATACTCTAACCTGTTTAGCCCTACGGGAGGATACATAATCGGTATTTTCCTCACGCCTTTCTTAATTTCTCTGTGCCGAACATCACTTGAAAAATTCATCAAAAATAAACCTGCTCGGTTTGCTCTTTATGTTATTGTTTCTATAGTATTAGGAATAATAATTATAGACGTTCCCGGGGTAATAGGTCTTAAAATAATAACAGGTATGGAC
>X127_Alpine_Marmot__coassemble_264_pt1 | contig 10972 bp, 10 predicted proteins | sample X127_Alpine_Marmot__metabat2_low_PE_002 | metagenome-assembled genome bin X127_Alpine_Marmot | reverse complement strand
TGGTGGAGATAACGGGGCTCGAACCCGTGACCTCTTGACTGCCAGTCAAGCACTCTCCCAGCTGAGCTATACCCCCTTAAGTGTAATGATATTATATACAATAAATATAATAATGTCAATAAGGCTGTTTTAATTTAATCATAGCGGATACTTTATTTGTTATATGTTTTGCATATATTGGAATAATACTGTTCTTGGGTAAAATAATAAGTATGCTGATAAATATTTTCTAGGAGGAATACTATGTCAAACAATATTTACAAAGGCACACAAACCGAAAAAAACCTTGAGAAAGCTTTCGCCGGTGAGTCACAGGCAAGAAGCAGATATACATTTTTTGCCTCGAAAGCAAAGGAAGAGGGCTTTGAACAGATTGCCGCTTTGTTTCTTAAAACTGCCGAAAATGAAAAGGAACACGCAAAAATTTGGGTTAAGGAGCTTGGCGGAATAGGTTCAACCGCCGAAAACCTCGAAGCGGCAGCTAACGTCGAGAATTATGAATGGACGGATATGTACGCTGATTTCGCCAAAACAGCTGAGGAAGAAGGTTTTAGTGAGCTCGCTAAAAAGTTCAGGCTTGTAGCGGCTATTGAAAAAATGCACGAGGAACGTTACAGGGCTTTGCTTAAAAATGTTGAAATGCAGGAAGTATTCAAGAAGAGCGAAGTAAAAGTCTGGGAGTGCCGCAACTGCGGTCATATTGTAGTAGGTACAGAGGCTCCTGATGTTTGCCCGACTTGCGATCATCCTCGTTCGTTCTTTGAAATTCACGCTGAAAATTACTAATCTAAACTTTAAAAGCAGGCGTTTATTCACGCCTGCTTTTTACTTTAAGAACCATATATTTACAGCCTTAAACTCTTTTCCGTTTAGGTAATTGAGTTTTCCCGCGTCTGTTTTAAAGTCGAATTTTATTTTATAAGCGTATAAGTTTTGGTACTTATCGTTAATAAAACCCTTTTTGTCCTTTCCGTACTTTGTGTCTCCGACTAGCGGACACCCGATAAATGCCATATGGGCTCTTATCTGATGCGTTCTTCCTGTGTGGAGTTTTATTTCAGCGAGAGTTCTATTGCCGTAATTTTCAAGAACTTTATACTCCGTAATAATCTCTTTGGAGTTTTCCACCGGCTTTTTAAATATCTTTACTTTATTTGTTGAGTTGTTCTCTCTAAGATAATCCTTCATTATTCCGTTGCTTAGCTTAGGTTTTCCGCACAACATAGCAAGATAATACTTCTCAACTTCACGCGTTTTAATTTTTTCGTTCATCACTCTAAGGCTCTCGGCATTTTCGCAGCGATAACAATTCCGCCTGTGTTCCTGTCAATACGGTTAACGAGAGCAGGGGTAAAGGATTTTTCCTCGTCGGGATTATACTCGCCCTTTTTATAAAGATAATGTTGTACCCTCATCACAAGACTATCGAAATGATAGCTCTTGTCCTGGTGTACAATCAGTCCGGGCTTTTTATCGATTAGGATAATATTCTCATCCTCATAGATTATATTGAGCTTATCGGGAGCCTTTGTAAATTCATAATTGTTGTCGTTGCTATCCTCAAAGAACTCGTCTTTAATATAAAGCGTCAACACATCGCCGGCTTTTATAAAGTCGGCTTTATCGCACTTTTTGCCGTTAAGCTTAATATATTTAGTCCTTATATATTTGTACATAAGCGACTTCGGCATAGTCTTGAATCGTTTGCTCAGAAACTTATCAAGCCTTTGACCACCGTCGTTTTCTTTAATTTCAATCGTCCTCATAATACCACCGATTTTATTATAGACTTTTTTGTTTTGTTTTGCAAATTCTCAAAAAATGGAAAGGTAAAGCATTTATCTTTTAAAAAGTTGTCACCATTTTTAACCTTACGTATAAACTGCTAAAGGGTGATTGAATGTATACTTATCGACAACAGATTTCGCTGGCACTTTCTTTTGGGATTGGTTTGCTTTTGGCTTCGATTCTACCGTGTAAGTGGGTGCTGATAGTATCCTTGGTCACCATAATTGTGTTAGCTTTATCATTATGCAGGAGGTAAAGGAATGAAAGTAGTACTTATCGAAAACCCAAGGTTCATATCATTTTTTCTCAGGAAAATTTATAAAATTCCCAAATTACCAAAACAGGAAGTATATTAAGTAAGTCTCCTTCGGGAGACTTTTTATTATTTATTGTTCTAAATTTGTCCTTTTAATAATAGTATTTAGTAGCTTTTAAAAGGAGAGAAAAATTTATGGAATTAAACTTAACAAAAGCCCCTGTAGCCTCGCTTGTTGAGATGTTAAACACAGTCAGCGAGCAGCCGGTGGATATTGATTTTACTTTACCTGATTACTGTCCTGATATCGAGAAGATACTCAGGTGTAAAATTACACCTAAAATTTATAACAGAAATATAAGCAGCGGACAACTACAGGTAGAGGGCAACTCGGTTATTTCAATTTTATATGTTGACAGCGAAAAAGGAGCAATAAGAGCGTGTGAACAGAGCCTTCCTTTCTCCGCGTCATTCAGGATAAATGATGTTCCCGACGATTATGTTATCGAAACTTCTGTTAAGTGTGAATATGTTAATTGCAGAGCTTTGTCCAGACGCAGACTGACTGTTCACGGAGCGTTTTCGCTATATGTTAAAGTCTTGGTAAAAGGCAGTTTGGATTTATACTCGCCTGACGATATGGAAAACATAGAGTTTAAAACCTCCGAAATTAACGCCGCGGCTCTTACAACTCTCTCGGGCGAAAAATTCTCAGTTGCCGATGAGATCCAAATCACAGGCAAACCCCCGGTTGAGTTGATTATCGACAGCGATGTTAAGGCTAACATTACCGAGTATAGAGTAATTCCCGACAAGCTTATGCTAAACGGAGACCTTAATGTCAGGATACTGTATATCTCAGATATTGAAGCCGGAAAACCCGAACAGCTCGATTACATAATTCCTTTTTCTCAGGTTGTTGACTGCGCCGGACTGAATGAGGAGAGCTGTGTCTGTGTTAATCTCTCCGTAATGTCATATGATTTAAGCCTGAAATCCGATATGCTCGCCGAGAATCCGCTGATAAATATTGACGCGCGCATCTCTGCCGCTGTGCTCGGGTTTTCTTCCCAAAATGTCAAAGTTGCCGAGGACGCCTATAGTACTGAGTTTTGCTCCGAACCGGAATTTGTGCGTGTAAATATTCCTTCCGAAACCAAGCTTCTGAGCAATACTTTTATGCACAAGGACGATTTACCGCTTGAAAACGAAAGTTTGACCGAGATAATAGATTTTACTGTTTCAGGTTGTCCGCTAACCGCTAATATTACAGACGGCAAGCTCGTATTTAATTCAAAGGTTAACGTTAATATATTGGCTTATAACTCAGATAACGAGACTGTATATATCGAGCGAGCCATAGATATTTCTAAAGAAATTGAGTTGTCTGAGGATTACAACAGCGTCGTCTGTTCCGACTTGTCTATTCTAAGCGTAAGCTACAGACTGGGTGATGATAACAACATTGAAATACGCTGTGAGTTTAAGTATAACTTTGCTTTGCAAAAGATTTCCTGTCTTAATATTGTTTCCTCGGTAAATACAGATGAAAATAAGCTGCTTTCTAAAAAATCCTGTGCTCTTACGCTCTACTTTGCCGAAAAAGGAGAGAAGATATGGGAGATTGCTAAGCTTTATAACACACGACAAAGCCTTATTACAGCCGAGAACGATTTATCGGCGGACATACTTGAGGAGCCTTTAATGCTTCTTATACCAACTGTGTAAAGGAGAATGAAAATGGAAGAAAGATCAGTATATAAAGATATCTCACGCCGCACAAACGGCGACGTGTATATAGGTGTAGTAGGTCCTGTGCGCACAGGAAAGAGTACGTTTATTAAAAGGTTTATGGATACCGTAGTGCTCCCAAACATAAGCGATGAGGGCGTGTACAGCCGTACTGTTGACGAGCTGCCTCAAAGCTCCGGCGGCAGAACAATAATGACAACTGAGCCAAAGTTTATTCCCGAGGAGAGCATCAACATCACCCTTTCCGATAAGGCTAACCTCAATGTGCGTATGGTCGATTGCGTAGGCTACATTGTTGACAGCGCGCTTGGGTATATCGAGGAGGATAATCCCCGAATGGTTAAAACTCCTTGGTTTGATGATGAGATACCATTCGGTGAAGCGGCGGAAATCGGCACCCAAAAGGTTATTAACGACCACAGCACCATAGGTCTGGTAATCACTACCGACGGCTCTGTAACCGATATACCGCGTGAAGAATACGCGGCGGCTGAGAAAAGGGTAGTGGATGAGCTTAAATCAATTAATAAGCCCTTTATTGTCCTTTTAAACTGTGTTAATCCCGACTCGGAAGAGGCGGCAGAACTGTCTAAGACAATGAGCGCTGAGTATATGGTTCCGGTTGTACCCGTAAACTGTATGGAACTCGACGAAATTGAGATTAAACGTATATTAGCTCAGCTCTTATTCGAGTTTCCGATTAAGGAAATTGACGTTGATATTCCTAAATGGGTTGTGTCGCTGCCGTCAGGACACCCGTTGAAAACAGAGATTATGGACGCTATAAAAACAGCCGCCTCAAAAATAGAGAAAATTAGGCAGGTACAGGACGCTCTTAACGAGATTGCCGACTGCGAACACATAGAGTACAGTCGTCTATGTGATTTGAACCTTGGAAAAGGCGAGGCGAGCGTTTCGGTCGCTATCCCCAAGGAACTCTTTTACAATGTGTTATCCGAGCGCACAGGTCTTGAGATTGGCGATGAGTGTTCGCTGCTTGAATGTATATCCGAGCTGTCAAATAAACAACGTGAGTTTGACAAGATTGCGGCAGCTTATCAGCAGGTACAGGATACAGGGTATGGCATAGTTATGCCGACTATGGAGGAGTTAACACTCGAGGAACCTCAGATTATAAAGCAGTCCGGTAAATACGGTATAAGGCTTAAAGCGTCGGCTCCGTCTATCCATATGATGAAAGTTAACACAAAAACCGAGGTAACGCCTATAGTTGGTTCTGAGCAGCAAAGTCAGGAGCTTGTCGCGTATATGCTGAAAGAATTTGAGGAAGACCCGATTAAAATCTGGGAGTCGAATATTTTCGGTAAGAGCGTTCACGAGCTCGTTAACGAGGGCTTACATAATAAGCTTTATCGTATGCCGTCAGACGCAAGGGCAAAAATAGGGGAGACAATCGAAAAAATTATTAATAACGGCTGTAACGGTCTGATATGTATTATCCTCTAAAATAATAACAATTTATTCTCCGAACTAACCTTAAAATTGTTATTTTTAACAAATTTTAAAAAATTAAATATTAACCGTTGAAGTTTAACCCCGTATTAAGTATAATTGTAATGTATGATTATATTTAATATGGGGGAATTTTTATGGATTTGATGGGTAAGTTTTCCATCTCCGCCTCAATGCTTCTCACAGGATTTGTCATTGTATTTGCCGTATTGTTCCTGCTGATATTTATTATCTGGCTTTACGGTACAATCGTTTCTAGCGTTCAGAATAAAGCTGTGAAGCTTAAAGCCGAGAAGGAAAAGAAAAACCGCGAGGAACTTCTTAACGCGGAAAAACCTGAGTCTAAACCCGCGGCACCTTCTCTGAAAAGCTCAGGGGCTAAAGAAACAGGTGCTTCCGATGAGATTGCGGCGGTCATCTCCGCGGCGGTTTATTCGATGTACGGTTCTACAGCGAAGGTTAAGATTAAAAGCATTAAGCGCCATAAAACGCAGTCAGCGTGGGCGAGAGCAAGCTTGCTTGAGAACAATCAGCCTTTTTAACCGATTTAAAAGAAAGGAACCGTAAGTATGGAGATTTTAAATAACTTTTGGAACGCTTTAGTCGGAATTTTTACCGGCTCGGGTCTTATGACTCTGGACTGGCGAAATTATGTAATGATAGCGGTTGCGTGTGTGTTGTTATTTCTCGCTATCAAAAAGCAGTTTGAACCGCTTCTGCTTCTGCCGATAGCTTTCGGTATGCTACTCGTTAACCTTTATCCCGCAATCACCGAAGCTCCGCAGACAACGCTTATGAGCGCGGCGGAGTGTATAGCAGCAAAAGGCACAACCGAAGGCTACGCTACAACCATAATTAATGGAATAACTTATTATAACGTTCCGCATTACGGCGGTTTGTTGTACTATCTGTATCAGGGCGTTAAGCTCGGAATTTACCCGCCGCTTATCTTCCTCGGCGTAGGCGCGATGACCGACTTTGGTCCGCTTATTGCTAACCCTAAGAGCTTTATCCTCGGCGCGGCTGCTCAGATTGGTATTTTTGTAACGTTTATCGGAGCTATCTTCCTCGGGTTTACAGGCCCGCAGGCAGGCGCGATAGGTATTATCGGAGGCGCGGACGGTCCGACGGCGATTTATGTAACAACAAAGCTCGCCCCGGAACTGCTGGGGTCAATCGCCATAGCCGCGTACTCGTATATGGCTTTGGTACCGATTATTCAGCCTCCTATTATGAGAGCTCTTACAACTAAGAAAGAAAGAGCTGTCGTTATGGAACAGCTTCGTCCGGTAAGTAAGCTTGAGAAAATTGTTTTCCCGGTAATTATCGTTGTTGTAATTTCAATTCTGCTTCCCGACGCCGCTCCTCTTGTAGGTATGCTTATGTTCGGTAACCTGCTCAAGGAGTCGGGTGTGTGCGACCGTCTGTCAAAGACAGCTCAGAACGAGCTTATGAATATTATCACGATTTTCCTCGGAACTACAGTAGGCGCGACAGCTACAGGAGTGAACTTCCTGTCGGCAAATACCCTTAAAATCATAGCTCTCGGTCTGGTTGCCTTTATGATGGGTACAGCGTTCGGCGTACTTTTCGGTAAGATTATGTATAAGCTTACCGGGGGCAAGGTTAATCCTCTTATCGGTTCAGCGGGTGTTTCGGCTGTTCCTATGGCTGCTCGTGTTTCACAGAAAGTCGGCCAGGAGGAAAATCCGGGTAACTTCCTGCTAATGCACGCTATGGGACCGAATGTTGCCGGAGTAATCGGCTCGGCTGTAGCCGCGGGTGTTCTTATGAACGTTCTTAAATAAAAAACACTTTTAAACCGTCTGTTCTTTTACAGACGGTTTTTCTTTTTTGGAAATATAATTTAATTAGTATAATTCTAAATTAGAAATATAAAAGTAAGTTGTTAGTTTATAATCAATGTGTATGTTTAGATTTTGATTTGGGAGGGAACTGTATGCCTAAGGATTTAACACCTCAAAAAATACTTGGGATGATTTTACGCCACGTTAAGCTGATTATTCTTATCGCCGCTTTGGTAACCTTAATCGCTTACGGCTATTCTAGTTTCTTTATTACGCCTGTATACTCGGCGTCCTCGCTTATAATGGTTCAGAACTATTCAGAGTATTACAGCACACAACCGACAACAAGTTATAACGGTTATAATACGAATGGCAGAATTGATTCTGGTAACATCAGCGCGTCGTCAACTATCGCCGCTAACTGTGTTATTCTTTTCAGCAATTCTCCCGATATGACTTCTTTGATGAGCGACGCTACTGTAAATGTTGAGCAGGTTGAGGATCAGAACTTCATTCGTTTTAACGCTTCGTCTGCTAATCCTCAGGTTGCCGCGAACGTTGCTAACCAGTTAGCGGAACAGGCTCCTAAGACATTCGCTTCACTTTACGGTAAAAACAGGGGCAGAGTTGATACAATCACAAGCGCGACAGCGCCTGCTTCACCTGTATCTCCTAATATTAACCAAAATACACTTATAGGATTGGTAATCGGTTTAGTTCTCGGTATTCTGCTCGCGTTTTTCCTTGAGATTATTGATACCACTCTTAAACCCGGTGACGATCTTGCTAAACTATACGGTTTGCCTGTATTTGCCGAGATTGTTGACTTTGAGAAGGAAGGGTAAGGTGATACTGTGAAAATTAAATTACCCGGACAGAAGATTCGCGAGAACAAAGCCGCCAACGAGAATACAAGCAAAAGAAAAAGCAATAACAAAAAGGACAGCAAAAACGTTCTTTCCGAGAAAAGTAAATTTGCTATAGTTGAAGCTTATAAAGCGGCGAGAACAAGTATTATGTTTTCGCTCTCAGCGACTGATAAAAAAGCTTTCTGCGTTACCTCTTACTCTAAGGGTGACGGTAAGAGTACCGTTGCGGCTAACCTTGCTATCTCGTTCTCAAAAATGGGCAAAAAGGTTATTCTTATAGACTGCGACCTTCGCCGTCCCAATATTCATAATATTCTGAAGCTTGAGAATAAGGCAGGTTTCTCGGATATGGTCGGCAGAATGGTAGTCTTTGACGATGTTGTTCATCGCGATGTATTGCCTTGTCTTGACGTTCTTACCTCAGGTACAATTCCGCCTAACCCGTCCGAGCTTATTTGCTCGCCTGAGGTTTCGAGGTTTATAGAGCGCCTTAACCGTGAGTATGACTATATTATCTTCGACTCACCGCCTGTAGGTGTTGTTGCCGACGCATTGCTTTTAAAGGACTATATCTCCGGCTACCTTCTCGTTACACGTGAGCGTAAAACAACTCACGGCGATATCGAAAAGCTTATCCAGAATATAAAGGTTACAAACGCAAAACCGCTTGGATTTATTCGTGTAGGTGTTACCCACGAAGGTAAACGCGGCAAACGCGGTTACTACTATTATTACTATTATCAATATTATTAATTTAAAGGACGCCTTGTGCGTCCTTTATGTTTTATTGCGCCAATAACATACAGTATTTATCATTTTTATCACATTAAATTTGTATGAAATCACAGAAAACGCAAGTTAGCCTTAAAAAACTTGCAATATTTTAGATTTTATTGTATTATATCTAGTGCAAATGAATTTTTTAGATTAGGAGTAATCAAAATGGGTTATGAATCTACTTCTGAGGAAGCGTTGAAGATTGAAAAAGAAAATCTCTTAAAGAAGTATGATAACTACAAACAAATGGGTTTAAGCTTGAATATGGCGAGAGGTAAGCCTTCTCCCGAACAGCTTGACCTTTCGATGCCGATGCTCGATTCTATTCACAGTGCTGTAGCTTGTTGTGCCGAGGATGGTATTGACTGCAGAAACTACGGTGAGCTTGACGGTATTCTCGAATGTAAAAAATTGTTTTCTAACATTATGGGGGTGGACTCCGATTCTGTGTTTATCGGCGGAAACTCCAGCCTTAATATGATGTTCGACACAATTTCCGCTTTTATGACAAACTCAATATATGATGATACAGAACCGTGGCTTAATGTGCCCGACAGAAAATTTCTATGTCCTGTACCGGGCTATGACAGACACTTTGGAATCACAGGCTTTTACGGTTTTGAAATGATACCTGTTCCGATGAACAGCGACGGTCCCGATATGGATATAATCGAAAAACTCGTGAGCGAAGACAGTTCGGTTAAGGGAATTTGGTGTGTGCCTAAGTACAGCAATCCTACGGGTATCACTTATTCGGATGATGTTGTAAAGCGTTTTGCTAACCTCAATCCCGCGGCTAAGGATTTCAGGATTATGTGGGATAACGCCTACGCTGTTCATGATGTAACGGAGACTTCCGATTCGCTATTAAATATTATGGATGAGTGTAAGAAAACAGGCAATGAGGATATGCCTATTATTTTCAGCTCCACTTCAAAGATTACTTTCTCCGGTGCGGGTGTGGCTGCTATGGCGGCTTCAAAGCTTAATATGGACTTTCTCAAAAAGCGTTATACTTTCGCCACTATCGGATATGATAAGTTAAATATGCTCAGACACGCTAAGTTCTTCGGCGATTACAATGGACTTTTAGAGCATATGAAAAAGCATAAAGCTATTTTAGCTCCTAAGTTTAAGACTGTTATCGACAAGCTTAATAATAGTTTTGTTGATAATGATATTGCTTCTTGGACAAATCCCAACGGCGGATATTTTGTAAGCGTTGACGTTTACCCGGGAACAGCCAAGAAAGCAGTTGAGCTCTGTAAGGACGCGGGAGTTGTTTTAACCGATGCCGGCGCTACTTATCCGAACTCTTATGACCCCGAGGATAAGAATATTCGAATCGCTCCGTCGTTCCCGTCGGTTGATGAATTATCTCTTGCAATGGACATTTTCTGTGTGTGCGTTAAGCTTGCCGCAATCGAAAAGTTTATTTAACTTGTAATTTGTACAATGGGGGATTAGTATATTGCCCAATAATCTAACCGCAATTTTAGCAAATATGTAAAAAATATTACTAAATCTCCTATAAATCATTGACTTTTACATTAAAAAAAAGTATAATAACTCTGTTACGTCTGTACGTATGTAGACGCGGCAGAGTTATTTTGCTTTTACGTATGGATTTTAGAATTTATTTGGAGGTCTTATGGCATGAAAAGAATCCCAAAGCCCGTGTTTTTCATTGTTGCCATTCTTATCCTCGCGTTCTCATTTACAGCCATTTTCGGCATTTCCTACTATGTAGGCGATATTAAAGAGACCGCGCTAAAGGGTATTTTTGACATTCGATGGGGCACGGATATTCGAGGCGGTGTCGAGGCTACATTTGAGCCTGCTGACGGCTATAACGCTACCGACGCGCAGCTCGATTCGGCAAAGGCTATTCTCGAAACCCGTATGGTTAGCTCGGGTATTACCGATTATGAGCTTTACGCTGACTATAACACAGATCGTATTATCGTACGTTATCCGTGGAAATCAGATGAAACAGAGTATAATGTTGAGAAAGCGATTGAAGAAATCAGCTCAACAGCTCAACTTACGTTCCGTCCGGGTAACAGTTATAAAGATACATCAATGGGTTCAGACGGTAATCCGGTTTTTTCAACTCCGACAGGCGAGACTGAGACAATTCTTATGGATGGCTCTTATGTTAAATCAGCTAAGGCAGGCGTTAACCAGGATTCGTCAAGCTCCGGCGGCAATTCAGATTACGCTGTTTACCTTGAGTTCAACGACGAGGG
>X127_Alpine_Marmot__coassemble_255_pt1 | contig 11136 bp, 8 predicted proteins | sample X127_Alpine_Marmot__metabat2_low_PE_002 | metagenome-assembled genome bin X127_Alpine_Marmot | reverse complement strand
AAAACAAAACTGACTCCGCTTGAAAAACGAAATCAGTTTGTTGCTTAAAATTCAACATTCTACCTCAGGTAGTCTTTTTTGTGCTGTCTGCATAATTTGGGGCAGTTCACGCGACAGCTCCTTTTTATTAAACTTTCTTCAGCACTCCGCCTCGTACTCGGTTACGCCGAGGATAGTCTCTCCGTCAATCTGCAAGGCTGTGGGTTTATCAAACTTAACCTTTATCTTCTTGCCCTCAAAAATGTTTGTCATCTTATTATCAACATGTTTGCCCTCAAAAATTTTAGGGAACGCGATAAGCGTCGGAATTTTACCCGAACCGCTCATTACCATAAGCGAAAGCTTTTTGTCGTCCGAGATTCTCTGCTGGTTCGGAGTTGGCATCATACCGCCGCCGTAGAACCTGCCGTTCATTGTCGGAGCGAGCCAAACCTTTTTAAACTTGTATTCCTTACCGTCCACGGTTACAACTGCGTTAGTAGGCTTGTAATAGAACAAAAGACCTTTAATCGCGATTGAAGTGTAGTTAACGGGCTTACCGCTCTCATCTCTGAGCTTATCCCCTACCTCACAGCAATAGCCGTCTATACCATAACCGACGCCGTTTATGAAACGATAAGTTTTGCCCTTAACCTTAACAGTCGGCAGGTTTGCAATATACTCGTTAATTTTAATAGGCTCTTTGATGTCGCCGCCTTTTACGTCGTGATAAAAGTCGTTGCCGCTGCCTGCGGGGTAATGATAAATATCGTTTTTAATATCCATATCATATGTATCATTAATAAAATGATTGAGTGTGCCGTCGCCGCCGCAAATAACAACCTCATCGTCCTCATTGAGCGAATTCATAAACCCCTTAAAATAACTGATTTTGAGAACGTTGTGAAAATCGAGCTCCTTATCCTTCCAGATTTCGGAGATTTTTTTAGCCTCAGCCTCTCCCTGTCCGTTATTAGACTTGCTGTTAAATAATACAATTGTCTTCATATCTAACCCTCCATAAGACTTTTATTCATAACATCGGCTGTATATTCGCCTATGTCGTTTGTTTTCATTGAAGCCACTCTATCGGCATCCATAACCTCGCATATTTCCATCCTGACAACAGAGCGGTGCAGCGGAAAGTTATGTTGGATATCTTCCGTACCCTTAACTGTCATTATCACAATCGGAACTTTAGCTTTTACAGCGATTTTAAACACGGCGTTGTGGAACGGCAGCAGACCTTCTTCGTAGTTACGCGTACCCTCGGGATAAACACCGACTGACACCTCGTCGTTTTTTATCAGCTTAACAGCCTGATTAATGGTCTTGAGAGCTTCGCGCGGGTTTTTTCGGTCTATGCCCATAAAACAGCACTTACGGATAATTCGCCCGAAAATCGGAACTTTGAAATTCGAGTATTTTGAGATAAAAGCAATGTGCTGTTTTCTGAAAACAAGCCAAGTTAGAATCGGGTCAAACTTTGAGCGGTGATTGCTGACAAGCAAAAACCTGCCCTCGGGAACTTTTTCCATACCCCTGACATCGAGCCTGATTCTAATAAGCACACGCGCAATAGCTGTTGAATAGGTCAGCAGAAAGCGGAAGTACTTGCTCTCCTTGTCGTACACCTTGTTCCTGTCTGCAAACAGACTGCAAATCGCCAAGAATATGAACATCGCGGCGAGCAGAGCGACAATGCCGAGAATCACAAAAAGTATACACATTAAAACGTTTAATAAAATATACATATTTGTACCCCTAAATATTTAATCACATACGTATTAATTATAGACAAAATTCGACCTAAGGTCAATATGAAAATAGAGGTAATAGTATGTGAATTATTTTGACTTAATTCAGATTTATATGCCAAGATAAAAGGCACCCTAACAGGGTGCCTTTTATCTTGGCGGAGGACAAGAGATTCGAACTCTCGCGCCGGTTACCCGACCTACTCCCTTAGCAGGGGAGCCTCTTCACCACTTGAGTAATCCTCCGTATATGGTAAAGCATTATGAACTATAAATGGCGGAGAGGAAGGGATTCGAACCCTTGGTCCCTTGCGGGATCACTAGTTTTCAAGACTAGCTCCTTAAACCACTCGGACACCTCTCCAAGCTGATTTCAGCATTAATGATAATATCACAAAGCGGACTCTTTGTCAAGGCTTTTCGTCTTGACAAAACTCAGTTACTGTTATAAAATATTAAAGTCATACGCACCAATAGTCAAACCAGACAGAGCGTTCGCCTCATAAGAAATTGTTGTGACATGCACTTTTCGCACCAAAGTGTGCGGGCAATATGGGAATAAGTTAAAATTTTATACACGTCTTCGTAGCTCAGCCGGATAGAGCGTCCGCCTCCTAAGCGGAAGGCCGTGGGTTCGAATCCCGCCGAGGACGCCAATTAAAGCCGTTTTTGATGATTTATATCAAAGGCGGCTTTTATTACGGCTTTAGCTTATCCGAATCATACTAACAAAAATCATCTTTTCGCTGACAAAGGGCAACCTCTCGGTTGCCCTTTGTTAATTAATCATTATGAATTGAATTATCGGTTTATTACTCTGCTTCCTCATCAAGCTTAGAAGTACAATGAGGGCAGCGTGTAGCGTCGATAGCGATTTCGCTCTTGCAATAAGGACACACCTTGGTTGTAGCTTCCTCTATTTCCTCTTCCTTCTTCTTGCCGATAGTCATAGCCTTGTTGACAACCTTAACAAGAATGAAGATGATAAACGCCATAATAACGAAGTTGATAACCGCGGAAATAAACGCGCCGAACTCGATAGGACCTACGTTGAGAACGGTTGTCATCTCGTCAATACTCTTACCGAAAATTGTACCGATAATGAGCTGAATGAGCGGTGTGATAATCTTGTCACAGAGAGCTGTAACTATAGCTCCGAACGCACCGCCGATGATTACGGCGACCGCGAGATCCATAACGTTACCGCGCTTTATAAATTCCTTAAATTCCCCAAAAAACTTTTTCATTCTGTACCTCCTGTTTATTAATTTAAAACAGCCTTGTGATAGACTTTTTTACCCTTCTTTATAACAACATATCCGTTGTCCTTAAACATTTCCTTAGTCACCTGAGTGAACGGGTCGGTAACCTTTTCACCGTCGAGCGACACTCCGCCCTGCTGGATTAGGGTTCTTCCCTCTTTTCGCGAGCCGATTAAGCCGCATTTACCGAGCAAATCAAGAGCTGTAAAATTCTCGGCAAAATCGTCGTCGGTGAGCTCTGTTGTCGGCATATTGTCGGTATTTGTACCGCTGCCGAACAGCGCTCTCGCGGCGTCCTGAGCCTTAGCGGCTTCTTCCTCGCCGTGAACAAGCTTTGTGAGCTCAAACGCCAGGATTTCCTTAGCCTTGTTGAGCTGAGCACCCTCCCAGCTGTCCATCTTGTCGATTTCCTCAAGCGGAAGGAACGTGAGCATACGGATACATTTTAAAACGTCCGCGTCGGCAACGTTGCGCCAGTACTGGTAGAACTCGTAAGGGCTTGTCTTCTCAGGGTCAAGCCACACGGCGCCGCTCTGGGTTTTACCCATCTTTTTGCCCTCTGAATTGAGGAGCAGGGTTATTGTCATAGCGTAGGCGTCCTTGCCGAGCTTACGTCTTATGAGCTCAGTACCGCCGAGCATATTGCTCCATTGGTCGTCGCCGCCAAACTGCATATTACAGCCGTAATCCTGATAGAGCTTGTAGAAATCGTAGCTCTGCATAATCATATAGTTGAACTCAAGAAAGCTCAGTCCCTTTTCCATACGCTGCTTGTAGCACTCGGCTGTGAGCATACGGTTAACGCTGAAGCACGCGCCAACCTCTCTGAGCACGTCCACATAGTTCAAATCAAGAAGCCAGTCGCCGTTATTAACCATAAGCGCCTTATCGTCCGAAAAGTCGATAAATCTCGACATCTGCTCCTTAAAGCGATTGCAGTTATACTCGATATCTTCTTTTGTAAGCATTTTGCGCATATCGGTACGGCCCGAGGGATCGCCTATCATACCTGTACCGCCGCCTACAAGGGCTATGGGCTTGTTGCCCGCCATCTGCAAACGCTTCATTAAGCAGAGCGCCATAAAATGACCCACGTGGAGGCTGTCCGCTGTCGGGTCAAAACCTATGTAAAATATAGCCTTTCCGTTATTTACGAGCTCGCGGATTTCTTCCTCGTCGGTGACCTGAGCGATTAAGCCGCGCGCCTGTAATTCTTCATATACTCCTATCGGTCTCACCTCTTAGATTAATCTACAGAATATTTTACTATATATGAAAATATAAGTCAAGCCTTTTGTTAGTCTAGGCACTAGGCAGTCAAACCCCAACCGCCTATTTCTTCCTCTTACGCGAGTACTTATTCCTTTTCCTCGGCTTCTGCTTTTGCACAAAACCCTTCGGCGCTGTTACAAGGCAGTTTTTGCCGTTGCCGATAAGGTCTGTTCTGCCCGCAATCTTCAGCGCTTTTACAACCGTATCGCGGTTTTTCGGGATAAAATACTGCATTAAGGCTCGTTGCATAGCCTTTTCTTCGGGTGTTTTCGCAACATATATTTCTTCCATAGTGTACGGATTAAGTCCTGTGTAGAACATAGCTGTTGAGATTGTACCGGGTGTGGGATAAAAGTCCTGAACCTGCTCCGGGTGTATCTTCTCACGCTTTAAGAAAACAGCCAGCTCCACAGCGTTTTTGAGCGTACAGCCGGGGTGTGAGCTCATAAGGTACGGCACGAGGTACTGCTCTTTACCAGCCTGTCTTGTCGCCCTGTAGAACTTGTCCGAGAACCTCTTATACGCCTCGATGTGCGGCTTTCCCATACTGTCGAGCACGACCTTGGAGCAATGCTCGGGCGCGACTCTGAGCTGACCGCTGACGTGATATCGTACAAGCTCGTCCAAAAACTCGTCGGACTTATCCTGTAAAAAGTAATCGTAGCGTATTCCGCTTCGGACAAACACTTTTTTGATGCCCTTAATCTTGCGAAGCTTACGCAGAAGATTAACGTAACCGGTATGGTCGGCGTTGAGGTTGTTACAGGGTTTCGGAGCAAGACACTTCTTGTTTTTACAGAGTCCGTGCTCACGCTGATACTCGCAGGACGGTATCCTGAAATTTGCCGTGGGACCTCCGACATCGCTTATATATCCCTTAAACCGAGGGTTTTTAAGAAAACTCTCAGCCTCGCTGATTACGCTCTGCTCGCTCCTTACGGTAACGGCTCTGCCTTGATGGAACGCCAGCGAACAGAAGTTACACGCGCCGAAGCAACCTCGGTTATGAGTAATCGAGAACTCAACCTCTTTAATGCCCGGCACTCCGCCGAGTTCTTCGTAACACTCAGGGTAATAACGCTCATACGGGAGCGAATAAACCTTGTCGAGCTGCTCGGTGTTAAGCGGCGGCATTGGCGGATTTTGAACGAGAATATAACTTCCGTGACGCTGGATTACCTTTCGTCCTCTTACCGCGTCGGCTTCCTCAAGCTCCTTTCGGGCGGCTACAGCGTAATCACGCTTGCTCTCACTCACACGCTCAAAGCTCGGCAAATCCACAGCGGACTGCGGAATATAATTCTTTGTAGGAATTAAATAACATATACCTCTTATATCATAAAGTGACTCCAAAGGCTGACCTTCGCTCAGTCTTTTGGCGATTTCAACAGTCTGGAGTTCTCCCATTCCGTACGACAGAATATCAGCCTTGCTGTCAACTAAAATCGAAGGCATAACTTTGTCTGCCCAATAATCATAGTGAGCAAAACGCCTCAGCGAAGCTTCTAACCCGCCGATAATAACAGGGCAATCGGGGTACAGCTTTTTGACAATGTTACTGTAAACCGTCACAGCCCTGTCGGGGCGCTTTCCCGATTTCCCTCCTGCCGTATATACGTCGTCGCTTCTTTTGCGCTTGGCTACCGTGTAGTGTGCCACCATACTGTCAATGTTACCCGCGGAAATAAAAAATCCCAGACGCGGGCGTCCGAACTGAGTAAAATCACGCTCCGACCTAAAGTCGGGTTGCGCTAAAAAGGCGACTTTATACCCCTCGTTTTCAAGCACTCGGGTGATAATAGCCGCTCCGAAAGACGGATGGTCAACGTAGCTGTCGCCTGAAATATAGACAAAGTCAACGCTGTCCCATCCGCACTTTTTAACTTCTTCAATTGTCATCGGTAAATATGACATATTTTTTACAGTTGTCAGCAAGCAGTACAGATAAGGCTGTCCCCCTCGGGGAAAAGTAGTCCTAAAGGGGACAACATAGTATTATCCGCTTACCGCTTTTACTTTCAACTTACCCCCTCAGATTATTAGCTCTCTCGAGCCACTCGCCGTAGGTCATAAGAACCTTACGCGGCTTTGAGCCCTGATGAGGCTCGATGATTCCGAGCTGTTCCATATCGTCTATCATACGTCCGGCGCGGGCGTAACCTACCTTGAACCTTCTTTGAATCATAGATGTGGAGGCTTGTCCCGACTCAATAACGTACTTGATAGCATCATCCATTTTGCTGTCAAGCTCAATACCGTCAATAGTGTTTGCCGAATTGCCGCCTGCTCCTCCTTCAAGCTCCTCAGCGGCAATACGCTTGATTCTCTCCTCAATTTCCTCGTTATACTGAGCGGTATAGGACTTCTTGATATAGCGGGTTACGCCGCCGATTTCGTCCTCGGTAGCGAAACAGCCCTGAACGCGTATCGGGTTAGGCGCGCCGACAGGCATATAGAGCATATCGCCTCGTCCGATAAGTTTCTCCGCGCCGCCTGTGTCGAGGATAATTCGCGAGTCCATATTCGAGCCAACCTTTAATGCTATTCGGCTCGGAACGTTAGCCTTGATAAGACCTGTGATAACGTTAGCCGTCGGACGCTGAGTCGCGATTACAAGGTGCATACCTGCGGCACGCGCAAGCTGTGCCAGACGGACAATACTGTCCTCAACCTCGCCGGGAGCTGTCATCATAAGGTCAGCGAGCTCGTCGATAGCTATAACTATACGAGGGAGCTTTTCCTTGGCGACAGGCAGTCCGTTCACCTCGAGAACCGGCTGTTCCTCCTCGCCCTTTTCCTCGTTGTAGACAGGGGGATTGTCGCGCATATATTCAATATTACTTTCGATTAGTTTATTGTATCCATCGATATCTTTACAGTCGTATTCCGAGAACAGCTTGTAACGGTTCTGCATTTCATTAACCGCCCAAGCGAGCGCTCCCGCCGCCTTTTTAGCGTCGGAAACAACAGGGATAAGCAGGTGAGGAATACCCTTGTATTTTGAAAACTCAACCATCTTCGGGTCAATAAGCACAAGCTTAACCTCGTCGGGAGCGGCTTTATAAAGAATACTGATAAGCAGCGAGTTAACGCATACCGATTTACCGGAGCCTGTAGTACCGGCGATAAGCAGGTGAGGGAGCTTTGAGATATCGGTTGTTACAATCTTACCTGCTATATCTCTGCCGAGTACACAGGTGAGCTTGCTGTCGCTTGACTCAAACTCCTCGGAGTCGATTAGCTCACGAATACTTACGGTGTTGACCGTCTTATTCGGAACCTCAATTCCTACAGCCGCCTTTCCGGGGATGGGTGCTTCTATGCGTATACCATTAGCGGCAAGGTTAAGGGCGATATCATCCGAAAGATTTGTAATCTTATTAATCTTAACGCCCGGAGCCGGGTGAAGTTCATATCTCGTTACGGACGGTCCTCGCGAAATATGAGTAATCGACGCCTGAACACCGAAGCTCTCGAGTGTAGAGATAAGCTTTTTAGCGTTAGCCCGCATCTCTGTTTCGCCGTCAGCGCCGTCATTCCTAACCGCCTTGAGCAATCCGATAGGCGGATATTTGTATGTAGAATGAAGGGTGTCGGATTTATACTGTTCGCTCTTAGTTCTGCGGCGTCTTGTTTTGGGCGTAACATCGTCGGTATCGTCCGTTTCTTCCGGCTTATCATCAACAGCTTCGCCGTTCGCTTTATTAATGGCTTCAATAAAGTCATCAGCCGGATTAGACTGAGCGGCGTTAGAATCGTCGTCTATAGAGATGTCAATCTCGCTGCGTTTACGGCTGCTTTTCTTCTTTTTATCATCGAGAGGAATATCGATAAGCGTATCGAAATTATCGTAACTGTCAAATTCTGGCTCGGGCTCTTTTTGGTGTTTTAAGCGGCTTGTCCTTATATATTCTCTGCTTTTATGAGTAGTGTCACTCACCTTGTGTCCGACGAATTTAGCGGCTCTGGCAACATCGTTGAGCGAAATCCTGCCGATAATAAGAATGAGCGCGGCTAAAATAACAAGCACAACGAGTATCGCGGCGGGATTACGGAACGCGAGATAAATCGGATAACCGATAATTCCGCTGAAAAGTCCTCCGCCTGTTGTAAAATAGCTCGTCGAATCAAAGGCGCGTCCGAACAACGCGCCGAGCGCGGCGAAGAAATTACGGTCTTCAAATTTAAAGTCGCTGAACAGATATACCGCCGCCTCAGTTAAAAGGATAATTGCTATACACATAGCGACCTTTGTTTTAAAATGGGCAATCTCTTTTTCGAGAGCGGTAATAACCGTCAGATACGCGAACGTAAGCGGCACTAAAATAGAACACAATCCGAAAAATCCGAAGAAGACTCCGCGGATTGCAGTCCAGACATTAGCGCCGGGAATGATGATAACAAATAAAGTGAGCAGCGACAAAGCGGCGTAGATAATCGCCTCTACCCTGTAGTTACGCTTATGCTGAACTTCCTTTTCTCTGTTTTGGCGTTTGGAGCGTTTCGGCACGTTCTTTTTAGTTCTATTCGTACTCTGTTTAGTTGTCTTCCTTTTTACCTTTGAGCCTTTTCCCTCAGCCATTTTTCCACTTCCATAGTTAAATAAATCTTACTACCGTATTCGTAATCATTTCATATACACTTACACCGATTACAAGGAGTCCCGCTACAGCGGTATAAATAACAAAAATAATCATCTTGTCAGTCTTCAAAAGCCACTTAAACAGCTTAATGGCTAAGTAGCCTACAACAGCCGCCGCCGCAACTCCGCAGAGCACAGCGATAATCGACTCGGTGTTAAGAGCGGACTTAGGAACATCTTTTACCTCCAGCACAGCCGCCGCGATAATCGACGGAATACCAAGAATAAATGTGTAGTCAAGAGCCGCCTGTTTATTTATGCCTCTCATCTCGCCTACTGCGAGTGTAGTTCCCGAACGTGAAAGTCCCGGGAAGAGCGCGGCAAAGAACTGTCCGATACCGACAGCGACAGCGTCAAGCACACCGTAGCGTGTACGTCCGTTACCGCTGTAGTTGCTCTGAGCGTCCTTCTTATAGTGCTTGCCTGCCTGACGTTCGTTGCACATAATACCCAAAAACAACAGCAAGCTTGTAACGAGAAGCGACACACCTGTAACGATAAAGTAAGCGCTGCCTTTAAATACGTCGGCTAAATCCTTTATTTTATTCGCTCCGGGTATAATCTCGGGAATCGGCAAAAAGAGCAGGAACAGAGGAATAAGACCGATAATCAGCATAACGATAAGATTTCGGTCGCTGTCCATTTCAGACCACTTGAATTTACCGGTAAAAATATCCTTTATAAGCAGGAAAAACGCCTTTATCAACCGTACGATAATCTTGCGGTAAAAAATCAGCACAGCGGCTAAAGTTCCGATATGTAGCATTACGTCGAGGAAAATTCCACCGTCGGACATTCCCATAAGGTGCTCGGCTATGTTGAGATGTCCGCTGCTGGATACAGGCAAAAACTCGGTAAGTCCCTGAATAATACCCAGTATAACGTTTTGAATAATCTGAATAATCATATGCCCTCCAAAATATGTAATCAGTCGAGGCGAAACGCTTACTTCGTAAACCGCGCCTCATCCGTCACGCAACAGCGTGACACCTTCCCCTTAGGGGGAAGGCTTTTTTGCTTTATACTCTCTAATCATATCGTAAAGACAGTCGAGAGCTTCTTTTAGCGTTCCGACGCTGTCAACCAAACCGACGTCTACAGCTCTCTGACCGTCGAGGATTGTACCGATATCCATAACGAGCTCACCGGTATTCATAACCAGATTTGTATAATCCTCTTTTGATATTTTTGAATTTTCGACAACAAAGTTAGTAATCCTGTCCTGCATACGCTGATAATACTCAAACGTCTGCCACACGCCGATAGTCAGCCCTGTGCTGCGCACAGGGTGAGCAGTCATAGACGCGCTCTTAGCGATAAAGCTCTTTTTAGCCGAAACAGCCAGCGGAATACCTATAGAGTGACCTCCGCCCAACACAATCGAGACAGTCGGCTTTTTCATACCCGAGATAAGCTCGGCTATGGCAAGCCCCGCTTCAACGTCGCCGCCTACCGTATTCAGCAGTATCAGCAGTCCGTCTATACGAGGATCCTCGTCAATCGCGACAAGCATAGGTATGACGTGCTCGTACTTTGTCGTTTTGTTGTTCTGAGGGAGCAGGTAGTGTCCCTCAATCTGTCCTACAATCGTAAGACAATGAATAACAGAACCGTCACGCTCGGTAATTACCGCTCCGCTGTCCTGAATATGCTCAAAGCTGTTTTCGTCGGCGGAGTTGTCGGGTTTTTGATCTCCGTCCTCTTCACAAGGATTGCGGACAATTTCATCGTCGCTCTGTTTATTTTCGTTCATAATACGCACCTCCGTGTTTATTCTGCCCCAAAAGGTGCGTATACTCATAAGAATTATAACATTTTATGCCATATAATTCAAGAAAATTATTCATTTTTCTGAATAAAAATTATTTTTTAAAAGAATTATAGTATGCTATCTGTAGTTATATTTATGATTTAATAACGGAGTGATATTTTTTGGAAGTTCATACGTGGCAAATAATTGTAATTATACTGTGTATTTTGCTTTCTGCCTTTTTCAGCTCGGTTGAAACCGCGTTCTCTTTCGTCAACATAATTCGTATTCAGAGCTACGCCGACGACGGCAACAAAAAAGCAAAAAGCGTGTTGTATATTACAAATCATTTTGACAACGCTTTGACAGCGATTTTAATCTGTAACAATATAGTTAACCTGGGGTGTTCGTCGCTGGCTACCGTAGTGTGTCTTGAGATTTTCGGCGACGTAGGTTCAGCTATAGCCACCGGCG
>X127_Alpine_Marmot__coassemble_252_pt1 | contig 11161 bp, 12 predicted proteins | sample X127_Alpine_Marmot__metabat2_low_PE_002 | metagenome-assembled genome bin X127_Alpine_Marmot | reverse complement strand
CAAAACGCCCAAAGGGGCATAACAATAATAAAGCTGGGCAAAAGCTATCAGATGGTAAGCGTAAAGGAGTACGCGCCGTATATCCGTACCGTTATGGATTTGCGCCGTAACACTCCGCTTTCTCAGGCGGCTTTGGAGGTGCTTTCGGTTATCGCCTATAACCAGCCTGTAACAAAGTCTTTTGTCGAACAGATACGCGGCGTTGACTGCTCAGGCGTTATCGGTTCTCTGACCGCCAAGGATTTAATAGAGGAAAAGGGCAGGCTGGAGCTCCCCGGCAGACCGCTTCTTTACGGCACTACCGAGAACTTCCTCAGGTGTTTTAATATCAGCTCAATTGATGAGTTGCCGCCTCTGCCGGAGGACGACGCTCCCTCAGAGGACGAGGACGTTCAGCTCAGCGTACAGGACGTAATAGAACAGGCAGCTCAGGATTAAAATGATTGCGTTATATATAATACTCGGCATACTTCTTTTGCTTTTTTTAATAACATTTCTGAACGTTTGGGTGTTCGCGAGCTACAACGAGGAATTAAGGCTTTTTATAAAAATAGCTTTTATAAAGCTTCAGCTTGTACCGCCTAAGCCTAAGAAGGAAAAGAAAAAGCCTAAAAAGGGAAAAAAGAAAGAGCCCGAGAAGGAAAAACCTGAGAAAGAAAAGTCTTTTAGTATTAAGGACTATGTAAAAGAAAAAGGAATTTCGGGCATACTCAATATAGTTAAGCGTGTTGCGGATTTAGCCGTAGGCGCGTTAAAGGACTTGCTAGGCAAAATTACCGTGACAAAGCTGTCCATCAGAATAAGAGTTGCGGGGGAGGACGCGGCGGACTCAGCCGTCAAATACGGCAGGGTTTGTTCAGCGCTTTATCCGGCTTTGAGAGTAATAGCCGAGGTTGTAACAATTGAGGATTACAATATTGACATTGAGCCTGACTTCTCGGACAAGCCTAAGAACTCAGCCAAGGGCGAGGCTGTGGCTAAAATCCGAATAATCTCAATTCTTAAGGTAGTGTTTAAACGAGGGTTGCAGACGCTGCGTCTGTTACTCAAAGCCAAACCTAAACATAAAATATCTGAAAAGGAGACATAGAAATGGATCATCCTATTAATAGCTTAATGGACACAACAATGGAGAAAATTAAGGAAATGGTTGACGGCAATACCGTTATCGGCGACCCGATTACATCCCCTGACGGTACAATCATTATCCCTGTCTCCAAGGTTAGCTACGGTTTCGCCTCGGGCGGCTCCGATTTACCTACCAAGAAAGAGAACAAGGAGTGCTTCGGCGGCGGCAGCGGCGCTGGAGTAACAATCCAGCCTCTCGCTTTTCTCACAGTTTATAAGGGAAAGGTTAACCTTATGCCCATAGAGAAATACGACGGCGCGGCAGACAGAGTTGTCGGAATGGTTCCCGAGCTTGTTGACAAGGTAACCGCCTTGTTTAAAAAGGATAAGAAGAATAAGGATACAGTTGTTGACGACGAAAACGCCGAGACAGCCGACATAAACGACGACTTATTCTAAAATATTAACCTGCTTCATAAACTCTATCGGTGATGTTTATGAAGCGCGTTATCGCTTTTGCTCTTATAATACTGATGTTTATTGTCCCTGCTGTGAGCGTAAGGGCTGAGGTAAGCACCTCAGCGGGTTCGGCGGTGCTTTACAGTCCGTTTAATAATGAAGTTTATTATTCTAATAACGAAAATAAACATATGAAGCCTGCCAGCACAACAAAAATTCTAACCGCTCTTATTACCCTTGAATATGCCGAAAAGAACAACAAAAAGGTTGAGTTTAAAGAGTCTATGGCGGCTGAGGGCAGCAGTATGTACCTCAAATTCGGCGAGGTTCTCACGCTGAAAGATTTGGCTGTCGGAATCCTTATGTGTTCAGGCAACGACGCGTCTAACGCGGCGGCGATTTCTATTGCCGGCAGTACTGAGAAATTCGCGGACTTAATGAATAAACGCGCGAAAAAAATCGGTATGAAAAACACCCACTTTGTTACGCCCAGCGGACTTGACCACGAGGACCATTATTCCACAGCCTACGATATGGCTCTTTTGATGGCTGAGGCGTTAAAGAATCCGGAGTTCTCTCGACTGACCGCTAAAAAGAGCGAGACGGTTCAGTTTATAAGTCCTGCTGATAAAAGCGTGACGTACACTAATCACAACCGGCTTTTGTCGCTTTATGAGTATTGTGTCGGTGGAAAGACAGGTTACACAATGGCGGCAGGGCGGTGCCTTGTTTCTGCCGCCGTCAAGGACGGATTAACGTTAATTGCCGTAACTATGAACGATAGGAACGACTGGCAGGATCACGTTTCAATGTATAACTACGGCTTTGAAAATCACACAATGTGCGTGTTTGACGACACTAACTTTTATCTTGAAGTAGACGTAGCGGGCGGTGACGACAACACGGTTATAGTATCGAGTGACGACTGCGGCGGCATTGTTGTTTCGCCGTCTGATTTTAATAAGGTCGAGAGGAAGCTTCACCTTGATAACTTCCTTTACGCTCCTGTTAAAAAAGGACAAAAGGTCGGCACAATCGAGTACTTGTTAAATGGTAAGAAAACAGCCGAACATAAATTGACGGCTATGAATAATATTTCGGCTGAAAAAAGCACGAGCTTTTGGCAAAAAATCTTTTAAAGGATGTTTAAATGCGTTCAAATTTGGTAAGACTGCAAAAATTTATGGCTGACTGCGGTGTGGCTTCTCGAAGAAAATCAGAAGTTCTGATTGAGAACGGAGCGGTTAAGGTCAACGGCAAACCCGCATCACTCGGAGATAAGGTCAATCCCGCGTCAGACAAGGTATATGTTCACAACAAACGCGTTGTCCTCAAACGCAAGGGCGGCAAGCGCTACATAATGCTCAACAAGCCCCGCGGCTATGTCACAACTATGAAGGACGAAATGGGCAGGAAGTGCGTCGCTGATTTGGTTAAGGATATTCCCGAACGCGTATATCCTGTCGGCAGGCTCGACAAGGACAGCGAGGGACTTCTTATCCTAACTAACGACGGCGATTTTTCCAATCAGGTTACTCACCCTAAGCAGGAGATCAATAAGGTATACCACGTAACCGTTCGTCCCGATATGACCGCCGAACAGGCTAAAACGCTTTCGGGCGGTATCGTCATTGACGGACGTAAAACAGCTCCCTGTGAGGTCAGAGTTATGAACCGCCTTGAGGACAGAACCAATGTTGAAATGGTTCTCCACGAGGGTCGAAATCGTGAAATCCGCAAGATGTGCGAATACTTCGATCTCGAGGTTATACGACTCCGCAGAATTTCAATCGGTTCGGTTAAAATGGGCAAGCTCAAAAAGGGAATGTGGCGTGACCTTACCGAGGCGGAAATCCGAAAGCTTACATCAAAGTAAAAACTTCCTTGGTAAATGTCCGCTTGCGGACAAAATGAGCTATCACAAAGCTATAATTAAACAAATTCCAACTATTTTTTATCTATAAAATATTCAAAGTGCGCAAAATTAAAATTTGCGCATTTTTTTCTTGCGCATTTGCACGAATTGGATTATAATACTAGATGTATATTAATGTTCATTAAAAGGGGACATTTGGTAATTTATTTGAACTTTTAATATTTGGAGGAATGACAATGAGTATCGAAAGTATTACTCAGGCAAAAGCCGCTATCAGCGAAACTGCCGCGTACAAAACTCTGACCGCCTTTTTTGACAACGGCGAGTTTACTCCTGTTGCTAATCTCGCTAAATCGGGGGATACCTATGCCGAGGTTGTAGCAGGTCAGGGATTTGTCAACGGTGTGGCGACTCTGGCGTTTGCACAGAATCCCGATTTCTGCGGCGGCGCTATGAGTAAGGCACAGGCGGCTAAGCTTTTAAAGGTTTACAATCAGGCTATGGCTACAGGTAAGGCTGTAGTCGGCTTTTATAACAGCAAGGGCGGCAGGCTCGACGAGGGTAACGCACTTCTTAACGGTTACGGCGAGGTGCTTAACGCCGCGAGTAAGCTTTCTGGCGTAGTTCCTCAGATTTCCGTAATCCTCGGAGATTGCATAGGCACAGGCGCGCTCAACGCTGTTTCGTCAGATTTTGTAATTGCGACAAAGGACTCTAGGCTTTCTTTAGATACAACTGGCAAGAACGCCGATGTTGATTATAACGCAAAAAACGGTATCGTTTCGGTTACGGCGAATGATGAAGCTGACGCTATCGAAAAGGCGAGAGACCTTCTTTCGTACCTGCCATCCAGTAATCTTGATACAGCAATGGGATTTGAACCGGCACAACCGAACGAGGACGGCTGTATTGTGCACCGGACGATTGACAAGGATTCGCCTTATCATATTAATAAGGCATACGGCGAAAACACTCGTACACTTTTCGCCGCTATAGAGGGTGAGATTTACGGCATAGTCCGCACAGCAGGCGGTAAGCTTACAGCCGATGACGCTAATAAAATAGCGAAGCACGTACGCTTCTGCGACGCTTTTTCAATTCCTTTAGTGACGTTTGTTGATGTTGAGGGCTTTGAGGATATTAAGTCAGCGGCTAAAGTAAGTTCAGCTTATGCCGAGGCTACTACCGTTAAAATCTCGGTTGTTACAGGCAAGGCTGTCGGTTCGGCATATATCGCTCTTGCCGGCGCGGGCGCTAACGCGGATATGGTTTACGCTCTTCCCGACGCGGTTATCAGTCCTGTTAACCCCGAGGCGGCTGTACTGATTGCCGACCCCGAAAAGCTTAACGTTCCCGTATCTGAACAGGCGGCTGTTGTTGAGCAGTACGCTAAGGAAAACTTTAGCGCTGAGAACGCCGCGGCTGAGGGTTATGTTGATGACGTTGTTACCGAAGCAGAGCTCAGACCCGCGCTTATTAACGCAGGCTTAATGCTCTACGGCAAGAGAGTTAAGACAGAAGCGAAAAAGCACAGCACAATATAAAATAAGGCTTCTAATTTAGGAGAAGTCTATTACAAAAAATACTATCCAAAGGGGTAATCAATATGAAGAATTTAAGAATTACAGTAAACGGCACAGCATATGACGTACAGGTAGAGGAACTCGGCAGCTCCGCGGCTCCCGCCGCTCCCGCTCAAGCAGCTGCTCCCGCTCCCGCGGCTCCCAAGGCTGCTCCTGCTCCTGCAGCTTCAGGCAGTGACGGCGCGGTTAAAATAACTGCTCCTATGCCCGGTACGATTGTTAGAATTGAAGTAAGCGCGGGCGACTCCGTAAAGGCAGGACAGGACCTCGTGTTCATCGAAGCTATGAAGATGGAGACTCCTGTTAAAGCCGCTCAGGACGGTACTGTTGCTTCAGTCAACGTTTCCAAGGGCGAGTCTGTCGAAACCGGTAAGGTTCTCCTTACTATGAACTAAGAGGTACGATATGGCAAAAAAGATTTTAATTACCGAGACCGCTCTGCGTGACGCTCACCAGTCCTTAATAGCTACAAGAATGACAACCGAGGAAATGCTTCCTGTGCTTCCTTTGCTTGATAAAATCGGTTATCATTCACTTGAGTGCTGGGGCGGAGCAACATTTGACAGCTGTCTCAGATTTTTAAACGAAGACCCGTGGCAGAGACTTCGCACTATCCGCGAAAACTGCCCCAATACAAAGCTTCAAATGCTTTTCAGAGGACAGAATATGCTTGGCTATCGTCACTACGCTGACGATGTTCTCGAATATTTTGTGCAGAAAAGCTGTGCCAACGGTATTGATATAATCCGTATCTTTGACGCACTTAACGATATCAAGAACCTGCAAAGCGCGATTAAAGCCGCTAAAAAGGAAGGCGCTCACGCTCAGGTCGCTATCAGCTACACCACAGGTCCTGTATTCACCGAGGAATACTATGTAGACTACGCTAAGCGTATCGCCGAGGCGGGCGCTGACTCAATCTGCATTAAGGATATGGCGGCTCTTCTCACTCCTTATAAGACATACGAGCTTGTTAAGGCTATCAAGAGCGAGGTTAATTTACCTATAGCTCTCCATACTCACTATACCTCCGGACTCGGTTCAATGTGCCTGCTGAAAGGTATTGAGGCAGGAGCTGATATCATTGATACCGCGATTTCTCCGCTCTCACAGGGCACATCTCATTCACCTACAGAGTCTATGGTTGCCGCCCTTCAGGGTACCGAGTACGACACAGGACTTGACCTTGAGGCGTTTACCGAAATCCGCAACTACTATATGGATTTGCGTAAAAAGTATATTGACAGCGGCTTGCTTGATACGAAGATTCTCACCGCTGACACAAAGGCTCTGCTTTATCAGGTTCCGGGCGGAATGCTCTCGAACCTTATCTCTCAGCTCAAACAGGCGGGTAAAGAAGACCAGCTCGATGAGTGTCTCGCCGAGGTTCCGCGTGTTCGTAAGGACGCAGGTTATCCTCCGCTTGTTACTCCTACATCACAGATTGTCGGAACTCAGGCTGTGTTTAACGTTATCACAGGCGAGCGTTATAAGATGGTAACGAAGGAGTTCAAGGGTATTATCGAGGGTAAATACGGCACAACGCCTATGCCTATCGACGAGGAGTTCCGTAAGCAGATTATTGGTGACGAAGAACCGATTACCTGTCGTCCCGCCGATCTCTTAGAGCCTGAGCTAGACAAGCTCCGCGCCGAAATTCCTCAGTATATAGAGCAGGATGAGGACGTGCTCTCCTACGCTCAGTTCCCTGAGGTTGCGACTAAATTCTTCGAGAAACGCCGCGAAACAAGAGCCGGTATCAACTCCGACTTAGGTGACAAAGCAAATAAGGTTTATCCTGTATAATAACTGATAATTAAAGGAGCGGTCATTTGAACCGCTCCTTTTATGTCTTTATAACCCCATATGTAAAATCGCTTTTGCACACCTCGGTTTTCTCAGCCGCGAGGCTCCAAATATCGCTCGCTGTAATGTCAATATCAAAAATCCTTTTCGCGTTAACGTCAAGACTGGTATATCCCTTGGCAACATTAGTGATAAGTGGGAGAGAGCCGTTTGCTTTTATCTTTGACATAAGCTTTTCTCCTTTTTCGTTAAACGCCAAAACACGCGTATATGGTGCGTGTGTTAACGGCAAATCAGTAGTAATTCCAAGCAATGCCGAAATAATAATCCGCCTTATTCTCGCCATTGTGTAACGCTTTGTCTTTACTTTTTCAAATAATTCATCAAGCGATTTTGAGGTTTTAACCGCCTCAAAAATTCTGTTTTCAAGCCCCTCGCTTACATCCGGAAGGTTGCTTAAATCTTCCCTGCTCATTGTTCTGAGCTTATAAAGCATAATCAATTCAAGGTTCTTAATATCCGCGGTGTTATTGATTTTATAGTCAGGCACGAAACGGCTATAGTCCTCGCCTTTTTTAATCATCTCTCTTATGTTTGACGAGCTTGTAATAATTTCTGTTATCTCCCTGCTGTCGTGCGCCGCGCCTATGCGCTTAACCGAGATAGGCTCTATATTAGTTCCGTTTAAGGCTTTTATGTATTCAACAGCCAGAATATTATTCGGCCTTTCAACGATATCTGAGAGGTCAGGCGAAAAGATTTTTCCGATTGCCTTTTGAACGGCTTTCGGGTAGTAATCTCCGCTATCCATATTGCGCCTTAGTTCTGTATTAAAAGCTTCGTTATTAAAGGCGTTTGCAACCTCTTTGAGCATAGTTATATCATCGTCCTCAGCTCCGAAGCACAGTTTATCAACAACTCCGAGTGAGTCAATAATCTCAACCGCGCCTCTCGCGAATGTTTCGGCAGGAGCGCAGGCATATACGGTAGGAAGCTCAATCACTAAATCCGCGCCGTTTTTAGCGGCAACCTCCGCGCGGGAAAACTTGTCACAGACGGCGACATCTCCTCGTTGAGTAAAATTGCCGCTCATTACGGCAATCACACAGTCGTCCTTGTTTTTTATCTTATCTATTAAATATTTATGACCGTTATGGAACGGGTTATATTCACAAATCACCGCATAAACGCTCATAATCAGCCTCCGCTTTAATAAAAATGATTAAAATCACAAAAAAACCTTGCAAATAATCTCGTTATCATTTATTATAGTATAGTATGATTTTAAATATAATTCAAGGAAAAGGGGAACATTTAATGAAAGTTTTAGTTATAAATGCCGGCAGCTCGTCGCTTAAATACCAGCTTATTAATATGGACGGCGAAAAGGTGCTCGCTAAAGGTAACTGTGAGCGTATCGGCGATGAGGGCTCGGTTATCGGTTATAAGACGGCTGATAACCAGATTAAAAAAGAAGTTGCGATGCCGGACCATGCCGCGGCATTTACACAGGTTAAGAATTTACTCGTTGACCCTGAGGTCGGCGTAATCAATGATCTCTCTGAGGTTGCGGCTGTAGGTCACCGCGTGGTACAGGGCGGCAGTTCCTTCCATGAGAGTTGTCTTGTTAACGATAAGGTTATTGAGGAGATTAATAGTCTTTCACATTTAGCTCCGCTTCATAATCCCGCTAACGTTCAGGGAATTATCTCCAGCCAAAAGGTGTTCGGCAAGGACACTCCCCAGGTTATCGTTTTTGACACAGCGTTCCACACCACTATGCCCGAAAAGGCGTATATGTACGCCGTTCCTTATGAGTATTACGAGAAGTACGGCGTTCGCCGCTACGGCTTCCACGGTACATCTCACCGTTTCGTAAGCTCTGAGATGGCTAAACGTATGGGCAAGGATATTAAGGATTTAAAGATTATAACCTGCCATATCGGTAACGGTTCCTCAATCACAGCTATTGACGGCGGTAAGGTTATCGACACAACAATGGGACTCACGCCGCTTGACGGCTTTATGATGGGTACACGTTCGGGCTCCCTTGACCCGTCTGTTGTTACATTTATTATGGAAAAGGAAGGTCTGTCAGCTAAAGAGATGGATACCGTTCTTAATAAGAAGTCGGGACTTCTCGGTATCTCCGGCATCTCCAGCGACGACCGTGATATAGCCGCGGCTGAGGCTGAGGGTAACCATCGCGCTAAGCTTACACACGATATGCTTTATTATCAGATTGCTAAGTATGTCGGCGCTTTCTATGTAGCTCTCGGCGGTTGTGACGCTATCGTATTCACAGCAGGTCTAGGTGAGAACCTGCCCGCTTTAAGAAAGGCTGTTTGTGATTATCTTGCTCCTCTCGGCGTTAAGATTGACGTTGAAGCTAACGAGGCTTGTATCCACGGAAAAGAGGGAACACTTACAACTCCTGATTCAAAAATCCGCGTAGAGCTTATCGCGACAAACGAAGAACTTGTTATCGCTAGAGATACAAAAGCAATTGTAGAAAATTTATAATTTCAGATTATAAAAGAGCCGTCGCTTTATGCGACGGCTCAGTTGTAATACTAATCTCTGATAGAAAGCGGACAAAGATTCTTATGCGTGGTTTTCTGCGTGGTCGTCGAGCATATCGCTCTCTCTGAATAACAGCGATATACACCAGATTGCAGCCAGACCGACGATAATATAAATAATTCTGCTTATAATGCCGCTCTGTCCGCCGCCTATCCAGGCAACAAGGTCAAACTGGAAAATGCCGACAAGACCCCAGTTGAGTCCGCCGATGATAGAAAGTATTAATGCTATTCTGTCAATCATAAATGAAAATCCTCCTTTTCACACATAGTGTTGTCAAAAGGAGGAATTTTATTCATCAGTTATTTAAAAAATAATATTCTTGTTATAAACAATACCATTCCCAATATAAAGAATCCAACTCCGATTATTCTTGTCACAAATACCGCTTTTTTAATTTTCATTGAACTAATCATATTTTCAACAGGAAAGGGCAGGAAAAACACGGTCGCTCCCACCAACATAAGCGCGAGCGCCGTTATCGAAAATCCGATTGCCGTGTCTACAGCCGACAGGAAAAGTCCGACAGGAATACCGAATACGCCTATAATATTAAGTATCGAAAAAGGCTTTGTGTATTTTTCTCTAAAAGAATAAAAGTCCAGCGCTTTCTTCTCACATTCCTCGTCGCAGTACTGGTCATAGTATGAGATTTCCTTGGCGCAATAATCACACTGCTTCATTTTTATCACCTTTAATTTTTTTAATAATATTTATATTATTGGCTTTTAGTATTTTATATAGCGCGAACGCTACAAGAATAAGGCTTATCCATTGGCTTGTCGAAAGGAAAAGGAAGAAACCTCTGTATTCGTCGCCGCGTAAAAAATCGATAAAAAACCTGATTGTTCCGTAGCTGAGCAGGTATACATAAATTAACTGTCCCTTCATTATTCCTTTTCGGAATAATATAAGTAAAGCTATAAATATAAGAGCGTTAAATCCGCACTCCAAAAGCTGAACAGGAAAACGGTTAACTCCGTTTGCGCTTTCAACTACCGCGTTATGAGTAGTGAATCCAAATCCACATTCGATACCGTAGCAGCAACCGGCGAAGAAACATCCCAGCCTTGATATTGAGTGAAACAGCGGAATACCTACAGCGAAACAATCGCTGAAGCTGCCGAGGTCGAGCTTTCTGAATTTACAGTAAAGCATACCGAAAACCAGACCTAGTATCAGTCCGCCGTAATATACCATACCGTCCATAAACTTGAATATAATATCGAAGATATAGTGAGCGTGCCAGCCTTCCGAGAAGCACAAACCGAGATAATAAATAATATCGGGAAGATTTGTAATACCATACAGTATATGAGCGCCGATAAAAGCACCTATTAGTATAAACAACTCTCCGAACAGAATATCCTCAAGCAAAATCTTATATCTTCTGCCGAGTACAAACGCTACAATGCCCATAGCGATTAACCCGACTGACGCGCATAAACCGTAAAGATTTAGCGGAGTGCCGAAAAAATTAATTTCAGGAAACATAAAGCCACCTCAATTCTTAAAATATATTTTAACAAATTTTTATAAATACTTCAAGTCCCCGAAAAAAGTGAAAAACCGCTCCCAAAAGGAACGGTTTATCTTACTTAAAAATCAAGCCTAACGGCTTTTTTAGCGCTGCAGCGACAACTGCCGCAAGTACGCATTTTAATATGTCAGTAGGCAAAAACGACAGCGCGCCCGAAACGATTGCGGCGGGGTAGTCCATAGCTGTTATTATCTTAAGAACAATTACCCCGGGAACGTCAATAATTATTATACCTAACACTATAGA
>X127_Alpine_Marmot__coassemble_244_pt1 | contig 11344 bp, 11 predicted proteins | sample X127_Alpine_Marmot__metabat2_low_PE_002 | metagenome-assembled genome bin X127_Alpine_Marmot | reverse complement strand
GTGTAAAATGTTTCATATAAAGCTCCACCTTACTGCCTTTCCTCTTTGGGGGAAGGCAATTCGCCTGCGAATCGGACGGATGAAGGCAAGCGAATCAAATGGTTATATTAATAAAAATTTTCTTAATACTTTTCAAGTGAAATCTCAACAATCTTATCACACAGCGCCGCGAAGTCCATACCGACAACTTCAGCCTCCTGAGGGAGCAGGCTTGTGGGCGTCATACCCGGGAGTGCGTTGGCCTCAAGGCAATACGCCTCGCCGCTTTCGGTGAGGATAAAGTCCATACGCGCGTACGCTTGAAGTCCGAGCGTTTTAAACGCCGCATACGCACTCTCGCGCAGAGTTTTGTCCTCGGCTTCGGTGATTTTCGCGGGACATTCATCTACGGTTAATCCCGCCTGATACTTGGACTTGTAGTCATAAAAGCCTGTTGTCGGAATAATCTCAATCGGAGGAAGAACCTCGTCGCCGAGCACGCCGACGGAGAACTCTCTGCCCTCGATAAACTGCTCGACAACAATCTCGTCCTCAAAAGAAAACGCGTCATTTACCGCGGCGTTAAACTCATCGCGGTTATCAGCTCTGGCGATGCCTACGCTGCTGCCGCCCGAACATGGCTTAACTACGCAGGGGAAGATATCCCAACCGTCTGTGCTCTCGCCCTTTTTAAAAATCTCTCCCTCGGCGATTTTGACCTTATGCTGTTTAAACAGAGCTCGGCTTATTCCCTTATCCATAGCGAGCGCCGCTGAAAGGTAGCCTGTGCCTGTGTATTTTAAGCCTAAAATATCGAACGCCGCCTGAAGCTTGCCGTTCTCTCCCTCGCCGCCGTGAAGCGCAAAGAAAGAGATATCGGCATAGCGGCAAATCTCAATAACGTTTTTTCCTAAGAAGCACGCGCCCTTGTCCGAACGCATAGCCTTAACAGCCTCAAGGTTGGGAATATCCTCGGCAATACTTTTGCTTGATATAATGTCGCTGTTCTCGCTGAAAAGCTCGGCGGGAGTTTTGTCCCCCTCATAGCCGAGATATACGTCGAGAAAGACAACCTTGTGACCCTTGCTCCTCAGGGCTTTAGCAATCTTGCCTCCCGAGCTTATCGCTACGTCGCGCTCGGTGCTCAGACCGCCCGTAAGTACAGTAATATTCATATAAATCTCCTCTCTGCCTTCTCCTTGAGAAGGCGGGCGGATGAAGTGTAGGTAATTCGCCTAAATTGACGAATTGCCGTTACTCTCCGATTATCTTAATCAGCGCGTGCTTGTTGCGCTTGCCGTCGAGCTCGTAGTAAAAAATCTGCTCCCACGTACCGAAGTCCAGCCTGCCGTCGGTTATCGCGCAGACAACCTCTCGTCCCATAATGGTGCGCTTAAGGTGAGCGTCGGCGTTGTCCTCAAAGCCGTTGTGATTGTACTGGCTGTAGGGTTTTTCGGGGGCGAGCTTCTCAAGCCATTTCTCATAGTCGGAATGCAGACCGCTCTCGTCGTCGTTGATGAATACCGACGCGGTGATGTTCATAGCGTTAACGAGGACAAGCCCCTCCTTGATACCGCTTTCGTCAATTGCCGCCTGAACGTCCTCTGTAATGCGGACAATCTGTCTGCGGCGAGGGACGTTGAACCATAACTCTTTTCTAAAACTTTTCATATTTCACCTCTGTATAGCCTTGTTGCTCTCGGCTTTTCGTCAAAACATAAATTTGTTAAATCCCCAGTTTTCGACTTCCTCAAATTTTACGTAGCAATACGAGGGGTCAACCGATAGCTCCTCGCTCAAAATCTCGCATATACGCTCTGTGAGCTTTTCGTACGCCTCACGAGTAGACTTACCAAAGATTTTAACTTCAACAAAGGCGGTGTTCTCCTTGTTGCCGTGGAACATCATACTCACGCCGTCCTCAACCGCACACATAAAGTAGCTTGAGGTCTTTCCGGGTAAAAGCAAAATACTCTCGGTGAGCTTGTTTTCAATACTTATCTTTTTAGCTTCATCAGCCTTGACAGAAGTTTTTACATCAATAAAAGGCATATTTTCCCTCCAAAATTTGTTAGCTATATAATTATATAACTTTAGTGCCGGTTTTTCAACCTGATTAATCAAATAATAATGTAATAATTGTAACTTAATTTTCCGCTGATATGTGCTAATATATATATGCTGTGACTCTTTCCGGCAGGAAGGAGGGTTGTCAAATGTTCGGATACATATACACCTTTTTAGTTTCCTTACAAGCATCTATAGTTGGCTACTATATTTGCAAATGGCTTGACGGAGACGCCTAACACAGCACAAGCATACGACCCATTATGTCGTTAAACTAATAAGAGCCCCGCAGAAACTGCCTTTTCTGCGGGGCTTGACTTTTGTTGCCAAATTAACATATACACCTTTTGGCTAACTATAGTATAGCATAACGTTTTGAGATTTTCAAGTATTTATATAAAATATGTAATGTCGTCTGACATTCCGCTGTTCGTTTTACTTGATTGAGTTTATCAGTCCGCCCTTGGCTATAATGTTCTGGATGAACTCGGGGAAGGGCTCGCCCTTAAAGCTCTCGCCTGTGGTTTCGTCGGTGATTACGCCTGTGTTGTAGTCAACGCTGACGGTGTCGCCGTCGTTAATCGCTTCTGCCGCCTCGGGACACTCGATAATCGGCAGACCGATGTTGATAGAGTTGCGGTAGAAAATTCTCGCGAAGCTCGACGCGATTACACAGCTTATACCGCTTGCCTTAATCGCGATGGGAGCGTGCTCACGAGATGAGCCGCAACCGAAGTTCTTTGTGGCGACCATAATGTCGCCGTCGTTTACTTTATTTACAAAATCCTTGTCGATATCCTCCATACAATGAGCCGCGAGCTCCTTGTGTGAGGCTGTGTTAAGATAACGCGCAGGGATGATTACGTCGGTATCCACGTTATCGCCGAATTTATGTACTTTACCTTTTGCGTTCATAATTAAATTTATCCTTTCATTTAATAAAACCGCCAAGCCCTCTCAAGGGGAAGCCTGATTATACTTTTTCGGGGTTGGTGATGTAGCCTGTAACAGCGCTTGCCGCGGCTACCGCGGGACTTGCAAGGTAAACCTCGCTGTCAACGTGACCCATACGTCCCACAAAGTTACGGTTAGTGGTTGAGACCGCTCTCTCACCGGCAGCCAAAATTCCCATATGTCCGCCGAGACACGGTCCGCAGGTCGGTGTTGAAACAACAGCTCCGGCGTCCACGAAGATATCAAAAAGTCCCTCGTGCATAGCCTTCTGCCAGATTTTCTGTGTGCCGGGAATTACTATACAGCGCACTCCGCTGGCTATGGTCTTTCCCTTTAACACGTCAGCCGCCGCGCGCAGGTCTGAGATACGTCCGTTTGTACACGAACCGATTACAACCTGGTCAATCTTAACCTCAGTGTCGCCGATTTCGTCAATTGTCCTCGTGTTCTCAGGGAGATGCGGGAACGCTACTGTCGGTCTGAGCTGTGAGAGGTCAATTGTGTATTCCTCGTCGTATACAGCGTCCTCGTCTGCCGTGTATTCAACAGGCGTACCCTGATATCTGCCGTCGCAGTACTCGCGTGTGATATCATCGACAGGGAAGATACCGTTCTTCGCGCCGGCTTCAATCGCCATATTCGCGATACAGAGCCTGTCGTCAATATTAAGGTACTGAACTCCCTCGCCGACAAATTCCATTGATTTATAAAGAGCGCCGTCAACGCCGATTTTGCCTATAATATGCAGGATAACGTCCTTACCCGAAACATAGCCCTGAGGCTTTCCGACAAGGTTAAACTTGATAGCGGCGGGAACCTTGAACCACGCCTTACCGCTCATCATACCGGCGCACATATCTGTTGAGCCTACGCCTGTAGAGAACGCTCCGAGAGCGCCGTAGGTACAGGTGTGTGAATCAGCGCCTATGCACAGACAGCCGGGGCCTACAAGACCCATCTCGGGCAGAAGTGCGTGCTCGATACCCATACCGCCTACGTCGCGGTAATTCTTAATGTCATATTTATCGGCAAACTCCCGGCTCTGCTTAACCTGGGTTGCCGCCTTTATGTCCTTGTTAGGTGTAAAATGGTCCATAATCAGCGCGATTTTAGTGTTGTCAAATACGCTTGTCGCGCCGTTCTCCTCAAACACATTAATCGCTACGGGCGTTGTTACGTCGTTGCCAAGAACCAAATCGAGCTTAGCCTCGATGAGCTGTCCCGCTTTTACCTCGTCGAGTCCCGCGTGGGCGGCGAGGATTTTCTGAGACATTGTCATTCCCATAGTAATCTCTCCTTTTAAATTCAAAACTATTCTGCTTCCCCTCAAGGGGAAGCCTTTCGGAATAATTATCGCATAGGCTCTTGATAAAAGATTGTAAAGTATGATACAATTACTATAATAAAAACAGGAAGTGATACGAAATGGAAAACCCGACCTATATTCAAGAGGTTTTTGAGAAGATAAATTACGTCCGTAAATTCTCGAAGGGCGATATAATCTATCATCAGGGCGATAGAGCCGCAAGCTTTTATTACCTGAAAAAAGGCAAGGTTCGCGTATATATAACCTCTCCCGACGGAGTTGAACATACCCTTTCAACAGCAAACAGCGGAGAGATACTGGGCGAAGCGGCTTTTTTCGATAAGATGCCCCGAGTCGGTTCGGCAAACGCGCTGTCAAACATTGAGGTCGCGGTAATCAACGAGGAAACTCTCATAACGCTTACAAGGGAGCGCCCTCGGCTTGCGCTCGAACTGCTGAGTTTGCAGGCTTTACGGATTCGTCAGCTGTCCGCTCAGCTGGACGCTATGACATTCCTCAGAGCGGACGAAAGAATCGCGAAGGTTCTGCTTCAGAACGCGGACGGCAAAAACGAGGTTTCCCTCACCCACGAGGAAATAGCGGGGATAACAGGCGTTACCCGCGTAACCGTCAGCAAAATTCTGCGTTCAATGAAGAACAAAGGAATTTTAAAAACCGAGTACCGTAAAATTACTGTACTTAACAAAAAAGATTTGCAACATTTAGTCGCAAAACTGTCAAATGATATAATTTAAGGAGCTGTCACGCGACAGCTCCTTTTGATATTTACTATTAGTCTTTCTTGCCTCTGTAATCTACATGCCAGAGATCCTTAGCGTATTCAATGATAGCGCGGTCGGAGCTGAACTTGCCTGAGTTAGCTACATTAGCAAGGCACTTTCTGCCGAACTCTACACGCTTCGAGTAATCCGCGTTAGCCTGAATCTTAGCGTCGAGATAGCTCTTTAAATCATAAAGTACGAAGTAATGGTCAGCAGCATGCCATGAAGCACCGTCAAGGAGAGCCTTGTGGAGCTCAGCGAAGCTGCCTTCGCCCTGAGCGCCGCCGTCGGAAACAGTACCGTCGATAAGAGTGTCGATAACTCTCTTAATCTCGGGGTTCTCGTTGTAGATAGCGCGTGAGGAATAGGTGTCCTTAATTCTTTCAACTTCCTCAACTCTCGCGCCGAAGATGTATTCGTTATCTACGCCCGCCGCCTCGGCGATTTCGATGTTAGCTCCGTCCCATGTGCCGAGAGTAACGGCACCGTTAACCATAAACTTCATATTACCTGTACCGGAAGCCTCTGTACCTGCGAGTGATGTCTGTTCGGAGATATCAGCCGCTGTAACAATCTTCTCGGCGTAGCTTACGTTATAGTTTGAGCAATAAACAACCTTGAGCTTGTCCTTGGTATCGGGGTCGTTGTTTACAAGATTGGCAATTTCGTTGATATACTTGATGATAGCCTTAGCTCTCGCGTAACCGGGAGCCGCTTTAGCGCCGAAGATAAAGCAGGTGGGGTTCCACTTGGGAAGCTCGCCGTTCTTGAGCTTAAAGTAGATAGCCATAATCGAGAACGCGTTAAGAAGCTGTCTCTTGTACTCGTGCAGACGCTTAACCTGAACGTCGAAAATCATCTTCGGGTCAACCTCTACGCCGTCCATCTTCTTGATATAAGCGGCAAGCTGTTTTTTCTTCTTAGCCTTAATTTTATTAAATTCCTTAACCGTATCGTCGTCCATCATCTTGTTGAGCTTAGAGAGCTTGCTCAAGTCCTTGATCCAGCCGCTGCCAACACGCTCTGTGATGAACTCAGAGAGCTCGGGGTTACAGAGTCCGAGCCAGCGACGCTGGGTGATACCGTTGGTCTTGTTCTGGAAACGCTCGGGATAAACGTTGTACCAATCCTTGAGAACATCATTCTTCAAGATTTCGGTGTGAATCTGAGCAACGCCGTTTACATATGTGGAAACATAAGTAGCAAGACGAGCCATATGAACAGTATTGTTGTCAACAATTCTCATTCTTGCCTTCTGCTCCTCGCTGATGCCCTTTGCGGTGAGCTCTTCCTGGAGCTTGTTTGCGATTAAGCAGATGATGTGGTAAATCTCGGGGACTACGTCCATCATAAGGTCAGCGTGCCATTTCTCAAGAGCCTCGCCGAGAACTGTATGGTTAGTGTAGGAGCATGTCTTACGCGCGATTTCAAACGCCTCATCAAAGTTAAGACCGTCCTTCATAAGAAGTCTTACAAGCTCGGGAATAGCTGAAACAGGGTGAGTATCGTTGAGCTGGAATACATAATCCTCAGCGAAGTGGCTGTAATCGTTGCCATACTTAGCCTTATAGTGGTTTACGATATCCTGGAGTGAAGCTGAGCAGAAGAAATACTGCTGTTTTAATCTTAAAACCTTGCCCTCGTAGGAGTTATCGTTAGGATAAAGAACTCTGGAGATATTCTCAGCGTCGTTCTTTTCCTTAACGGAGCTGTCATAGTGAGAGTTATTAAACTCATTGAAGTTAAAGTCCTCAACAGCCTCAGCCTGCCACAGACGGAGGGTGTTGATGTTGGATGTATCATAGCCGATAACAGCCATATCATAAGGAACAGCCTTAACTGTATGACCCTTAAACTCAACCTGTACGGTGAGGTCCTCGCGGCGAACGCACCACGGGTCGCCGTATTTCTGCCAATCGTCGGCAACCTCTACCTGATAGCCGTTCTCGATAAGCTGCTTAAAAAGACCGTACTTATAACGGATTCCGTAGCCGTCGAGGGGAACTTCCTGTGTAGCCGCTGAGTCAAGATAACAAGCCGCGAGTCTGCCTAAGCCGCCGTTACCGAGCGCCGCGTCGTCAATTTCCTCAAAAACGTTGATGTCAATGCCCTTTTTCTTTAGGAAGTCCTTAGCCTCATCGAGCATACCGAGACAGTAAAGGTTGTTGTACATCATACGTCCCATAAGGAACTCGGCGGAGAAATAGAAGGCTCTCCTGCCCTGAGCGTGCTTCTTCTTGCTTTTTACCCAGTTATCGGAGATTTCAGACTGAACGTATCTTCCGAAAAGGTAATGAAGCTGAGCGGGAGAAAGCTCCTCCGGCTTCTTACAATAAAGCGCTTTTGAGCTCTTTTTGAGCTCGTCCATAACTAGTTTGCCCATATTATTAATCCTCCAATCGTCCGTATGTATCAGACATCCATGATAATCTTTCTGCAAGTTCGTCCGTCAGCGCGTCAGCGTCGATACGCCATACCCAGTTACCGCCGAGGGTTGAGGGTACGTTCATTCGAGCCTCTGTGCCCAGTCCTAATATATCCTGCATCTGAATAACCGCGTAGTCAGCCTTACTTGCGTAAGCCGTGCGGATTAATCCCCAGTTAAACTCCTCTTCCTCGCCGATCCCGCAATAGTCTATAGCCTGATTGATTTCGTCGGCGTCAGCCTCGTCATACCAGCCCATAATAGTGTCGTTGTCGTGAGTACCTGTATAAACGACGCAATTGCTGTCTTTGAAATTATGAGGCAAGAAGTCGTTCTCATCATCGCCGTCAAACGCGAACTCGAGAACCTTCATTCCCGGATAACCGCTGTCTTTAAGGAGCTGTTTAACTCCGGGCGAAAGGTCGCCTAAATCCTCGGCAACAATCGGAATATCGCCGATAGCCTCTTTCATTTTATTGAAGAAGTCCATACCCGGACCGTCAAGCCATTCACCGTTGACAGCGTTCTCAGCGCCGAAAGGAATAGCGTAATAATCGTTGAACGCGCGGAAATGGTCAATACGTGTAATATCATAAAGGTTAGCGGCGGCGGCAATACGGTTGAACCACCACACGTAGTCTGTAGCTCTCAGATAATCCCAGTCGTAGAGCGGATTACCCCAAAGCTGTCCTGTCTCGGAGAAATAATCGGGAGGACATCCGGCAACACACACGGGTGTGTTAGTTTCGTCAAGCCAGAAAACATCGGGATTAGCCCATGTATCAGCGCTGTCCATAGCTACATAGATTGGCATATCGCCGAGAATCTCGATACCTAAATCATTTACATATTCTCTGAAGTCGTACCACTGCTCATAGAACTTGAACTGAATCCACTTCCAAAAGTCGATATCATCCGCAAGCTTCTTCTTATACTTTCTGATAGCCGCCGGCTTTCTCATCTTAATGTCTTCGTCGGGCCATTCTGTCCACGCTACCATATCAAAGCTCTTTTTAACCGCCATATACAGAGCATAGTCGTCAAGCCAATGAGCGTTATCCTTCTTAAACTCCTCGAAAACATCTAGCTCGTAATCCTCAATATAGGTTTCATACGCCTTTTTAAGCACAACAAAACGGTTGTTGTAAATCTTCTCGTAGTCAACCTCGTTAGGATTATCTCCCCAGTCAATAACATCAAGCTGTTCCTGAGAAATAAGCTCCTCCTCAACAAGGGTGTCAAGGTCAATCATATAAGGATTGCCCGCATAGGTTGAAAACGACTGGTAAGGCGAATCGCCGTAGCTCGTGGGTCCTGCCGGAAGAATCTGCCAGACCTTCTGTCCCGCTTCGGACAAAAAATCCGCAAACTCGCGCGCCTCTTTGCCGATTGTGCCGATGCCGTAAGGCGACGGCAGAGAGGTTATCGGCATTAAAATTCCTGCCACTCTTGCCATATGTTCATCTCCCTTCAGATGATTGTACTATTATTTTTGTGAAAAACAGTCTTTTCCACAATATCGGTCTAATCTTAACATATCTATCAAAAATTAGCAATACCTTATTTGTAATATTTGATGTCTTTTTAATACGCTGATTAATACGCGGACGCGCCGAACACGTCCGCACTTGTATGTTTAGGCATTAGGGAGTCGCCCATCAGTCTGAGCTTAAAATCTTTTTATAGAGAAAATACAGCGCCGCGTCGCTCGAAAGCCTGCGGATAACCTCTCTTTCGGGATTATCAGCGTCGGAGAAAAGCGCCTTAATGACCTGAGTATCGTTCTTGTCGCATACGGCTATATACACAAGCCCGACAGGCTTGTCCTTTGTTCCGCCGGTAGGCCCCGCTATTCCTGTTGTAGCCACGCCGAAATCCGCTCCGGCAAGCTTCATAACGCCGTTCGCCATCTGTTCGGCAGTTTCGGGCGAAACCGCGCCCACGGTATCGAGCGTCTGCTGACTGACGCCGAGGATTTTGTTTTTTATCCTGTTGGCGTAACAGCACACGCCGCACTCGAAAACCTCAGCCGCTCCGCTTATGTCGGTAATACGCTTGCTTAAAAGTCCTCCTGTACAGCTCTCGGCTGTGGCGACCTTTTTGCCGGCTTTGTCGAGCGTTCTTACTACAAGGCGCTGGAGGTCGCCGGCGTTTATATTCTCAAAATCTAATACTTTCATTAAGCCTGTTGCGCTTATTTCTAACATAATATCACGTCACCTCATAAATATTCTACCACAAACAACTTAATTATTGCAATCCGAGATAGAATTTGTTAATATATATCTGTTTGGGAGGAAATGTTATGGCTTGGTTTTTTACCGAAGGTGAAATCACTTCGGACAATTACATAATTACCGGCGAGAACTCAAGGCATATAGCCAAAAGCCTGAGGATGAAAACAGGTGAGGAGCTGACTCTTATTACTCCCCGGGGAGAACAGCTGAGTTGCGTTATTACCGCTGTTAATCCCGACAATGTAGAGGTAAACGTAACCTCGCGTAAGCCCTGTGATAATGAGCCGGATGTCGAAATCACCCTGTATCAGGCTCTGCCAAAGGGCGACAAGATGGAATATATAGTTCAGAAGTGCGTGGAGCTTGGTGTCACAAATATCGTTCCTGTTATTTCGGCAAGGTGTATTTCCCGACCCGACGAGAAATCTCTCATAAAAAAGCAAGCGCGCTGGCAGAAAATCGCGAGAGAAGCCGCTCAGCAGTCACGCCGCGGAATAATACCGCGGATAAAGCCCGCGGTAAGCTTTAAGCAGGCGGCACAGCTATGCAGTCAGAACGAACTCAACATTATTTTCTACGAGCTCAGCGGCGACAGCGTAAAGAAGCTGATACACAACAAGCCGAAATCTATCGGAATATTTATCGGCAGCGAGGGTGGATTTGAGGAAGCCGAGGTTGAGCTCATAAAACAAAACGGCGGAAAAACCGCGACTCTTGGGAAAAGAATTTTAAGAGCTGAAACAGCTCCGCTGGCGGCTCTTTCGGTTATATTGTACGAAACAGGCAACTTTGAGTAAAGGAGACTAATATGGTAGGAATTATCTGCGCTATGGCGATTGAGGTTGACGGCTTAAAGGCTATGATGAGCGGCGCCGAAAACTTTACATACGCCAATATGACATTTACTAAGGGTTATCTGGAAAACAGGGAGGTTGTCGCTGTGGAGTGCGGCGTCGGCAAGGTTAACGCCGCTATGTGCGCCCAGATAATGATTGACCGTTTTAGCCCCGATGTTATCATAAACAGCGGTGTCGCAGGCGCTACAAGTGAGGAAGTCAAAATCTGTGATATGGTTATCGGCACAGAGGTTTTTGAGCACGATATGAACACCTCGGCTTTAGGCGACCCGATAGGTCTCATCAGCCTGCCCGAGGGCAACAGGATTTTCTTCCCCAGTGACGAGGAAACCGCCGATAAAATCTATAAAATCTGCAAGAACGTTGATGACGCCAATACCTTTAAGGGCAGAATAGCCTCGGGCGATTTCTTTGTTTCGCGCAGGAGCAAACGCAACCTGTTGGGCATCCGCTTTCAGGCTCTCGCCTGTGAAATGGAAGGCGGAGCCGTCGGGCACGTGTGCTACAGAAACAACGTTCCCTTCTGTGTTTTCAGGGTTATTTCCGATGATTTTAATAAAAACGAGGGAATGGACTTTAAGACCTTCAGCCAAATTGCCGCCGAACGCTCGATTAAGGTTATTCGAGAGTACATCTCAGCACTTTAATATACTATTTTAAAAGTGAAGTAAACGAAGACTGTCATTAGCTGACATTCCGAGCCTTACGAGGAAGCTCCTTCCTCCGCTCCGCTATGC
>X127_Alpine_Marmot__coassemble_238_pt1 | contig 11465 bp, 10 predicted proteins | sample X127_Alpine_Marmot__metabat2_low_PE_002 | metagenome-assembled genome bin X127_Alpine_Marmot | reverse complement strand
GGCGCTGATGATATCACCGTTGAAATCCAGAACGGCGGTATTACATTTATGCGCGAAACTGATAACGGCTGCGGTATTATGCGCGACGATACCAAACTCGCGTTTTTGCCTCACGCTACAAGTAAGATTAAGCTTGAGGACGATCTCGAAAGCATTTCTACTTTAGGCTTTAGAGGAGAGGCTCTTGCTTCGATTTCATCTGTATCAAAACTTCAACTGATGACCTGTCACGAGAGTGACAGTATAGGAACATCATACGAGATAGACGGAGGAGAAGAAATTTCGTTTGATGACGCCGGTTGCCCTAAGGGAACTACGATAATAGTGCGTGATTTGTTTTATAATATCCCTGCTCGTATGAAGTTTTTGAAGAAAGACCGGGCAGAGGGCAACGCCGTTGCTAACGTTATCGATAAAATTGCTCTCTCACATCCCGAAATCTCTTTTACTTTTATTCGTGACGGAAAAAGAGTGTTAAAAACTTCGGGGGATAACAAAATAAAGTCAGCCGTCTATTCTGTTTACGGTCGTGATTTTGCCAACGGACTTATCCCTGTAAGCTATGAGCTGAACGGAATTAAAGTTCAGGGCTATGTGTCATTACCGATTAACGCAAGACCTAACAGAGGTATGCAGAACTTCTTTATAAACGGCAGATATGTAAAGTCAGGTACAGCTTCCGCCGCTCTTGAAGAAGCGTGTAAGGGCAGTGTTATGGTTGGCAAATTTCCTGCCTGTGTGTTACATATCGGCGTTCCTTTTGAAGCTATAGACGTTAATGTCCATCCTTCAAAAATTCAGGCTCGCTTTATAAACGAGCGTCCTATTTTTGACGCTGTTTATCACGCGGTTAAAGCTTGTCTTAATAAGGACGATAAGCGTAAAGAAATAAAATTTGACGGGCAGAAGCGTGATAACGCGTTTTACGAAATACGCAAACCCAAGCCTTTTGTAACTGTTGAGTCATCGTTTAATGACTCAAATTCCAAGCCGGATAATCCATTTTCAGAGCTTAACAATATAAATTTAAAACCCGTTAAATCGGTTCTTGAGACCTCCGTAAATGATGTCGAAACCAATCCTTTTGAGGTTTATTCTAAAGAATCTATAAAGCGTGAAGAAAAAGTCGAAAAGTTCATTTCCGATAAAAAGGCTTATCCTACTGCGGTTGATACAGATATTGTTACACCCGAGCCTAAAGAGCCCGAACCTGAGCCACTTTATGTTCAGCCCCAAAACAAGCTTGTATTTATCGGGGAGGCGTTTAAGACATATATTATTGTTGAAAAGAACGATAAAGAGATTGTTATTATTGATAAGCACGCCGCTCACGAGCGTATGATTTACGAAAAACTCAAGAAAGAGAGAGGAGCGGGATTCTCTCAAGTATTGCTTCAACCGATTACAGTTGTGCTTAACAAGTCCGACTATGAAGCCGCTATAGCTAACCTTGATATGTTCAGAGAATGTGCCTTTGATGTTGAAGATTTCGGTAACGGAACTCTTATCGTCCGCGCCGTTCCTCAATATCTCGATATGGATGATATCGAAAGCTCTGTTATTGAAATGGCAGGGTATATCGCTCAGAATAAATCCGATATACGAAGCGAAAAAATGGACTGGATTTATCATAACGTAGCCTGCAGAAGCGCTATAAAGGGCGGAAATATAAGTACAAAAGAGGAACTTATCGATATAGCTAACAAGCTGGATAACGACCCTACGCTCAGGTATTGTCCTCACGGCAGACCTGTGTGTGTTGTGATGAGCCGATACGAACTCGAAAAACAGTTTGGTAGAATACAATGAAGAATAAAATAATTGCCGTAGTCGGTCCTACTGCTTCCGGAAAAACATCCTTGTCGATTAAGATTGCCGAATATTTTAACGGTGAGATAGTTTCTGCCGACAGTATGCAGATATATAAAGGAATGAATATCGCTACCGCTAAGCCTGATGAAGAAGAAAAAAGGGGTATAAAACATTACCTTATTGATTTTCTTGACCCTTGTAAAAGCTACTCCGTCGGACAATATGTTATTGACGCTCAGAAAGCTATTGATACGATAGTGTCAAATAACAAAACTCCGATTATTTGCGGAGGAACAGGCTTATATGTTGACTCGCTTATTAACGGCATTGACTTTTTAGAAAACAGCAGTAATGACATAATTCGCTCAGAGCTTTACTCACTTTACGAGTGTAATGATATTGACTATATGCTCAATATGCTAAGTGAATTTGACCCCGACTCAGCGGAAAGACTCTCAATAGAAAAGAATCCTAAGCGAGTTATACGCGCTATTGAGTTTTATAAAACCACAGGTACTACCATTACCGAACAGAACAAGAACAGCAAACTGAAAGACAGCGTTTATGAACCGATTGTTATCGGCTTGACTGCTAAAGACAGGCAGTATATTTACGACAGGATAAACAGGCGTGTCGATATTATGGTTGAGAACGGACTGGTTAAAGAAGCCGAGAGTGTTCTTAACTCTGACTTGAGCGAAACATCGTCAAAGGCTATTGGCTATAAACAACTAAAGCCTTATTTTGACGGTACCGCTAAACTCAGCGAGTGCATTGAACGTCTTAAAACCGAAACCAGGCATTACGCTAAACGACAGTTAACCTGGTTTAAGCGTAATGAGAATATCCATTGGATAAACATTGATGAACTAAAAACAACCGAAGAACAATTTGAAGGTATAAAAAACACCATAAGAAGGTTTTTGAATGGATAAATTATTATTTAAAAGAATTATAATCGCAGTATTATCAATTCTTGTAATTTCATATATTGTGTATTTGATAGCGAGCTCCAATATTTCAAGGACAGTTGAAACCGAAGAAGCGGTTAACGCCGGTATTTCTGATGTTATACATACGGATTGTTTTGTTGTAAGAAAGGAAGAATACATAACAAACGATACTGACGGAGTTCTGTCTTACAGCGTAAACAACGGCGACGACATCAGCGTCGGACAGACAATCGCCGACGTTTATAATAACGAAAACGACGCTGTTTACCGTCAGCAGATTGCGTCTGTTAATTCACAGATAAAAGATCTCAGAGATTTAAGCGAAACTTATTATAAAGACAGCCTGAGTCTCGAGACTGTCGATTCTCAGATTAACAATAATCTGTTTTCAGTATTAAGCGATGTAAATTGCGGAGATTTTACAAACGCTAAATCTTTAAGCAACAATCTCTTGTTTTCCATTTGCGAAAGACAGATTATTACAGGAGAAGCCAAGGACTTTACCTCTAAAATTTCACAACTAAAAAATAAAAAGGACGAACTTGAGTCCAATTGCTCCGAGAGTATAGGGACCGTATCCTCCGATAAAGCAGGGTATTTTGTATCTGCTCCCGACGGTTATGAAAAATCAGTAAAATACGCTAACGTTAAAAAGATACTTGTCGATGATTTAAAGAAAATAAAAAAATCAAAGATTCCCGACAATGTTATAGGCAAGGTTATCACTAATCCTGATTGGTATGTAGTCTGCGAGATAAGCGCCGACGACGCGGTAGGCTTGTCAAAACTGCTTAATCAGGGTGCTGAAATCAGCGTTAAAATGCCTTCTTTAAAAGCCGAAAGCATCCCCGCGACGATTTACTCGATTAATCAGTCCGGCAAAAAACAAAGCGCCGTATTGGTACTCAAGTGTGATTATATGGACAGTTATCTCGCGACGGCTCGCAGCGAAAAGCTTGAAATAACAACTCTTTCTTACGAGGGTATTAAGGTCGCTAAACGAGATATTCACGAGGCTACTGTTGAAAAGACGGTTAAGGATAAAAAGGGAAAAACAACTACCAAAGAGAAGAAAGTACAGGGCGTTTATGTGCTCCACGGCTCAGAGCTGCGGTTTAAAGAAATATCAATTGTTTATTCGTCGAGTGACTACGTTCTCTGTAATCCGTCGCCCGAGGAAGGCGTCTTGTTCAGCGACGAAACTATAGAGCTCTACGACCAGGTTATTGTAAAAGGAGATAATTTATATGACGGAAAAGTTATTAGATAATGTAAAATATAATTATAATGTGATTGAGGAGCGTATATCGGAAGCTGCTCAGAAGGTCGGTAAAAGCAGAGAGGATATTACATTCCTCGCCGCGACAAAAACCGTTGATGTAAGTGTTATCAACTACGCTATTTCCCTCGGACTGAAATATATCGGTGAGAATAAGGTTCAGGAGCTTTTATCAAAATACGATTCCTATAACCTGACCGACACGTCACTCCAGTTTATCGGCCATCTCCAAACAAATAAAGTAAGACAAATTGTCGGCAAGGTTGATTTGATACAGTCTGTTGACTCCGTAAAACTCGCTAAAGAGATTTCAAAACAGTCCGTTAAGAATAATATTAACACCGATGTGCTTGTTGAAGTGAATATCGGTATGGAAGAAAACAAGAGCGGTGTAATGCCCGAAAATCTTCACGAATTGCTCGATGAGATTAAGGATTTTGAGAATATTTCGGTCAAAGGTCTTATGGCAATACCACCGATTTGTGATAGTAAACAAAAAATTTCAAAATTTTTCAGTAAAATGAACAATATATTTATTGACATTTCGAGCAAAAACATAGATAATATTTCTATGGATATTCTTTCAATGGGAATGTCGGCAGATTATTACGAAGCAATTTTATCAGGCGCTAATATGGTACGCGTCGGATCGTCGCTTTTTGGCGCTCGTAACTATAGTATTTAATTTGGAGGATAATTTAATGGCTAATTTTGTTGATAAGTTTAAACGAATGTGGGATGCACCCGACGACGAGTACGATAACGGTTACGACGAGTACGGTTATGCTGAGAATGATGAAGAGGAATATGACGATGTTGCTACATATACTCCTTCATCACGCCGCAATAAGGTTGTTAACATAAGCGCTACAGCTAAATTAAAGGTTGCGATTTTCAGACCTGAGAATTTTGGCGAGGAAACAAGAGCAATAGCGGACGAGCTTATTAAGACTCACACTGTTGTACTTAATCTTGAAGAAACAAAGAAGGATATTTCAAGAAGAATTATCGACTTTTTAAGCGGCGTTGCTTACGCTAACCGCGGTAAGATTAAGAGAGTAGCCACAAGCACATTCATCATTATCCCCAATAATGTTGACCTTACAGGCGACGATCTCCTTGATGAGTTAGAAAACAGCGGTGTTTACTTCTGATAAAGAGGAAATTAACCTTCTGTCAAGAGCGGACGACGCCGTTAACCTTTCCCAAATAAGACATAAGCCTTGTTTTTTGGGCTTTTTAAACGAAAGGGAACAATACTTAATTTCTGAGCATTTTAATTATATGCCGCACAGAATTAAATTCTATGGCGGATATGATAACGCCGTACGCAAAATTATGTGCGCCTGTGATTATGATGTTAATGATAAAGACTATTCTATCGAAAAGCTTTGTTATAAATTCAGAAAAAATGACTCTTTATCACATCGTGATTTTTTAGGTTCTCTTATGGGACTCGGGATTGAACGCTCGTGTATCGGCGATATTATTGTCTGCGAGGGATTTGCGGTGGTATTTTCAAAATGCGAAGTTAGCGAATTTATTAAATCCCAGCTTACAAAAGTAGGCAGAGTCGGCGTAAAGCTTATTAGCGAAGAAGAGTGCGATATTTCTTACGAGCCCAATACGGAGATTTTGAGTTTTATTGTGAGCTCTATGAGACTTGACGCTGTAGTCGCCGCTATTACAAAGCTTTCCAGAGGGAAATCCGCTTCTCTGATTTTATCGGGTAAAGTCTTCACCAATTATACCGAGAATCAGAATGTCAGTTATTTTTTAAAACCGGAAGATATTCTTACTATTCGTGGCAGAGGTAAGTTTATTATAAAAGAACAGTCCTCCACAACAAAAAAAGGACGGCTTAAAATTAATATTGAACATTATAGATAGGAGTTGTAAATATGTTAACAATCGACGAAATCAAAGATATCTCCTTCAGAAGGGGAAGAGGCTACAAAGGCGAAGATGTAGATGCTTTTATTGATGAGGTTATTCTTACATTTGAGCAAATGAAGAAAGAAAAATCCGAGTTAATCAGAAAAATGGATATCCTCGCTACTCGTGTTGAGCAGTATCGCGCTGATGAGGAGACAGTCAGAAACGCTCTTCTTACATCACAGAGGATTGCCGACCAGTCTGTTAAAGATGCCAACGCAAAGGCTGCCGCTATTATCTCCGACGCTGAGGCTAAGGCTGCGTCTATTCAGAAAGAATCTAACGCTGTAACCGCTAAGCAGAAAGAAGTTTACTTAAAGTTAAAAGCTGACTCCGCAGCATTACGTACAGAGCTTGAAGCACTTTATAAAAAGCATCTGGGCACAATCAAAGAACTTCCCACAGACGCTGTTATAGCACGCGAGCAGGAAAAGCTCGATCGTCAATACCCGACAACTCCTGTCGAAGAACCCGAGACTGTTGAGCCTGATAACGCGTCTAATGAAGATGATGTTGTAGATGTTTCTCAGGTTGAGGAAACTTTTGAGCCCGTAACTTCTACGGGTACAGAATTTGTTCCTAAGGATAATAAATTTTCAAATTTAAAGTTTGGCGAAAATTACGACGTAGACGCTGAATAATTACATAAACACTTGGAGAGTAGATAAAATGTCTAAGGATTATAATTCCACATTAAATCTTCCTAAAACAGACTTTCCTATGCGAGCAGGCTTGCCTAAGAGTGAGCCTGTTACTCTGAAAAAATGGGAAGATAACAACGTATATGACAAGCTTATGGAGCACAACGAGGGGAAACCGCTTTATGTATTACACGACGGTCCTCCTTATGCCAACGGTGATATTCACCTCGGCCACGCTCTTAATAAGATATTAAAAGACTTTATTGTTCGTTACAAGAATATGGCGGGCTTTAAGTCGCCCTTTATCCCCGGTTGGGATACACACGGCCTTCCCACAGAGCTTAAGGCAAGAGCGAAAGCCGGAATCGGCAGCTCTGCCGACATTAGCGTGCTCGAGCTCAGAAAGATGTGTGAGGAGTTTGTTACAGGATACATCAACGACCAGCGCAACCAGTTTAAACGTTTGGGCGTTATCGGCGAATGGGATAACCCATATATAACCTTAAAGCATGAGTTTGAGGCTGAACAGATTAAGGTCTTTGCCGAAATGGCTTCAAAAGGCTATATCTATAAAGGTTTAAAGCCTGTTTACTGGTGTCCTGAGTGTAAAACAGCTCTCGCTGAGGCTGAGATTGAATACGGTGAGGATCCTTGTCATTCTATCTATGTTAAATTCAGAGTTACAGACGACCTCGGTAAGTTTGAGGCTATGGGTATTGACCCGTCTAAGGTTAGCTTTGTAATCTGGACAACTACAACGTGGACTTTACCGGCTAACGTCGCTATCTGTGTAGGTCCCAGATTTGAGTATTCTATCATTAAAGTTAATGACGAGTATCTTGTTATGGCTACCGACCTTTATAAGGAAGCTATGGAAGTTGCCGAAATTTCCGATTATGAGGTTGTTGCTACAATAAAGGGCAGCGAGCTTGAGTATATGAAGACGGCTCATCCGTTTATTGACCGCGAGTCGCTTGTTATTGTAGGCGAGCACGTTACTCTTGAGAGCGGTACAGGTTGCGTACATACAGCTCCCGGTCACGGTGTTGACGACTATAACGTATGTCAGAATTACCCCGAAATCCCGGTTATCTGTCCTGTTAACGCCGACGGCGTTATGACAGAGGAAGCAGGTCAGTTCGCAGGCTTGACAACTGATGAAGCTAATAAGAAGATTGCAATAAATCTTGATGAAAGCGGCTCTCTTTTTGCTCTTAAAAAGATTATCCACCAGTATCCTCACTGCTGGAGATGTAAATCTCCCATTCTTTTCAGAGCTACCGACCAGTGGTTCTGTTCGGTTGACGATTTTAAGGATAAAGCTATTGACGCTATCAATACTGTTGAGTGGGTTCCTGCGTGGGGTAAAGAGAGAATTACGTCAATGGTAAGGGACCGCAAAGACTGGTGTATTTCACGTCAGCGTAAATGGGGCGTACCGATTCCGATTTTCTATTGTTCGGATTGCGGCGAGCCTTATGTTGACAAGGAAGCTATGCTCGCAGTTGCCGATTTATTCGGAAAAGAAGGCTCTAACGCTTGGTTTGAAAAAGAAGCTAGCGAGATTTTGCCCGAGGGTACAAAGTGTCCTAAGTGCGGATGCACATCCTTTGAAAAAGAAAAGGATATTATGGACGTATGGTTTGACTCCGGCTCATCACATACAGCCGTTGTTAAACGTCGTAATTATCTCCATTATCCTGCTGATATGTACCTTGAGGGTAATGATCAGTACAGAGGCTGGTTCCAGTCCTCGCTCTTGACCTCTGTCGCCACAGAGGGTGTAGCTCCCTATAAGACAGTTCTTACTCACGGTATGATTCTTGATATGGAACGTCGTAAGATGAGTAAATCTCTCGGTAACGGTATCAGCCCTCAGGAAGTTATCGAACAGTACGGCGCCGATGTGCTCAGACTATGGGTTGCTTCGTCCGACTATCAGTCAGATATCAACATTTCCAGAGAGATTCTAAAGCAGATGTCCGAGTCTTACCGTAAGATTCGTAACACCGCGCGTTATATTCTCGGTAACATCTCCGATTTTAACCCCGATACCGATATGATAAGCACAGATAAGCTTCTCAATATTGATAAATGGGCTGTTAAGACTCTCAATAACCTTATTGAGAAGGTTAATAACGCGTATGATAAGTATGAGTTCCATCAAGTTTATCACAGCATTCACAACTTCTGTGTTGTAGATATGTCTAACTTCTATCTTGACGTATTGAAGGACAGACTTTATACCGAGAAGAAGGACAGCGTGTCACGCCGTTCGGCTCAAACAACTATATACTTTATTCTTGACGCTATGACAAGAATGTTAGCTCCTATTCTGGCTTATACTTCTGATGAAATCTGGAGCTATATGCCCCATAAGTCATCCGATAATTCCGAGAATATCCTCTTTAATGATATGCCGGAGGTTATTGATATTGACGTTGACGATGAGTTTATGGCTCTCTGGGATAAGATTCACGAGCTCAGAGATGACGTTAAGAAAGAGATTGAGGTTCTTGTTAAGGATAAGACAATCAAGTCATCCTTAGAGTCCAAGGTTACTCTCACAGCGTCAGGGGATTATCTCGAATTCCTTAAAAAGGTTGAGGGCGAGATTAAACCCGCGCTCATAGTTTCAGATGTTGAAATTGCAGAGGGCGACGGAGAACTAAGCATAAAAGTTGAAAAAGCTGAGGGCGAGAAGTGCGAGCGTTGCTGGACAATCAGTAAGACAGTAGGTCTTAACTCAACTCATCCGACTCTTTGTGACAAATGTTGCAAGTTCTTTGAATAACAACTTTGAATAAAAACTAAATCGGTGTAGCTCATACTACACCGATTATTTCTATACGGAGTGATACTTATGTATATTGTTTTAATTCTATCCCTGCTTATTGCCGCGGTGGATTATGTTATTAAACTTTTAGTTATCAACAATCTAAAACCAATTGGTTCTGTAGATGTTATCCCCGGACTTTTCTCATTAACATATGTCGAAAATAAAGGCGCGGCGTTTGGTATGCTCGCTAACGCAAGATGGATTTTTATTGTTTTTACCATTGTTATTATAATCGCTCTTATATACATAATGATTAAGAAAAAGATTACCAGTAAGCTTTTTAATACAGCCGCTATTCTGATTATAGGCGGCGGTATAGGTAATCTGATTGACCGTATTTTTTACGGTTATGTTGTGGATTATCTGAGTATCAGCTTTTTTCCGCCTGTATGTAATTTCGCCGACTATTGTATTACAATAGGGGCGGTATTAATGATAATATATTTGCTTTTCTTTTCCGACTTTCTGAATAAAAAGAGTGAAAAAAATGAATAATTATACCTTTAATATAGACTCTGATAACGCTGGCAAAAGAATAGACAAGTATCTTTCCGATAATATCAGCGACCTTACACGTTCCGCGATTGTTAACCTGATAAGTGACGGTAATGTTAAGGTTAATGATGAAGAAATCCCGAAGAATTATAAGCTCAGGGCAGGGGATAAGGTTACTGTTACTGTCCCTGAGCCTGTTGAATATGAAGCTAAAGCTGAGAATATTCCTCTCGATATAGTTTATGAAGACGACGATTTACTTGTTGTAAATAAACCGAAGGGTATGGTTGTTCATCCCGCCCCGGGTAATTACGAGGGCACGCTTGTTAACGCTTTGCTATATCATTGCAGGAATAATCTTTCGGGCATTAACGGCATTCTGCGCCCCGGAATTATACACCGTATTGATAAGGATACAAGCGGACTTTTGCTTGTCGCTAAGAACGATAAATCACATAACATTCTTGCCTCTCAGATTAAGGAACACAGCCTTACAAGAGAATATGAAGCTATAGTTTTCGGAAATGTTAAGGATGATATAGGCACAATTGACGCGCCCATAGGCAGACATCACTCCGACCGTAAACGTATGGCTGTTACTGATAAAAATTCAAAAAATGCAGTTACTCATTTTGAAGTTATAGAGCGGCTAAAAGGCTATACTTATATGAGATTTAAGCTTGAGACAGGCCGTACTCATCAGATACGCGTTCATTGCGCGTATATAGGTCATCCTGTATCGGGTGATCAGGTCTACGGCGTAAAAAACGAGAAGACAAGTCTTAACAGTCAATGCCTTCACGCCCGTAAAATCGGCTTTATTCACCCCGGTACAAATGAATATATGGAATTTGTTTCGGATTTACCCGATTATTTTGAAGACTACCTTAACAAGCTTAGGAATATTAGCAAATAATTTTCCTTTAATGTAAAAAAATGCTTGCATTTCACTACGGTTTGTGTTATGATATTTAGGCATTTGGATACCGTTACTATGTAATGGGGTTCAATAATCGGCTTTACGCCGTAATTTGAAGCGGATAGTCCTCTGCTATAAGGCACGAATATCTGAAATTTATAGGAGGTTCATTATGGACGCATTAAAAACAATTGCTGCTGATTCTGTAAAGGCAGAAGCTCCCGTGTTTAAAATCGGTGATACTGTTAAGGTTGCCGTTAATATCCGCGAGGGTCAGAGAGAAAGAATCCAGATGTTTGAGGGCACAGTTATCGCGCGCAGAGGGTCAGGTGTTGCCGAGACATTTACTGTAAGACGTGTTGCTTACGGTGTTGGCGTGGAGAGAGTTTTCCCTGTACATTCCCCGAACGTAAGGAAGGTTGAGGTTGTTCGCCGCGGTAAAGTCAGAAGAGCTAAACTCTATTATCTCCGTGATCGTGTTGGTAAAGCTGCCAAGGTTAAAGAACAAATCTAATGTAATCCAAGGGGCTTTTTAAAAGCCCCTTTCTTCCTTAATAAGGTGTTTTTATGAACAGTGAAGATAGAGCGGTAA
>X127_Alpine_Marmot__coassemble_236_pt1 | contig 11470 bp, 8 predicted proteins | sample X127_Alpine_Marmot__metabat2_low_PE_002 | metagenome-assembled genome bin X127_Alpine_Marmot | reverse complement strand
AAAATTATGCACTATTATCCTACTTTAAAAAGGGGGATACGCTTTTTTAAAAAAATACTTGCATTTAGTTATAAAATACAATATAATTAGAAATGACCAAAAATTAACAAGGAGGACTTTTCTTATGTCAGTAAAAGTTGCTATTAATGGTTTCGGCCGTATCGGTCGTCTTGCGTTCAGACAGATGTTCGGCGCTGAGGGTTATGACGTTGTTGCTATCAACGACCTTACAAAGCCTTCAATGCTCGCTCATCTCTTAAAGTACGACACAGCTCAGAAGGGCTATTGCGGCGTTATCGGCGAAGGTCTCCACACAGTAGAGGCTGACGACGAGGCTAACACAATCACAGTTGACGGTAAAACTCTCACAATCTACGCTGAAGCTGACGCTTCCAAGCTTCCTTGGGGCGAGCTCGGTGTTGACGTTGTTTTAGAGTGCACAGGTTTCTATTGCTCAAAGGCTAAGAGCCAGGCTCACATCGACGCAGGTGCTAAAAAGGTTGTTATCTCTGCTCCCGCAGGCAACGATCTTCCCACAGTTGTATTCTCAGTTAACGAGGACATCCTCACAGCTGACGACAAAATCATCTCAGCTGCTTCATGTACAACAAACTGCCTCGCTCCTATGGCTAACACTCTTAACAAGTACGCTGCTATCCAGAGCGGTATTATGAGCACAATCCACGCTTACACAGGCGACCAGATGATTCTTGACGGTCCCCACAGAAAAGGCGATCTCAGAAGAGCAAGAGCAGGCGCTTCCAACATCGTTCCTAACTCAACAGGCGCTGCCAAGGCTATCGGTCTTGTTATTCCCGAACTCAACGGCAAGCTTATCGGCTCCGCACAGCGTGTTCCTGTTCCCACAGGTTCTACAACAATCCTCACAGCTGTTGTAAAGGGCAAGGGCGTTACAGTTGAGGGCATCAATGCCGCTATGAAGGCTGCTGCTTCCGCTTCCTTCGGTTACAACGAGGATCCGATCGTATCTTCCGACATCATCGGCATGACATACGGCTCACTCTTTGACGCTACACAGACAATGGTAGCTCAGATTGCAGACGACCTCTACGAGGTTCAGGTTGTTTCTTGGTATGACAACGAGAACAGCTACACAAGCCAGATGGTTCGTACAATCAAGTACTTCGCAGAACTCGGCTAAAAGCTAATATAACTAACAAAAAGGCTTCCTTCGGGAAGCCTTTTTTACTTTATAAAGCAAGAAAGCGCGCCTTGCGCGCATAATAGGACAATTTTTTATTAAAAATTAATAAAAAAATTGGAAAACTATGCCAAGAATACTATATTTTTACTTGAAATCGACAATAATATTTGATATTATATTAATGTATATAAGTTTGCAAAAGATTTTTACCGAAGGAGGTCCACGATGAGCTATAGTCTAAGCGACGAACGCACCGCTTTAGAACTTTTCCACGACGGCGGCGCTGTACGCGCATATGAAATTTTGGGAGCGCATATCGTCAACTGGGACGGCAGAAGCGGCGTTGTTTTCCGCGTGTGGGCTCCAAACGCGCTGACGGTGTCGGTAATAGGTCCCTTTAACGACTGGAATAATATGTCCAACTATATGTATAAGGTTGGCGACCGCGGAGTGTGGGAGCTCTTTATTGAGGGGCTTTCCGAATTTACTCGCTATAAATTTTGTATAGAAACTCCGTGGTTTGAGAAGATTATCAAGTCGGACCCCTACGCTTTTCACACCGAGACACGCCCCGACAACACATCTATCGTCTACAACCCCGACAGCTACGAATGGGACGACCACGAATGGTATAAATTTAAAGAGGAGCACCACCACTCAAAGCTCCCGATGAATATATATGAAATTCAAGCCGGCTCCTGGCGCAAATACGCCGACGGAAATTTCTTTAATTACCGCAAGCTCTCGGACGAGCTTATCCCCTATGTTAAGGAGATGGGCTACACCCACATTGAGTTTATGCCGATTACCGAATATCCGCTTGACGACAGTTGGGGATATCAGGTAACGGGATATTTCGCGCCCACCTCACGCTTTGGTGAGCCGAACGACCTTAAATATTTAATTGACCAATGTCACCAAAACGGCATCGGAGTTATATTGGACTGGGTTCCCGCTCACTTCCCAAAGGACAGCCACGGACTCGCGCGCTTCGACGGCACGTGCTGTTATGAGTACGAGGGCGAACGCAAGGGCGAGCACAAGGAATGGGGAACATACATCTTTAATTTCGCGCGTTACGAGGTTATCAGCTTCCTTGTTTCGAGCGCAATGTTCTGGGTTGAGAACTTCCACTTTGACGGCATACGCGTTGACGCGGTTGCCTCGATGCTGTATCTGGACTACAACCGCCCCAAAGGCGAGTGGGACCCCAACGACGAGGGCGGCAAGGAGAATTTCGACGCGGTTGAGTTCATCAAAAAGATGAACACTGCCATTCACCTGCACCACCCCGACGCGATGATGATTGCCGAGGAGAGCACTTCGTGGCCTCACGTTTCGTCCCCTGTCGAAAAGGGCGGACTCGGATTTGACTACAAATGGAATATGGGTTGGATGAACGATATGCTCCACTATATGTCGCTCGACCCGCTTTGGAGACCGTTTAACCACGACAGCCTGACGTTCAGCTTCTTTTACGCTTTCTCGGAGAATTTTATTCTCCCGATATCTCACGACGAGGTAGTTTACGGCAAGCACTCGCTTATTGATAAAATGCCCGGAGAGCTCTCTCAGAAGTATGCGTCCGTACGCGTATTTATGGCGTATATGATGGCTCACCCCGGTAAAAAGCTGATATTTATGGGTAGTGAAATAGGTCAGGAAAAGGAATGGGACTTCAAGGAAGAGCTCGACTGGGGTATCCTTAACGACCAGAACCATAAGATGCTCAACGAGTTTTACCGTGACCTTAATAACTTCTATATAAACAACAAACCTCTGTACGAAGTTGACTTTAAGTGGGAAGGCTTTAACTGGATTCACCACGATGATTACACCAAGAGCATAATCGCGTTCAGGCGTATCGCCGAGAACGGCGACGAGATAATCATTTTGTGTAACTTCCAGCCTTTCTCCCACGAAAATTACTATATAGGCGTACCCGAATACGGAATTTATGACGAAGTATTCAACACCGACGATCCGCGGTACGGAGGCTCGGGCGTTACTAACGGCAAGGGAATCGAAACAACCGACATAGCTATTCACGGCTGTGAGCAGTCAATCAGTATTAAGATTCCTCCGCTGAGCGTATGTTACTTTAAGCTCAGCGAAAAGAAGGAGCGCCCCAAAAAGGAGTCAAAGCCCAAGAAAAAGGCGGCAAGAAAGATTCCTAAAAAACGAATTAAGAATACAGAATGAAAGATGATGAATTAATATTTCATTTTCCATTATAAATTATCCATTTAATAAAATCGGAGGTAATAAATATGATACCTAAGCAAAAGGTCGTAGCTATGGTACTCGCGGGCGGACAGGGGTCGCGGCTCGGCGTGCTGACCAAAAAGCTCGCCAAACCTGCCGTTCCTTTCGGCGGCAAGTACAGGATTATCGATTTTCCGTTATCTAACTGTGTAAACTCAGGCATAGAGGCAGTCGGAATTCTCACACAGTACCAGCCGCTCGTACTCAACGAGTACATTGGCAACGGTCAGCCGTGGGATTTAGCCGGTATGCACTCGGGCGCTAACTGTCTGAGCCCGTACGAGGCTATCGGCGGCAAGGACTGGTACTCCGGCACAGCCAACGCGATTTATCAGAACATCAGCTATATTGACAGATACAACCCTGACTATGTACTGATTCTCTCGGGTGACCATATCTATAAGATGGACTACAACGAGATGCTGGAATTTCACAAAAAGAACGACGCCGCGTGTACAATCGCCGCAATCGACGTTCCCAAGGAGGAAGCTTCGAGGTTCGGTATTCTCAACACAAACCCCGACGGTTCAATCTATGAGTTCGACGAGAAGCCTGCTCACCCAAAGAGCACAAATGCCTCAATGGGAATCTACATATTTAGCTGGGAACAACTCAGAAAATACTTAACCGACGACGCTAAGGACCCCGAATCCTCCAACGACTTCGGCAAGAACATACTCCCCGCTATGCTTAACGCCGGCGAGAGAATGTTCGCTTATCCGTTTGATGGTTACTGGAAGGACGTCGGCACAATTGACAGCCTCTGGGAAGCTAATATGGACCTTCTCGACCCGAACGTAAGCCTTGACCTCAGCGATGTTTACTCACGCAATCCGATGATGCCTCCGCACTATATTGCCGACGGAGTTAATATTCAGAACTCCCTCATCGCCGACGGCTGTAACGTAAACGGCGACCTTGAGTTCTCGATACTCTTCGCGGGTGTAAAGGTTGGCAAGGGCGCTACTGTTAACTCATCAATCATTATGCCCGGCGCTGTAATCGGCGAAGGCGCTAAGGTTGAGTTCGCTATCGTTGCCGAAAACGCCGTTATCGGCAAGAACGCTGTTATCGGCGCTAACCCCGAAGCGGTAGAGAACCGCGACGACTGGGGTATAACCGTAATCGGCGATAACCTTACTATAGGCGACAACACAGTAATACCTCCAAAAGCTATGATAGACAAAGATAAGGAGGCGGCTAAGTAATGAAAAGTAATGATGTTTTAGGCATAATCTATTCAAACTCCTGCGCCGAGACCCTAACCGAGCTCAACGCTCACCGCACAACCGCCAGTATTCCGATTGGCGGAAAGTACAGGATGATAGATTTTGTACTTTCAAATATGTCAAACTCCAACGTTAACAACGTAGGAATTATCGCTAAGCGCGGATTTATGTCACTTATGGACCATATCGGTTCAGGAAGCGCGTGGGATTTAAACAAAAAGCGCAGCGGCGTTACGATTCTTCCTCCTTACGCCGGAGTTAACTTCGCTAACAAGGTCGAGACTCTCTACCAGCTCAGGGGGTATTTTGAGGACGCTAAGGAGAATTACGTACTCATCTCCGAGAGCAACGTTATCACAAATATCGATTACACAGAGCTGTTCTACCTTCATTCTGTAAATAAAGCGGACATCACTCTTGTTTACAAGAATATGCCTGTTCCTGAGAAACTCACGCCTATGACAATTCAGAGTAACAACATAGGCAAGGTTGAGAAGGTTCTTGTTCAGCCAAGCACAAAGGGAAATTGCAACCTCTATATCGGCTCGCTGATTATAGGCAAAAAGCTTTTTCTCGAGCTTATCACTAAGGCTATGTCCGAAAACGAGCTTGACTTTAACCGCCTGATTCAGAAATGGGTAGGCGAGTATAATGTATTCGCGTACGAATGTCTGTCTCACGTTTCCGTAATCAGCTCAATGAACGATTACTTCAAGTTCAATATGGCTCTTATGGACGTTGAGATGAGAAATGAGCTCTTTCAGGTTGACCGCCCGATTTACACCAAGGTCAGAGACGACGCTCCGTGTAAGTACGGTCTTAACTCCAGCGTTAAGAACTCGCTGGTATCTCAGGGATGCTTTATCGAGGGCGAGGTTGAGAACTGCGTAATCTCAAAGGGCGTTCATATTGCAGAGGGCGCTAAGGTCTCAAACTGCATTATTATGCAGGACACCGAAATCGGCGAAGGCTGTCAGCTTAGCTACGTTATTATAGACAAAGACGTTGTAATAACTAACGCAAAATCCCTCAAGGGTACAGATACATATCCGATTCATATTGCTAAAAAGTCGGTTATAGATTAAGGAGGACAAATCTATGAAAATACTTTATTGCGCGTCAGAAGCTAACCCGTTCGCGGGTTCGGGCGGACTTGCCGATGTAGCCGGAAGCCTTCCTCACGCTCTCTGCCGCAAAGGACAGGACTGCCGAATTGTTATGCCGCTATACGGCACTATTCCGCAGGACCTTAAAAACCAGATGAATTTCATCGCGAATTTTACAGTACCTGTAGCTTGGAGACATCAGTACTGCGGACTGTTCTGGGCTCGCTGGAACGACTGCACCTACTATTTCCTCGATAACGAGTATTACTTCAAGCGCGGCACACTCTACGGCTCATATGACGACGCTGAGAGATTCGCGTTCTTCTCGAGGGCAATTCTTGAGATGCTCCCCTATATCGACTTCCATCCCGATATAATTCACACAAACGACTGGCAGACCGCTCTCGTTCCCACATATTACTACCTTTTCTATTCCAAGAATCCGTGGTACGCCAACATCAAGAATATTTTTACTATTCATAACATCCAGTATCAGGGTATGTACGGCTGGGAGGTTAACACCGAGTGCGTAGGTATCCCCGAGGGCGATACAAAGCTTCTTGAAATGGACGGCAAGCTCAATATGGTTAAGGGTGCTATTGAGACAGCGGTACGTGTTACAACGGTTTCACCGACATACGCGCTCGAAATCCGCGACCCATGGTACAGCTTCGGTCTTTACAATGAGCTCAACCTCCGCCATTGGAAGCTTTGCGGTATCAAGAACGGTCTTGACCTCGCAAGCTACGACCCTGTAACAGACTACCAGCTCTACGCTAACTACTCTAAGGAGGATATGAGCGGTAAGGGCTACTGTAAACAGAAACTCCAGGAGAGACTTTGCCTTGAGCAGAGATGGAATACTCCTATCGTTGCTATGGTTACACGTCTTGTTGAACACAAGGGTCTTGACTTAGTTCGTATGGGTCTTGAGGAGCTTATGGACACAGAGGATATGCAGTTTGTAATCCTCGGTTCGGGCGACGAAGAATACGAGCAGTTCTTCCGCGATATGCAATGGAAGTATCCGGGCAGACTCTGCTTCTGTCAGGGCTTTGTTCCGGAGCTTGCGCGTAAGATTTACTCCGGCGCAGATATCTTCCTTATGCCGTCTAAGATGGAACCCTGCGGACTGTCACAGATGATAGCTCTGCGCTACGGCACAATCCCTGTTGTACGCGAAACAGGCGGATTAAAGGACTCCGTATTCGACAGCGCAGACGGCTACGGCAACGGCTTCACATTCGCTAACTACTACACAGCCGACCTCCAGGGAGCTGTTAGACGTGCTCTCAGAGGTATTCAGGATAACGAAGGCTGGCACCAGCTTATGTGGCGCGCTATGATGTCCGACAACAGCTGGGACAGAAGCGCTCAGGATTACATCAACGTTTATTCCGATACTCTCAACTGGGCATAATACAAGGTCATTATTAACGGGCTGTCACAGATTTGTGACAGCCCGTATTTTACTTATGCGTATAATTTTACTTCAACATAAATTTTAAGAAATCGGGGAAGATATATCTCCAGTACCTCTCGTTGTGGAGCCCCTTATCGTAATATGTTTCATATATATTTTCTTTAGGATAGTCGATTTTGGAAAGGTTAGACGGCATTGACTTTGTAGCAGTTATAAGACTCTGTTCCAGCTCGTCGGCGTTGCCGCAATATAAATAAAGCTTGGGATAGTTGTCATCAAACTTTTTAGTCTTTAAATACTTTACCCATGTGCTGTCGTCAAAAAGATCAAATGCGGGCGAAAGCGCTCCGATTGTTCCGAACTTTTCGGGGTGCTCCATACCGATATAAAAACTCTCTATGCCGCCCGATGAGCTTCCGCACACAGCGACGCTCTCGGGGTCTGTCGCGACGTTATAATTCTCCTCAACATAAGGTACAACCGTATTTACCACAAAGTCGGAAAATTCCTTTCCTTTGCCGTTCTCGTAGGTTTCGGGGCTGATAGTAACGTCTCCGATATCGGGAGTCAGCTCGCCGTCGCGAGTACTCGACGGGTTACTGATTCCTACTATAACAGCGCCTTTACCTGTATTCTTCTCCAAAGACCTTACGCTCTCGAAAACTCCCCACGAACCCCATGAAGTCGCGCCGCGCTCAAAGAGGTTCTGTCCGTCCGTCATATAGATTACCGGGTACTTATCCTTAGCGTCTTTTTTATAGCCCTCGGGAGTGCAGATATATACATCCTTTTCGTTACCGTCAAAGTCAAAGGTCTGTACCGCGTAGTCGATAACTTCGATTTCTTCTTTGTCCTCGGTAAACGGATAAATACCGTTTAGGGAATTGTGCCAGCCGCTGACATAGTCGTTAAAGGCGAGCTCGGCGGTTTCATCTCCGTCACAGGTGAAGAATACTTTATTGTATTTTTTGGTGTCGCCGTACAAAGCGTAGAGCGTGCTCTCGTTGTCCTTGCTGACTTCTTCAACTTCTACAGTAGATTTTTTACCGTCCTTGTCAATCAGCGTAGCTGTTACCTCTTCGCTTTTATAATCGTCGAGGAACAGAACCTTGTGTCCCTCTTTCTTACCGCCGCAGGCAGTCATTAACGCCGCGCAGAAAACAAGCGATAACACAACACATATAAATCTTTTCATAATTCTCAATCCTTTATTTCATACATTCTTTTAGCGTTCTCAGCTGTAATGTCGAGCAGCTCCTGCGCGTCCATATTTCTAAGCTCGGCAATCTTCTCGGCAACATATGCTATATTGCGGCTGTCGTTGCGCTTACCCCTGAAAGGTACAGGGCTCATATACGGAGCATCGGTTTCGAGCAGAAGCCTGTCAATCGGAACTTCCCTCGCACAGTCTACGCTGTGTCGGGCGTTCTTAAACGTGACCACCCCGCCGAGACTGATACTCATGCCGAGCCTAATCACCTCGCGCATAAGCTCCACGCTGCCGCTGAAACAATGCATAAGTCCCTTTGGTTTATATCTCCTCAAAAGCCCCATTGTGTCGCCGTGAGCTTCTCTGTCGTGAACGACTACGGGAACATCGAGCTCCTTTGAGAGCTTTAGCTGTTCCTCAAATATTCTGTTCTGCAAATCGCGGGGAATGTCCCAATGATAATCGAGCCCTATTTCACCGATTGCCACGCACTTGGGGTGTTTTAAAAACTCGGATATACCGTCAAGATAATTTTCAGGCACATCCTCAAGATTTTCGGGATGAAAGCCGGCGGTAAAGTAAATATACGGATACTTCTCGGCGTAGCTTTTAATATCCTCGGCGGATTTTAAATCGACCGCGTTACACACAACGCCCGACACTCCGCTCTCGGGCAGTAGCTTAAACAGAGCTTCTCTGTCGTCATTAAACCAATCGTCGTCATAATGCGCGTGCGCGTCAAAAATATTTTTTATTGTCCTCGTCCCCATTTATCGTTCCCGTCAAAAACTGTACTAACAAGCTTTGCGGAGAAATTTAAACTATTTTACTGCCGTTTTCGATTGCGCTGTCAACCGTAATAAGCGTTAGGCTGTCGCCCTTTTCGGCAGAAAGAATCATACCCTGACTCTCTACGCCGCAGAGCTTCACAGGCTTTAAGTTAGCGACGAACAGCACCTTCTTGCCCACAAGCTCCTCGGGCTTGTAGTACTGAGCAATACCGCTGACTATAACGCGGCCGCCCATACCGTCGTCGATGTCGAATTTAAGGAGTTTCTTTGACTTCTTGACCTTTTCGCAGGCTTTAACCTCGCCTACTCGGATGTCAGACTTAGCAAAATCATCAATACCGATTTCGGGAGCGGTCTCTTCAATTTCCTCGATTGTCTTTTCGTCCTTGGCATTCTCTTTCTGCATTTCCTCAATCTGCTCGTAGAACTTCTTGGGGTCGATGCGAACAAACAGCGGTACAGCTTCGTTTAAAACTGTGCCCGCCTTTACGCCACCGAAGGTTTCAAGACTGTCGTAGGACTTTTCATTGCAGTTAGTCTGCTTGAGAATTGACTTAGCTGTGTCGGGCATAAACGGCTCAATAAGCACCGCGATATAGCGTATACCCTCGAGCAGGTTATAAAGAACCGTGCCCAGTCTTTCGCGTTTTTCCTCGTCCTTGGCAAGCGCCCAAGGCATTGTTTCGTCGATATATTTGTTAAGACGTTTAGCCAGGTTGATAATCGCCTCAAGAGCGTCACTGATGTGGAATGCTTTAATCCGGTCGTCAACCTTTTTAACTGTGTCAAGACAGAACTGCTCAAGCTCACTATCGAGCTCCTCCTTAGCGCAGGGCTCCTGGACAACGCCGTCAAAGTACTTTTTATTCATAGCGATTGTACGGTTAACGAGGTTGCCGAGAGTGTTGGCAAGGTCGGAGTTAAACCGCTCGATAATCGTGTCATATGTTATAGAACCATCATTGGCGAAAGGCATTTCGCTGAGAAGATAATAACGTACAGCGTCAACACCGATAAGCTTAACAAGCTCGTCAGCGTAGATAACGTTGCCGCGGCTCTTGCTCATCTTGTCCTCGCCGAACAGCAGCCATGGATGGCCGTAAACCTGCTTGGGCAGAGGCTCGCCGAGAGCCATAAGCATAATAGGCCAGTAGATAGTGTGGAAACGCACAATATCCTTACCGATGATATGAGCGTCGGCAGGCCAGTACTTTTTATACTGCTCGGAGCTGCCGTCAGGGTCATAACCAATACCCGTGATATAGTTTGAGAGCGCGTCAATCCACACATAGACAACGTGGTTCGGGTCAAAATCAACAGGAATGCCCCACTTGAAACTCGTACGTGAAACACACAAGTCCTGAAGTCCGGGCTTTATAAAGTTGTTGAGCATTTCCTTTTTTCGGCTCTCGGGATAGATGAAATCGGGATTGTTCTCAATATACTCCTCAAGCTGTTTCTGATACTTGGATAGCTTGAAGAAATAGGCTTCCTCTTTAGCGGGTTTAACCTCGCGCCCGCAGTCGGGGCACTTGCCGTCAACAAGCTGGCTTTCGGTCCAAAAGCTCTCGCACGGAGTGCAGTAAAGTCCCTCATAGCTGCCCTTGTAGATATCGCCTTGGTCGTAGAGCTTCTTAAAAATCTTCTGAACTACTCTCTCGTGAGGAGCGTCGGTTGTACGGATAAATTTATCGTAAGATGTATTAAGAACATCACAGATTGAACGGATTTCGCCGGCAACCTTATCAACATATTCCTTGGGAGAACAGCCCTCTGACTGAGCGTACATCTCAATTTTCTGACCGTGCTCGTCTGTACCTGTCTGGAAGAAAACGTCATAACCCTGCATACGCTTATAGCGCGCTATAGCGTCTGTAAGTACAATTTCGTAGCTGTTGCCGATATGGGGCTTGCGCGATGTGTACGCGATAGCTGTTGTAATGTAATATTTCCCTTTACATTCCTTGCACATATTCGATAGACCTCCGTAAAATAGGGTAAGAGGGGTAGGCAGAAAGCTCTCCGACAAAACCGTAGTTCGGATTGCTCCTGTTACCCAAGACTCTTATTATTTTACCATATGTTATACAAAAAATCAATTTATAGCATAAATTTTTGCTTCGACAAATAATACCCCTTGACAAAGAATGATAATACGGCTATAATATAAAAGCTGAAACAATTCAGCGCACAATTATATATCGCGGAGTAGAGCAGTTGGTAGCTCGTCGGGCTCATAACCCGGAGGTCGTTGGTTCAAGTCCTTCCTCCGCAACCAGTT
>X127_Alpine_Marmot__coassemble_224_pt1 | contig 11785 bp, 8 predicted proteins | sample X127_Alpine_Marmot__metabat2_low_PE_002 | metagenome-assembled genome bin X127_Alpine_Marmot | reverse complement strand
TCTTTGTGCCTTTCTTAACTACAATTTTGCCGTTAGCTTTTAATAAGAGCTTCTTGGAACCCGACAGTTTCTTGTAGGTCACCTTGCCCTGCGCTTTCTTTACCGTAATGGGCGCGACCGTCTGCTTAGCCTTCTTGACCTTCTTGTACTTAACGGTCTTTGTTTTGGTTGTTACTTTCATCGGGTTAGCTTTTTTAGCCGGGATTCCAATGGGCTTAGCGGTTTCCGGTTCAGTAAAAGCTGTATAGGGCTCGGTTGCGTCTCTTGGTGTTACGGATCCTGCGGTTGAACCGTTATCTGATGTCGGTTCGGTAACTTCCGATTCTGTTGATTGCGTTTCGGACAACTTCCTTGTATTAGGTATTGCTTCAGCTAATTCTTGTACGGTTACTATATTTTCTTTAACGGAGTCAGCTATACTGTAGATCTTGTTGTTATAGAAAACTGCATACCCTGTGGGATTGTTTTCAGAGAACTTATCCACGCTGTAAAAAATATATCCATCTATTTTCTCAGATGCCTTAATACACATTACTCCGTCTATTTTAAATATTACTATACTATTGTTCTCTTTATAAACAGGAAAATAATCCTTGTTCAAAACAACCTTTTCGTTTTCATCAAAATAATAGTATTCCGACACATCTGATTCTTCAAGATAAGCGAGAACCGCATTATAAAACTCATCGCTTTCAGATATTTTTTCCGTCGCGTTGGGAGTTGTGTTAGGTATTACATCAGCTAATTCTTGTACTGTTACTATATTTTCTTTAACGGAGTCAGCTATGCTGTAGACCTTGTTGTTATAGAAAACAGCATACCCTGTGTGATTGCTTTCGGAGAACTTACTCTCGCTGTTAAAAATATATCCGTCTATTTCCTCGGATGTTTCTATACACATTACTCCGGATATCTTAAATATTACTATACTATCGTTCTCTTTATATACAGGAAAATAATCCTTGTTCAAAACAATCTTTTCGTTTTCATCAAAATAATAGTATTCCGACACATCTGATTCTTCAAGATAAGCGAGAACCGCATTGTAAAACTCATCGCTTTCAGATATTTTTTCCGTCGCATTGGCAGGTATGATATTTCCAATAGCCAATATAGATATAATTAATATTGCAATAATTCTTTTCATAATCTTCTCAACTCCTTAGAATTAAAATAAATGCAAATTAGTGACGCTTCACCTTTGCTAATACTATTCTACCACTATACTATTATATTTTCTATTGTTTGGAATATAGAATATAAAAGAAGGCGTTTGTTAAAAATGCACAAAAAAAGCCGGCTCAATTCACATTGAGCCAGCCGTGATTCATTACTATTGCTGTTTAGCCTGGAGTCTTTCGACCATAGACTGTTTCTTCTTCTTGGGCTTCTCGGGTTTTACCTTTTTGCCCTTAAATTTGAGAGCGTACTTCCACGCGTTTTTCAGTTCGTCGGAAAGGCAGGCGTTAATATCGTCGTACTTTTCCTCGGGCATTTCGTTGAGGATAACGATGGTGATAATTGAGCGTGTGTCAACGTCGCCGTTAGAGTACTGAGTGCTCAAAAGAGAGCCGAGCTTCTCCATATCCTTTTTGTTGGCTGTCCTTACAAAGCTTTGGAGCTTTGGAAGGATCGAGGCGCGTGTAAAGGTTACGCCGCGGAAAGGATAGTAGCAGTCCTCCTCCTGTTTAATCTCATCTTTTAGCTCAGGGAAGAATGTAACAAAGCGCTTTGAGAGGAACAGCGGGTCAGCCGAGCCCTCGTCGGCGTCCTTCTTCTTTTTCTTCTTTGTAGTCTTTAGACGCTTAGCCGCCATTGTGCTTGTGCAGTTGTCAACAAAGTCATTGGCGATAGAGTCCGCGTCCTTCATTGAGTCTGTCTCTGGGTTGAGCATCCATGTGGCGAGAGTTTTCCAGTCGTTGTCGGGGCCGTCCTCAGTCATAGCGCATTGGCGCATAATGATGTGCATTTTATCGGTAAAATAAACTACCGAATACGCCACGTTCTCTGAGGTATAGAGGCTCACCATCTCTCCCTCATTCGGAGAAACTTTTTCCTTTTTAAAGCCCTGAACAGCTAACGCTCTCTCAACTTTATCCGAAATTGATTTAAAAGCAACATTAATATCCATAAATGTAATCATTCCTTTTGCGTAGATATAGATATTATACATTCAATACATAATTTTGTCAAAGCTTTATTTTTAATCTTGAAAGTCTTTTACAATTATGATAATATATTAAAATGTATAAATGTGTGATATAAGGTAAAGGTGACAGATAATGAACAACTCTCCTATCGGTGTTTTTGACTCGGGACTCGGCGGACTCACAGCCGTGCGAGAGCTAAAGAATGTTTTACCGAATGAAAATATTATATATTTCGGCGACACCGGCAGAGTTCCTTACGGAACACGCTCGAATGATACGATTAAAAAGTACGCGGATCAGGACACTAAATTTCTTTTAAATAATAATGTTAAAATGGTTATAGCGGCATGCGGTACTGTAAGCTCAGTCGCGTACTACCTTAAACGCGATTTGCCTGTTCCCTATACGGGCGTTGTATCGCCGACGTGCTTTGCCGCGGCTAAGGCTACAAAGAATAAAAAAATCGGCGTTATCGGTACAAGCGCGACAATCAACAGCCACAGCTACCGCGACCTTATCCACAGCTTTGACAGCGAGATTGAGGTTATTGAGCAGGACTGTCCGCTGTTTGTGCCGCTGGTTGAAAGCGGTTTTATAGACAAGGATGACCCTGTTACAAAGCTCGTAATTGAACGCTATCTCGTAAAAATTATGGAAGCCGGCGCGGACACGGTTATCCTCGGCTGTACGCATTACCCGATTATCGCGGAAGCGATTTCGAGCGTAATCGGTGATGAGGTTAAGCTTATCGACAGCGGCAGGGAGACAGCAATCTACGCCGCTAAAATTCTAAAAGAGAATAATCTCTTGAACGACAGCAGTCAAAAAGGCGTGTGCGAATACTTTGTGTCGGACACTCCCGAGGGCTTTGAGAATGTCGCCAACGTATTCTTGGGCGAAAATGTGAACCACAACGTCACACAAATTGATATTGAAAAATACTGAGGAACAGCATATGTCAAAGAATGATAATTACCTGATTTCTGTTACGGGCATTCAGGAGGTTGACGGCGAGAAGGACAGCATCGAGCTAACCACCGTCGGCAGCTATATGATTAATAACCGCGGCAACAAGTATATCGGGTATAAGGAATATGACGAGGAAAATCCTGCGATTTCGTCGAATAACGTGGTTAAGGTTGAAAACGACGACAAGGTGACGATAATCCGTAACGGCGGTCAGCAGACGCGGCTCATTCTTGAAAGAGGAAAGCGTCACCAATGTCACTACCGCACGATTATGGGCGACCTAATGATTGGCGTTTTTACTGACTCGATAACCAGCAATCTGGATGATAAGGGCGGCAAGCTCCACGTTAGCTACGAACTCGACTTTAATAATGAGTTTATTTCTAAAAACGAATTTTACATAGACGTAAAGGAAAAGGGTTGAGAAGATGAACACTTTAAATTCAGCTAAAATTCAGCTTAAAACCGCTGTTGAGAACGCAATCAAAAATGCTATGGAAAACGGCGACTTAATAAAAGCGGAAATTCCCGATTTTATTATTGAAACTCCAGCCGACAGAAAGAACGGCGATCTCGCCACAAACGCGGCTATGACAGGCGCGAGAGTTTTCAGGACGGCTCCCATTAAAATCGCTCAGGCGATTACTGCGAACATTGAGCTTAAAGACACTTACTTTGAAAGATGCGAGATTGCGGGTCCCGGATTTATTAACTTCTTCTACGCGGACAGTTTTTACACGTCAGTTTTAAAAGACGTTGAAAATCAAAAGGATAACTACGGCAATTCGGACTACGGCAGGGGCGAAAAGGTTATGGTTGAGTTTGTATCAGCCAACCCGACCGGCCCGATGCATATGGGTAACGCGAGAGGCGGAGCTCTGGGCGACTGTCTTGCCGCTGTGCTTAACAAAGCAGGTTACGAAGCATACCGTGAGTTTTATGTGAATGACGCGGGCAATCAGATTGAGAAGTTCGCGTGCTCGCTTGAGGCGCGCTATTTACAGCTTTACAAGGACAATATCGAGTTCCCCGAGGACGGATATCAGGGCGCGGACATCACCGAAAGTGCTCAGGCGTACGCTGATGAGTTCGGCGATAAGCTTGTTGAAACAAACAGCGAAACACGCAAGCAGGCACTTGTTGACTACGCCCTGCCTAAGAATATCGCCAAGATGCAGAGCGATATGGCTAAGTACAAAATTCAATATGACAACTGGTTCTTTGAGAGCAAGCTCCACGAGAGCGGCGAGGTTAAAGCGGTTGTTGACCTGCTTACGGAAAAAGGCTTGACCTACGAAAAGGAAGGCGCAATCTGGTACAAAAACAAGGATGTCTGCACCGAGATTCTCCTTAAAGAGGGCAAGACTCAGGACTACATCGACAAGCTTGAGCTCAAGGACGATGTGCTTATTCGCCAGAACGGCAACCCCACATACTTCGCGGCGGATATAGCGTATCACAAGAATAAATTTGACAGAGGTTTTAAGACGCTGATAGATATTTGGGGTGCTGACCACCACGGCCACGTTATGAGAATGAAGGGCGCTATGAACGCTATCGGCTACGACGGCGACGAGCTCGTAGTAGTGCTTATGCAGCTTGTAAAGCTCGTATCGGGCGGTCAGGTTGTTAAGATGAGCAAGCGTACAGGCAAAGCAATTCAGCTCAGCGACCTGCTTGACGAAGTTCCCGTAGACAGCGCGCGCTTCCTGTTCAACACCAGGGAAGCTAACACCCAGATGGACTTTGACCTTGATATTGCTGTTCAGCAGGACAATCAGAACCCTGTGTATTATGTTCAATACGCTCACGCGAGAATTTGCAGTATATTAAAAGCTTTAGCCAAGGACAACATCGAGCCCAAGGCGGTAACTGAGGACGAACTCAGACTCCTAACTCAACCTGAGGAGCTGGAGCTCATCAACCATATCGCCGAGTTTGAGAACGAGATTGTTTCAGCCGCAAAGGAATATGACCCGACTCGTATTACAAGATATGTTACAAAAGCGGCTACTCTTTTCCATAAATTCTATAACTCGTGCCGCGTAAAGTGTGACGACGAGAAGCTTATGCAGGCTCGCCTTAACCTCTGCTTAGCCGTAAAGACGGTTATCAAAAACGTTCTTGATATGTTCAATATTGACTGCCCCGAAAGTATGTAAACAGGTAAAAATTAAAAAGGTAATATTAAAAAGAATTAACGGAACATTTCGCGAGTGGCTCGCGAGATGTTCCGTTATTATTATATAGTAGTTTGTACCTATTACCTATTACTTATTCCCTATTACTTATTATTTATAAAAAGCACTCCCAGCGTATTAGGACCGCAATGTGAGGTTACGGTACAGCCCGCAGTGGTCTCCAGGACTTCCTCAAACTGGGGACAAAGCTCATTGATTATCGCCCTTACCTTTTCAACAACCTCGGGGTTGCACTTGGTGTGAGTGATAAAAATCCTCTTATAGTCTATATCGTCACGACCGCGCAGTTTATCGTCAACGTAGTTCAGTATAACCTTGTCGATATTGCCGCGGTACTTTTTGCCGGAGGTCATTTTGCCGTCAACAACGCTGATAAGCGGTTTTAGCTTCAAGAGATTAGCGCCGAGAGCTGCTAAAGCCGAACAGCGTCCGCCCTTGTAGAGATAGTCTATACTGTCTACAACAAAGCTCGCCTCAACATTAGGCGTAATCGCGTCACACGCCGCCTTAATCTCCTCAGCGGACTTCCCCTGAGCGGCAAGCTCCGCGCCATAGAGAACTACAAGTCCGTGACCTGTGGAGAGATTTCGGCTGTCAACAACCCGGACATCTCCTACCTCTTTAGCCGCAAGACACGCCGTATTGTATGAGCTGGAGAAATCGCTGCAGATGTTAAAATGCACTATAGAATAGCCCTTGTCGTGCCACTCGTTAAAAATATCGAGATAATCGCTAATGTTCGGAGCGGCTGTTTTAGGGAGTTTACCCGTCTTTTTAACATATTCGTAGATATCGTCAGGAACAACTTCTGTGCCGTCCTTCATAACCTTGTCGGCTAAGTTAACATAGAGCGGAATAATAGCTATGTCGTATTTTTCAATAAGCTCCGGCGATAAATCGCAAGTGCTGTCGGATATAATCTTAACTTTCATAATAATACCTCTTAATTTAAGTGTAACGGCTCCCGAAAATCGGGAGCCGATATTGTTTAGTAATTATTATGCTGTGATTGAAGCGACGGGAATAATCTCTCCATCACTTACTACAACAGCGTTGTCTGTTACCGCATAAGTATAGAAGTAAAGTGAAGCGTTTGACGGAATACTGCTGATAGACATAGACGGAGCGTATCTGAACTGATACTGACCAGATGAGTTAGGATAGTCAACAGCGGAGTTGTGAACAGCAATTTTATTCACTACCTTTGCAGTTCCAATATCCGTGACTGAATTAACGGCATTTGCTATCTGAGTTTGAGTCTTACTCGAGCTGCTGAACGCAACGCCCATACGCTTAAAGCCTTCTACATTAGCTGTAGCCAGTAATTCGAGCGAGAGTTTTGTGCCGTTAAGGTATGTACCTGTATGAGTGAGGATAGCGGCATCCTCGTGAGTTGCGTTCGCGTCAAAGGTAACGTCAATATCTCCTGTTACAAAGAAATTAATCTCATTACCGAATTTTGCGAGCTTACCGTCAATTACAAAGCCTGTTTGCGTCGCGCTTGTAACTGTAGCCTGATCCATAAAGGAGTATGTTCCCCAAAGTCTGCCGTTGACATTAACCGAATATTTTTTCTCGGTTTTAGTGAGATAAGCTGTAACCGTTGTGCCTGACTTTGAAGCGTTGACAATTGAGTAGGAGTACTTAGGATCCTTTAGTTTAGATGAAGGGTCGTTAATTTCCGCGATTGTCTTCGCGTCTGTCTCAGTTGTCTGGGAAACCGTCTTGGTAATAGTATTTGTCTTACCGTTATAATCGTCGTAAATATACTTTACTGTATAGTCATACTTCGGAGCAGGCGGAGCGTATGTTGACCAATCACCTTCGAGACTCCAATTTTTGATTTTGTAAAGATTACTACCACTCGGAATTTTAATGTCGCCTGACTGATTCCATACCGTTTTATTCGACCAATCAGAACCGTCGAAGGTCTTTCCGTTAGCGACTCTGAGGAAGATTACATTTGAATCAAAATCAGTAAACTTATAGTAGCCGCTGACGCTGTCCTTAACACCCTTTACAGCTTTGCCGGTGCCTGTGCCCCATGTCCAGATGTACCAGCTGGGGGTTGATACCTCGTATGTGCTCGGAACATTAAGGTAAAGAGCATCGTCCGCGGACGGAGTTGTGGGTGTTGTGGGTGTTGTCGGCTTCGTTGAACCGCCTGATGTTGTGTAGCTTAGTGAGAAGCCGCCTGAAATCTTTTTGAGTGTAAACGTAACCGTACCGGCAGGAACCTTCATCTTCTCATTGTTGCCTGTGTAGAAGTTACCCGATGTGCCGTCAACATACTCGGCTGTCTTATAATTTGTACCGTTAGCGTAGATATAAACATAGGTGTCGGAGTTGAAGGTAGCTGTGAGCTTGCCGTTTGAATCGAAGTGATAGTCTGTACCTGTATAGTCCTTATCGCCAATCCAGCCGTGGAGGTAGCAGTCAGAGAGAGAAGATTCACCTGAACCGGATGATAACGCAATAGGATATACGCCGGGAGCGACAGAAACCGTAAGGCTGCCGTTGCTTGCTGTATAGTTTTTGTTGTGAGCTAAGTCCGTGTAGGAGCCGCTTGCCATATTTCCAACGTTGACACTAACTGTACTGCTGCCTGTATTGATGATACAAACGCCCTTGCTTCCGCGCTGAATAACAAGGATTTGGTTGTTATTGTTATAGTTATAAACGTTGCTGGCTGTACCTTTACAAGCATTGTGGAACTTGTTAACGCCTACAACCTCAGCGTCGAAGTAATCTCCGTTACCGCCGTCACTGGTTTTGTTGCTGCCCTTCCAGTTAGATGAAGTGCTACCGTAAGGACGAGCCATATACAAGGTGTTGAGTCCCTGAGCTGTGAGAGCCGCCCACGCGCGTGTAACCTGGTATTTGGGCATACTGAAGTTGCCATAGCCATCGCCATTGGGCATATAGTTGTCATGGGACTCTACCCAGCATACAAGGTTCCCGCCGCCGAGATTTGCCTTGTAGTCCGTAAGGTCACTTGCTTTAAGAACATTGCTACTAATATTGTTTCGTACAGTGTCGCTATAAGCTGAGCCTGTAATATTCATATACTTGGAGTAGCCTGCGAGAGGAACGTTCTGACCCGCGAGAACCTCGCCGTAGCTGAACTTATCGCCCAGATTATTTAATACTGTCGGCCAGTAGTTGGAAGTCGGTTTGCCCGAGAGCTCATCGCCTGAGGGAAGCTCAATATGCTTAGCCGCGTCAAAGCGGAAGCCGTCGGCGCCGGCATTCAGAATATTCTGGAGTAATGTTCTCGCCTGAGACTGAATGTTTGAGTTGCTTGTATCGAGATCAGGCATATTTGTGATATCCTTCTGAGTCTGCTGGTAACGGTCATCCCAGTCTGTAAGACCGCCGTTGCCGTGATAAACCTGTAAAGAAGAATCCACAGCTGATGTATAGTCAGTTGTATGGTTGAGAACTACGTCTACGATAACCTTCATACCGAGAGCGTGAGCCTCTTTACAGAGAGCGGTAAACTCATCTTTTGTGCAAATCTTGTTACCGATAGTATAGTTTTTGGGTTGATAGAACTGATACCAGTTATCAACAGTATTGTCCGATGAGGAGTTGCCGCTGCCGACAATTCCGTTAATCGGAGATGTCTGGATAGCTGTAAAACCTGCTTCGGCAATCTTCGAAAGCTGACTGCGAATTGTGCTTACAGGCCAGTTCCAACATTGAAGTATAACTTCCTCAGTGCTGTACTTAGTGTTAGAGCCTGTGTAGCTCTTTGTTGTGTCTGCCGCAGAAACCTGCACAGCGTTCAAAGCCGCAAAGCTCGAAAACAGCAGAGCCAAACAAAGAAGAATGGAGATAAAACTTCTTTTGATTTTCATAATTTCCTCCTGATTATTACGGATTTAACCAATAAAAATTACATTAAATCCCAAGTTAAAATTATTATATCACATTATGTGTTAATAATCAACAACAAATTAACACCTTTTTAGGTTTTTTTAGATACAATTAATATTCTTGCAAAAGGCGGTTATCTATTGTATAATGAATAAACTTACTTACCGTTTTGAAGGAGGGTGAGCTTATGATATATGTTGAAAACCTGAGAAAAGAATTTAAGAAGGCAATCAAAGAGCCGGGCTTAAAAGGAAGCATAAAGTCCTTTTTTAAGCCTAAAAATGAAATTATCACAGCGGTTGAGGACATTTCCTTTCACGTTCCCGAGGGCGAAATGCTGGGCTTTATCGGTCCCAACGGCGCGGGAAAATCCACCGTAATCAAAATGCTCACAGGAATTCTGACCCCAACCTCCGGCAGATGTGAAATAGGCGGTCAAATCCCCTATAAAAACCGTAAAAACTATGTTAAAGAAATCGGCGTTGTTTTCGGACAGCGCACTCAGCTTTGGTGGGACCTCGCTCTGCGCGAGACATACACCGTACTGAAAGAAATCTATGAGGTGGACGACGCTCAGTACAAAAAACGAATGGCATTTCTAAACGAAGTGCTGGAGCTCGACAGTTTTATTACGAGTCCTGTAAGAACCCTCTCCCTCGGACAGAGAATGAGAGCCGACATAGCGGCTTCTCTGTTGCACAGTCCAAAGGTGCTGTTTCTCGACGAGCCCACAATCGGGCTTGACGTTGTAGTCAAGGACAACATTCGCAACGCTATTAAAACAATCAACGAAAACGAAAAGACAACCGTTATACTCACCACCCACGACCTACGCGATGTGGAAAACCTCTGTAATCGTATTGTTATGATTGACAAGGGAAAAAAGGTGTTTGACGGAGGTATTGATAAACTGAAATCAAAGTACGGTCAGTCAAGAGAGCTCAGCTTTATTCCGGCTGACTTTAAGGTTGCCGAAAGGCTCGACTACAAGAGAGAATTTAATCTTACCGACAACGACATTAACATCGAGAACGACGGCCATATAATCAGCGTTAAATTTAACAGCGACAAAGTATCGGTCGAGAAAATGCTCAGCTATACGCTGTCGGTCACTCACGTTAAGGACATTAAAGTAAGCGACGCGGATATCGAAGAAATTATAAAAGATATTTACCGAAGCGGGGTGGCGTACGGTGAGTAAAATTCTTAGAATTTATAAGCCATTCACCCACGCCGGACTTCTGCTCGCGGCTCAGTACAGGGTTAACTTCATTTTCTTTGTGCTCGGCGATATACTCAGGTGTTTTATCAACTACTTTTTGTGGCACGCGGTATTCACCTCGGGCGGCGCTCAGACCTTTATGGGCTTTTCCGAGACCGATATGGTGGTTTATATCTTTATCAGCTTTTTGACAGGGCTTATCGCCTATTCCGACGGAGCGTACGCTGTGGGCGAGGAAATCCGCGACGGCAGTATCGCTATGAGGATGATTAAACCTATTCGCTTTGAGTTCGCTTTTCTGTTTCAGGAACTGGGCGAACGAACAATGACCGCTATGTTAGCGTTTGTGCCGCTGCTCGTTGGTGTTGAAATCTACAAATTCGCGGTTACCGGAGTTTTGGGGTTTAATATTTGGTGCTTTATACTCTATTTAGTGAGCCTGATTCTCTCCTACCTGATAAACTTCTACTTTAACGTGTGTTTCGGATACTCGGCATTCGTGCTCAAGAACCTTTGGGGCTCAAACTTTTTAAAAGAATGTATCGTGGGATTTCTCTCAGGCGGGATAATACCGCTCGCGTTTATGCCGGCGGGAATCGGTTTTGTATTAAACCTTCTCCCATTTGCTTCGCTGAACTATATTCCCGTTATGATTTATCTCGGAATGTATGATGTCCCGACTATACTGATGAGCTTTGGTTTACAGATTTTCTGGCTGACGTTCTTTATTTTCCTTCAAAGAATTATATGGAACGCGTGCGTTAAGCGTATGAGCGTGCAGGGAGGTTGATTATGAGGAATTTTTTACATAAAATCCACCGCGTATTTAAGCTCCACAGAATTTTTATTAAGCAGGATTTGAAGAAGCTTATGGAGTACAAGGTTGACTTCCTGACAGGCGCGTTCGGGATGCTTCTGACTCAGGCGATTAACCTGTTCTTCCTGACGATTATCTTCTCACAGATACCGAACCTCAAGGGCTTCACCTTTGAACAGATAATTTTTATCTACGGCTTCGCGCTGTTGCCGAAGGCTATCGACCACCTTTTCTTCGACAACCTTTGGGCTATAGGCCACTTTATAATCCGCAAGGGCGATTTCGACAAGTACCTCACACGACCTGTGAGCACGCTGTTCGCAGTTACTGTTGAGAAATTTCAGGTTGACGCTTTTGGCGAGCTCGTAGTTGGTATCGTGTTCTTGTGCGTCAGCATACCTAAGGTAAATATAGAGATAAGCTTTTTGAACATTCTGTTGTTCATAACCGCCGTATTCTTCGCGACCTTCATCTATACGGGGGTTAAACTCATTACTTCGTCGATAGCTTTCTGGACAAAGCGCAGCGGCAACATCACCTATATGTT
>X127_Alpine_Marmot__coassemble_213_pt1 | contig 12137 bp, 6 predicted proteins | sample X127_Alpine_Marmot__metabat2_low_PE_002 | metagenome-assembled genome bin X127_Alpine_Marmot | reverse complement strand
CCGCTTCCGCAGGGACAGGGGTCGTTTCTGCCGACTTTCTTGCCTTTGCGGATTGTCCTGTTAGCAGTGTCTGTGCCGTCGCCCGAGGTTGCTGTGGGTTTTGCGACCTGCTCACGCTTTAAGGCGTTTGCTATAACGTCGCTCTTGCCGGAGTCGGGTGTGCCCTCAGCCGCCTTCTGAGCAGCTAAACGTTTAGCTGCCGCGATAGCCTCCTTACGTCTTTGCTGTTCGTAAATACGCCTAGGCTGTGTGAGCATAAGCTTGATTGTATCCTCTCGGATAGAGGCAATCATCTCGTCAAACATATCGAAGCCCTCTAAACGGTACTCGACAACAGGGTCGTGCTGACCGTAGGAACGCAGGTGGATTCCTGCCTTGAGCTGTTCCATATTGTCGATGTGATCCATCCAGTAGGTATCGACGCTCCTGAGCAGATATACGCGCTCCATCTCGCGGATAGTTTCCTCCGCAAGGAGCTTTTCGTTCTCGGCGTAGAGGTTCAGAGCGTCCTCGATAATCATATCCTTAATCTCGTCAGCCTCGATTACCTCAATGTCACGCGCCGAGAAGTTGTATTTTGAACGGTCGGTAATAACCCAGTCCATATATGTGTCTAAAAGAGCCGTGATGTTCCAGTTGTCGTGGACACCGTCGGGCAGGAACCGAGCGACTGTCTCGCCTATGTTTTCCTCAATCATCTTGATTATAGTGTCGCGGAGGTTTTCGCCGTCAAGAACCTGGTCGCGCTGAGTGTAGATGATTTCACGCTGGCGGTTTAGAACGTCGTCGTACTGTAGTACGTCCTTACGGATGCCAAAGTTACGAAGCTCTACCTTTTCCTGAGAGTTCTCGATAATATTGGTGAGCATTTTATTTTCAATCGGCATATCCTCCTCAACGTTGAGTCTGTCGAGCATCATCTTCATTCTGTCGCCGCCGAACAGGCGCATAAGGTCGTCCTCTGTCGAGAGGAAGAAACGGCTTGAACCCGGGTCACCCTGACGACCTGCACGGCCTCTGAGCTGGTTATCAATACGGCGCGACTCGTGGCGTTCCGTACCGATAATGAACAAACCGCCGGCTGCTCTAACCTTGTCGGCTTCTTCCTTGATTTCTTTGCTGAAGCCCTCGTTGAGCTCGGAGAATATCCTTCTTGCCTCTAAAATCTCCTCGTCGTCGGTCTCCGCAAAGCCTGTAGCCTCGGCTATGAGCTCGTCGTCAATACCCTGCTTGCGCATAGAAGCTTTCGCGAGATACTCAGCGTTACCGCCGAGGATAATATCAGTACCACGACCTGCCATATTTGTGGCGATTGTAACGGCTCCGAGCTTACCTGCCTGAGCGATAATCTCGGCTTCCTTATCGTGCTGTTTAGCGTTAAGTACGTTGTGCTTAATGCCCTGTTTCTTGAGCATTTTTGAGAGAATCTCGGATTTTTCGATTGAAATTGTACCTACAAGTACAGGCTGACCTTTCTCGTGAGCCTCAACAATCTGACGAATTACAGCTAAGAATTTGCCGTTTTCCGTTCTGTAAATAGAGTCGGGCAAATCCTCTCTGATAAGCGGCTTGTTTGTCGGGATTTCAACAACATCGAGCTTGTAAATCTCCTGAAACTCGGTAGCCTCTGTCTGAGCAGTACCCGTCATACCCGAGAGCTTTTTATAAAGACGGAAGTAGTTCTGGAACGTAATTGTCGCGAGAGTTTTGCTCTCATTCTGAACCTTGACGCCTTCCTTTGCCTCAATAGCCTGATGCAGCCCCTCGTTGTAGCGTCTGCCGTACATAAGACGGCCTGTAAACTCATCAACGATAATGATTTCGCCGTCCTTTACAACGTAGTCAACGTCGCGCTTCATAATACCGTTGGCGCGGATAGCCTGATTGACGTGGTGCTGGATTGTGAGGTTCTCGGGGTCGGTGAGATTGTCAATGTTGAAGAAAGCCTCGGCTTTCTTAACGCCGCTCTGTGTGAGCGTAACGGACTTAGCCTTTTCATCAACAACGTAGTCGATGCCGTTCTCGGCGTAGTAGTCCTCCATATCCTCCTTAGAGTTGAGCTCGGCGAAACGATGAACCTTTAAGGTCTTTGCGAAACGGTTAGCCTGAGTATAGAGCTCTGTGCTCTTGTCGCCCTTACCGCTGATGATAAGCGGAGTACGCGCCTCGTCTATGAGGATTGAGTCAACCTCATCGACGATTGCGAACGCGTGACCGCGCTGAACCTTATTTTCCTTATAAACTACCATATTGTCGCGCAGGTAGTCAAAGCCGAACTCGTTGTTTGTACCGTATGTGATGTCGGCGTCATAAGACTCCTTGCGCTCGTCTGGTTCGATATCGTGAACAACCAGTCCTACGGTAAGTCCGAGATAACGGTAAAGCTTGCCCATCCACTCCGAGTCGCGGCGTGCGAGATAGTCGTTGACCGTTACTATATGAACGCCCTCGCCTGTAAGACCGTTGAGGTAGGCAGGGAGTGTAGCGACCAAGGTTTTACCTTCACCTGTTTTCATCTCGGCGATACGTCCCTGATGGAGGACGATTCCGCCGATGATTTGTACAGGGAAATGTTTCATTCCGAGCACTCTCCACGAAGCCTCTCGGCATACAGCGAAAGCGTCGGGCAGGATATCGTCGGTGGTTTCTCCGTTTTTAAGTCTTTCTTTCAGAATCGCGGTCTGAGCCTTGAGCTCGCTCTCGCTCATAGCCGCGTACTTACTCTCAAGCTCAAGCACCTTGTCGGCGATTGGCTTTATGCGCTTTACCTCGCGCTTGGAGTAGTTTCCGAATAATACTTTTAATGGGTTCATATTTATCTAATCCTTTCGGTTTATTACTTTTTAATCTTCATTGTTTCTGAGACTTTCAGCCGCCTGAATCATAGCCGCCTTGGCAACCTGACCCGCGGTTGAGTAACCGTAGTTATCCGAGCCTCTTACAACGCAGGCAGACGCCAGCGGAACGTCCTCGTCGGTAGAGAAGCCTACCATCCAGCCGTCGTTTTTGTCTTTGCCTTCGCTGATGAACGTTTCACCTGTGCCTGTTTTGGCGCTGACGGTCAGTCCGCCGAACATATCGTCACCGTAGTCGTTCTCAACCGCGAAACGCATAAGCTCCTTTAAGCTCTCGGCTGTGTCGGGGTTTAAAAGCTCCTTGCTCTTGGAGGCTGAGCCTGTGAGCCCCATATCCTTGAGCATAGAGCCTGAGGTTCCGTCCACGAGGTATGGGTTTACGGGTGTGCCGCCCTTGGCTATTGCTCCGCAAAGTATAGCCATCTGCATCGGGTTAACCTTGTCCTCGTACTGACCTACTCCCGACCAGGCGAGCTGGTGAGTCGTAGCTTTTGAGATATCGTAGTTACCTGCTTTTGTATTAATGCCGCTTACGGTGAACGACGAGTTTATCCCCATTTCCTCGGCGGTTTTGCTCATAATATCCTCGCCGAGCTCAACCGCGAGTTCGGCGAAAACAATGTTGCAGGAGTGACCGAACGCTTCTTCAAGGTTGACGGTTCCGTGAGCCTCAACACAGGTTACGTCGCCGCCGTCGATTTCTTCCTTACCCTCGCATGTCCAGGTTCTGTCCCAAATGTCGGGGATATTCTCGATAGCCGCCGCGGCTGTCACGATTTTAAAAATCGAGCCGGGAGTATATGTTGATGAGAGTACATTGTCGAGGTATACGCCGTCGTACTCGTCCTCGTTGTCCTCTGTGATTTCGGGAGGATTCTCGGGGTCGTAGGTTTTTGTGCTTACGTCACAGATAACCTCGCCTGTTTCATAATTATAGATAACGCACGCTCCGCTGTCGTAATCTTTAAGCGCGTTATAGGCTGTTTTGCAGGATTCAGCGTCAACCGTGAGGTTAACGTCTCGCCCGCCTCTGAATGAGTCGGGCATATTAAGCCCCCATATAAAGCTGTAGCCCGTCAGCCGAGAGCGGAACTGGCTCTGGATAGCTGTTGAGATATTCAGACTGTCGTCGCCTACTACGTGGAGCAGGGCTTTTCTTATATCGGCGTCTTCGTTATAGACGCGCTCTTCATCCACCGTCTGAGCCAGAACGTTGCCGTTTCGGTCGGAGATAACTCCCGCTTCAAGCAGACCTCCGGCGCCGGCGATATGACCGTTATAGGGCTGGTCTACCCAGTCGGAAGCGCCGAATAACGTCTCGACAACCAAGAACGCGATACCGATAAGAAAAGCGATTACCAGTATAAATATGAGCCATGAGCGTTGTAGTGTTCGTTTCATACAACCACCACTTTCAAATATTAATAAAACACCTTATAAGCTGTCCCTTTCGGTGAAAGTGTCTATTAAATACTCCCTTGTATTCAACAGAAGAAAGGGGCGTTCTAATTAATTCAAAATTCAAAATTCAAAATGCATAATTCGTAATTATTACTTTTGTTTAACTTTGAGAGAATAGGTTTTTTCGTCAGCCGCCTTGATAAACGCCAGAAGTCCCCAGCACGAGATTATACTCGAACCGCCCGCGCTGATAAACGGGAATGTAACGCCTGTGAGCGGAAGGATATCCGTCGCGCCGAAAACATTAAGCGACATCTGAATTACAAGCATACCTGCCGCGCAACAAGCCGAAATCGAGTAGAACGTGCTGCGCGCTCTTGTTGTAACCGAGCGTGCGTAGAGAAACAGGGAGGCTACCGCTACGGCTATTGTAACCGCTACGATAAAGCCCATCTCCTCACTCATAAGTCCGAACACAAGGTCGGATTCCGACGCGGCTACGTATTTAAGACAGCCGTTGCCTATGCCTACGCCGAACAATCCGCCCGACGCGATATATGTAAGCGTACGAGCCTGCTGATAACCGCCTGCGTCCTGAGTGTGCTCCCACACGTGACGCCAAGCCTTGAATCGGTCGAGTACATACGCCTTGAATCGAAGTACAATGATTCCTGCGGCGCCTGCGCCTGTAAGCGCGAGGATAAGGGTTTTGAAGTCGCCTGAACGCACAAACGAAACTATAAGGAAGCTCATAAAGAAGATGAGAGCTGTTCCGAAGTCGCCCATAAGCGCGAGAGCTCCTACGCATATCATCGAGAAGATAATGAACTCGATTAAGTTTTGTTTTGTCTGCAATCTGTCGAGAGTTGACGCTCCGACAAAGATATAGGCGATTTTTACGAACTCGGACGGCTGAACTGTAATCGAACCAATCTGAATCCAGTTAGCCGAACCGTTTGTAACCTTACCGAAAATAAGGTTAACCGCCAGAAGTCCTACCGCGGCAATCATAATAATAATTCGCCATTTGCCGATACGGTCGGGATTTTCGATGTATTTAATCAGCACGCAGAAAACAACCATACCTATTGAGGCGGCTATAAGCTGAACGAACGCCGAGTGCATACTCTGTCTGGCGAGAAGCATAACGCCTATTCCCGTCAGGAAAAGGCAGAGACTTTCTATCTCGAAGGATACGCGCTTTAAAGCGAAAGAGGATATAGCGAAGTAAATCCACTCAACCGCTATAAGCGCCGCGCATAAGTAAAGCGGGTCGAATACGGGAGAGAACATATACTCCTTGAAGCTCGCCGCGCCGTCACAGAACGACGCTTCAACTCCCATAAATATATGAAAGAGAGAGATTAGTATCATAAGCTTGTACGACTTCATAGCCGGCTTGTTGCTCACCTTTGAGAAGAACCAGCTTGATTTAAGCTCCTCGTGGAACTCGTCGCCGCGTTTAAGCGCGTACTCTCGGTTGCCTATGGAGATAATATCGTCTATTTTAACCTGCGTGCGCCGCGTTACACGTCTTCCGTTGACAAACGTGCCGGTCTTTGAGCCTGTGTCGGTGATAAACCAGCCTTCCTTGCGCCTGAGAAGAACACAGTGGTTGCGCGAAACGGCAGGGTCGTCAACCGCGATATCCGAGCCGCGGCTTCGTCCTATGGAATTTTCCCAAAACAGTACGGGGATTTTTACGCCGCTGTCGATGTCCTGAAGCAGAACGAGAGAACGCTCGGTTCTTCTTTTTCTGCGCATTGACGCGAAGCACTGATATACAATCACTATTGTATATATAGGCAGCAGTATTCTCAGAGCTACTACCGCGATATCCATTATCAGAGCCATACCGATATTCCTTTCATATTTTAAGCTTAGCTATATGCTCATAATTTCCCATTATAGATAATTATACATTATATATTTTACTCCAAACAACCGTAAAAGTCAATTGACAAATGATTGGTTTGGTACACAAAAAGGGTCTGATTTTTAGGTCAGACCCTTTTGTTAGTTGATAGTTGTTAGTTGATAGTTGATAGTTGAGAGTTAACTTTCGTCCGCTTCGAGGGTAACGGTAAATTCGTGCTCTCTGTCGTCCGACGGACGGTAAACGGTGACTTTAACCTTATCGCCCGCCTTGTAATTCTCCAGAATGTCGTAAATATCAGCGAAGTTAGCTACCTTTTTGCCCTCGACCTTCGTGATAAAGTCTCCGACCTGAACGCCTGAGCCGTCCATAGGACCGCCCTTTGTGATTTCTTTAACGTTGATACCTGTGTCGTAGGAGTCGTTATAAAAGTCAACCTCGCCGAGGATACCGATTCTCACGCGACCTTTTACGTAGCCGTATTTAACAATATCGTCAGTAACGCTCTTTACAAGCTTGCTCGGAATAGCGAAGCCCATTCCCTCAAAGTCGTCGAGAGCGATTTTTGAATTTGTAATACCGATAATCTGACCGTACATATTACAGAGCGGTCCGCCGCTGTTGCCGGGGTTGATAGCCGCGTCGGTCTGGATGCACTTTACGTTATTTGTAATGCTCACCTGTCGGTCTACCGCGGAAACAATACCCTTAGTAACCGAGTTCCGATAGTCAAAGCTCAGGGGGTTGCCGACAACGATAACGTCCTCGGTTACCTCAATCTGAGAGCTGTCGCCGAAAGTAGCCGGGGTTAAACCCTTGGCGTTGATTTTCAGCACAGCGAGGTCTGAGCGGCTGTCGTAGCCTACAACGCCCGCGTCGTATTCCTTTTTGTCGTCTGTGAGCACCTTATATTTATACGCCGTGCGGCTGTAGTTAACGAGGTGGGCGTTCGTAACAATATAGCCGTCGGAGGTTATGATTATACCTGTTCCCATCTGGGTGTAGCTTGTCGCCGAACCTTCCTGTCCGTCAACATAGCCGATAATACCTACAACGGATTTTTCAACCTTTGAGAAAGCGTAGGAAGAACCCATTTTGTCGGAAGAAACCATAGTCGGTTTTTTATTAAGCGTAAGACCTTTATAGTCCTTGTCGGTTTTGTCCTTGGCGTCCGACTCCTTGTAGTCGCCTGTTGAGGACTCGGTTGCTTCCTCGTCGTCGTCGAAATCATAGCCGCCGAAAGGAATACTGTCAGTTTCGGTTGTAGCTTCGGTGGCGGGAGTAAATCCCGACGAATTTTTGGGGTTCATAGCGACATACGCGATGAACGTGAAGAAGGTGATAAACAGTACCGAGATTACGATTATAAGTAACGCTTTCAGTCCCGCGCCCATAGGAGTTTTCTGGGGACTTTGGGGAGCGTAAGGAGTGTTGTAATAAGGCGTTTGGGGTTGATCGGGAGCTTCAAAAGGCTGATAATGCGGAGCTGTCGGGGCCTGCTGCGGCTGAACATAAGGCGGAGTGTTTCTGACAGGTGCCTGCGGCGGAGCCTGAGTAGTAGGCTGCGCGGCGGGAGGGACATTGTACTGAGGTTGCTGAACCGGCGCGGTCGGTGTGCCGTAAATATTGGGCATAGGCGGAGCCTGCGGAGGCTGAGGCGGTTGTTGAGGCTGGGGATGTTGAGGAGCAGAGCCAAAGCCGCTGTAACCCTGGTTTTCGTTTTCGTTATAATAATAATCGGACATAGTAATATCTCCTTCGGATTTTTGAATATAAGGTTCGATTCCTTAGTGCCTAGCCAAATCATTATACTATTTTCATAAAACAAAAACAATAAAAATGAAAAAATTTTTTAAAAATGCTTTATATTGCCGGAATTTTATGTTAATATATATCTAAGCGTACGGATGCAGACGTGCTCCGTATGAAATTATACTTTATAGGAGGTTTATTATGCCATTAGTTAACGCAAAAGAAATGCTGACAAAGGCAAAGGCAGGTCACTATGCGGTAGGCCAGTTTAACATCAACAACCTTGAGTGGACAAAGTCTATTCTTCTTACAGCCGAGGAGCTTAGGTCACCTGTTATTTTAGGTGTATCAGAGGGCGCAGGCAAGTATATGTGCGGTTTCAAGACCGTTGTAGGTATGGTTACAGCTATGATTGAGGAGCTTAAAATCACAGTTCCCGTAGCTCTTCACCTTGACCACGGTACATACGAGGGCGCTAAGGCTTGTATCGAAGCAGGTTTCAGCTCAATTATGTTCGACGGTTCTCACTATCCTATCGACGAGAACATTGCCAAGACAAAGGAATTAGTTGGTATATGTAACGAGCTCGGACTCTCTATTGAGGCTGAGGTAGGTTCAATCGGCGGCGAGGAAGACGGAGTTATCGGCGCAGGCGAATGTGCTGACCCGAAAGAGTGCAAGATGGTTGCCGACTTAGGCGTAACAATGCTCGCTGCGGGTATCGGTAACATCCACGGTAAATATCCCGAGAACTGGGCAGGACTTTCGTTCGAGACTCTCGACGCTATCCAGCAGCTCACAGGCGAAATGCCCTTAGTTCTTCACGGCGGCACAGGTATTCCTGCCGATATGATTAAGAAGGCTATCGAGCTCGGCGTTTCCAAGATTAACGTTAACACAGAGTGTCAGCTCGCTTTCGCGGCAGCTACAAGAGAGTATATCGAAGCAGGTAAGGACCTCGAGGGTAAGGGATTTGACCCGAGAAAGCTACTCGCTCCCGGTGCTCAGGCTATCAAGGACACAGTAAAAGAGAAGATGGAGCTCTTCGGTTCTGTAGGCAAAGCGTAAGAAACAGCCGGCAATTAATAAGTAAACAATTGATAAAAACCCGAGAACGGATTTCCGTTCTCGGGTTTTCTTGTAAAGGATTTATTTTATTTAGCTGTAAATCTCAACGGTCGCTTTGTAGTCTGAGTTAGAGAGCTGTTTTATACTGTTGTTAACAAGCTCGGAGATAATCTCAAGGTCGTTCTTGACTTTGGTTGAGCCGGTAGCTTTAACCTCAAATGTCGCGGTAAATATTGTACCTGTTTCGGAGAAGTTCATACCGTTAATTGAGGAAGCGTTGTAGAGTATATCGGTTCCGTTAAAGTTAGCTACGCCGAAGTCGTTGGATTTGACGTCCTTTAATTTCAGATATTTTTTGTCGAAGCTCAAAGCTCCCTGATAGTTAACAATTGTCTTTTGTGACGTGATGTTGAGCACAACTGTTATTGTGTCGCCCACATAACAGGTCTTGCCGTTAACCTTTAGGGTTTTACTGCTGGCGTGAGATGTGTTCTCGGTGGGAGTTTCGCGCTTAACCTTGTCGCCTTTTGTATTGGATTTAGAAGAGGTTTTTGACGAGGTAGTCTTTGAGGATGTTTTTGATGAAGTGTTAGCGCCCGCGTCAGCTGAGGGTGAGGAATTGGAATCGGAGGACGAACTGTTGCCGGATTTTTCGGAGGATGAATTACTGTCGGAGCCTGTCCCTTTGGAGGAAGATTTTGATGAAGTGGTTACTTTGCTGTCCGACGAGCCCGACGATGTTAGTTTCGCCGCCTGTTCGTTAGCCGAGTTAGTGTTGCTGACAATCAGAAAAGCGCCTACGCCTATTACAATTATAATCAGCGCGATTAATACGCCGATTAGTATTTTGTCCTTTTGAGTGAGTTTTTTCTTATTCATTATCAAAACTTCTTTCGTAATTTTATTGGATGAAACCATAATAACATAAACGACAAATTATATCAACTGCCAAATTTTTTGTCGGTAAAGATTGTTTACTCAAAAAGTTGTACAAAACTTAATATGCTTTTATGGCAAAAATATCAATGGAAAATATGTATATAATATGATATAATTAAGGTTACGATGACGATAAGTCCTAAAATACTAAAAAAATTCATTATAGGCGGTTGGGGTCCGACTCCCTAATGCCTAACCAAATACTTTGACAGAGGAGTTTTATATATGAAAATAAAGAGATTGATATCTGTCTTTTTAGCCGCGGCATTGTTGCTTTCTATCCCTGTTTTTTCGGTTCAGGCTGAGGAAACAGCGCCCGCCGTACCGTCGTTTTTGAGCGCGTCGGGCGAGGGACTGTACGTTCACGCTGTAGCGGGTTCTTCGGACACAGAGTCCTGGACAATCTGGCAGTCCACGGAGGACGAGGACGGAGTAATAGACGATAATTATGTGAAATATTTTTTCCTCCCGAGCTCAGCCGACAAGAAAAAAGCTGAGATTTATAACGCTTATAAAGATACGGTTACTGTCAACGGTACTGCTATTAAGCCTCAAGATACCGCGGTAATAGATTATACTGCCGACACTCTTTATAATGTGACCGCGGGCAGTACAGATTACCGTCTGATGTTTAAAAACTCAACAGCCGAGGCGGCGATTTTCGCTAATAACCCCGACGCTGACGGCAACGGTACGCCTCTTTATGATTACATTAAGGATGATAAATCCGTATCCGCAAAGGCTACCGGAGCGGTTGTGGACAGCAAGGGAGATATCGATAACACTCCCATCAAGAAAATTAAGGGCAGAGGCAACACAACCTGGTTTAAGGCTAAAAAGCCTTTCAACATCACCTATGATTCCAATGTTTCAATCGCGGGTATGAACAAGGGCAAGAAGTTCTCGCTTCTCGCGAATTATCAGGACGCTTCTCTGGCGCGCAACCGTATTCTTTATGACCTCTCCGACGCGGTAGGTATGCCCTATGCCTCAGACTCACGCTTTGTTGATTTTTATATGAACGGAGTGTATTTCGGCTCATACCTGTGCGCTCAGAAAATTGATGTCGGCAAGAACAGCGTAATTAACGATATTCCCGACGACGATTATATCGCAGAGGACGGCACTCTCGCCAGTAACTTCTCGTTCTGTATGGAGATAGACCCAAATTACTCTGAGGATGATTATCACACCTCTCAGAATTCCAACGAGATTACAATCAGCTCCCCCGAGCTTACCCCCGACCAGCAGTATTACAACGAAGTTAAGAATAAAATAAAGAGCAAGTTCACCTCTCTGTTCGCAAAGCTCGGAAGCTCGAGCGCTACCTATGAATCGTTGTCCGAGACAATTGACGTTGACTCGTTTGCAAAGATTTATCTTATCAACGAGCTCGGCAAAAACTGGGACAGCGGCGTCAGCAGCCTTTATATGGTATACAAACAGTCGCCCGACGGAAAATGGCGTTTCTACGCTTCCCCTGTGTGGGATTACGACAACTCCCTCGGCAACTGCGTAGGTATTGAAAGCGAGCTCAGAAATATGGGCGTTTCGGACTACAACGAGCCCACAGGCTGGTGGTGCAAATTTAAGGGTAAAAGGTCGAGAGATAAATCGTCAACCAATATTATGAACAAGTGCGCGAACAATCCTGTAATCACAGAGCGTGCCGCTAAGATATGGATTGAGCAGTTTGTGCCGCAGATTAATATGTTCGCGAACACAAAGACAACCACAGGCGAGCTCTACTCTGCTTCGGGATATTATGACTTGCTCGCCGGCACTGCGGATATGAACTATACCAGAGGGTGGCTGCTCAATACAGGAGGCTGGATAAGCGACCATTCAACTCTTAAAAAGGCAAGCTTTAAGGACGGTAAATACACCGTAGCGACAAAGGCTACGTCCTACGCCGCCGACTTTGAGGGCGAGTATAACTATATGATTGACTGGATGACATCCCGGGCGGCTTGGCTTACGAATGAGTTCCACAAGAATTACAAGGGTATAAAGGGAGACGTTAACTGCGACTCCAAGGTTAACATTGCGGACGCGACCGAAATCCAGTTCGCTCTAGCGGGCGTTGCGTCGCCGAACTACAATTCCGCTTATGCCGACTTTGACGGAGACGGTAGTGTTTTAATCAACGACGTTACAGAAATCCAGCTTTATTTAGCGGGAAAATAAGGAAGTAAGCTAAATGAACATTTGCGTATTTTGCGCGTCCAGCGAAACAATAGATAAAT
>X127_Alpine_Marmot__coassemble_208_pt1 | contig 12227 bp, 12 predicted proteins | sample X127_Alpine_Marmot__metabat2_low_PE_002 | metagenome-assembled genome bin X127_Alpine_Marmot | reverse complement strand
ATTTACAGCATCTGATTTACTATATATTCGAGAAGTATCATTATTAATAATAAAAAGGCTAAAATTTTTGCTTCTCAAGGACAGCAAAGGAGCGCTGTTTTATCTTTAAAACTGGCGGAAGCTAAGGTGCTCAGCGAGATGACGGGAGAAAATCCCGTAATACTCCTTGACGACGTATTATCCGAGCTTGATAAGAAAAGACAGAACTTTTTGCTTAACAAAATTTCCGATTATCAGGTATTCATAACCTGTTGTGATTTTGAAGAAGCGGGTTTACTTAAAGAAGGAAAAAAGTTTTATATAGAAGAAGGAAGGGTAAACTAATGTACCTTCACCTCGGCGAAAAAACCGCAATCCTGACAAGCGAGATAATAGGAATTTTTGACCTTGATAACACAACTGTGTCAAAAAATACGCGTGACTTTCTCACAAAAGAAGAGAAAGCGGGAAACGTAATTAACGTGAGCTACGAGCTTCCTAAATCATTTATAGTATGTGAAAAAAATAAAAAAAGAAAAATATATATCAGCCAGTTGTCGAGCCAGACCTTATACAGGCGAATTTTAATTAACGGGAGGAAATGAGATGAACGGAAAAAAGTGTCCGTACTGCGGAAGAAGAATTTCGTACTTGACGGTCTTTCACGAGAAAAAACACGGAGTTTATGAATGTACCAGATGTAAAAAAGAGAGTAAAATCAAGCTTGATAAAAAGCTTATAATATCCTTTATAATTCTTCTTTTACTTATAGTTTTATATATTATATTCTGGAAAGGCTCGGGTTTTTATAATAATATTCTCGGATTACTCCCGCCGATAGTTTGTCTGATTGCTTTTTACTATTGTACGCCGTTTTTTATCAGATTCGTTCCTCTTAAAAGATATCTCGACGATATTGAAAGAAAAAAGGAAAATCCGATATCTGAGAATATTGAAGATTCAAGTGAATTTGTTTTTGATAAAAAGATTTTTGACGAGATTAAAAACAAGAGAAACAATCCCTTAACCGCAGAGGAAAAAATCGAAAGAAATATCGAGGAAGAAACGTACATTCCTATTATTGAGGACGTGAGCGAGGCACATACGTCATCTCAAGCGACGCTCAAGAGAGTAACACACTAACAGCGTGTTGAAAGTTGTTTCGTTCCTTTTAAGCTATAAAAAATAAAGACTGAGGTAATTATTTATGGAAAACGAAGAAATAAAAATGTCTAAAGTAGAAAACGAATACGGAGCTGACGACATACAAGTCCTGGAGGGACTCGAAGCGGTCAGAAAAAGACCGGGTATGTACATAGGCTCAACAGGACCGAGAGGACTTCATCACCTTGTTTATGAGATTGTTGATAACTCGATTGACGAGGCTCTCGCCGGTTACTGTTCAAAAATAGATGTGGTTATCGAGCCCGGCGACATTATCAGGGTTAAGGATAACGGAAGAGGAATTCCTGTCGGCATAAACGAAAAGACAGGCGTTCCGGCTATTACTCTTGTTTTCACCGTACTTCACGCGGGCGGTAAGTTCGGCGGCGGCGGATACAAGGTCTCCGGCGGTCTGCACGGCGTAGGCGCGTCGGTTGTTAACGCTCTTTCCGAATGGGTTGAGGTTAAGGTTTGCGACGGAGAGGATATTTATTTCCAGCGCTATGAGAGAGGTAAAATCGTAACCGACCTCAAGAAAATCGGCAAATCCACCGAAAGAGGTACGGAAGTCAGGTTTAAAGCCGACGGTAAAATATTTAAAGAGACCACGGTTTATGAGTATGAGGTTCTCGAAAAACGCCTTAGAGAACAGGCATTCCTCAACGCGGGTATTCACATTGAACTGCGCGACGAAAGAAAAGACGAAATTATTCAGAAGAACTTCTGTTACGAGGGCGGTATCACCAGCTTTGTTGAATTTTTAAATAAAAAGAAACACGTTGACCCGATTCACCCCGAGGTTATCTATTTCTCGGCAAAAAATCCCGAGGATACGGTAACCGTCGAGGTCGCTATGCAATACACAGACAGCTATAACGAATTTATGCTGTCGTTTGCCAACAACATTAACACAGTTGACGGCGGTACTCACGAGGAGGGTTTCAAGAGGGCTCTCACAAGGGTTATGAACGACTACGCGCGCCGGTTTAACAAGCTTAAAGAGAACGACAAAAATCTCTCGGGCGAGGACGTGAGAGAGGGACTTACCGTTGTAATCAGCGTTAAGGTAAAAGAGGCTCAATTTGAGGGTCAGACTAAAGCTAAGCTCGGTAACACCGAGGTCAGAACAATGGTAGATAAGCTCCTCAGCGAAAAGCTGGCGATATTCCTAGAGGAAAATCCGGCTATCGCGAGAGTAATATTTGACAAGGCTCTTGCTTCGGCCAGAGCGAGAGAAGCCGCGAGAAAAGCGAGAGAAAACGTAAGACGTAAGTCGGCTCTCGAGGGAGCTCAGCTCCCCGGTAAGCTTGCCGACTGTCAGTCTAAGGACAGCGCGGAAACCGAGATATTTATCGTCGAGGGAGATTCCGCGGGCGGTTCAGCTAAGGGCGGACGCGACAGACGTATTCAGGCGATACTTCCGCTTTGGGGTAAAATGCTCAACGTTGAAAAGGCAAGGCTTGACAGAGTTTACGGCAACGACAAATTAACCCCGGTTATCACCGCGCTCGGCACAGGAATCGGCGAAGAATTTGATATTGAAAAGCTCCGCTACGGCAAGGTTATTATTATGGCGGATGCCGATGTTGACGGTCAGCATATCAGAACCCTGCTTTTGACATTCTTTTTCCGTTTTATGAGACCTCTAATCGAGGGCGGTCATATATATATCGCTCAGCCTCCGCTCTACAGAATCTCAAAGGGCAAGGAGCACAGATACGCTTATTCCGATATTGAACGCGACAGAATACTAAGCTCAATCGAAGGCAAAACCGAAATCCAGCGTTACAAAGGTCTCGGTGAGATGGACGCGGAACAGCTCTGGGAAACAACAATGAACCCCGACACACGCCTTATGCTTAAAGTTAACCTCAGCGACGCCGAGGCTGCCGACGAAACGTTCAGTATTCTTATGGGCGATAAGGTTGAGCCAAGACGAGAGTTTATCGAAGCAAACGCGAAGTTCGTTCAAAACTTGGACGTATAGGATAATAGGAGTAAGGAGAAAACTATGCATTCTAAATCGTATCTTACAGTCCGCTACGCCGAAACCGACAGAATGGGTATTGCGCACCATTCCAATTACCCGATTTGGTACGAAGTGGGCAGAACAGATTATATAAAAATGTACGGAGTAACCTACAGCGAAATGGAAGAAGCCGGCGTTATGATACCGCTTACCAATCTTACCTGCTATTTTAAGAACCCGGCTCTCTATGAGGACAACATCATCATAAGAACCTGGGTTATCGGGCTGAGAGCCGCGCAGATTCAGTTTACTTATACTGTCAAAAAGATTAACGAGGACGGCAGCGAGACCGAGCTCGGCTACGGAACGACGGAACACGGTATCGTGGACAGCAAGACGTTCAGACCCTGCAACCTGCGCAAACGTATGCCCGAACTTTACGAGAAGATAAAAGCAACGCTATAGTGGATAACAGGAATAATCCTAAGAGGTGAATAACAGTGAGTGAAGAAATTAAAGAATTAAGCGGAAAAATAATAGACGTAGACGTCGAAAAAGAGATGAAGCAGAGCTTCCTCGATTATTCGATGTCGGTTATCGTGAGCCGAGCGCTCCCGGACGTGCGTGACGGACTAAAGCCGGTTCACAGACGTATTTTATACACAATGTACGAGAGAGGCCTAGAGCCTAACAAACCCTACCATAAGTGCGCCGACACCGTCGGTGCCGTGCTCGGAGCGTACCACCCCCACGGTGACGCGTCGGTATATGACGCTCTTGTTCGTCTGGCTCAGGACTTCTCTATGAGATATATGCTCGTTGACGGACACGGAAACTTCGGTTCGGTAGACGGCGACCCGCCCGCGGCTTACAGATATACAGAAGCCAGAATGAGCAAAATCTCGACTGAGATGCTCACCGATATCGACAAAAAGACGGTTGACTTTATACCAAACTACGACGACAGACTGGAAGAGCCTACGGTTCTGCCCAGCCGTTTTCCGAACCTTCTTGTAAACGGTTCAAGCGGTATCGCCGTAGGTATGGCGACAAATATTCCGCCCCATAACCTCGGTGAGGTTATTGACGCTATTGAGCTTCTTGTTGAAAACCCCGACGCGGAGCTTGCGGACATTATGGAGTGTATCCCGGGACCTGACTTCCCGACAGGCGGTATTATTATGGGCAGAAGCGGTATCCGCGCCGCCTACGCTACCGGCAGAGGAAAGATTATTGTCCGCGCTAAAATCGAGATTGTTGAAGCCAAGAACAACCGCTTTAAGATTATTGTTACCGAGCTTCCCTACGGCGTTAATAAAGCAAGACTCATTGAGCATATCGCCGATTTGGTTAAGGACAAGAAGATTGAGGGTATTACAAATATCGAGGATCACTCCGACCGTAACGGTATGCACATTGAGGTTGATATTCGCCGCGACGCGTCTCCCCAGATTGTGCTTAATCAGCTCTTCTCCTACACACAGCTCCAGACAACCTTCGGCGCGATTTTGCTCGCGATTGTAAACGGAGAGCCAAAGATTTTAACACTCAAAGAGTGCCTCCAGCTCTACATAGATTTTCAGGTTGAAATCGTAACGAGGAGAACTCAGTTCGACCTCAAGAAGAATCAGGAAAGATGTCACATCTTAGAGGGTTTAAAGGTTGCGATTGACAACATTGACGAGGTAATCGACATTATCCGTCACAGTAAGGACACCGCTCAGGCTAAGGCTAGGCTTGTGGAGCGATTCGGTCTGGACGAAGTACAGGCTCAGGCGATAGTCCAGATGCGTCTCGGTCAGCTGACCAATATGGAACGTGGCAAAATCGAGGACGAAATAGCAGCCCTGCAGGCTAAGATTAAGGAATTTACCGAGCTTCTCGGCAGTCACCGACTTCTTTTGGAGGTTGTTAAAAACGAGGCGGTCGCGCTCAGAAATAAATACGCCGACCCGCGCAGAACCGAGATTTGTCAGATTAGCGGCGAGGTTGATATTGAGGACCTTATCCCTGTTGAGGACTGCGTAGTTACAATGACAAGATACGGCTACATCAAGCGTATTGAACAGAGCGAGTACACAACTCAGCACCGCGGCGGACGCGGAGTCAAGGGTATGTCCACCCGCGAGGAGGACGTCGCTACAGAGATGTTTATCTGTAATACCCACTCCTATATCCTGTTCTTTACCGACAAGGGCAGAGTATACAGGGTTAAGTGTTACACTATTCCCGAGGGCACACGCCAGAGCAAGGGTATAAATATCGCTAATATTCTTCCGATTGCGACTGACGAAAAGGTCACCTCAATGATTCCTGTTAAGGAATTTGAGGAGGACAAGTACCTTGTTATGGTTACAAAATACGGAATCGTAAAGAGGATTTCCCTCAGCGCTTACAACACAGCGCGCAAAGGCGGGCTTATAGCGCTTGACCTTAACGAAGGCGACGAACTGGCTTGGGTTAAGATGACCGACGGCAACGACGAGATTATCCTGGCTACACACGACGGTATGGCTATCAGGTTTATGGAGACCGACGTTCGTCCTATGGGACGTCAGGCACGAGGAGTAAAAGCTCTTACGCTCAAACCCGGCGATACGGTTGTCGGTATGAGCGTGATTACCGAACAGGGATTAATCCTCACGGTTTCCGAGACAGGCTACGGCAGACTCAGTAACCCCGACAACTACCGCGTCCAGTCAAGAGGCGGTAAGGGTCTTACAAACTACCACACCGCTAAGTACGGCAAGGTAGCCGGTATCAGCGTGATTAACCCCGACGACGATATTATCCTCATCAGCGAGGAAGGCGTTGTTATCCGTATTCAGGCGAGCGACGTGCGAATTTGCGCGAGACCGTCCAAGGGCGTTACACTTATGAGGATTAACGAAGGCAACAAGGTTGTTTCATTCGCTCATCTTCCTCACGAGGACGACGAACAAAGCGAACCTCCCGCGGACAATAGCGAACCTGAAGAAAAAACAACCGAAGCCACCGAAGAATAAAGTAAAAGAGGCTGTGTTTTCGCACAGCCTCTTAGTGAAAAGCGGTAAAATTAAAATGATGAGTAATTATAATGTAATTCTGGCTTCTGCTTCTCCGAGAAGACAGGAGCTTCTGAAAAATATTTTTGACAAATTTGAAATTATCCCTGCCGATGTTGACGAAACCGTCAGCGAAAATATAGCAGTGGAAATCCGTCCCGAAAAAATTGCTAAGAAAAAGGCTCTCTGCGTTGCAAAGGAACACCCCGACAGCCTTGTTATCGGCTGTGACACAGCGGTTATCGCAGACGGCATTATGCTTGGTAAGCCCAAGGATGAGAACGACGCGGTAAAAATGCTTAAACTGCTCAGCGGCCGTACTCATAAGGTAATCACAGGCAACTGTCTGGTGCTTGGCGGAGAGATAAAAAGCTTTTCCGTCGTTACCGAGGTTGAGTTTTACAGTCTGACGGATGATGACATCGCCGCTTATATCGCGACCGACGACTGGCGGGACAAAGCCGGAGCGTACGGAATACAGGGTAAAGCGGGACTTTTTGTAAAACAGATTAAGGGTGATTATAATAATGTTGTAGGCTTGCCCTGTGCCGAGCTTAATTTGCAGTTAAAAAGTTTAAATTAAATAGATGCTTATAAAAGAAAAGCAGAACAATTCTTATCACAAGAAAAGTTCTGCTTTTTAGTTTTTTGGAAACTTCGCTATTAGGGGATTTGTATTATCACTTAAAATACGCGTCTAAAAGTGCTTTCGCAACATTCATACTGTACCTGCCGTACTTTCCGTGCTCCAGCACAACGCCGATAGCCACCTGCGGCTTATCAAAAGGAGCGTAACAGATAAAGACCGTATGGTCCGAGCCGGCGTTCTCGGCTGTGCCTGTTTTCGCGGCAACAGGTACTTTATAGTTGCCGAAAATATAGTTAGCCGTACCCGAGGGCGAGGACACAACGCTTCGCATAGCGTCCTGAACAATTTTGAGGTTGCCCCTCGAAACGCCGACAGTGTTCAGCTTTTCGGGCTTTTTGGTGTTATATTTATAAAGCGTGTCCTTGCGCTCATAGTCGCGTATCTCTTTTACAATATGAGTTTTGAGACGTGTGCCGTCGTTGGCGATAGTCGCCGCGTAAGACGCCAGCTGAACCGGGGTAAAAGCGTTGTCGGACTGACCGATAGCCGCCTGAACTGTGTTACCCTCCTGCCAGGATGTGCTGTCACGTCCGGCGAGAATACCGGTGCTCTCGTCAACCTCAAGTCCTGTCTTTTCGCCGAGTCCGAATTTTTCGGCATAAAGGTACATTGTGTCTATGCCAAGCCGCCTGCCTGTTTCGGCAAAATAATAGTTACAGCTCTGAGCAATTGCGGAGTTAAGGCTGATATAGCTGTGATATCCCATACACGCGACAGGATTTGTCGGGTAGAAGGTGTAGTTCTTTGTACATTCAAATATAGTTGACGAGTTGATTATACCCTCCTGAAGAGCGGCGCAGGCTACGCACGGCTTAAACACCGAGCCGGGAGCGAACGAACCGCTGAACGCGCGGTCATAAAGAGGAGCGTTTTTGTCCTCAGCGAGACTTATATAATAATCATCATAGTTCGAGTATTTATTGAGGTTATAGGACGGATAGCTCGCCGCCGCCAGGACGGAAAAGTCTTTGACGTTGAGCATAACTACCGCGCCTGTTTCGCAGTCCTCGCCGTAACCCTTGCCTTTGCTTAGGCTCTCGGTTTCACCGTTTTTTCTGGCGGCGGTAATCTGCCTTTCGAGCGCTGTGTTAGCCGCTTTCTGCAATTTCGAGTCAAGAGTCAGATACACGGTGTGACCCGGCTGAGCCTCGACGGAGCTCGCGACCTTGGTTACATTACCGTCCGAGTCCTTTTGAACAAGGCGTTCGCCGCCTATTCCTCTGAGCTCGTCCTCAAAGGCACTCTCAACGCCGAATTTTCCGATACTGTCGTTAAATCCGTACTCCTTGCCTTCCTTGGTTTTAGCCTCGTATTCCTCCTGCGAAATACTGCCCAGAGCACCGATAATGTGCGGAGCGAGCGAGCCGTTGGGACTGGTGCGGGTTAAAAACGTCTGAATTTCAACGCCGTTTACACCCTGCATATTCTCGCTTATAATAGCCACCATATCCGACGAGATGTTCTTCGCGAAAATATACGGAGTTGTGTTGGAGTAGGCGTTTAGCTCCATATTATAGTGAACCGAAATCAGGTTTCTCAGCTCGGTTTTGTCTTTATAATTCTCAAGCTCATACCGCTCGGTCAGAAGCTCAATACACTTCTCTGCGGAGTCGGAGTCTTTTAAGTCGAGATACTCGTCGGATTTAAGCGTTTTAACCTCGTCCGCCATACTCTCCCTGAACACAAACTCGCCATTCGAGTCCAGTTTAATCGGCAGAGCGTCTATCCACTTTTCGTTTCGGGTATTCATCAGCTCAATGAGCGACAAAATGGTGGAGTCAAGCTTTTCGGGCTTCATAAACAGCTTGTCTATCGCCACACGATAGCCTGTGCGGTTAACAGCCAGACTGTTGCCGTTGCAGTCAAGTATCTCGCCGCGCGTCGCGTCGGTGGTTACGGTGTAGGCGGTAGAGGTCGTCGCGAGCTTCTTATACTCGGCACCGTCGATAACCTGCCACTTAAACAGCCTTACGGCAAAACCGAAAAAAATAACCGCGATGATTATTACGCATATTGTAGAGCGGCGCTGTAAAAAACGTTTTTCCCGCAGTTTATTCTCTTTTTCTTCATTAGGCAGCATAATAATCACCTCTTTTCGGTATTTGTATTTGATTAAATATCTCTCAGACTTTTATACAGAAACTTGTTTAAAAAGTAGAGCACAATTCCGCACAAAAACGTGTAAATAATCCGCGAGATATAATGAGCAGTAAAGTAATAAAAAACATCACCCTTGCCGGCGAAAACATAGCTAAACAGAAAGTAAAGGATAATTAACCCCGAACAGAAAATCGCGTTAAAAACAACAGCGTTTAAAAAACTGATTACAAGGTAATCGCGAAAAATCAGACCGATAAAAAAGCAGGATAAAGTCAGCGTTACAGTAAAAAAACCGATATTGTCGCTGTAACCGAAGTCGAGCATAAGTCCCGCGGCGAGGCCGAAGAACATCGCCGGAATTTCGCTCTCCAAAAGTGAGATGGTAATAGCCGCGGGGATTAAAAGCAAAGGCTTACTGCCGAAAATCTCAGGCAGTAAACGCGGAGTAGTCTGGAGTATGAACAGGAGCAAAAGCTCAAGCGAATAGGCAAAATAACGAAAGACAGTATAACGCCTATCCATCAGTCAGCCCCCTTCTTAATTTCGCCCTTGTTTTTAAAGTCGGTAAGAACGACTACGTCTGTTACGGCTTTAATATCTTCATACGATCTTACAACGGCATATTTAGCCGCGTCGTAATCATCGTACCTGATCTCGGTTACTTCTCCTAAGATAAGGTCGGCGGGATACACTCCTCCAATACCCGAGGTGACGATAATATCACCCTTTTTAACCTTCGAGTTAGCGTCAATTTTAGAGAAAGCGGTCTTGTTTTCGTCGCCTAGGATTGCGCTGCCCGAAACCACGCCGCTCTCGCCTGTCCTTTTGTCAACGGCTCCTGCCTGCATATCGGGCGACAGAATGGTTGTGACCTTACTGCTGGTCGCGTTAACGGAGTTTACAAAGCCGATTACTCCGTTTTCTGTAATAACAGGGTCCTGAACGGAAACGCCCGAGGAGCTTCCGGCGTCAATCGTAAATGAATAGAAAGCCTCGTTTGTGTCGCGTCGGATAACCGAAGCCGGCATAATCTCAAAGTCGGGGTTGACTTTTTTGAGCTTATAATACTTCCAAAGCCGAGCGTTCTCGGACTTTATGTCGTAATAGTCTACAAGCTGAGTTCTGAGGTCGGCGGCATCCTGTTTGAGCTTTTCGTTCTCAGCCTTGAGCTCGTCGTAGCTTTTGTTTCCCTCGGTAATATTCGCGGTAACAGCGGACAAGCCCTTGGTAATATAGTTGAACGCCGAAGAAACCCAAGGGTTACCTGTTACACCGAGAATGGCGATAACGATGATAACCGCGAGGGTTGCTATCAGGATTTTTGCGCTTTTGGTTGATAAAAAATCTCTCATAATAATAAAATTGATAAGTGGCAAGTGATAAGAAGAAAATACTTACCACTTACCACTTTACGCTTTCAACTGCGGAGTTAATAAAAACTCCGATTACTCCCTGTTGTGTTTATATTCGGCTTTCATTCCGCCGAGACGTTTGCCCGCGCCCTCAACAACGCAGTCGAGCGGACGCTCCGCAACGTGTACAGGCATACCGGTCTCCTGCATTACAAGGCGGTCAAGCCCCCTAAGCATCGCGCCGCCGCCTGTGAGCATAATTCCGTGGTCGATAATATCGGCTGAAAGCTCGGGCGGAGTTTTCTCAAGGGTGTTTTTGATTGCCTCTACGATAACCATAATCGGGTCAGACAGAGCTTTGCGGATTTCCTCGGCGGTGATGGTGATATCCTTGGGCAGACCGCTTTCGAGTGAACGGCCTTTAACAAGCATATCGTGTTCGTCCTGATATGGGAACGCCGAACCAATGTTGATTTTAATCTCCTCGGCAGTTCTGTCGCCTATGAGGAGGTTGTACTTCTTCTTTATGTAGGTAACTATTGACTCGTCAAACTTATCGCCGGCTACTCTTACGGAGCAGGCTGTAACAATGTCGCCGAGCGAGATTACGGCTACCTCGGCGGTACCGCCGCCGATGTCAACTACCATTGAGCCTGTGGGTTCGTCAACAGGAAGCCCCGCGCCGATAGCGGCAGCCATAGGCTCCTCTATGAGAAGAATGTTCTTGCTGCCCGAAGCCTGAACAGCGGCGTTCTCAACCGCGCGGCGCTCTACCTCGGTAACGCCTGTCGGCATACAGATTACAATTCTCGGTTTGCTGAATATACCGGGCTTAGCCGCCTTTCTGATAAAGTGTTTAAGCATAGTCGCAGTGATGTCAAAGTCAGCGATAACTCCGTCCTTTAAGGGACGAACAGCTACTATTGAACCGGGAGTTCTGCCAATCATATCGCGCGCCTGCTCGCCTACCGCGAGGACTGTGTCGGTGCGAATGTCAACCGCTACAACCGACGGCTCGCGCATAACGATACCCTTGCCCTTAATGCACACAAGTGTATTCGCTGTGCCTAAGTCGATACCTATATCTTTTGAGAAAGAAAACATATTTGTTTACTCCTTTCATTATCTTTATGATTATTAAGAAAAAATGCGCTTATTCAGTAAACATTATATCCTATTAGACCGATTAAATCAATAATTATTTGTCGAAAATTAATCCTTTCCCGTTGAGCCGAAGCCGCCCGAGCCGCGCGCTGTGTCGTCAAGGACATCGGTTTCGACCAAATCGGGGATGATTACAGGTGAAATAACCATCTGAGCTATGCGTTCACCCTGAGAAACGGTATAAGGTTTTGACGAAACGTTACATAATCCCACGCACACCTCGCCGCGGTAGTCGGAGTCTATTAAGCCGACGCCGTTAGAGAGGCAGATACCGTGCTTTACACCGAGCCCCGAGCGCGCGTAAAGATACGCGGCATAGGAGTTGTCGGGCAGAGCTATCGCGATACCGGTCGGGATTATTTTCAGGTCGCCGGGGTTTATCGTGATATCCTCGTCAATACAGGCGTACAAATCCATCCCAGCCGAGCCCGAGGTGCCTCTTGTCGGGAGCTTTGCTTCGGGTTTGAGCTTCTTTATCTTTAGTTCCATAACAATTTCAAATATGCAATTTAATAAAAAAATCCTGCGAAAATACAAAAAAGTAATATTTATGCACAAAGTATTGTTCCAATAAGCAAAATTACAAAATTCCCGACAGGAAATTTATAAAATTCGCATCGGGAAAAAACATCATTTTACACCGCGGAGATACAGACCATGGGTTTTTTCCTTGAGATTTTCTTGGATTGCGATGAAATCTGGAAAACTTTCAACTTTTTCAACATAGTTTTCCACAGAAAATCTGAAAACCTGAAAATCTAATCCATCCGTACGCTCAGCCAACTCCAAAGCGTCAAGCGGTACGG
>X127_Alpine_Marmot__coassemble_201_pt1 | contig 12513 bp, 11 predicted proteins | sample X127_Alpine_Marmot__metabat2_low_PE_002 | metagenome-assembled genome bin X127_Alpine_Marmot | reverse complement strand
TTAAAGCTTATTACGCTGTATAAACGCAACTTTTATCAGCATTTAAACGAAAAACTAAAGGAGAGAAAATCCTGATGAAATCCCGTAGACAAGCCGCTATTCTTGACCTAATCAGCGAATACTCAATCGAAACCCAGGAAGAACTCCTTACACGTTTAAAGGATAAGGGCTATAATGTAACGCAAGCCACCGTTTCGCGTGATATCAAGGAGTTGAGACTCTTAAAATCCCTGTCTAATGACGGCAAGTATAGATACACTTCTTATACCAAAAGCTCCTCAGAGACAGGCGGAGGATTTAACGGTTTTATTAACAGCTCTGTAATTTCCGTTAAACCTGCTCAGAATATGGTTGTAATTAAAACTCTGGCAGGTATGGCTAACGCTATCTGCGCTTCAATTGATACAATCAATTTTAAAGGTATTGTAGGCACGCTCGCCGGTGACGATACCATCTTTATTGTCTGTGCCGATAACGAACAGGCAGAAAATTTTGTTTTTGAAATTCAAAAGTACTTATAAGGTAAACTATGCTGACTTCACTTCATATTGAAAACATTGCCGTAATTGAAAAAACCGATATCGAACTCTACCCGGGGCTAAACATTCTCACAGGTGAGACAGGCGCGGGTAAGAGTATTGTTATTGACGCTATTAACGCTGTTATGGGTCAACGCACCAGTAAGGATATAATCCGCAACGGCGCTGATAACGCTACCGTTTTTGCGACATTCAACGAAATAAACAACATTGTTAAAACAAAGCTTAATGATAACGGCTACAACCTGGAGGACGATGAGCTTGTTATCAGCCGAACAATCTCGGTTTCGGGTAAAAACACCTGCCGCATTAACGGAAAACCCGCTAATGTGTCTTTTTTGCGTGAGCTTGTGCTAAATCTTATCAACATTCACGGTCAGCACGAGAGCTATGAACTATTTTCACCCGAAACACATATAACATATATTGATAATCTCGCCGATAACCGCAGTCTTATTGCTGAATATAAAACGGCGTTTACCGAGTACAAAAAGCTCGGGAATGAATACGACAGTTTTATTAAGAGCGAGGCTAACCGTGAGCAGCGGATTGACCTGTTGTCCTATCAGGTTAACGAGCTTGAGGACGCCTGTATAACGGTTGGAGAGAGAGAGGCTCTGGCTGATGAAAGACGTGTACTGATGAACGCCGAGAAGATTACTTCCGCCTTACATAAGGCTAAGGATTATCTTGACGGAAATAATACGTCGGGAGCTGTTGATATCCTCGACGACGCTGTAACTTCGCTTCAAAAGGCGAGTGATTTAAACCCCGAGTTTGAGAGCCTTTTTAACAGGCTTAACGATTTGTATTATGAAATTCAGGACGTAGGTAATGACATATCTCAGGCTATCGACGACAGCGAGGAAAATCCCTACAGATTAGAGGAAATCGAAGAAAGACTCGATTTGCTCAATAGGCTGTCCCGAAAATACGGCAAAACCGAGGAAAATATGCTTGAGTTTCTCGACAAAGCCAAGGTAGAACTGAACGCACTTATGAAGTTTGACGATAACGCCAATGAATTAAGACAAAAATGCTTAGAAGCTAAATCTAAGGCTCAGAATTTAGCCGATAAGCTTTCCGCAAGCAGAAGTAAAACAGCCCGAATTTTTGAATGTAGTCTAAAGGATGAGCTGACTTTTCTCGATATGCCGGGGGTTGAGCTAGTCGTATCTCAAGAAAAGACCGAGCTCAGAGAAAACGGTCAGGACAGAATTGAACTGCTCATTTCCGCAAACCCCGGCGAAGCGCCCAAGCCTGTCGCTAAAATTGCCTCGGGCGGTGAGTTGTCGCGTATTATGCTCGCGATAAAAACCGTTTTAGCGTCCACAGACGTTATAGATACTCTCATATTCGACGAAGTTGATACGGGTGTATCGGGTTCATCCGCCCAAAAGGTCGGACTTAAACTGAAAGAAGTGTCCAAGTCCCGACAGGTAATCTGCGTTACACATCAGGCTCAGATTGCGGCGCTTGCCGACAGTCATTTCCTTATTCAGAAGACTGTTCGTGACGGACGTACATTCACAAATATTAATCTGCTTGACACAAACGGACGTCTGCGTGAGCTTGCCAGGATTCTTGACGGCGTTCAGGTTACTGATACGGCTTTGGCTCACGCTCAGAAGCTTATGGATTATAATAATTAGGATTGATAATAAATGAAACAATGGTCAGTTGCAAAACTGAATAGGGATAACGCCAAAGCTCTCGGCGAGCGTTACGGATTATCCCCGATAGTGTCTGCGCTACTGGAGATAAGAGGGATTAACACCGAGCGCGATATACATAATTTCTTATCCGACGATAGTATTGTTGATGATCCGTACGAGATTATGGATATGGACAGGGCGGTTGAGCGTATTAAATTTGCTCTGGAAAACGGTGAAAAAATCTGTGTCTACGGTGACTTTGACGCTGACGGCGTTACCGCGACAGCGCTGCTTTACTCTTACCTCGAAACTCTCGGAGCGGATGTTACTTACTACATTCCCGACCGTGAGAGCGAGGGCTACGGTATGCATAAATCCGCTGTTGATACCCTCAGTAATGATAATATAAATCTTATTATTACAGTTGATACAGGTATTTCCGCCGCCAGCGAAGTTGCTTACGCGAAGTCCTTAGGTATAGATACCGTCGTTACCGACCACCATATGCCCGGCGAAATTCTTCCCGACGCCTGCGCTGTGGTTAATCCGCACCGCAAGGATTGCAAAAGCAGGTTTAAACAGATTTCGGGAGTAGGTGTTGCGTTTAAGCTTGTGTGCGCGATTGAGGGAGAGTATGCCGATATTGATATGCTCCTCGATAATTACTCAGACCTTGTCTGTATCGGTACAATCGGCGATATCGTTCCTCTGGTTGATGAAAATCGTGTTTTTGTTAAACGAGGACTTGAGATTATAAATAACGGCGATCGTGCCGGGATACGCGCTCTTTGTGAGGTTTCGGGTCTTAAAGAGAGAGTTGTTACATCAGGAAATGTCAGCTTTACGCTTGTGCCGAGGATTAATGCCGTGGGACGGCTCGGACTCTCAAAAGACAGCGTAGCTCTGCTGTTAACCGAGGATTACGAGCAAGCTCTCGAGATTGCTCAGAAGCTTTCCGAGGACAACCTACAACGCCAAAAGATAGAAAAGGACATTCTTCTTCAAATTAATAAAGAAATCGGTAAAAATCCGTCTCTCGTTCAGGACAGAGTAATTGTTATCGACGGCGAAGGCTGGAAGAAGGGCGTAGTTGGTATAGTAAGCTCCAGAATTAAGGATATCTACGGTAAACCCTGTATAATTATTTCTCGAGATGGTGAAATGGCAAACGGCTCGGGAAGATCTGTAGAGGGCTTTGACTTATGGGCAGCGGTTAACTCCTGTAGCGATATTCTGAGCCATTTCGGCGGCCATACAATGGCGTGCGGTTTAGGACTCAAAAGTGATGATATTGAACTTTTCCGCAGACGTGTAAACGATTACGCCGCCGAGATTAATAATATGCCGATTAATAAGCTCAGTATTGACTGTAAGCTTAACCCGTGCTTTGTCGATTTGGACGTTGCGCGCGACCTTAGCCTGCTCGGACCTTTCGGAGCCGGTAATCAGACCCCTGTTTTTCAGCTGAGTAATTTAAAAATTACCTCAATAAGCCCGATTAAGAACAACACTCACTTACGTATAACTTTTATACATAACGGTAAATATATTACCGCGATGAAATTTAAGAGTTCTACAATGGATTTCCCTTATTCACAAGGTGATGTTGTGGATATTGCTGTTACGCTCGATATTAACGAGTTCCACGGAAGTGAGAATTTGTCTGTTATTATTAAGGACATCAAGTTTTCGGATACAGATAATACCGAACTTATCTTAAGCAACAGAATATTTGAAAGTTTTTGCAGAGGTGAGAGCGTTAACCCGGACGAGCTGGTTTCAATTCTTCCCGACCGTTCTGATTTTGCGGTTGTTTACAGAGCGTTAAATGTGCTAAATAACCCCGAAAGAATTTCGCTCGACGTATTAACTCATAATCTGGGTAAAAATATAACATACGGTAAATTAAGGGTTATTCTAGAGGCTATGAACGATTTAGGACTGATAGCTTTTTATGAGGATATGAAGAAATGTTCCGTAAAAATGCTCAACGTAAATCACAAGGTTAACCTTGACGACGCTGAGATTATTAAGAATTTAAAGGAGGTGTATCGGAATGAGTAAATACGACGAGGTTATACATTATCAGGACTTTGACGAACTGTTAAGTATCATTAAAAAAAGTAATAACAACTACGATGTTAAGAAAATCCAGAAGGCGTATAATGTAGCCGAACAGGCTCACGGCGACCAGCGGCGTATTTCCGGTATACCTTATATTCTTCATCCTACCTCGGTTGCCTGTATTATCGCCGGCTGGGGTATGGACACCGATTGTATTTTGGCGGCTCTTTTACACGATGTCGTTGAGGATACCGAGTACACAAACGAGCTTATACGAAAAGAGTTTGGCAAGGATGTAGCCAATATCGTAGACGGTGTTACAAAGATTTCTAAAATCAAGCTTTACAGCCGTGAGGAACAGCAGGCGGAGAACGTCCGCAAAATGCTTATTGCTATGTCGAACGACATTAGAGTTATTATCGTTAAGCTTGCCGACCGTCTTCATAATATGCGTACAATTGAGTGTATGCCCGAGCAGAAACGCCGTGATAAATCGCGTGAGAATATGGAGGTTTTCGCGCCGATTGCTCACCGCTTAGGTATGACCGCTGTCAAAGAGGAGCTCGAGGATTTATCTCTTAGATATCTTGACCCTGTTGCATATCAGGAGATTGAACACGCTTTATTACTAAAAGAGGGCGAGAGAGATAAATTCATTGAACGTAAGAAAAAAGAAATTGTAAGAGCCTCAAAAATGAACCACAACAAAGTTACGGTTTACGGCAGAGTCAAGAGCGTTAACAGTATTTACCGAAAGACATATCTGCGAAATCAAACGATTGACCAGATTTATGACTTCTTCGCGCTGAGAATTATAGTTGACGAGATTAAGGATTGTTATAATATTTTGGGCGTTATCCACGACCTTTACACGCCTATTCCTAACCGCTTTAAGGATTATATTTCAACACCTAAGCCTAATATGTACCAGTCCCTCCACACTACCGTTATTGACAGCGAGGGTATTCCTTTTGAGGTTCAGATACGAACCTGGGAGATGCACAATACGGCTGAGAACGGCATCGCCGCGCACTGGAAGTACAAGCTCGGTTTCACAAAAATTCTTAACAATAAGAAAGCAAAAGAGCTTGACGAGAACATTAACAGAATTAAGGATGTACTCGCGGCTCAGATTGATACTGATGATAATACCGATATTATCCGTAATATCCGTAACGATTTTACTCAGCGGGAAGTTTATGTTTTCTCGCCTAAAGGTGATGTTTTCAACCTGCCCGAGGGTGCTACGGTAATTGACTTAGCTTATCTTATCCACACCGAAGTCGGCAACCATATGGTCGGAGCTAAGGTTGACAAGCGTATTGTTCCAATTGATTATAAGCTCAATACAGGTGAAATCTGTGAAATTCTCACACAAAAGGACAGCCACCCCAGACGTGACTGGATTGAAATATGTAAAACTTCTTCCGCACGTTCCAAAATCCGCCTATGGTTCAAACGCGAAAAGCGTGACGAGAATATAATCGAAGGAAAAACTATGCTTGAGCGGGAACTCAAACGCAGTAACATAGTTCTTGATAATGAGCAACTCGAGGAGCTTCTCAAGTTTATGCTCAAGAAGAACAAGTTTAATACAATTGAGGATTTATATGCCTCAATCGGTTACGGAGGTATCCAGCTCTGGAAAGTTATGCCTCGTATCCGAGAGGAGTATAACGCTAAGTTTAAAGAGAACGAGGATATTACCGCCGTTTCAGCAACTCCTCATCAGAAAAAGCGCCGTAATGTTAAGTCGGGCGTTGTAGTTGATGGTATGGAGGACTGTCTGATTAAGTTCTCGCATTGTTGTAATCCTCTGCCCGGTGACGAGATAATCGGATATATTACGAGAGGATTCGGCGTTTCTATTCATAAACGTAATTGTCCCAATATTCCCGCGGATATCTCGAAAGCTGAGGAGCCCGAGCGTTACGTCAATGTCCATTGGGAGGATGAGGTTCAGGAAAGCTTCCATTCTTCTTTAGAAATAGTCTGCGTGGACAGAACCGGACTTCTCGCTGATGTTACAATCGCTCTTTCTTCAATGAGAATTTTTATCCATAATCTTAACTCGCGCCAGATTAATAACGGTCAGGCTGTAGTTACGGCAACAATTGAGGTGCAGAACCGCGAACACCTCGATACAGTAATAAAACGACTTGAAGCTATTCGTGATGTTATTTCAATCAGAAGATTTTAGAAAGGTATATATATGAGAGTAGTTTTACAGCTTGTAAACGGATGTAAAGTTGATATTAACGGCAAAACCGTTGCTGATATCGGCAGAGGATTTCTTCTTTTGCTCGGCGTTAGGAACGGCGATACGGAAGCTGATGCCGTAAAGCTCGCTAAAAAGATTTCCGGACTTAGGATTTTTAACGATGAAAACGATAAAATGAATCTCTCTTTAAGTGATGTCGGCGGTTCTGTAATTGTTGTATCTAACTTTACTCTCTATGCCGATTGTTCACACGGACGCCGTCCGAGTTTTATTAACGCCGCTCGTCCCGATGTTTCCGAGCCTTTGTATGAATTTTTCTGTAATGAAATGCGAAAAAACGGGGTAGAGGTACAGACCGGTGAGTTCGGTGCGGATATGCAGGTTAGCCTTTGTAATGACGGGCCCGTAACTCTTGTTATTGATTCGGAGGACCTTAAATGATTGATATAAAATGTGTTCCGGTCGGACCTATTATGACTAACTGCTTTCTGCTTAAAGACGAAGCTACAGGCGAGATGGCTGTTGTTGATCCCGGCGATAGGAGCGACGCGATTATAAATGAGGTTATTAATTCTAATAATGAATTAAAATGCATTATTCTTACTCACGGACACTACGACCATATTGGCTACGCTAAACAGCTCTCCGAACAGTTCAAAGCCAAAATTGTCTGTGGTAAATTGACCGATAAGTTTTTAAACGATAATGTGCTCAATCATTCTGCCTTTCACCCCGAATTACCCGATATTGAGCCTTTTAACGGAGATATTCTCCTTAGTGACGGAGATACCTTTAAGCTTGGCGAGACGGAGATAAAATACATCTCTACTCCCGGGCATACCGCGGACTCAGGATGTTATATTTTTGATGATAATATTATTGTCGGAGACACGCTTTTTAGAGATAGCTACGGCAGAACCGACCTGCCTACAGGTAACGATGCCGAGATGATTGAGTCTATCCGCAGGCTAAAAAATCTCGACGGTGATTATAATGTTTTCCCCGGTCACGGTTATATGACAACGCTTAATCGTGAGAGAAAGTTTAATCCTTTAATGAGCAGGGTTTAAGATGAATCTTTATATCAATCATAGCTTCCATTACGAGCTTGAAAACCTTACAAGACTTTTTTACCCAAATGAAAAGATAACCGTAATTAAGGATTCGGACAGTTCTTCTGAACCTTATATTAAAGCCTTTAGAAATGATAATCTGTATGTTGAGGTGAAGTCGGGCACTTTTTGTGAGAGCTCGTACGCTCCTATAACCGACGACACCGAAGATGAACGGATGTTATGCGAATTGCTTTACAAAATTCTTTGTAAACTGACAGGCGTAATACCGCCTTGGGGTATGATAACAGGAGTACGTCCCGTTAAACTCTATCGTAGTCTTCTCAGCACAAATAGTTCTGATTACGCCGACAAATATTTTAAAGATAAACTTTTTGTAAGCGACGAAAAGCTAAAGCTTACTAAGATAACCGAAAAAATTGAAAAAAAGTTTATTGACTTGTCTCAAAAGGATTCTTTCAGTTTATATATAGCTATTCCTTTTTGTCCGACGCGTTGTCACTACTGTTCTTTTGTACAGAGCTCAATTGAGCGGACGGGGCATCTTGTTGAGCCGTACGTTGAGCTTTTGTGTCGGGAGCTTCAGCACACCGCTAAAATTGCGTCGGACCTTAATCTTAGGCTCGAAACCGTATATATGGGCGGAGGCACGCCTACTACCTTAACAGCACAACAGATAAATAAGGTTTTATCTGTTGTTAACAGTAGCTTTGATATGTCAACCTGCCGTGAGTTTACGGTAGAAGCAGGCAGACCCGACACCATTACCGAGGACAAGCTTAATTCTATTTTAGAAAATAATGTTGACAGGATTTCAATTAATCCTCAAACGCTTAACAACGACGTGCTTAACGCTATCGGCAGACGGCATACGGCTGAGCAGACGATTGACGCATATAATCTCGCGCGTAAAATCGGCTTTAAGAATATAAATATGGATTTAATCGCGGGACTTCCGACGGATACGACGGACAGCTTTAAATCTACACTTGACGGTATAATCAAGCTTAATCCCGAGTGCGTCACAATTCATACATTGTCTATGAAACGCAGCTCGTCATTGACACAGAACGGTACGTCTATTAACCGTGACGACGCTTTAAATACCGCTGAGATGTTGTCTTACGCTAAAGACAGGCTGCTTAACAGCGATTATCTGCCGTATTATCTTTACCGACAGAGCCGTATGGTAGGTAATCTCGAAAATACCGGCTGGTCTAAAAAAGGTTTCGAGAGCCTATACAACATCTATGTTATGGACGAAACACATACAATTCTCGCTTGCGGCGCCGGAGCTGTAACAAAGCTTAAACAATTCGGCACAACCTATCTTGAGCGTATATTTAATTTTAAATATACGTATGAATACATTAACAGATATATGGAAATCTTAGATAGGAAGAAGAATATCTGTACATTTTACGACAATTGCTGATTGATATTTTTATATCACGGTGATATAATCTAATAAAAATAATGAAGGGAAGTTATTACTATGGCAATTTTTGATGATGTAGTAGTTAACGCGAAAACTGCTGCTTCGGCAGTATCAAAAAAGGCAGGAGAGCTCTACGATTTAAGTAAACTTCGTATTACGCTCGCGAGCCTGCGCTCCGATCTAGAGAAGCAGTATCAGGCTTTGGGTGAGGCTGTTTACAGCGAAGCTCCCGATGAAGAAGTAGACGTAATCAAGGCTGAAATAGCTGAAGTTAAGCAAAATATTTTAGATGTTGAAAAGATTTTATCGGCGTCGCGCAACTATGTTAAGTGCCCTCAGTGCGGACAGAAGCTCAACAAAAACGCTTCTTTCTGCTACACCTGCGGCGCGGCTATTCCCAAAGAGCCTAATTCCGTTTGCTCTAAATGCGGCGCTGAGCTCTTAAAGGGAGCGGCTTTCTGCTGCAAATGCGGAGCAAAAACTGAAGAGAAAGCTGAAGAAAAAGCCGAGAATAAGACTGAAGAATAATTTAGGTGATTTTGTTTGGCTAAAAAGTATAATGCGATAGAAAACGCCCAAAACGACGCGTCATCAACCTTTCTGAAAGGTGCCGCGGTACTTACTTTCAGTATGATTATCGTTAAAATCTTCGGATTTGTCGATAAAATACTGCTCAGTAACCTCTTTTCATACTTCGGCGACAGCTATGCCGCGTTCGGTACGGGTCTGTATAATAACGCGTATGAGATATATATTCCCATATTTACGGTTGCCACAGCCGGTTTTCCTATCGCAATTTCAAGATTAATCTCTGAGAGTATTTCCAAAAAGCGTTATAAAGACGTTAAACAGATTTATAAGGTATCCATACCGTTTTTCGCTGTAATGGGAACGGTATGTTTCCTTGTAATGTTCGGCGGAAGTTTTTTATACGTTCAAACAATTAAATCTCCGTATTCGCTTTACGCTATGCTTATGCTCTCGCCGTCTATACTTGTCGGATGCTTTGTGTCTATTTTCAGGGGATATTTCGAGGGCCAGCGTAATATGGTACCAACCGCTATTTCCGAGATTTTTGAAGCGGGCGGCAAGCTTGTTTTCGGACTTGTCATAGCCTTCTTTGTTTTAAAAATCGGCAAAGAACAGTATGACAGTACAAAAATTGTTTTCGGTCTGACATTTGAAAACGGAGGAAAAGAAGAAGCCTTAAATACAATAATGGCTTTTTCGGTAGCCGGAGCTATAGCGGGAATTGTACTCGGAAGTATTGCTTCGCTGTTGTTCCTCGTTATCCGTTACAAGGTTCGCGGCGACGGTATCCCGAAAGAATACTACGAGATGTCTGTCGAGGCGCGTACAAAGAGGGAAACCTTTATAAGAATAGTAAAGACAGCTATCCCGATTGGACTTACAGCGCTTGTTATGAATATCGGCACATTCTTTGACTCTCTTATCATTCAGAATGTTTTACATAGCCTGTCGATTACCAACGGTCAGGAGATTGTTGACCAATATAAAGCTATGGGAGTTGACCTCTCCGACGCGCTTTCTCAGGATACTCTGCACACAACGCTGTGGGGCTGTTACGGCGCGGCTACTCCGCTTATGCAGCTTGTTACCGCGGTAACTCAGGTATTCGGAACATCCGCTATGCCTAACGTAACCAGTGCGTGGACAAAAGGCAATAAGACCGAGCTTAAAACATCTATTGAGAGTGTTTTAAGACTGACAATGCTCTTTGCTTTACCTGCTTCCTTAGGACTTGTATCGCTTGCTAATCCGATTATGGATATTGTATATGTGAGCAATACACAGGCTGTAATAGGCGCTCAGGTACTAAAGGTTATGGGTTTTGCGGCATTGGTTATAGCTTGTCTTACTCCTTTGTGCTCAATGCTTCAGGGAATCGGAAAGGTAAGATTACCGCTTTATCTCTTCAGCGTCGGTATTATAATAAAAGTTGTTACAACATGGCTGTTCGTACGTATTCCGTCCGTTAACATTCAGGGCGGTTCAGTAGGTTCGCTTGTTTCACACGCGTTTATGCTTGTCGCGGCTATGTATCTGCTTGTTAAGTATTCGGGCGTTATGCCTAATTTCGTTTCGACTGTTATCAAGCCTGCTGTTTCGGCGGTTTTATGTGCCGCGGGAGCGTATTTTGGGTATATGTTATTCACAAAATTCTCGCCTGTTCTTATCGCGACAATGCTCTCAATTTTACTTGCGGGAATTATATATATTACATCATTGTTAATTTTAAAGACATTCACTCGAAATGAGCTTAAATTCCTGCCAAAAGGTGAAAAAGTTGTAACTATACTTGAAAAATACCATCTAATAGGGTAGAATAATCAATGCTGATGGGAAATACACCGTCTGAGAGGGGATATAAATTTTGGATTTCATAAACAAAAAATCTTACGAATTTGATGATTTGATTGAAATTATGAAATTCCTCAGAGCCCCCGACGGATGTCCGTGGGACAGAGTTCAGACTCACGAGAGTATCCGCTCTAATTTTATCGAGGAAACCTACGAGGTTATCGAGGCTATTGATAACAAGGATAACGAACTGATGAAAGAGGAGCTTGGAGACGTTCTTTTACAGGTAGTATTCCACAGCGAGATGGCTGCTGAAGAAAAAGCCTTCGACATTAACGATGTTATAAATGAGCTTTGTAAAAAGCTTGTCGTTCGTCATCCGCATGTTTTCGGTGATGTAAAAGCCGAGAACAGCACCGAAGCTTTAAAAAGCTGGGATGACGTTAAGATGAAAACTAAATCACAAAAACGTCAGAGCGAAGCTATGGACAGCGTGTCTAAGGCGTTACCGTCTTTGATGAGAGCGACTAAGATTCAGAAAAAAGCCGCTAAAGTTGGTTTCGACTGGGATAACGCCGAGGACGCTATGGAAAAAATCCCCGAGGAACTCTCAGAGTTAAAAGTTGCTGTTTCAGAGAATAATCAGGAGAATATATCTGAGGAGCTCGGCGATTTACTGTTCTCTGTTGTCAACGTTTCAAGGTTCTTGAATGTAGACAGCGAAAAAGCTCTTTATGACGCTTGTGATAAGTTTACAAACCGTTTTAAAGCTCTTGAGGCTTTAGCCATAGAGCGGAATATAGATATTAAAACGGCTGATATCGACGAACTTAATTCCCTTTGGGATGAAGTTAAATAAATTTTTGGAGGATTATACTATGAACAAAACAGAATTAATTGCTGCAGTTGCAGAAGCTACAGGTATTTCTAAAAAAGACGCTGAAAAGGCTGTTTCCGCCACAGTTGATACTATAGTTGACGCTATCGCAAAGGGCGATAAGGTTCAGCTCGTTGGTTTTGGTACATTTGAGCAGCGCCAGAGAAACGCTCGTACAGGCGTTGACCCCAGAACAGGCAACAAGATTGAGATTGCTGCTTCCAAGGTTCCTGCTTTCAAGGCCGGTAAGGCTTTCAAGGACGCTGTAAACAAATAATTTAATTTGTGATTTTGGAGCTGTTCTTTTATTGAACAGCTCTTTTT
>X127_Alpine_Marmot__coassemble_192_pt1 | contig 12824 bp, 10 predicted proteins | sample X127_Alpine_Marmot__metabat2_low_PE_002 | metagenome-assembled genome bin X127_Alpine_Marmot | reverse complement strand
GGTTAAATACAGAAACAGCAGAACTTCTACAGATAGAAGTTCTGCTGTGTTTTTTTTAATTTAATTATTACCTATTAACTTTAATCAAGGTAATCCTTCAGCTTCTTACTGCGTGAGGGGTGGCGGAGCTTTCTCAGAGCCTTAGCTTCAATCTGACGGATACGCTCACGCGTAACCTTGAACTCTGAACCTACCTCCTCAAGGGTGCGGCTCTTGCCGTCTTCTAAACCGAAACGCAGGCGTAAAACCTTGGCTTCACGGGGGGTTAAGGTTGAGAGAACCTCCTCAAGCTGTTCTTTAAGGAGTGCGTGGCTCGCCTCATCCGCAGGAGCGGGAGTGTCGCTGTCGGGGATAAAGTCACCGAGGTGGCTGTCCTCCTCCTCACCTATCGGAGTCTCAAGAGAAACAGGCTCCTGAGCAACTCTTACAATCTCGCGCACCTTTTCGACCGAGATATCGAGCTTCTCGGCAATTTCCTCGGAGGTAGGCTCGTGGCCTTTTTCGTGGAGAATCTGGGTGCTGACCTTCTTAACCTTATTGATAGTTTCTACCATATGAACAGGGATACGAATTGTACGAGCCTGGTCAGCGATAGCTCTTGTAATAGCCTGGCGAATCCACCATGTAGCGTATGTAGAGAATTTAAAGCCCTTAGTGTAATCAAACTTTTCGACAGCTTTTATAAGACCGAGGTTACCCTCTTGGATAAGATCGAGAAACTGCATACCGCGTCCGAGGTAACGCTTGGCGATACTTACAACGAGCCTTAGGTTAGCCTCGGAAAGACGCTTTTTAGCCTGTAAATCGCCCTCAGAGATTTTAATGGCGAGCTCTACCTCCTCCTCGGGAGTGAGCAGAGGAACACGTCCGATTTCTTTAAGATAAACCTTAACAGGATCGTCAATAGATATTGAGTCGGAGGAATCGGGAGCAGCATCTTTCTTTTGCTGCTCGGCAATTTCGGTGATTTCCTCAAAGTCGATATTCTCCATATCCTCGATAATCTCGATGCCGTTCTGTTCAAAACTATCGTAGAGTTTCTCGAGCTCCTCAGGCTTAAATTCCATTTCGCCCAACGCTTCAATAATTTCGTCGTTGGTAAGATTGCCCTTTGATTTACCGAGCTCCATAAGCTCTTTTACAATTGTTTTTTTATCTTGCTGCTGTCCCATTACACATATCCTTTCTTTTGGTTAAAGTAATCCTCTTACCCTACTTGCGTGAATCCTTCAAACGTCTGAGCTCCTCGGCGATATCATCCATACTGGCGTTTGCCGCGTCAGCTACCTTGAGCTTGGAGTATTCGTCGTTAATTACCTTTATATTTTCTTCCGCTGTTTTATCGTTTGCCATTCTCGCGTAGTCGGAGTTGGCTATATGATAAATTTTGGCGGTTTCTTCCTGTGTGAAATCGCCCGACACGTGAGCGAGAACGTCCAGATTGTTTTTAATTCTATCAGAGAAATATAAATAAAGCTTTCGGTTAAATTCCGTCTGAAATTTATCGGGCGAAAGCTTAGACTCTACATAATCCAAGCGGTCGGGATGCTTAATTATATAAGCTATTATGCCCTCCTCGGCGGTAGTTACGCGGGGCTTTTTGTAGCGTTCGGTGGTCACCTTGTCGTTCATACCGTTGAGGCTTTGACGCATATTCCTAAAATTCTCACGTCGCTTGTCGTAATAGTTCTTCCGGCTGACTTTTCTGAGCTGTTGTCTCACAGCGTCGGGAGTAACCTCGAGCTCCTTACACAGCTTTGATATGTACACATCCTGCTCGATTGAGTTGTCGAGCACAGCGAGGATTTTGACCGCCTCAGACAAAAACGCAACCTTGCCCTCGGCTTCTTTAAGGTTATAATTTCGCCTTAGCTTCGTGAGTCTGTACTCTATATCGTTGCCGCTTCCCTCGATTACATTTTTAAAAGCGTCGTGACCGTTCTCCCCTTTATTTCGCAGAAACTCGTCGGGGTCCTTGCCCTGAGGTATATTGATAACCTTTATGTTGAGTCCGGCGTTTCTCAGAAACGTGATAGCTCTCGCCGTAGCCTTCTGCCCCGCCTCGTCGGAGTCGTAACAGATTATGACCTCGTCAGCGTAACGCTTCATCAAGAGTGCCTGCTCCTGTGTAAGAGCCGTACCGAGCGTCGCCACGGCATTAGGAAAGCCTGCCTGATTGACGGCGATAACGTCCATATAACCCTCACAGAGTATCAGAGAGCGTTCGCCGGAGTTCTTAGCGTTATTGAGTGAAAACAGATTAGAGCTTTTCTTAAACACAGGCGTGTCGGAAGTGTTGAGGTACTTAGGCTTTTGGTCAGTCATAATACGTCCGCCAAAGGCGATAACGTTACCCCTAAGGTCGATTATCGGGAACATTACACGATCGTTAAAACGGTCGGAGATAGTTCCGCTCTTATTCTGAAACGCTAAATTAGCTGAAACAATCTCGGAATTTTTAAAGCCGAGTGACTTTAAATGTCCGCATAGTGAATAGCGGTTCGAGTCAGCGTACCCGAGCCCGAATCGGCGTATGGTTTTTTCTGTAAGAGCTCGTCCGCGGAAGTATTCGAGTCCTTCCCTGCCAACCTCGGAATAAAGGTTTTTATAGTAAAACCTCGCTGCCTCTCGGTTAGCCTCAAAAATGCGCTTACGGAGGTTGGACATACTGTCGTCGAACGTGTCCTCGGGCATATTCATACCGGCGCGCTGAGCCAAGAACTTGACCGCGTCAATATAGTCGAGGTTCTCAATCTTCATAATGAAGGTGATAACGTCGCCGCCCACTCCGCAGCCGAAGCAGTAGAACGAACCGTTCTCGGGATAGATATTAAAGGACGGGGTTTTTTCGCCGTGGAACGGACAGAGTCCGACCATATTCCTGCCGCGACGGTTAAGATTGACGTATGCGGACGCTACGTCGGTCATATCGCTGCGGTCTTTGAGTTCTTGTAAAAAGCCCTCGGGTAACGGCATTTTCTCACCCGCCTTCCTAAATGTTGCTTTTGTCATTCTGAGCGATACGGCAGCAAAATTGTAAAACAATTTAGCTGAAAGGTCTCCTATCTCTTTTTGAAAGTCTAATAGACGAAGAAGATTCCTCGACAACCTCAAAATGACAGTTGCTAAACGCTGAACGCTAATTATATATACGACAAAATTTTATAAATTCCTTAAATTTCGTAAAATTTTTCGTTTTTTATCTGTAATTTTACCTCACCTGAGGTGGTATCGGCAAACTCCTTGTCGAGAGCTCCGGTTAAATCAATCGGAATATGGAAGCTGAGAATTACGTTATCGGCAAAGTCGCAGTTATCAACAACACCGCCCATATTCATAATCAGGGTATTGAGCTTGCCATACTGATTGTATGTACAGGAAATCTCACACTCGGCGCAAAGGCTCATACTGATTATGCCTGCTGCTTCGAGCCCGAGCTTCGCCGCGGCTGAGTAAGCGCGGACAAGTCCGCCCGTACCCAAAAGCACACCGCCGAAATAACGCGTAACGACAACAACAACATCGACAACGCCGCTTTTGGTTATAACATCGAGCACAGGTACGCCGGCGGTACCGGATGGCTCTCCGTCGTCAGAATAGCGTTTAATCTGCCCCTCACGCAGGCTGTAGGCATAAACGTTGTGACGAGCGTCCCAGTGTTCTTTTTTTATTTTGTTGATAAAATCAATTGCTTCGTTTTCGCTTGTAACGGGTTTACAGTAGCCGATAAAACGCGAACGCTTTTCGACAAGCTCGCCGTGAGCGAAGGTTTTAACTGTTTTGTAGCAATCCATAATATATCCTTATTAACACAATAAAGTATTTCGCCGCTGTGCGGCTGCACCTTATCCTCAAGGAGAAGGCTTAAATAGGAAAAAAGGGCGACAATTGTCGCCCTAAAACTCTCAATAAATTAATCGATATTGAAACGCTTTTTAAATCTGTCTACACGTCCGCCTGTATCAACTAACTTCTGCTTACCTGTGAAGAAAGGATGACACTTTGAGCAAACTTCAACACGGATATCCTTTTCGGTTGAACCTGTCTCGATTACATTACCGCAAGCACAGGTAATTTTAGTCTGGTAATAATTAGGATGGATACCATTTTTCATTTTATTCACCTCATTCGGCATAAATTCATTCGTAACATTAGGATTATACAATACTTTTTTACAAAATGCAAGTGTTTTTTTTGCTTTTTATCTGGAATTTATATAAGCCACGTATTCATTAAGAGATTTATTAAGGCTACGCATCATCTTAGCGTTGTCTTCACCCACATATCTGTAGGCTTTCGGATTGGCGTTCATAGAGGTTGACTCCGTCTTATCGGACGGATAACGCTGTACAAACCCAAATTTTATACAGTTGTCCTTTAACCAGCGTGAAGCCCTTGAACCGTTGAACTTTCCGCTCGTCTTAAAAGTGACAAGCAGACCTGTCTGAGCTTCGCTTTTACCCGCCTGAGGAATATCAGCCTCGGTTCTTGCCTGAGCGCGCACCTCAGAAAGATTATATTTCTTTCTGTTGTATTTATATCTGTCGTTGTAGAGTTTTTCCTGCTCGCCATAGGATACATAAGCGCTCTCAACGCCGAGGGTTATCCCCTTTTCATCCGCGGCTTCCAAAAGCAAAAGGAGCGCCTCGTCAGCAAACACCGACACAGAATAGCCGTCGTGCTGAGCAAGCTCGGGTACGTAATCCTTATCAAGAGGATTGGTTCTGTTGACAACCCTTAGAAGCTCGTCGCTCAGAGAATTGTCGGAAGGTATTTCTGTTGCGCCTTTCTCTCGTTCGGGAGAACCCGCGAAGAAAAGCTTAGCGCTGAAAATAAGCGTTCCGACTACTACCGCGGCAAGCAGGACAACCACAATAACCTTAACCGCGCGCAGTCCCCTGACAGGCTTGCCTAGCTTAATCTCAAAGGTGCGGTCAACAGCACCGTAGCGTTCTCTGCTTCTTTTCAATTATTTTATCTCCTTAGACTCGATTTCCCGAACGGCGGCGGCGATAAAGTCGGAAAGCGGCATTGAACCTAAATCGCCCTCCTTGCGGTGACGTACGGAAACTGAGTTGTTCTCAATATCCTTGTCGCCTACCACGAACATATAAGGAACCTTTTCGAGCTGAGCCTCGCGGATTTTATAGCCTATCTTTTCTGAGCGGTCGTCGATTTCAACACGCATTCCATGCTTCTCGAGCTCCGCCTTAATCGAATAAGCGTAGTCAAGATGACGGTCGGCAATCGGCAGGATTTTAACCTGAGTCGGAGCGAGCCACATCGGGAACGCTCCCGCGTACTTCTCAATAAGCAGAGCGAGCGTACGCTCGTAGCAACCGATAGAAGTACGGTGAATGATATACGGGTTCTTCTTTTTTCCGTCCTTATCGACGTATTCCATACCGAATTTCTCAGCAATAAGACCGTCAATCTGGATTGTGATAAGGGTATCTTCCTTGCCGTAAACGTTCTTAATCTGAATATCGAGCTTGGGGCCGTAGAACGCAGCCTCGCCGATACCGATTTCGTAAGGAATTTCGAGGTGGTCGAGAATACGTCCCATCATATCCTGAACGGAGTTCCACTCCTCCTCTGTGCCGATAAACTTCTCTCTGTCGTCGGGATCCCATTGTGAGAAGCGGTAGCTTACATCCTCATAGAGTCCTACTGTTTTAAGCATAAAGATGGCAAGCTCCAAGCAATTTCTGAACTCGTCCTCAAGTTGCTCGCGAGTACACATAAGGTGTCCCTCGGAGATTGTGAACTGACGGACGCGGATAAGTCCGTGCATTTCGCCGGAAGCCTCGTTACGGAAAAGTGTTGAGGTTTCGTTATATCTCAGCGGCAAATCGCGGTAAGAACGCTGGCGATTGAGGTAGGCCTGATACTGGAACGGACAGGTCATAGGACGCAGACCGTAAACCTCGTCGTCCTTTTCCTCGTCGCCGAGAATAAACATACTGTCATGGTAATGATCCCAGTGACCGCTAATCTTAAAGAGATCGGATTTAGCCATATACGGAGTTTTAGTGAGTAACCAGCCGCGCTTCTGCTCTTCATCCTCAACAAAACGCTGTAGGAGCTGGATTATACGCGCGCCCTTGGGGAGCATAATCGGAAGTCCCTGTCCGATATAGTCAACAGTAGTAAAGAGTTCAAGCTCACGACCAAGCTTGTTGTGATCGCGCTTTTTAGCCTCTTCCATCATCGCGAGGTGTTCCTCTAACATAGAAGCCTTGGGGAACGCTACTCCGTAAACACGGCAGAGCTGGGCGTTCTTGGCGTCGCCGCGCCAGTATGCGCCGGTACAGTTAGTGAGAGCTATTGCCTTAACGGAGCTTACGTCCATAAGGTGAGGGCCTGCGCAGAGGTCAACGAACTCACCCTGCTTATAGAAGCTTATCTTCTCACCCTTGTCGGAGTGTTCTTTACAAAGCTCAACCTTATAAGGCTCGTTCATTTCTTCGAGCATTTTAACTGCCTCGTCGGGCTCAAGCTCGAACTTTTCAACAGAAATTTTGGATTTAACAATCTTCTTCATCTCGGCTGTAATCTTGTCGAGGTCGTCGCGGGTAAAGGGCTTTTCGACATCAAAGTCATAGTAGAAGCCGTTGTCCACAGCGGGACCTATAGCGCATTTGGCGTCAGGATAAAGGCGCTTAACAGCCTGAGCGAGAATATGGGAGGCAGTATGCCAAAATGTTTTTTTACCGTTAACGTCGTCAAATGTTAGTAGCTCAACCTTGCAGTCTTTTGTAAGCGGTGTTCTAAGGTCGCAGAGCTCGCCGTTAATCTTCGCTGCGCAAACGGACTTGTACAGTCCCACACCTATGGATTTTGCTATTTCGGCGGGAGTTATATTCTCCTCGTACTGGTTAACAACCCCGCCTTTAAGTTCAATATTCAACATTTTCATTACTCCTTTTCTCATTCTATACATATAAAGTAATAACAAAACCGCTCTGATATCCAACGGACATCAGGGCGGTTGAATAATCAAACGCGGTTCCACCTGAATTTGAAACTCATTTAATCTTTAACGGAATTACCCGCCGCGCCATTTCCTGCGCGGGGCAGCAGCCTGTTATGAGCTGCCGGGAGGCGGTAACTTAGGCGGCGCTCTGTATGCTCGCACCAAACGCATACTCTCTTAAAAAGCGTATCGCCGAGTCGTGTCCTCGTCAAAACAATATTATACTATCATTTAAAAAGCTAAATGTCAACAAAAATTTAGCTGTTAATATCTTCAATCAACTTATTGATTTTAGCCATTTGTTCTTCGTCGTAGTCGGTTTCTTTTTCGTTTACGGGGCTTTCAACAGACTGAGTTCTCGCGCCGAGAACACCTTCCTCAAAATCGCCTACAACATCTTTGTCAACATAGATAGCGTCGTCGCCCTCCTCGGTTTCGGGAGCTACAACGAAATCATCCTTATCTCTGCCTACGCTGTAGCTGTAATCATAATCCGAGGTATAATTCTCGTCGGGAGTAGCAACATAGTCCTCTACCTCTTCGCTCGCTGTAGAGTAATCGTAGTCGTAATCTCCTGTCTGTTCATCGGGAGCTACAACATAATTATCCTGATGAGCTCCGTAAGCACGCTGTTCCTCGTCAAAATCATCGAGATCAAATTTAATAAACTGTTCTGAGTTTGTACGTGAAAGCTTGGTTATCTCATAAAGGAAAAACAGAGCATAAATGCCCAGAGAAGACAGAGCGAACGCGAAAACGTTCTCGGAATAGTCAAGTCCGTTAACAATAATATCAATGATATTAACTACTCCTATAGCCAAACCTAACGTAGCCATAGGCAACCCGTAAAGATACATAGCCTTAACGGGATTTCTGCCGTCAACGGTAGCAATAATCATCGAAAGTTTAAACAGGAATATCATAACGAACGCCAAAGCGAAAAGCCTGAACTCGTCAACATCAGCCAAAGACAGCTTGCGGTTATCGAGGAACTCGTTAACAAGAACAAGTCCTGCCCATACCGGCATAGCGAGCAAAAAAGCTCCCATACGCGGCAGGAAGTTTCTGCCCTGTATATGAGCAAGCGAGATTACAACAAGACATATAGCCGTAAACATTCCGAGTAATGTCAGCGCGAGGCTCATAATATCAAAACTATTGTTTTGGATATCAATAATAATAGTCAGAGCGGATTTTGACGTTATCAGAGCGGCTGAAATAAGAAGAAATAAAGCGGCGGGAATGTTGCGCGTAAGAAGATACGCCGGCGAGGTTTTACGGTCAAGCGCGACAAAAATAATGTTGATAATAAACATTATAAGCACAAGACCGAGCGCCAAATAAGAAAGCGTTTTAGCAGGGAGCGACGCAAACACGTTTAAGGACTCCATAGCTTTAAGAGCGATAACAATCAAAGTTACGGGTATAAACGTCGCCCAACAGAGTTTTGATTTCATATAACTATCCTTTCAAAAGGTAATAATAATTATTTTTAAACATATAATATTTTAAGACAAACCGTCTTTTATGTCAAGGAATAAAAAGCAAAATGAGTGAAAATATGAAAAAACATATGATAGCGTTAATTCTCGCGGCGGCATTTTTGATTGTTGTTCCGATTTTGACTGTGAGGAACAACGCGGCAAATGATAAAAACAACGATTTTATTTCTAATAAGGAAAATAACAGCGATTATCTGACTGAAATACTGGCGAATGAATTTAGAGAAGAATACTGCTCAGAGGGACTGAAAGCAGTCGGCATTATTCTTAATTCGAATTATAAGTCGGGTGAAAAAATACAGTCGTTAAATAAATCCGAATTTATAAAAAAATATAAAAACGGCGAGAAATATTATTCTTTAATAGAAAAAACAGCGGATGAAATCGGCGATAAATGTATTACATACAAAGGCAAAGCCGTTAAACTCCCATATTATTACACTACAAACGGCAACTGTGATGATGAGTATTCTTATTTAAAAAATACGGCTAACCCGTGGGACTTAATTAATAAAAATTACACATACGACTCAAAACCCGGCATCAGTCTCAACAGCCTAAACGAACTGTGTAAAAAGGGACTGAGCTGTGAAGAAAGTCTGAGCCGTTACTTAAAAGATATAAAAATAGAGCCGCCGCGTTAAGCGGCAACTCAGTTTTAAGTGAAAAGCGGTAAGAACGCTTTAAAATTAAACAGAAAAAATTCTGGGACTATCGTAATCGCGATAGTCCCATTAGTTTAAAAGTTTCTGTAGTGTTTAACGTTACGCTTGCGGTTACGGTTGCGGCGCTTGATAATCGAGCTAATGATAATATAGATAACAAGGAGGATAATAATCAGCACGATAATGAGCACAAACCAGTTTGAAGCGATGATGTTTTGAATTACAGACCACACATAGAGGATGCCGCTGCGCTCAATTGTCTCGCTGGACACGAGGTTTACAACGGCGATTTTCTGCTTTCCGTCGGCATCGGGTCCGTCATAGTAAACGGTAGCTTTTCCTATTACGTCGCCCTTGTTTATTGCAGCGTCAACGCTTTCGGGTACATTGTTTTCGACTTTTATATCCGAATCCTTATAGCTTGTGGGGACAATTGCGTTGATATTCTTTTCGGGCACAAGCTGAACGCTGTCCTTGCCCCACGCTAGGTTAACCTTAACCTCACACATAGGAGTCTCGGAGGAAGCAATCTGATTTAACTCAAGCTGAGTTAACGCCCACCTGAACATATCAGCCGCGTCGTACATTGTTCCGTACTCGTCGGGATCTTTTATGGGGTTCATCATAAACACGCCGAGGTAGGAATAGCCGTCAGCCTCTCCCTTTGTAACAAGACAGTGACCCGCTTCGTCGGTTGTGCCTGTCTTTATACCCTGAGCGTACTGGTAGTAATAATCGCCGCCTCGGTTTTGGTCGATAAGATAGTTTGTTGTAACGAGAGGATACTCGTCGTCGCTGAGATAGTATGTGTCGGTGTTTGTTATCGTGGAGAACTCGGGGAGCGTAAGAGCGTACTCAGCCATTTTAGCGAGGTCGTTGGCTGTAGTGTAATGGTTCTTGTCGTGAAGCCCATCGGGGTTGACAAAATTAGTATTCTTACAGCCGAGCTCCTTAGCCTTGTCGTTCATCATTTTAACGAACGCTTTAATATCTCCCTTGCCTACATAATCCGCAAGTACCACAGCCGCGTCGTTACCCGACGGGACCATCATACAATAGAGTAAATCAAGCACAGACATCTCCTCATTGACGTGCTCCTGAAGTCCTGCAATAGAGCTGCCTGTACCGTCGAGCGTATCGAGGACTTCCTGTTTAATCTTAATCTTTGTATTCTCTAAATCCTCAACGTTCTCAGAGACAATAATATATGTCATAATCTTTGTTGTTGAGGCAGGATAACGCTTAACGTCCGCGTTTTTACTGAAAACAGTCTGCCCCGTATCGAGATTAACAAGGAGAGCCGTTTTGGACTTTAGTTTTACCTCATTGGTATAGCTTACGGCAGAAGCGGGTAAAACCGCCATGCTTATTATAGTAAGCATAACCAGAGCAAGCGATAAAACGATTGAAATTCTTTTTTTCATAAATTTACCTCCCATAAAGGATGTGTTTTATTATAGTATAAAGTTCTCGAATTTTCAACAGGTTAATGTATTCACGAGGATTTTGACGATGAATAGGCTAAAATAAGCCGCTAAAACCGATTTGGGTTTAACTCCCTAATACCTAATTCAATGTACCGTCGTTTGTAGTCTTAAACAGGCGAGTAATCTCACCTTTGAGAGCGCGGTAACGGTCGTCGGTGAGGTTATGAGAGTCTTTGATTATATAATCGGCTATTTTCTGTGACAAATCGAGATTGCGGGTATCGGCAAGACTGCTGATTGAAAGCTTCGGCAGGCCGTGCTGGCGTGAGCCGAAGAAGTCGCCGGGACCTCTGAGCTTGAAGTCAGCGTCGGCAATCTTAAAGCCATCTCGGGTAGATTTCATAGTTTTGAGACGTTCGTAGGCGTTTTGAGTTGTGCTGTCGGAGACGAGAATACAGTAGCTCTTTTCATCTCCGCGTCCGACGCGTCCGCGAAGCTGGTGAAGTTGCGAAAGCCCGAAGCGTTCGGCGTTTTCAATCATCATAATAGTAGCGTTGGGAACGTCTATACCGACCTCAATCACCGTTGTTGACACGAGGATTTTAAGATTATTGTCGGCAAAATCGGACATAACCGCCTCTTTTTCGGCAGACTTCATCTTGCCGTGCAGAATACCGACGGGGATATCGCTGAAATAATTGAGCATAAGCTCGGCGGCGTATTCCTCGGCAGATAGCAGGTCGCTCTCGCCCTCCTCAATAAGCGGACAGACTATGTACGCCTGCCTGCCTTTTTTTACCTCTTGACGTACAAAACCGAGGGCTCTTGAACGCTTTGAGGAGTCGATTATAAGAGTGTCAATCTCCTGACGTCCGGGAGGAAGCTCGTCTATGATTGAAATATCTAAATCACCGAAAATTATCAATCCGAGAGTTCTGGGGATAGGCGTCGCGCTCATTACGAGCAGGTGCGGACTCCTACCCTTGGAGAGCAGTTTTGCCCTTTGGTCTACACCGAAGCGGTGCTGTTCGTCGGTAACGACAAGACCTAAGTCATTAAAGAGAGTCTCGTCGGTTATAAGGGCGTGTGTGCCGATTACAAGGTCAATATCTCCGGACTCGAGCCTTTGTCGGATACTCTCCTTCTCGGACGCTTTAAGCGAGCCTGTGAGCAGAGCTGTCCTAATTCCGGCAGGCTCTAATAATTCTTTAAGAGAATTATAATGTTGCTCCGCCAATATCTCGGTCGGCGCCATAAAGGCACATTGTTTACCGTTCTTGATTGTCGTATAGCACACCGAAGCCGCTACGGCTGTTTTACCTGAGCCTACATCACCTTGAATAAGTCGGTTGAGAGTCAGGTCGGGGTTTTTCATATCCTTTATGCACTCCCCTATTACCCTTTTCTGCGCGTTGGTCAGCGTAAATGGCAGGAGTGTTTCAAACTGCTCGGAACAATCATTTTCAATAAGGTTTTTGTTAGCGGAACGCTTGCGGTTTTTCAGACTTCTGAGCCCGAGATTGAGCACAAGAAGCTCCTCGACAACAAGCCTTTTACGCGCTTTTTCCAAAGCGGCTATACTTTCGGGAAAGTGAATATTCTCAATCGCGTATTTAAGGCCGCAGAGCTTAAACCGAGAACGTATTTCCTCGGGCAGAGGGTCGTTAACCGCGTCAGGCAGAAGCTTCAGAGCTTTTTTCACCGTATTTATTATGAACTTATTATTAAGTCCGGCGGTCAGATTATAAATCGGCTGAACCGCAGAGGAGTTTTTATCGGGCTGAAAAATCGGCGAAACCATATTAACACCGTCAAGGGTGCGGGAAGCTTTGCCGTAAAACAGATAGGTCTGTCCGTATTTGAGCATATCGACAATATAGCGGTTATTAAAAAACACAAGCTCCGCCGCGCCGCTGTCATCATAAACAGATACGCGCGCGATAAACTTTCCGCTCTTTGTATAGCCTGTCTTAAAGGCTGAACCCACAACCGCGCGGATACACACGGTAGTATTATCCGTAACGTCCGTTATATCGGTAATGTCGGACCAATCCTCATAATCGCGCGGATAAAAATTGAGCAGTTGCCCGACCGAATACACTCCGAGCTTATGAAAAAGCTCGGCGCGCTTTAAGCCAATACCGCTCAGTTCTTCAATTTTCATCGAATATAATGAAGCCATAATTTTACCTTAAAACAAAAGCGGGCTTTCGCCCGCTTGTTATTATTCTACACTTAAAATAAAGTAGTAAAT
>X127_Alpine_Marmot__coassemble_189_pt1 | contig 12922 bp, 14 predicted proteins | sample X127_Alpine_Marmot__metabat2_low_PE_002 | metagenome-assembled genome bin X127_Alpine_Marmot | reverse complement strand
CTTTCAAGACCGTGCCCAGGCTTAATCTTACTTGTAGCGTGAGGCAAAACCGCGAGTTTGATATCGTCGCGCATAATACCGCAGCCGTTATCAGTTACGCGCATAAATGTAATACCGCCGTTCTGGATTTCAACGGTGATATCGTCAGCGCCTGCGTCTATTGAGTTTTCAATGAGCTCTTTAATCGCCGAGGCGGGTCTTTCGACAACCTCACCGGCGGCTATTAATTCAGCAACGTGCTTGTCAAGTACGTTAATGACGCCCATTTAATCACTTCCTCAAATAAGATTTTTTAATTCGTATAATAAATTCATAGCCTCAATAGGCGTTAATGTGTTCAAATCAACTTGTGACAGTTTCTCGCATAACACAGAGTTAACGTCAGGCATTAAGCTAAGCTGTTCATTTTCTTCCTCTATTCTGGGGTTAAGTACAGGCTGGATTGAACTGTTACCGCTTTCGAGTTCTTTTAAAATCTCTTTAGCGCGTTCAATGATAGTATCGGGTATTCCTGCGAGCTTGGCAACTTCAATGCCGTAGCTGTCATCCGCTCCTCCCGGAACAATCCTTCTAAGGAATGTTATGTCGTCGCCGTGCTTTTTAACGGCTATGTTATAGTTATTAACGCCCTCAACAACCTGCTCCATAACAGTGAGTTCGTGGTAATGAGTGGCAAAAAGCGTTTTAGCACCGAGCTTTTTCTTATCAACAGCGTACTCAAGAACAGCTCTCGCTATACTCATACCGTCAAATGTGGACGTTCCTCTGCCTATTTCGTCGAGAATGAGTAGAGATTTTTTTGTGGCATTGGTAACAATATGAGCAACCTCGCTCATCTCTACCATAAACGTGGACTGACCCGAAGCCAAATCGTCGGAAGCTCCGACGCGGGTAAATATACTGTCAACAATACCGATTTCGGCAGAAGCCGCTGGCACAAAACTGCCTATCTGAGCCATAAGTACAATCAAAGCGACCTGACGCATATATGTAGATTTACCAGCCATATTAGGTCCTGTGATAATCGCTACTCTGTTTGCGCCGCAGTTTAAATAAACATCATTAGGCACAAACGGAGCGCCTTTAAGCAGGAGTTCCACAACAGGATGACGGCTGTCCTTTAGAATAATCTTATCCGATAGATTAACCTCAGGGCGTGTGTAACGATTGTCGGAAGCGACATTCGCTAATGAATTTAATACATCAAGAACCGCAATACAAGAGGCTGTACGCTGTATTCTGTCGAGGTTATCGGCTGTCTTCTTACGGATTTCGTCAAATAGCTTATATTCAAGAGCAACGGCTTTATCCTTAGCTCCGAGTATTCTGCCCTCAATCTCTTTTAAATTCTGTGTTATATAACGTTCACAGTTTGTGAGAGTTTGTTTGCGGATATATGTTTCGGGCACCATATCTTTATAAGAGTTGGTAATCTCAATATAATAGCCGAACACACGGTTATATCCGACTTTGAGCTTAGGGATACCGGTAGCGGCACGCTGTTCTTCTTCAATTTTTGAGAGCAAACCGGTTGAGTTGTTCATATCCGAGCTAACTAAATCAAGTTCTTCGTTATAGCCTCGTTTAATCATTCCGCCCTCTTTTACAGAGAAAGGCGGCTCGTCAACAATAGCGTTATTAATAAGGCTGTAAACATCCTCTAAAGTATCAAGCTCTGAATATACGGTTTTAAGCATTGTCGATTTAGAGCCGCTTAAAAGTTCCTTAATATCAGGCAGCTTTTCGAGAGCTGAAGAAAGAGAGCGCAGCTCTCGCGCGTTAGCTGAGCCGTAGACAATCTTAGTCATTATACGCTCTATATCGAGTATACCGATTAACGCCGCAGATAAATCAAGACGAAGAACCGTATCGTTGACAAGCTCCTCAACAGCGCTTTGTCGGTTAATAATTTTTGTTATATTTAAAAGCGGCTTTTCAACCCAGCTGCGCAGCAAACGCTTACCCATAGAGGTCTTTGTTTTGTCGAGAACCCACAAAAGGGAGCCGCGCTTTTCTTTGTTGAGCATTGTCTGTGTTAGCTCAAGATTACGCTTGGTGTTGAAATCAAGCTTCATAAACTGGTCTTCCGAGAAAAGATTAATGTGTGAAATCCGCTCAAGACCAGTCTTTTGTGTATCTTTGAGATATGTGATAAGCGCTCCCAAAGCTGAAACGACGATATGCTTGTCCTCAACTGTAGGATAATCTTCCACAAATTGTGACTTTACAATATCAAGACAGGTTATATAGGCGAAGTTTTCGTCGGGATACATCTCAACGCAAGCGGAGAGCTTCTCCTTAATAAAAGAAGCAAGCTCCTTATATTTAACAATATCACCGCCGATTAAAATCTCGCGCGGGTTATAACTTGAGAGCTGAGAGTATATCTTTCCGAGAATATCTTTTCCGCTGAAATCAGTTACATATAATTCTCCTGTGGAAATATCACAGAAGCACATCGCAACATTCCTACCCTCGCAATATATGCAGGAAATGTAGTTGTTTCGGCTCTCGTCAAGCATACTGCTCTCGATTACCGTACCGGGTGTTACAACTCTGACAATATCGCGCTTAACTATATTCTTGGCTTTAGACGGATCTTCCATCTGTTCGCAGATGGCGACCTTATAACCTTTTTGAACAAGCCTCGCTATGTAACCCTCACAGCTGTGGTAAGGTACGCCGCACATCGGAGCGCGTTCATCAAGTCCGCAGTCGCGGCCTGTAAGGGTGAGTTCAAGCTCTTTAGAAGCAAGCTTGGCGTCGTCAAAAAACATCTCATAGAAGTCGCCGAGACGGAAGAACAGAATACTATCCTTATTTTCATCTTTAATTTTAAGATATTGCTGCATCATCGGGGATAATTTTTGTTCAGCCATAACTTTTACTCCTTTAATGATTTATCAGCCGCAACCTCCGCAGGTGGCACAGCTGCCTGTGCAAGACACGTCAAAATCCGTTGTGTCAGGGTCTTCACCCGCGATACAATTCTGTAGAATGGTGTTAACTCTTACAGTTAATGTGTTGTATTTTTGCTTAGCTTCATTATAAGCAATCATATGCTCGTTTGACATAATATCGGAGTAAACCTTCTGCATCTCCGAGTTAAGCTCTTTAATTTTATCGGGATCTTTTTGAACCTTAGCGTTCTCTGTATTGATAGCCAGACGCTTTAAGTTAAATTCCTTGATAAACTCCTGAAGCTGTGCATCATCATCTGCCGCTTTCTCGGCTTCCTTCATCTTTAAATAGCTCTCGTCAGACTGAATTAACCTGCCGAGTTCTCTAACCTGTTCTATAATATCCATATTAATTACCCCCAATAAATTTTAAATAAATTCACCTTTTAAAATCCAGTTACCTGCGTTGGTAACCTTAACTTCTTGGAAAGTTCCGATTAAGTCCTTATTACCCGGAGCCTCTACAATTATGTTGCCCGAAGTACGAGCGTTTAGTATATTATCCTTACCCTTTTCGCTCTCCACAAGCGCTCTCTGCACCGTTCCGACCATCGACAAACAGCGTTTAGAAGCAATTTCTTCCTGAACGCTTAAAAGTTCCTTAAACCACTCTGACTTTTCCTGCGCTGAAATCGGGTCATCCATTGACGCGGCAGGAGTTCCGACGCGCGGAGAATAGATAAAGGTAAATAACGATGTATATTCAACCTCTCTTATCAGAGATAAGGTCTGTTTAAAATCTTCATAGGTTTCGCCGGGAAAGCCGACAATAACGTCACTGGTTAAGCTGACGTCGGGAATTTTGGACTTAGCGTAATTAACAATATCAAGATATTTTTGTCTGTCATAGTGCCGGTTCATAGCTTTGAGAATACGGTCGCTGCCAGACTGAAAAGGAAGATGAAGATGACGGCTTATATGCTTTGAGTCGGCAATAACATCAATAAGCTCCTTTGTACAGTCCTTAGGATGAGACGTCATAAACCTCAGCCAGTAATCGCCGTCTATATCGTCAATCTCTTTAATAAGTTCAGCAAAGGTTATGCTTGACGATAAGTTCTTGCCGTAGGAGTTAACGTTCTGACCGAGTAAAGTTATGTCCTTGTAGCCTGAATTAATCATTTCCTTAGCTTCAGAGATTATTATATCATGTTCCCTGCTGCGCTCACGGCCTCTTACGTACGGAACAATACAGTATGTACAGAAGTTATTACAGCCGTACATAATCGGAAGCCATCCTTTAAAGGAGCCGTCACGCCTTACGGGAATCCCCTCGTGGACAAGACTGTCGTCATTATCACGCAGGTAAACCCTCTTGCCGCTAGAAAGAGCCCGGTATAAAAGCTCAGGAAATTGATGTAAAGCGTGCGTCCCGAAAACAAGTCCGACATAAGGAAAGCTCTTATACATCCTGTCTGCGATATGTTTTTGCTCCATCATACAACCGCAAAGCGCAATAAGCGTGTTCGGATGTTTTAGCTTTAAGTTCTTTAAAGCTCCGACATTTCCGAAAACTCTGTCCTCGGCGTGCTCCCTGACAGCGCAGGTGTTAAAAAGAATGAAATCAGCGTTATCGGGTTTATCCTTAAACACAAATCCGGCAGCTTCAAGCATACCCTTTATTCTCTCGCCGTCGGCAACATTCTGCTGACATCCGTAAGTGCGGATATATGCAACAGGCTTTTCACCGCGTTTGCGGCTCTGCATTATCTCGTATATTAAATTAAGATACTCATTCTGAGTTGAATTAAAATCATTTACGGTACTGAATTTTTCCATTAAGAAAAAAACTCCTATTATCCTATTTAATATCCATAAAATTATAGCACAAAATCAAAAGTAATACAATAGATTTTGCGCTATATTTTGTGGATATTTTGTTATTATCGTACAATATCTGCGAATGCTGACGGAGCTTCGCCTACAATAACGGTTTGGGCAATTTCATAATCTGTAGTAAAAGTGTTTTCTTCGCTGAAATTGGGACTGACTGTGATAATATCCGTTGTTACAATAAGATTAATATGGTGAATTGTCTGGTTGACTCCGCCGCTTTCAAAAGTGCTTTTGATTTTACAATTAACCGAACCGGTCAGAATAAAACTAATCTCAATTTCCGGTCCGAATGTGCTTAGCATTGTTATATCGGTAAAAGAACCTATCGGCAGATTAAAACTGTAGGAATCCTTTTTATCGAGCTCGGATTGAATCTCCCTTGTAATCCGGGATTTAAGCTTATTTACATTAATTGTATTTTCGGATATAGCCTTTACTTCACCGTTTTGAGAAAACTTTATAGTAGCTAAATCAGAATATGTATATCCGATTTCGTCTTGGATTTCCTCTACCTTATCGGCAATAATATTAGTTGAGATTGTTTTTGACTGTTTTTCTACACATTTTTCGATAAAAGGTATTGCCTGAATTTCAAACAAAATTACTATTAACACTATAAGCAATAATGAAATTACTATTCTTTTTTTGCACTTATGGTGTTTACTCCTTTTAGTCTTACATAACAAAATAACACCCCTCGTTATACTACACGAGAGGTGTATAAATGTTACATTTTAAAAAGGTATGTCCTCATCTGAGTCATCCTTTTCAGCGTCAAAAAGACTTGAAAAATCAAACTCCAAGACTCCGCCGCAGTCAGGACAGTTGATTTCGCCCTCTATAAGTGTATCCTCATCAACTACGATTTCAGCACCGCAGTCGGGACACTTAACCTCGTAGTCGGGGTTATCATCATCAAAATCAAAGTCCTCATCAAAATCTTCGTCGTAGTCATCTAAAACATCATCTTCAATATCATCAACGCGTTCTTCTAGAGCGTTCATTTCATCGGTGATGTCGTACAACAGGTCAAGCATAGCGTCAATAAGCTTGCCCTCGGGCTTGCTCTTGTCAAGATCAAGGCCTTCGGCTAAGCCCTTAAGATAAGCCGCTTTCTCGCTTGGAGTCATATATTCATATGCCATAGTTTACCTCTTACGCTCTGCCGAGATACTCGCCTGTACGGGTATCAATCTGAATAACCTCTCCCTCATTAATAAAGAGCGGAACCTTAACCTCAGCGCCTGTCTCAACTGTAGCAGGCTTTGTGGCGTTGGTAGCTGTGTTGCCGGCGAAACCGGGATCAGTCTTAGTAACCTCTAACTCAACAAAGTTAGGCGGCTCTACACCGAAAACATTGCCTTTGTAAGAAAGAATTTTACAAACCATATTCTCTTTAACGAACTTAAAGTTATCTCCGAGAACACTCGCGTTAATCGGGAGCTGCTCCCAGGTCTCAGTGTCCATAAAGTAATAGAGCTCGCCGTCACTATAGCTGTACTCCATATCCTTTCTCTCGATAAACGCTGTGGGATATTTATCGTTAGGGTTAAAGGTCTTTTCAACAACCGCTCCTGTAATAACGTTTCTAATCTTTGTTCTTACAAAAGCCGCGCCTTTACCGGGTTTAACGTGCTGAAACTCGACGATAGAAACTACCTGTCCGTCCATTTCAAAAGTTACGCCGTTTCTAAAATCCCCTGCAGAAATCATAATTATACCTCCTGAAAAATCATTTTAATTAATTATACATAAAACTATATAAAAATGCAAGTATTATACAATAATAAGTTCTTTCGGAAGAGTCGCGAAATTAAAAAATCCGTTCTCTTTAACCAAGACCATATCCTCAATTCTCACACCGAATCTATTTTCGAGATAAATCCCGGGTTCAACTGTAATTACCATATTTTCGGAAAGTATAGTCTCGCTTTTTATACTCACAAAAGGTTGTTCGTGTATATCAAGCCCCACGCCGTGGCCTGTGGAATGTCCGAAGTTCTTGCCGTAACCAGCCTCGTTAATAATATCTCGTGCTGTTTTATCAATCTCACAAGCTTTTACACCTGACTTAACCTTGCTTAAAGCCGCGGTCTGTGCTTTATAGACAATATCATATATCTCACGCTGATAATCGCTACAGCTTTTAACGGCAACCGTACGAGTCATATCGCTGTGGTAACCGTTATATAAAGCACCGATATCCATTGTGAAGAAATCGCCCTCGGCTATTATATTATCCCCTGGAACTCCGTGCGGCAGAGATGTGTTCTTACCTGTTATGGTGATAAGGTCAAAAGATACGCCCTCGGCTCCGTTTTTCCTCATAAGATACTCCAGCTCAACAGCTATTGTCCTCTCGGTAACGCCGGGTTTAATATAGTTTAAAACCTCGTTATATGCCTTTTCGGTAATTTTTTGGGCTTCTGAGATAAACTTTATTTCATCATCGCTTTTAATAATACGCAGATTCTGAATTAACTTAACCAAAGTATCGTCACAGACAACAGATACACCGAAAGGATTAAACTCTTTTATTAACTTATTATAAAAATTAATATTTACGCTGTCACTTTCAATTAAGAGCGATTTAATACTGTTGGTTTGTAAAACTTTTTTAATACTCTTAAATAATGAGCTAAATTCAATAACTTTACAGGATTTACAGTTATTTCGAGCGGATTCCGCGTATCTGAAATCAACAAAAAGATAAGCTTCGTTTTTCGTAATAACAACATAACCCTCGCTGTTTTGGATACCCGAAAAGTAATAAACGTTATTATTATTTTTAATTAAAGCCGCCTGAGATTGGTCGAGAGATTTTTTGAGTTTGTTTATCCTTTGTTCAAAAATAGACAATTAAACCAAGTCCTTTAATGCGTTTATAGCTAAGAAATAGCTTTGTTTTCCAAAGCCCGCAATCTGTCCTTTACAAACAGGAGCGATTACCGATGCGTGGCGGAACTCCTCACGCGCGTGGATATTTGACATATGAACCTCTACGAAAGGAATATTGACACACGCTATAGCATCCCTTAAAGCGTAGCTGTAATGAGTCAGAGCTCCGGCATTAATAACAACTCCGTCAAAGTTATCTTTTGCCGAATGTATCTTATCTATTAGGTCGCCTTCGTGATTTGACTGAAAAACTTCGGCTTCAAAATCGTTAACGGCAGCGTAATCCTTTATTTGTGCGGAAATATCATCAGCCGTCTCTGTTCCGTATACGCCCTTTTCACGAACGCCGACCATATTAAGATTTGGTCCGAGTAAAACAAGTATTTTTTTCATAGTATACTCCTTTAATGTGAATAAAGTATAAAAGCGGACAGTTGTCCTGTCCGCTTAAATATTTACCTATATTTGCGTTTGCGAGCTGCTTCGGACTTTTTCTTACGCTTTACAGAAGGCTTTTCATACGCTTCTCTCTTGCGAACCTCAGCAATAACGCCAGCTCTGGCACACTGTTTTTTAAATCTTCTTAAAGCACTTTCAAGAGATTCATTTTCTTTTAGTCTTACCTCTGACATTTTCTATTTCCCTCCCATCTTAAATGGGTAATTTGCAAATAATGCAATAATAATTATACACTATGTAAACATAAAATGTCAATACCTATCAAAAAATTAGTTAATAAATACTAAAAACAATTTTTTTATGGTTTTACTACAATATTCACAATACGTCCTTTAACGTATATTTCCTTAACAATATTCAATCCGTCAATCGCTTTTGCTACGTTCTCGTCAGCTTTGGCGAGTTTTAAAACCTCGTCCTGAGCGGCGTCAACAGGAATATTGAGTCTTGTCTTAATTTTACCGTTAACCTGAACGGCTATTTCGATAGTTTCCTCAACGCACTTGCTTTCGTCGTACTCAGGCCAGCTCTGTTCCGCGACAATACCCTCGCCAAGCGAGCACACTTCCCATACTTCCTCGGAAACGTGAGGAGCAAACGGGTTAATTAGAATAGCAAATATAGCAAGCTCTTTCTTAGATATTGAGCCAAATGAAGTTACGTCATTAATCAAGGACATCAAAGCAGCGATAGCGGTGTTGAACTTGATATTCTCAATATCCTCGCCTACCTTCTTGATAGCCTTGTTAAAGGAGCTTTCAAGCTCGGGGCGGATATTATCGCCGTCAACAAGAATGTTCTGTAAATTCCAGAAACGTTCAACAAATCTGCGGCAGCCTCTGATACTTGACGGACTCCACGGAGCGGCTTTCTCAAAGTCGCCGATAAACATCTCATAAAGACGCATTGTGTCAGCGCCGTACTCATTAACAATATCGTCGGGATTAACAACGTTACCTCTGGATTTGGACATCTTCTCGCCGTTCTCGCCGAGAATCATACCGTGGCTTGTACGCTTTAAGTAAGGCTCCGGAGTAGGAACAACACCGATATCATAGAGGAATTTATGCCAAAAACGGCTGTAGAGCAAATGGAGAGTTGTATGCTCCATACCGCCGTTGTACCAATCAACAGGAGACCAATACTCAAGCGCCTCTTTTGAAGCTAACGCCTCGTTATTATGCGGATCCATATATCTGAGGAAATACCACGATGAGCCTGCCCACTGAGGCATAGTATCGGTTTCTCTTAAAGCCTTTCCTCCGCAGCAAGGACAGGTAGTATTAATCCAATCAGTCATTTTAGCAAGCGGAGATTCACCTGTATCCGTAGGCTCGTAGGAATCAACCTTAGGAAGCTTTAACGGAAGCTCACTCTCGTCAAGCGGAACATATCCGCACTTTTCACAATGAACAATCGGGATAGGCTCGCCCCAGTAACGCTGGCGGGAGAATACCCAGTCGCGAAGCTTATAGTTAACCTTGGCTCTGCCGATGTTATTCTCCTCTAACCATGCAATCATCTTCTTCTGGGCTTCCTCAACAGAAAGACCGTTAATGAAGCCGGAGTTAACAAGCGTACCTGTAGCGCAGTCTGTGAAAGCCTCCGCCTGTACGTCCTTTCCGCCCTTAACAACTTCGATAATCGGAAGATCAAACTTTTTAGCGAACTCCCAGTCACGCGTATCGTGGGCGGGAACCGCCATAATAGCGCCTGTTCCGTAAGAAACAAGAACATAATCAGATACGAAAATCGGAATTTTTGTATCGTTAACAGGGTTAATAGCTTCAACGCCGTCAAGACGGATTCCTGTCTTTTCCTTAGCGACCTCAGTACGCTCAAAGTCGGATTTCTTAGAAGCTTGAACATGATATTCTCTAACCTCATCAATATTGTTAAGCCTGTCAGCCCACTTCTCAATGAGAGGATGTTCGGGAGAGATAACCATATATGTAGCGCCGAAGAGTGTATCACAACGGGTAGTATATACAGTCAGAGTATCGCCTGTTGTAGCTTTAAAGTCAACCTCCGCGCCTGTTGAGCGTCCGATCCAGTTCTTCTGCTGAGCCTTAACCCTGGCAGGATAATCAACCAAATCAAGGTCATTAATTAGTCTGTCTGCATAGGCGGTGATTTTGAGCATCCACTGAGATTTAACCTTGTGGATAACCTCGCTTCCGCAACGCTCACAAACGCCGTTGACAACCTCCTCATTAGCGAGAACGCATTTACAGGATGTACACCAGTTAACGTTCATCTCTTTTTTATAAGCTAAATCGTGCTTAAAAAGCTGTAAGAAAATCCACTGAGTCCATTTGTAATAATCAGGGTCTGTAGTATTTATCTCGCGGCTCCAGTCAAACGAAATACCAAGTGACCGAATCTGCTTTTTAAAACGTTCGATATTTTTCTTTGTGACTATTTCGGGATGAATATGGTTTTTAATAGCATAGTTCTCGGTAGGAAGACCGAAAGCGTCCCAGCCTATAGGATAAAGAACGTTATATCCCTGCAGACGTCTTTTGCGCGCTACCGTATCAAGCGCCGTATAAGGGCGCGGATGTCCCACGTGTAATCCCTGTCCTGACGGATAAGGGAACTCAATAAGAGCATAGAACTTTTCCTTTGAGGTGTCGTCGGACGCGTGGAATACGCCCTTGTCCTCCCAGATTTTCTGCCATTTAGGCTCTACAGCCTTATGATTGTATTTCATAAAATCACCTTCCGAATTAATCTGTTAATATATCTGATAAATCTACTTCCTTGCCGTCCTGCCAGAGGCGCTCCAGGTCATAGAAATTTCTCGCTTCTTCGTTAAACACATTTACTATAACGTCTGTATAGTCGAGTAAAATCCAGCTGTTGGATCGGTGACCCTCAATGTGGTTAACGGAAATACCTAACTCGTTCATCTTAAATTCAACCTCATCAGCCAGAGCCTTAACCTGCGTACTGCTTCTGCCTGTGGCAAAAACCATATAATCCGCAAGTACGGTTACGTCGGTAACCTCGATTATTTTAATATCCTGACCGAGCTTACTATCGAGTATCTCAGCGATTTTTACAGCCTGTTCATAAGTTGTCATTATAGCAAACCTTTCTCTTGTAAGTTTATTATTATATCGTTATAGCAAGCTATGGCGTTACTATGTATTGTAAGCTTTCGGCTTGACAAATCCGTAATTGTGAATTGTAACCCGAAAAGCATAGCGTCTTCTAAACAATTGAAAGCTTTGTCGCGCATTATTTCTACGCCGTTATAATCACGTTCAGCGGAAATAAAATCAGCGACAAATATAATCTTTTCGAGCAGAGTCATATTTGCCCTGCCTGTAGTATGATAACGTATCGAGTTTATGATATCTGTATCCTTTATGCCGAGAAAATCTCGCGCGTATACGCTGCCCGCGATAGAGTGCCAAAGCTTTGACGCGTCTTTCTCGACGGCGTCAAGTATTATACCACCGTCCATAATAATTTGCAACATTTCTTCCTTTGGTATCTCTTTGCAGCAATCGTGGAGTATTCCGGCGATTTCAGCCTTTTCAACGTCAGCGCCGTAATGACGCGCAAGCTCAACAGCGGATTTCGCAACATTTACGCTGTGAGTGTAACGTCTTTGACCCATTCTGTTTTTTATCAGGGACAGATATTCTGACTTATTCACGTTATCACGCCCTTATTTATTAATTATTTTTATTCTTAGGTAATTTGATTACAGGCTCGTCGGCGTTAGGTCTGTATAGTACAAACTTTGAGCCGATTACCTGAACAACATCGCTGTCGGTAGCTTGTGAAACTAAATCGGCGGCCTCTCTTGAAGTCAGAGGGCTGTTCTCAAGACATTTACACTTGATAATCTCACGCGCCGTCAGAGCGTCATCAGCCTGTTTGATAATCTGATCTGTCATACCGCCCTTGCCTACATAAACGATTGTATCTATAGTATTAGCTAAACCGCGTAAATACGCGCGTTGTTTACTACTGAGCATAGTTTCCCTCCATATACTTTTTTAATTCATCTTTAAAAGTTCTGAGTGCTTTTCCCCTGTGGCTCACTTTATCCTTTTCCTCGTCTGTGAAATTGCCGAAGGATTTTCCGTTAAATAAGAAAATCGGGTCATAACCAAAGCCTCCGTCACCCTCTGGCTTTTTCGCTATTTCTCCGTAGCAATAATCCTCAACCTGGATAACATCTCCGTTTGGAAAAACACAGGTAACGGCGCAGGTATAGTGCGCGTCTCGCTTTTCTGTATCTTTAAGCTTGTCGAGAATAAGGTTGTTTTTGTCGGTATCGGTAGCGCCTAAACCTCCGAAACGAGCGGAGTATATGCCGGGTTCTCCGTTCAGAGCGTCTACACAAATTCCGGAGTCGTCCGCTATAGCGGGTAACCCTGATTTAAGGCAAGCCGCCGAGGCTTTAATATAAGAATTTTCCTTGAATGTAGTGCCGTTTTCCTCAACATCATCAAGGGATATTCCCTCTTGTTTCGCGGTAACGGCATTTATGCCGAGCGGATTAAGAATACGCTCAAGCTCAATAAGCTTTTTAGGGTTGTTTGTAGCAATAATAAACTTCATAACTAACTGAAATCAAATAACGCCTTGGAAAATTCCTCGGGTTCAAACGGCTGTAAATCGTCAATTTGCTCACCGACTCCGATAAACTTAACAGGAACGTCGAGAGTGTTTTTAATAGCAAGGATAATTCCGCCTTTAGCGGTTCCGTCGAGTTTTGTGAGTACAATACCTGTAATACCTGTTGCCTG
>X127_Alpine_Marmot__coassemble_175_pt1 | contig 13763 bp, 11 predicted proteins | sample X127_Alpine_Marmot__metabat2_low_PE_002 | metagenome-assembled genome bin X127_Alpine_Marmot | reverse complement strand
GCTTGCTTTTTCTTTGCTTCTTGTGTTAAAATGTTCATGAGAAGTACTTCTTTCTACGGTTAATGGTTTTTGGCAATTTCATTATACCATATTTGAAGTTACTTCTCACTTTTTATTGGTTCACATCATTTTAACACATACATTTGTTGGGCGCGTTTTCGGCTTTAAGGCACCGCCCGGCACATTTTTCTTAATCTGACGCGAGATATTCACACAGCGAAGCCGGGGTCTGGCTGAAAGTAAAGTTAAAGCATGACGTGGGTACAATCCAGCCCAACTCATACTGGCGCGCACAGGAATAAAGAGCGCCGGAAAAATACTCTGCCGACAGCTCCGACGGCTTTAAGCTCGCAAAAGTATTCGGCATTCTTAAACTGTAGTCGTAATAACACACGCCGGGCAGACACACTTTGGGTTGTACGCCCGACAGGATAATCGTGTTGCCCAAAAGCGGCAACGGCTCTGATACGGCGTCCGGAGCAATTACAAGACGACAACCCGAAAGCCGCTGCCTGTTATTCGTCACCGAAATTACCGCTCCGGTTTCGCCGATAATCTTTTCGCGTACTTCGTTATACCCGGTCAGGTTGTCGCTGACAACAACGAGATTATCGTTATAACGCGAGAGCTCCTCTACAGATTCGGTTCTGTTGCCTTTTGGGTCGTAGAGTCCGACAGGCAAATCGGGGCGAACTTTTTTCAGCCCGAATAGAATATACACGCCGAGATTTATTGACAGGCGGGATCTGAACTCATCATTCTCAAACCTCGAATAGCCGTCGGGGAGAGCCGTTCCCTCCGGACACAATATATTCTGAGCATCACCTATCGCCGCCGATAACTTCGCGTAATTCACGTTACCGTTTCGGTTTATGTAAGTAATATGACGCAGAGCGACTCCGCTTGCGCTGTTTATCTCGGTTATTATCCTGTTCCCTCTTAACATATTTAAAAACCTTTTGAGGTTGCTATGATAGCTAACGTTTTTCACAGTCAACGCCGTAAGCATAAAAATCCCTCCGCATAAATCCACTTAGAATATATGCGAAGGGAATGAAATTTATTATTTTTTAGAACTCAGACATCGGGTCGTAAGCCGCGCCGTTGATACGTGTCTCAAAGTGGAGGTGAGCTCCCTCTGACCAGCCTGTGGAACCAACCGCACCGATAGCCTCTCCCCCGCCTACGCTCTGTCCTGACGATACATAAGCCGAGGTGAGATGACCGTAAACTGTGGTACGTCCACCGCCGTGGTCAATCATAACGTAGTTGCCGAAACCGCCGCCGCAACCGCAGGAGCCTGATTTGCCCCAGTTATGACTACAAGAGTTGTTGCTGGCGATAACTACACCACCGTCAGCCGCTACAACCGTAGCGCCCATAATTCCGCCGTCGGAGATATCAATACCCTTGTGGCTGTAACCGCGGTCGTCACCGAACGGTGAGAAAACATTATAGTGTCCGGGAACGGGCCACGTGTAATTTCCTGTGCCTACAGGAGCTGAACCGCCCGAACCGCCGGAGCCGCCCGAATCAGGATTATTAGATTGTTCTTCCTGCTGTCTGAGTGACTCATAATAAGCGTTGAGCTGTCCCTGAATCTCATTTTCCTGAGCCTCCGCTTCCTTGAGAAGAGACTCGGCGTCGCTCTTTGTCTGATAAAGATCGGCGAGCACGTCCTCGTTCTCAGCGAGGAGAGTGTTGAGCTTATCCTCCTTGTTCTGTAGCTGAGCCTCAGCTTCCTCAAGATCCGCTTTCTCGGTTTCAAGCGCATCCTTTTCGTCAGAAACCTTGTCAAGTCTTATCTGAATCTTATCAATTAACTCTTTGTCATAGTTTGAGAGAGTTTTAACAAGCTGAACCTTATCAAGAAAATCGGAAAAATCCTTAGCACCCAGAATAATCTCAAGGTCGGAAGTCTCGCCCGCCATATAGATAGTACGCAGACGTTTTTTAAGAGTGTTCATCTGACCTTCGATATCTTGGTTAGCCTTATCAACAGCCGCCTGTTTCTCGGCAATTGACTCGTTCAAGGACGAAATCTCGTTGTTATAGGTATCAATCTCATCGTTCAGAGTGTCTACCTGATTCATCAGAGTTTCGCTGTACGCTTCCTTATCCTCAATATCGGATTTAGCTTCGTCGAGCTGAGCCTGATACTCCGCTTCCTTGTCGGCAAGGTCGCTCAGCTGCTGTTTGTAGTCGCCCTCTGTGTCCGCGCTCACAGCGGGAATCATAAACGGTGAGCACGCGAGAACAGCTATCAATAGCAGAGATAATAACTTTTTCTTCATATAAATACCTTCTTTGTTAGTTTTCCGCTTTACAAATCTTTATACATCATACAGGCGGCGGTCGCAACTGTTTCCCGTACAAAATATAGTCGTTCTGCAGAGCGCTTGGGGCGCACTCTTAGAACTCCTTATTTTGCACAGCGCTTTTGCTCCCTTTATCCGCCACAGGCGGCGGTCGCAACGCTACCAGCCGAGTATCTCGTTACCTTCTTTTTTCAGATACTTTCTTATCGAGATAATACCCGATACCGCGCCTATCAGAACACCCGCGACAAGGAACGCTCCGGCAACATATATGAATACGTCAGAGAACGGAACCGCCGTAAACGGAATTACGCTTGTTACAATATTCATTATTCCGTCGTAGAGGAATATCATTATGACGGTTGAAATAACCGCGGCGATAAAGCCAAGCGCCATACCCTCTACAACAAACGGCACACGTACAAAATGGTTGGTTGCTCCGACAGATTTCATAATACTGATTTCAAAACGCCTGTTGTGCATTGTGGCGCGTATTGTGTTAGAGATAATAAACAGCGAAATTATCATCAGCGCAAGCACAACCCAGAAGCTCATAGTCTTAACCAGTCCGTCGATCTTAGCCAGTCTGTCCGCTGTTTCCTGACGGCTGGCAACCTGACTCACGCCTTTAATAGCGAGGATTTGTTTAACGGTTTGCTTGTACTTGCTGATATCCTTCATTTTAACGATATACGCGTCGGGCAGGGGATTGTCATCGTTCATACGCTCAAAGATATCTTCGCCGAGCATCTTTTTATAACGCTCAATGGCCTTATCCTTTGAACAGTACTCGGCATCTTTTACATTTTTTACCTTCTTGATGTCACGTCCTACATATACCGACTCAACCCTTGACAGGTCGTCCGCAAGATAGAAAGTAGTCTCGTTACTGCCCTCTACGGATTTAACAACCTTATCAACGTTGAGTGTAAACAGAACCGCCGAACCCGTAAGCACAAGGCACGAAACAAGCACGCAGACAGACGCGATACTCATTATACGGTTGTTCCATATATTTTTAAAACCCTCTTTTACGAGGTAGCCGAAACCGCTCATTATTCTTCCTCCTTCAGTGACGGGCTATCACTTTCGAAGTGGAGCTCCTGAGTTGAGAAGCTGAGGTCCATTTCCCCGGTTTCCTCTTTGGTGTCGCTTATAACTCTGCCCTTTTCAATCTCGATAACACGCTTGTTAAAATGGCGAACCAAATCATGCTCGTGAGTTACGACAAGGATAGTAGTACCCTGGGCGTTAATCTCGGAGAGAAGCTCGATAATCTCAAAGCTCATTTCGGGGTCAATATTACCCGTAGGCTCGTCGGCGATAATGATAGCAGGATTATTAACCAGAGCTCTCGCGAGACTCACACGCTGCTGCTCGCCGCCCGAGAGCTCGCTGGGGCGTCGGTTAGCCTTGTGCTTTAATCCGACCAATTCAAGAATGTAGGGAACGCGCTTTTTAACCGCGGCGGCGCTTGCGCCGATAGCGCGCATAGCGAACGCTACATTATCGTAAACCGTCATTTTATCTATAAGACGGAAATCCTGGAAAACTATTCCCATATTACGGCGCAGATACGGAACCTTACTTCTCCTCAGCTTGGAGACGTTGATACCGTTTACGATTACTGTGCCGCGCGAAGGAACTTCCTCGTGCATAATAAGCTTCAAAAACGTACTTTTACCTGCTCCCGAAGCACCCACGATAAACACAAACTCGCCTTTTTCAATCTCGAGGCTGGCGTTATTAAGAGCGTGGGTACCGCTGTCGTAGGTTTTGGATACGTTCTTAAACTGTATAATTTTATCCATTTAATTTCACCCAAAATTTTTAAAATCCGTCTCCTAAGTCAACAACCCGGTGATAAGCCGAAAGTGGTAAGTGTTAAGTATTTTAAGAATAAACAATGTTCACCTGTAAACCACTTATCACTTACCACTTCCCGCTGACCGCTTTGGGCTGTCGCTAAAAGGAGGCAGCCGCAATAATTAATACTTAGTCGGACTGGCGGTTAAATATTTCTTAACCATAAGAGCTACCTTAAACACGATAGCGTCCTCAAATTCTCTCAGGTCAAGACCTGTGAGCTTCTTAATCTTCTCAAGACGGTAAACCAGAGTGTTACGGTGTACAAACAGCTTACGCGATGTCTCGGAAACGTTAAGGTTATTCTCGAAGAACTTCTGAATAGTAAAGAGAGTTTCCTGGTCGAGAGTTTCAATTGAGCCGCGCTTAAACACTTCCTTGAGGAACATATCGCACAGAGTTGTCGGAAGCTGATAGATAAGACGCGCAATACCGAGGTTATCGTAGCTTATTATGTTACGCTCTGTATCAAATACCTTTCCGACCTCTAAGGCAACCTGAGCCTCTTTGAATGAACGCGCTAAATCCTTGATACCTGTAACAGCCGTACCGATACCGATTACGCTTTGAGTATAGAACTCGGACGAAAGCGTGTCCGCGATTGAGCTCGCGAGCTTTTCGAGGTCCTTGCTGTCTGTGGACTCGGAAATCTCTTTAACCAGAGTTATCTCTGTTTCGTTAATATTAATAATAAAAGCCTTAGATTTGTCGGGGAATAAATTCTGAATAACGTCAAGCACGGACACCTCGGTTTTCGAGGTAATTCTAATAAGCAGACAAACACGCATAACGTCAGAATTAAAGTGAAGCTCTCTCGCCTTTAGGTAGATGTCTCCGGGGAGGATATTGTCCATAATAACATTCTTAATGAAATTGGAGCGGTCGTACTTTTCGTCATAGTACTGCTTGATATTCGTAAGAGATACCGCGAGCAGCTGAGCGCACTTCTGCGCGTAATCGTCTGTTCCCGAAACAAATACGGCATACTCCGCGCGGTTAGAGGAACCGAAAGATTTATAAGACGCGCCGTTTGCGACAAAAGGAACTCCTGAAATCAGAGTCTCGCTGTTGACGCTCTCGTCAACCTCTCCGATTTTGCCCAAGTCCGAGCACGCGATAACAATTGACGTTTCGTCGATAACGCCTATTGTTCTGTCAACCGCGTCCTTCATCTGATGAATTATTCCCTGAAACAATCTGTTAGACATAATTTAATCCTCGCTTTGCACGTAATATTACAAAAATACACATAGTACATTCCATATCAAATATTATTTTACACAAAACTGACAAAAAAATCAACCTTTATTACAAATTTTATACTGCCTTTTTATTAATTTTGCCGAAAAATTTTGCCGAAAAAATAAAGGTTCGGGAAAACCGAACCTTTAAATTCTATTTTTTACAGGTCTGTAAGGCAGGCGTCAAGCTCTTTTGTAATCTTTTCCTTGTCAAGATTCTGACCGATAAACACAAGCTTGTTCATTCTGTCGCCGTACTTTTCGTCCCACTCTTTTCTGAGAATAGGATCCTCTGAGAGAGCCTTCTTTTGAATATTCTCGGGAGCTGCTGCAATCCACTCGGCATAATCGGTAGCGGTAACCTGCTTGCCTGCCTGCTCGAGCATATACGCCCAGTCCTTGTCCTCTTTGAACCAGAATATGCCCTTAGCTCTTATAATATTCTTGGGGAAATCTTGGAGCCAGCGGTCAATCTTGTCACGCTCAAACGGCTGACGGCGGAAGTACACAAACGTACCTATGCCGTATTCCTCAACCTCTCCCTCACCGTGATGATGGTGATGGTGGTGATGTCCGTGACCGTGGTGTTCCTCGTGTTCTTCGTGTTCTTCGTGGTGATGCTCGTGGTGGTGCTCGTCATCATCATGATGATGTTCGTGCTCGTCATTATCGTGGTGGTGATGCTCGTCCTCATCGTCGTCGTCATCTTCCAAATCGGCGTTAAGCTCCTGAACCCACGCGGGAGAGTTGCACACCTTCTCAAAGTCAAAAGCGTTTGTATTGAGAATTTCACCTACGTCAACCTTGCCGTAGTTTGTTTCGATAAGCTTAGCCTCGGGTTGGAGAGCTCTTATAACCTTTTTAACCTTGGCGAGTTCCTCGGGAGTTACCGCGTCAACCTTATTAATAATGATAGTGTTACAAAACTCAATCTGCTGGATAATGAGGTTCTCGATATCCTCCTCGTCGATATTGTCTGAGAGCAGAGTGCCGCCGCAGCCGAACTCTGTTGAAAGGCGGGCAGCGTCAACTACCGACACGATATTGTCAAGACGGCAAATCTTAGGGATACCGGGCTGGTTAGCCGAACCGTCAAGGTAAGAAATTGTCTGAGCTATCGGTATAGGCTCACAGATACCCGAAGCCTCAATGAGTATATAGTCGAACTTATTAGCCTTAACGAGTTCACAAATCTGCTTGATAAGGTCAGTTTTTAAGGTACAGCAGATACAGCCGTTTTGGAGAGGAACGAGGTTATCGTCCTGCTCGGTTACAATTCCGCCCTTCTGGATGAGCTCGGCGTCGATATTGACCTCGCCGATATCGTTAACAATAACCGCTACCTTATAGCCCTCCTGATTGTTGAGGACGTGGTTGAGCAGAGTTGTTTTACCTGCTCCGAGGTATCCCGTCAGCAGAGTAATCGGCATAATTTTTCTCATATAAATCATCCTTTTCTGATTTTTCCTCTCCTTGAGGAGAGAGTTTGTTTATCGTTATTATACCACTTTGTTATAAAATAAACAATATAAATTTTCCTTAAATGTATGTAATTCTATTCAGCAAATGTATAAATATTCGCTAAAATCACAATAAATTTGCACAAAAATAGCTATTAACCGATTATTTTTGAAAAATACTCTTGCATTTTTACTCGGAATATATTACATTATTTGTGTCAGTAATCAAAATAAATAACTATTAAGAAAGAGGTAGAATTAAATGAAAAAGATTATTGCAATTATGCTCGCGGTTGTTCTCGCGGCTACATCAGCGTTTGTACTCGCTTCCTGCGGTTCAGAAAGCGACACAAAGTCAGACTCTGACTCCGCTTCAAAGGGCGAGCTCCATATGGCTACTAACGCTTTCTTCGAGCCCTATGAGTATTATGAAGGCGACAAAGTCGTTGGTATCGACGCTGAGATTGCTAAGGCTATCTGTGACAAGATGGGTTATGAGCTCGTAATTGATGATATGGACTTTGACTCAATCATCACCGCCGTTACATCAGGCAAGGCTGATTTCGGTATGGCAGGTATGACAGTTACAGACGAGAGAAAAGAGTCTGTTGACTTTACAGACAGCTATACAACAGCTACACAGGTTATTATCGTTAAGGAAGGCAGCGACAAGGTTAAGAACGCTGACGACCTTGAGAAAGCTTCAATCGGCGTACAGCTCGGCACAACAGGCGACATTTATGTATCTGATTTCAAGGACGCTAAAATTGAGCGTTACAACAAGGGCGGCGACGCAGTTCTTGCTCTTGCTTCCGATAAGATTGACGCTGTTGTAATCGACAGCGAGCCTGCTAAGGCTTTTGTTGCCGCTAACGAAGGTCTCGAAATTCTTGAAGAGCCTTTCGCTGATGAGGATTACGCTATCTGCACAGCTAAGGACAGCGAGCTCACAGAGAAAATCAACGACGCTCTCAAGGAGCTCAAAGAGGACGGCACAGTTCAGAAAATCATTGACAAGTATATCGGTGACGGCGAATAATTAACCGTCCTAATAAAAGACTAAGTAGTTTTGCAACCGCCGATTGCGGCGGTTGCATTTTTTAAGGAAATGACTATGGAAGATTTTTTTAAAGGTATCGCGGACAGCTTTACCAAAACATTTATAACCGAAGACCGCTGGCTGATGATTCTTGACGGTCTCTGGACTACACTGCAGATAACTTTTTTTGCTCTGATTATCGGGCTTGTGCTTGGATTTTTGATTGCGATAATCCGCTCAACCTACGATATCAACTTAAAGGGTAAAAAGTCTAAACGGTTAAGTGATTATATTCTTAAAGTTCTTAACTTTATCTGCAACATTTACATAACCGTAATCCGCGGCACACCTATGGTTGTACAGCTTATGATTATGTACTTTATCGTGTTCACATCCTCGCGTAACGGTATGGTTGCGGCGTGCTTATCGTTCGGCATAAACTCCGGCGCTTATGTAGCGGAGATTATGCGTTCGGGAATTATGTCGATTGACAAGGGACAGTTTGAGGCGAGCCGCTCCATAGGATTCGACTACAAAAGGACTATGGTTCTGATTATTCTTCCTCAGGCGCTCAAGAATGTTCTTCCCGCACTTGCTAATGAGTTTATCGTACTCTTAAAAGAGACGTCGGTTGCAGGTTACGTAGCTATCCAGGATTTAACCTATGTAGGAAATCTCATCCGCTCACGTACATATGAGGCGTTCTTCCCTCTGATTACGGTAGCTTTGATTTATCTGGTTATTGTTATGATTCTCAGCTTCTTCTTAAAGAAGCTCGAAAGGAGGCTGCGCAACAGTGAACACTAATAATGAAGTTCTTATCAAAGTTGATAAGCTCGAAAAGAAATTCGGCGACCTCGAAGTGCTCAAGGGCATTGACCTAGAGGTTGACAAGGGTGACGTTATCGTAATTATAGGAGCGTCGGGCTCGGGCAAAAGTACATTTTTGCGCTGTCTTAATCTTCTTGAGGAGCCGACAGGCGGCAAGATTTATTTTGAGGGTACAGATATCACCGACCCCAAGGTTGACATCAACCTGCACCGTCAGAAAATGGGAATGGTGTTCCAGCAGTTTAACCTCTTCCCTCATATGACCGTTCTTAAAAATATGACAATAGGTCCGATAAGACTTCTGAAACAGAGTAAAAAGGAAGCGGAAGAAAACGCTATGAAGCTCCTTGAGCGGGTAGGTCTTGCCGACAGAGCCGACGCGTATCCGTCGCAGCTCTCGGGCGGTCAAAAGCAGCGTGTAGCAATTGTACGCGCGCTCTGTATGAACCCCGACGTGCTCCTCTTTGACGAGCCGACCTCGGCGCTCGACCCTGAGATGGTCGGCGAGGTTCTCGACGTTATGAAATCGCTCGCTAAGGACGGTATGACGATGGCTGTTGTTACCCACGAAATGGGCTTTGCGCGTGAGGTTGGCACTCAGGTCATCTTTATTGACGAAGGCGTTATCGTTGAACAAGGAAAACCTAAGGAGTTTTTTGAAAACCCAAAGAGCCCCAGACTCAAGGACTTTTTATCTAAGGTACTTTAATCAAACAAACCACAGGCTGTCACTCATGTGACAGCCTGTTTCTTATTCATCGCCTATCAATTTGTTTCGGATAATAAAAGCTTCCTTTTCGGTTACACCGCAGGAGTAAAGATAATTTTCTATATTTTTATACTTTGAGTTAATATACTTAAAGAGCTGATACATTGCGTCGCGCGGCGTATATAAAAACGGATGGGTAGTAATAAGATTACCGTTCTCGTCCTTTAAGTAATCTCCCCATTGACGGCTGAGCTCCGAAAAACGCGGTTTGAGCATCACTCGGCTTATGCAGTAGTCAAAGGCGATATCGCTTATTTCCACACCGCTAAGAGCCAGCACAAACGCGGCTGTTATACCGGTTCTGTCCTTGCCGGCGTTGCAGTTAAAATGACACACTCCCTCGGCAGAAGCAAGCTCCCTGAAAACATCGCGCACCCAACCCTTAAAGCACTCTATCCATTGGATGTAGCTCTTGCCCCAGCCGGTAAAATTTAAGCTCGGGTCATCGGCGTTATCATCAAAACCCATAGCGTCCGCGCGCCCGAACATAGGCAGACGTATATACTCTATGCCGTCCGTATTAAGACTGCTCGGGAACAGAGTCAGGTCGGCGTCTCCCCGAAAATCAAGCGACTTTGTAATACCGTATTTTTTAAGAAAATCTATGTCGTCAGCACCGAGATTAACAGGCGCTTCACTGCGCAGAAATACGCCGAATTTCGTAACTCCGCCGAACTTGCTCGGGTATCCGCCGAGGTCTCGGCAGTTGCTCATTCGCTCCAGCGGAAGCCTTTTATAGTACTTCATAATATCACCGATACTAATGTACTACAAAGCAAAATTATTGTCAATATCACAGCTTTTCGCTTGACTTTTAACCCTGCTTGCTATATAATTATGGGGCTGTAAAATTAAAACGAGGTGTAACTCAGTTTGGTAGAGTGCTTGGTTTGGGACCAAGATGCCGCAGGTTCAAGTCCTGTCACCTCGACCAAAACAGAACCGACCCTTAATGGGTCGGTTCTGCTTTGGTATAGAGAGGTGACAGGACTTGAAGCCGAGCGTTAAGAAAACAGTCCTGTGGACTGTTTTTAGCGAGGAGCGTTGATGTGCATTTTAGCTATGATACACGCCGCAACAAACGAGATGAGTATTTCCTCCTACTCAAAACATATGTCACCTCGACCATAGTTAATTCAAAAAGGTGACAGGACTTGAACAGGGCGTTTCGTCGTAACAAATTTCGCTCGCTGCAATTTATTTGAAAATTGCGTGCTTGCTACATTTGCTCCTCCTCTCCCCAAAAAGCAATACTGCTTTTCGGGGACCCCTTTTATTTGTCCCTGTGGGACAATTTTAGGGAGGAGCGCAGATGAAACTTTTTTCGCTAACGTGAACCAAACAAGCGAGATGGAAGTTCTCGCCAAATATAACATACTGATGGCCCACCAAAAAAAGGAGTACCCAACGGGGTGCTCCTTTTTTGCCATCAGGGACTCGAAGCCGAGCGTCAAGAAAGCGTGCTTTACGAGCACAGGCTGTAGAAAAACCGCCCTTTCGGGCGGTTTTGTTTTTAGTCTTTCCAGACAATTTCGTCCTCGACAAAGCCGTCTTTCTTTTTCTTGTTCACAACCGCTTTTGCGATAAAACCGCTGATGAACACCAGCGCAGTAACTACCCAGCCGGCGGCAACCTGTGCCCAAATCGGGTAGTCGGGGTTATATGTACCGCCGTTCTGAACAAAGAGAACAACTACGTTCCAAACGAACAGTCCGGCGAGCAGCAAGGGTGAAATAAACTTAACCGATGCGGCAAACCACCAGTAAGGCGCTTTAAACTTCTTAGTATTGCGGTTGACCTCGGCAAGAACCTTTCTGAGGTTAAATGTCCAGCCGATAGCCACACACTCAAGAATACCGATAAGAATAAGGTTAAACGCATTAGCCCAGTTGTCTACGATATCAAGCCAGGCAAGACCCGCCTGAGTAATGAACAGAAGCGAAATAAGCCCGGAAACAGCGCAGACCGCTATTGTAACCGTTCTCGGTTTCAGGTGGAATTTGTCCGCAACAGCCGCCGAAACACCCTCAACAATCGAGAACGCCGAGTCGATAGCGAGCGTGATAAGCATCATATAGAACACCGCTCCGAACAGCGCGTTGAGCCATCCGATATTAGTCAGGTTAACTATTGCCTGCGGATAAACAACGAATGCCGTTTCGATACCGCTTGCCGTAATATCGCCGAGCATACCTGTACCGCCCATTGTCGAGAACATAACGATACCCGAAAGCACGCTGACAGCCATATCGGAGAATGCGATAATCATAGCATCAACAGCTATGTTAGCGTCGTCACGCACATATGAGCCGTAAGCAAACATAATAGCCATCATAATAGACAGGCTATAGAACACCTGACCGACGGCGTCAACCCACAAAGACGGATCAGAAAGCGCCGAAAAATCGGGGATAAAGAATTTAGCAAGCCCCTCGCCTGCTCCGGGCATTGTACAGCCCTTAACAGCCATAACAAGGAGTAGAACTACAGGCGCGAAGACAGTAAACTTAACTACCTTACCGACAGACTTAGCTCCGTTACGGATACAATAGAATATAAGTCCCCAAGCTACAAGCAGACACACCAGAACCTCTCCGGGTATGTCAGCTCCCTCAATCAGTCCGGTTGATTTTGTGAGTTCAAAAAACAGGTTTGAAGCCGCCTCGTTGTTGCCTGTCATACCGGCGAACTGCCACGAGTTCACAAACATCAGAATAACCCACGCGAAAACTACCGAATAATAACAGACAATTACAAAGGCGTTTGAGGTCGCCGCCCAGCCTACGGGTTCCCAGCGTTTACCAATACCTCTCATACTCTCGATAGCGCCTTTGCGGAATTTCCTCGACACAGAAATCTCCATCATCAAAAGCGGAATACCCATAACCAACATAGCCGCAAGATAAACCACCAAAAATGTACCGCCGCCGTGTTTTGCGGCAAGTCCCGGGAATCTCCACGCGTTACCTAAGCCGACAGCCGAACCGACCGCCGCGAGAATAAAGGTAAGACGTGAGTTCCACTCACCTCTTTTTTCCATCATTTTCCTCCTTAAACAGAAATTGTTTATAGTAAATACACTATTTGCACTATTATATATTGAATTTTAATAAATTTCAATGATTATTTGCAAAATATATATTTAATTGTGTACAAATTATAAACAATATGGTATAATATTTCTAGCTTTATTTTGGAGATAAAACCCGGGAGGACACTATGAAAAAGTTTATATCTCTGTTAGTCGTAACAGCGATTATGCTGGGTATTGTAATTACCGTTCCCGCGTTCGCTGACGGAAGCTACTTAAAAGGCACCGTTATTCAGTCTTCGGTAATTATGCCGAATATTGACGTGCTTACCGGTATAGACGGCAAGCTCAGCTACGACGCGACAACACTCGAATATCAGAAGGGGAGTTTTAACGCTCCTAATGTTTCTGATATGAAAGTTAACGACCAAACCGCGGGTGAGCTTCTCTACAACTCATCTTCAATTGAAAATTATGACCTTTCAAAGGATAACGTAGTTGTTCTTGCGTGGTTCAAGGTTCTTGAAGATATTGATACTCCCGAGATTTCCTCCGAGATTAATGACGCGTATACTCTTGAATATACTCCCGACGGGGTTAATTTTATTGATGTTCCGTTAAACAGCACTATTAAGATTGATGTAATCAGCACTCCTCCCACAGATGATATAACTGAATCAACCGAAGATAGTTCTGCTACAGAGGTAAGCGAGAATAGCTCCGCTACTGAAATAACTGAGGAAAGTTCCACTACACAAGCAAGTGAGGACAGCTCCGCTACAGATGTAAGCGAGGAAACTTCTTCTGAGACAAAAGTCACAGAGCCGAGTCAGGTTACAGAACCGAGTCAGGATACTGAGAACACACAGACCACCGAAAATACTCAGACCACAGAGCAGACTCAAACAACGGAACCGACTCCTCCGACACAGACTCCTCAAACAAAGATTACTCTCAAAGCCGCTAAGACTACAATTTATGTAGGAGCTTCAACAACAGTTACAGCTAAAGTTACTAATCAGGTCGGTGCAATAAAATATACTTCCGGCAACACTAAGGTGGCTACCGTATCCTCAAAAGGTAAAGTAATAGGCAAAAAAACAGGTACTGTCACTATTACGGCGACAAACAATAAGGCTAAAGCCACGGTTAAGATTAAGGTAGTTAAGAAAGCCAACCCAATGACCGTTAAGGCTAAGACAGTTATA